>ERZ795056.6990-NODE-6990-length-10912-cov-8.555126_pt1 | contig 10912 bp, 10 predicted proteins | sample MGYA00375140_ERZ795056 | MGnify/ENA primary metagenome ERZ795056 (study PRJEB30185, sample SAMN05720227) | activated sludge metagenome | isolation source: Anaerobic digester | place: USA | collected 2015-03-09 ...
GTCCGAACTTCAACCAGAAGCATTCAAGCTCCTCATGAACAGAATCTTGTGTTTCGTTCAAATACGGCGGAAGCGTGGCTTCTCCATACCCCACGAAGCCCTTTCGTCGAATCCGAACGAAGACCGAATCGGTGCCATCACGCAGGCCATGTGCGGTCCCGAACGGGTGTTTGAAGCGAAGTCGGTACCGGGCCAGGGCGAACTCCATCGCGTGCGAAGTTCCGGCCAAGGCAGCGGTGAAACTGGCGACCCGCCGGTGAACTGTGAACGATCCACCACGAAAAAGCCCCGGCAACCATCGGCTACCGGGGCTTTTCAAGATCCGTTATGATCACTTGACCATGTAGTAGATATTGGTGAGCCACTTGGTGGTGTCCTTCTCGGCCATGGGATCGGTCACGTACTCTTCGATCACATTGCCGTAGTGCGTGAGCCCCTTTTCCTTGATGTAGGCGTCGATGGCTTCGTGCGCGGGCATGTTCTTGTTGTAATCACCGTAGTACTCCACTTTGAGCATCTTGCTCGCGGGGATCACATGGGTCTCGAACCCGTCCACTTTGGTGTTGGCATCGCCCTTCACAGGCATGGCGGCCATCATATCGGCACTTTGGTCCTTCTCGTTCCAGGCCCACATCACCCCGCTGGGTGCTCCGGCCATTTCCAGGTTGGCAGCCCCGATAGCGGCACCCGCAGCAGGGAAGTTGGTGCCATAGAAAGCGCTTATATCGCTCCACTTCACCTTCTTGTTGCGCTTGCCGATGAAGACCAGTTCGGGACGATCGACGGTTTCGATCAGGTAACCTCCGGAGGTTTTGGCGGCGAGTTCGGCTTGGCGTGCGGCCTCCGCGGTCTCGACCTGCTCTTTCAGCATGGACAACCCTTTCTCGAAGTCCTTCCCAAGCATGGCGTCCATATCCATGAACTTGCCCATCACCTTGCCCATGAAATCATTATTGCCGACCATGGCCCAGGTCACCTTCGTTCCTTCCCCCTCAGGCTGCAATTCAACAAGCGCATCGGACTCCGAAGCCCAAGGCTCGATGAATTTGACATGGTTCTTCACCAGTTGGTCCTGAACCAAGGAGTCGAGCCGCTGCTCCCCTTTTCCTACGTCCTTGTTGCCTTCCCAGCGCGAGATGGCGCCAACGGTGCCGTCGGTGCCCTCGTACGTCTTCTTCATGTTCGGGTCGAGCGCATTCCATGGGCTCCATTTGTCCATGGCCGCCAAGGAGTTCACATGGCCGTAAACGGCTGAAGGTGGCGCAGCGATGGTCACTGACCGCTCGTAGCGGTAGGTATCAGGGCCGATCAGGCCCAGGATCACGACAATGGCCACCAAGGCCAGAATGATGATCAGGAGTGTCTTGAGTATCCTCATGGTGGTTGGATTTGTCCGAAAGATGCAACCTGCCCGGCGAATTTGGTGCGAACGGTGACCAATAGTGCCCGTGGACTGGCACGGTCTTTTCTTTGTGGAACACCGAACCTCATTCCCACCATGACCTTCCTTCGAACCTACCTCGCCCCTTTGGCCCTTGGCGCTTTGTTGATCGGCGGCTTCACCGCGTGCAGCAAGAAAGTGAACCCGGCCGGCCAGAAAGTGGTACAGCCCTTCAGTGGCAACAAATACCAGAGCAATGGAACTTGGTTCCGGGGGACGGGAACGGGCGTGAGCCAGGCGCAGAACATCGCACGCAGCAAGGCCGACCTTGACGCCAAGAACCAGCTGGCCGGTCAGGTGGGCACCAACATGCGCGCCGTGGCCGATCAGTACCTGGGCGAGACTGGCAACACAGGCGCCTCGGACATCGCGGACAAATTCCAGAGCCTGGTGCGCGAGGTGATGAACACCGAAATGGCCGACCTCCGTAAATTCGATGAAGAGGTGCGCTACAACGAAGCCACGAAGGACTACACCGTGTATGTGGCCTACGAGATCAAGAAGAACGCCATGCTGCGCTTCATGAAGAAACAGGCGAAGGCCGATGACAAGATCGACGCCATCACCCAGAAGAAGATCGACGAGATCCTGGACAAGGAGATCGAGAAGGCCGACGCCGCAGGCGAAGAGTGAACAACCTGACCTGAACGACCACCTTGGCCATGCCGGGGTGGTCGTTCGTATTACCGCCCTACCCTGTCGATCTGTCGGGTGTCAGCATACGGCAGCAAGTTTGCAGACCTGCACGCAAGAACTGAACTACCATGTACGAGAATCCCATGATGGGCGCCTATGTGATCGGGGGCCTGGTGATGTTGGTGAGTTGGCTTGTGGGGCAACAACTCCGTAGCCGGTTCGACAAGTACTCCAAGACACCCTTGAGCAACGGGATGAGCGGTCGCGAGATCGCCGAACAGATGTTGCATGACAATGGCATCTTCAACGTGAAGGTGATCAGCGTCCCTGGACAGCTTACTGACCACTACAACCCCGCCAACCGAACGGTGAACCTGAGCGAGGCCGTTTTCCACCAGCGAAATGCTGCAGCTGCCGCCGTGGCGGCGCACGAGGTGGGCCACGCCGTACAGCACGCCACGGCCTACCAGTGGCTTACCATGCGTAGCAAGCTGGTGCCCGTGGTGAGCGTAGCCAGCAACCTGATGCAATGGGTGCTGCTCGGCGGTGTCCTACTGATCAACACATTCCCGCAGTTGCTCCTTTTCGGGATCATCCTATTCGCGGCCACCACCTTGTTCAGTGTCATCACCCTTCCGGTGGAATACGACGCCAGCAACCGGGCCTTGGCCTGGATGAAACAACGCGGTGTGGTCACGCCTGGGGAGCTCACCATGAGCGCCGATGCCTTGAAGTGGGCTGCGCGCACCTACCTGGTGGCGGCCATCGGCTCCATCGGCACCCTGCTCTACTACATCATGATGTACACGAACCGCCGCAACTAGGCGGTCCAATTCGCTTTGGAACGGCTCCGGATCCCGGGGCCGTTATCATTTCAAGCGCAGCACGATGGGCAGATGATCGCTGTACCCGCCCTTGTAATCGCGACCGGCATAGGTCTTATCCGGCGACTTGCCGTAGCGTGGGTGGCGGAACAGCAGCCGATCGTCCCAGAAGGCCTTGGCGTCATCCACCAAGGGCAGCAGGGCCGCGCTCACGATGAACTGATCGAGGTAGGACCACTCACCTTGGTAATTGTAGCTCCCGTGTCCTTCGGGCTGCCCCATGCACATGAGGTCGAAGAGTGTGGCTTTCGAGACGGCATCGCAGGCGGCACCTAGACCTTGTTGGATGCTGGCATCCGCCGGGCTGTCATTGAAGTCGCCCATGATCAGGATGCGCGCTTCTGGATCCTCCTTCAACAAGGCATCCAAACGGTCGCGGACCACTTTTGCAGCCGCCATGCGCTTGGGAATGCTCGTATCTCCATCTCTGCGGCTGGGCCAGTGGTTCACGAATACATGCAACTTGCCCTTGCGCGCCAGATCGAGGCGGACGTAGAGCACGTCGCGCGTGCGGTCGTCCACGAGCGGAACGTTCAAGGGCTCTTCGGCCGCCACCTCAGCGAATTCAGGGTGCACCAGCAGGGCCACGTCGATCCCGCGTTCATCCGGAGAATCGTGGTGTACCACGACATAGCTCGCCTTCTTCAGGCCACCCGTTGCCGCGAGTTCCTCCACCACCTTCCTGTTCTCCACCTCCACCAAGCCGATCAACGCCGGTTCACCAGCGGCACTCCAGTGGATGGCTTCTGAAAGCTGATCCAGTTTGGTACGGTACCGTTCGTTATCCCAAGCCAAGGCACCGGTAGGCAGGAAGTCCGCATCGTTGATGGCGGGGTCGTCCTGCGTATCGAAGAGGTTCTCCACATTGTAACACACGATGGCACGGCCATCCAGCGGCTGCAGGTCCTTGTCTTCCTGGACCACCGCATCACTGCGATCCTCCTGCATGGGTTCGGAGGAGGTGGCCGCACCGCAGGCGGCGCATAGCAGAAGGAAAGACCAGCTCAGGCGCATGGGGTCAGCGTTTGGTGGTTCGACTTCGGGTGGACTTCACCCCGAGCATGCCAAGCAATCCCCGGGTGAATTCGCGCAGCACGGTGTTCCCTAATTGACGCACCATGGTGTTCTTGGTCACTTTCTCGAAGGTACTGGGTTCTTCCTTGGCCTTCCGCTCTTTCTTCGGCTCCGGAGTGGTCGGTTCATCCCCAGCCTCGTCTTTCACGCGCTGCTGGAGGCGCTTCTCCAAGATCTCGTAGGCGCTTTCGGCATCGATCACTTCGTTGTATTTACCAGCGATCCGACTTTGGGCAACGAGCCCACCGATCTCCAAGGGACTGAGGATGTCCATGCGGGTTACCGGGGCCCGAAGCAGGGTATGTGCCAACGGCGTCGGCGTGCCCTTCTCGCTCAAGGCGGTCACCAAGGCCTCCCCGATCCCCAACGAAGTGATCAGGGCCTCGGTATCGTAGAACTCGGTGAGCGGGTAGTTCTGGGCGGTCTTCTTGATGGTGGTGCGGTCCTTGGCGGTGAAGGCGCGGAGGGCGTGTTGAACCTTCAAACCGAGTTGCCCGAGGACGCTTTCCGGCACGTCACTGGGATCCTGGGTGCAGAAGTACACCCCCACCCCTTTCGACCGGATCAGCTTGATGATGGTCTCGATCTGATCGAGCAGCGCTTTCGATGCCGTGTTGAAGATCAGGTGGGCCTCGTCGATGAAGAGCACGAGCTTGGGTTTCTCTGGATCACCCACCTCCGGGAAGGTGGAGTAGATCTCGGCCAGCAGGCAGAGCATGAAGGTGCTGAAGAGCTTGGGACGATCCTGGATATCGGCAAGCCGCACGATGTGCACCACGCCCTTGCCATCCTGCTGGGCCAAGAGGTCGTTCACCTCGAAGCTGCGCTCACCGAAGAAGGCATCGGCGCCTTGCTGTTCGATCTCGATCAGCTTGCGAAGGATGATGTTGACGGTGGACGAACTGACCTGGCCATATTGCTTTCGGATCTCGTCCTTGCCCTCGTCGGTCACGAACTGGAGTACCCGGCGAAGGTCCTTCAGATCGATCAGGCCGAGGTTGTTGTCATCGCAGTACTTGAATACGAGCGCCAGCACGCTCTGTTGGGTGTCGTTCAGGTCCAGTATCCGGCTCAAGAGCACCGGGCCGAACTCGCTCACCGTGGCACGTAGGCGCGAGCCGGGCTCCTTGCTCAGGGTGAGCAGTTCCACCGGCATGGCCATCGGCTCGTAGGGCACATTGAGCTTCGCATGCCGCGCGCTGATCTTCTCGTTGGTGGTGCCCGGTGCAGCCAGTCCACTGAGGTCGCCCTTCACGTCCATCATCAGCACCGGTACGCCTTTCAGCGAAAGCTGTTCGGCCAATACCTGCAGCGTTTTCGTTTTTCCGCTGCCGGTGGCCCCACAGATGAGGCCGTGGCGGTTCATGGTGCGAAGCGGTACCGTCACGAGGGCCCCATCAGGTACTTCGCCGTTGCAGAGGGCGCCGCCGAGCACCAACACATCACCTTTGAAGGAATAACCCTCCTTCATCTTCGCTCCGAACTGTTCCAAGGTCGCCATGGTCGTGATCTTCGCTGTAAAGGAACGGAACGTGAAGGATCTTGGTGGGCAAGCTGGGAATGGTGAACTTGCCCACCTCTATGCACGCAGGGTTCCTTGGTCCACGCATCTGGCGTATCGTGTTGCTCGCGATGCTGTTGTATGGCTTGGGTATACGTATCCATGCCTTGCGCCACTGGAAGTCAGGGCTTTCGAATGATGAGAGCGTGAGCTACATGTGTGCAGCGGCAACAACCGGGATCTGGGAAGAACGGATCCATGATCTCCGGGACCGCTCGATCGCCATCGGGGATATCCATCGGTTCTATGCCAGGCCATCAAGGTTCGAGTTCCACACCGTGTCCTTGGATATGGCCCGGTATGACGTCCACCCACCACTGTATTTCTGGTTGCTGCACGTGATCCACGTGATCTGGGGCAGCACGGTTTGGACGGGTGCTGCATTGAATATCGCCTTGGGGATCGGTCTGTTGGTAACCCTCCTCGGGCTGGCCCGGTCCACGGGCCTCGGTTCTAATGCTTCCTTGGTGGTAGGCGTGGTGTGGTACCTCTCCCCCGCAGCAGTACAGATCGACCTGGAGGCCCGGCCATACCAGCTCTTTGCACTTGCCGCAGTGGTTTCGTTCCTGCTCGGTCAGCGCTTGATACAGGGACCGCGGAGTTTTGCCACCTGGCTCGGTTTCGTATTGGCGAACACAGCAGGCCTGCTCACCCATCTGTACTTCCCCTTCATCGTGCTCCCTGGGTTGGTCCTGATGCTCGGGCGGCACAAGCTCACGAGGCCCACCTGGCTCTACGTGGCGAGTCTGATGTTCTCCGTTGTGGCGATGTTGGCGCTCTATCCTGAAATGATCGATTTCATCCGCACATACGGGCATCGTGCCCGGGATGTAGCAGAGCCCATCGATCACATTGGTCGTCTGAAGGGCTTGGCATACATGTGCATGCAATACTTCACAGAGCCACGTGCGATACGCTATGTGTTTCTATTCCTTTGTGCTGTGACCATCGGCTGGCTTGCGATGATACCTTCAATCAAGCAAGTCATGAAGGGTAGCTGGGGCTCGCCTTCTAGGATATCATTGCTTTTCACCTTGGGTTGGTGGATGCTTTTCACCTTTCTCTTCTTCCTCATCGGTGTAAGTCCTGCCCAAGCCGTGGGTGAGCAATACTTCAGCTACATCTGGCCCTTGATGAGCCTTGTTCTGGTGATCGTCGTTTCAGCACTGTTCAACCCTCGAATGAGATCCGGTATCGCCGCTGCCTACTTCGTCCAACTCATCATCTCTTTCACCCTGGCGGTGCGGCATTCCGATTATGTACGACCCGTCATTCCTGCTGGTTGGAATGAAGCCATCTCTGCATCCGATCTCTTATTGACCGATGAAGCGAAGCGGACGGCGATACCGCGGATATCCAGGGAGCTACCAGCGGCACTGCCCCTATTCATGCGCGGCCGCGAATGGCCCGACCTGACCAAAGTCCAGCGGCTCTGCTTCCTGCACCTCGAGATCGAAGCCATCCGGGGATCGCTTGTGGTCGACCGGTTGCATGCAGATGGATTCACACAGATCGGAGCCACGCAGGTGTACGATCGCTACGAACTTCGCACCTTCACGCGCTAGATGTACTACGGGAACGATTGGGCGCTTGTGATCCCTTTGGCGAATGAAGAAGCCGAGTTCGGCGGTTTCGTCGACGCTCTCGGCCTCATGTTGGACCGTCTCGCGTCCGGCACGGTCTATTTCGTGGTGGACCATGTTTCGAAAGACAATACGCTGGCACTCGCACAGGCGTTGGAAGGCAGGGACGGCAGGTTCCGTACCATCTGGGCCCCGGAAGACCGCAACGTCGTGGATGCCTATATCCGTGGTTATCGAGAGGCCTACGATCGCGGACATGAGTTCATCATCGAAATGGACGCAGGCCTTTCCCATGACCCGCGTGCGCTGCCGATGTTCCTGCGCGTATTGAACGAGGGGAACGAATGCGCCTTCGGAAGCCGATTCATCAACGGCGGATCCATCACGGAATCGAGCTATCGGCGCACTTTCCTATCCAAAGCCGGCACCGTGCTGAGCAACATGCTCTTAGGCACGACGATGTATGACATGACCTCAGGCTACCAGGGTTTCCACCGCAGTGTGGTGGGGCGATTCCTCGCGTACGAGTTGCGGTCGAAAGCGCATTTCTACCAGACCGAGCTCCGATACTTGCTGCGCTTCACGCGTTTCGCGGAGATCCCCATCCACTACAAGGCGCCGAGCCCGAGGGTATCGCAGGGGGCCATCTTGAACTCCATTGCGGTGTTACTTTACTACTTCAAACGGAGGATCCTGTTCAACGCACCACGCGTATGAGGACCGCCCTCGTCATCACCTCCATCGCCGCACCCAACGCCGTGCTTCGCTCCTTCGCAGCCGGATGCCAGCCACGTGGGTTCGACTTCATCCTGATCGGCGATAAGCCTTCTCCACTCGATTTCAGCTTGGAGGGCTGCGACTTCTGGAGCCTCGAGCGGCAGCGCACCATGCCCTTCCAACTCGCCAGCCTCTTGCCCGAACGGCACTATGGGCGGAAGAACCTGGGATACCTGCAAGCGATCAGCAATGGGGCGAACGTGATCCTTGAATCGGACGATGACAATTTCCCGCGACCGGAATTCTGGGAGCCTCGGAAGGAAACGCACCGCGCCACATGCGTGCAAGGGACAGGATGGACCAACCTCTACCGCTACTTCAGCCCAGAACCCATCTGGCCACGCGGCTTTCCGTTGGAGCACCTACAGGACCCCGTGCCTCAGCTGCCTGGCGTGGCCGAACGGCATTGCCCCATCCAACAAGGTTTGGCCGATGAGAACCCCGATGTGGACGCGATCTACCGACTCGTGGGCAAACTTCCCCAGGATTTCCAGCGGCGCGAACACCCGGTAGCGTTGGGCAAAGGTGCGTGGTGCCCTTTCAACTCACAGAACACCACTTGGTTCAAAGAGGCGTTCCAGCTCCTTTACCTGCCTTCGTATTGCAGCTTTAGGATGACGGATATCTGGCGGAGCTATGTGGCCATCCGCATCTGCTGGGAGAACGGTTGGGATGTGCTGTTCCACAACGCCACGGTCTGGCAGGAGCGCAACGCCCACAACCTGATGAAGGACTTCGCCGACGAGATCATCGGCTACCAGAACAACAAGGCCATCTGCGAGCGCCTTCAGGGATTATCACTCACACCAGGTGCCGCGCACATCGCCGCCAACATGGTGGCCTGCTACCAGGAGTTCGTCGCCATGGGTCTCGTAGGCGCGCAGGAAATGCCGCTCCTCGAAGCGTGGAATAACGACATGGCCCGGATGGCCTAACCGAAGGAAATGCGGTCGATCGCAAAACGACCGCTGCCGGTGAACAGCAAGGTGGTGAAGGCCACGAGGTACACGGCGGCCAACTCCTTTTCCTCGAAGGAGGCATCACCCTTCACCATGAACACGATCACGGCCATGCCGATGATCAAGGGTATGGCAGCGATGCGGGTCCACAGGCCCAGAACGATCAGTGCCGAGCAGAGCACCTCGGCCACCAGGATGAGAATGAGCGAAAAGGCCGGCCCGAGACCAAAAGGGTCCGCAAAACTGTCCACCCGCTCACCAAAGGCGAGGAGTTTGGGCCAGCCGTGCTGCCAGAACATGGTACCGCCCGCACCGAGGCGCAGAACGAGGTAACCGAAGTCCTCCGAGATAGGTTCGCTGTTGATGAGCATGGGGCATTCGCTGCTAGGCGGGCCGAAAGTATCCGGGGCCTGAGGGTCCCACGGCGGCTAAGCCCGATGAATTATCCACCATGAGCACTGGAACTATTCCGGGGTGACCGGCGTATCACGGCGCGCCATGAAGACATTCTCCCTTTGCGCACTGGCCGTCGGCCTCTCCTTTCCAATTGCCGCCCAGGATGACGCGATGCTCGCCGGAATGACGGCCTTGAAGAAGGCCGACCATGCCGCTGCTGCAGCCGCCTTTGACAAGGCGGTGACCGAAGCACCCAACAACGCCAAGACCTGGTACTACCGGGCGGTGAACAAAATGGCCATGGGCGACAATGACGGTGCGTTGACCGACCTGGACCACCTCCTCAACCTGGAGCCGCGAGATGTACATGCCATGTTGCGCCGTGCGGAGGTGCACCGGGTACGCGGTGATGAGAGCAAAGCCCGCATGGACCTGCACCGGGTGCTCGGCACCCATGCGAATGGCCCGGCAGCCGAGCATGCGCTCTTCGAATTGGGGCGCATCGCCATGGAAGAAGAGGACCTGCCCACCGCTTTGGGCCACTACGATAAATTGGTCTCTATCGCAGGTTACAACGCCATGGCCTGGTGCGATCGCGGCATCGCCCGCAGCCTGGCGCATGATGATGAGCGTGCCGTGGCCGACCTGGAAAAGGCCATCGAGCTGGACCCCACCTTGGACAAGGCCTATGGTGCCCTGGCCGTGGTGTATTTCCGACAGGACCGCAAGCAGGAAGGCTGCTACGCACTGCAACAAGCACGCGACCTCGGCGACCGCAAAGTGGAAGAACTGCTACTGCTACGCTGCGATCAATAAACACGATTTTTGCCGAGCCCGAACGACCCCTCGGGCGGTGGAGGGCTTCCCGTTAGGTGGAAGCCCTTCTGCTTTTCCGGCCGGGCTGGACGAGGAACGCTACTTTTGCCGCCCCTTGTCCACCACTCGTAGGGTGGCCAGGATGGAACGATGAAGATCAATGTGACCCTTCCGGACGGATCCGTTCGGAGCTACGATCCAGGCGCCACGGCGATGGACGTGGCCAAGAGCATCAGCGAAGGCCTGGCCCGCAACGTGCTCAGCGCGAAAGTGAACGGCGAAGTGCGCGACGCCAACCGCCCGTTACCCGGCGATTGTACCCTGGCGCTGCTCACGTGGAACGACACCGAAGGCAAAGCCACGATGTGGCACAGCAGCGCGCACGTGATGGCCGAGGCCGTTGAAGCCCTCTACCCCGGAACGAAATTCGGGATCGGACCAGCCATCGAGAACGGCTTCTACTACGACATCGACTTCGGCGACCGCAGCGTGGGCGAACATGACTTCGCTGCCATCGAAGCCAAGTTCAAGGAACTGGCCTCGAAGAAGGAGGTCTTCACCCGCACCGAGGTGAGCAAGGCCGACGCCATCAATTACTTCACCGAAAAAGGCGATGAGTACAAATTGGAACTCATCGAAGGCTTGAACGATGGTGAGATCACCTTCTACAACCAAGGTGACTTCACCGACCTGTGCCGCGGACCCCACATCCCGGACACCAGCTTCATCAAGGCTTTCAAGATCCTGAACGTGGCCGGTGCCTATTGGCGCGGCGATGAGAAGCG
>ERZ795056.6992-NODE-6992-length-10908-cov-3.776467_pt1 | contig 10908 bp, 8 predicted proteins | sample MGYA00375140_ERZ795056 | MGnify/ENA primary metagenome ERZ795056 (study PRJEB30185, sample SAMN05720227) | activated sludge metagenome | isolation source: Anaerobic digester | place: USA | collected 2015-03-09 ...
GCACATTGGAGAGGGCGGCCTCCCAGGCCCCTGTGCCGGATGCCGGGTAAATCACCACAGGGTGGCGAGTCTGGAAGATTTTCTGCACATCAGCCAACACCTTGCGACCCAATGCACCGAACTCGGGGCCCCGGTGGTCAATGGTGGGCAGGCTCATGGCACGCAACACACGATCGGGCACTGGCGAAGGTCCGGGAATTTGCAAAAAGTGCCGCCCTGTGGGGTGGTAGTCAAGCGCGAGCATGAAGTTATTCCCTTGAAAGATGACTCATTTTTTGCATACAAAATTCAAATGTCAATAGTGTTCCTATGTAAATCAACTTTGACACTGGTATTTTTTGAATACAAAATGGCGTCATGAGCGCTCAAATTATCTCCATCCCCCGCGCGTCGTTGCACGAGCAAGTGGCCCAGCGCCTGCGTCAAATGCTGGTCGAAAACCGCATCCCCCCCGGCGCCAAACTCAATGAACGCGAGTTGTGCGAGGCACTGAACGTATCGCGCACGCCATTGCGCGAAGCGATCAAAATGTTGGCCGCCGAGGGCCTGGTCGAACTTCTGCCCAACCGCGGCGCCATTGCGGTTGAGCTGACCGAGGCCGACGTGCTGCACACCTTTGAAGTCATGGCCGGGCTGGAGGCCCAGTCGGGCGAACTGGCAGCACTGCGCGTCACGGATGCCGAATTGGCGGAAATCAAGGCCATGCAGTTTGAAATGATGGCCGCTTGGACCCGACGTGACCTGTCCCATTACTACCAGCTCAACTCACGGATACACAGCGCCATCAATACAGCCGCCAAAAACCCCGTACTCACCGCCACTTACCAGCAGGTCAATGCCCGCCTTCAAGCGCTGCGCTTTCGGTCCAATCAAGACGAAGACAAATGGAAGCGCGCGGTCAAGGAGCACGAACTGATGGTCGATGCCCTGGTGCGCCGCGACCCTGCCGCGATGCGCGGCGTATTGCTGACCCATCTGGCCCATAAGCGCGACGTGGTGATCGAACAGCTGCGCGCCGCCGCTGCAAAATCCGCCAAGGCCTGACCCATGAACGCACGCGTCCCGCTCAAGCCAGCCACCACCACGTCCCGAGCCACTTACGACAGCGTAGCCGCCGTCAGCAACGAAGTGGCAGGCAAGTTGGCCGCGCAACTGCAGACCCACACCCAAGGTGAGGTGCTGTTCACTGCAGCAGACCGTGGGCGTTACAGCACCGATGCCTCCATCTACCAGCAAACCCCCGCGGGCGCCTTTGTACCGCGCACCACAGCCGATGCTGAAACCGCCTTGCACATCTGCCGCGACCTGAAAGTGCCGCTTGTGGCACGTGGCGGCGGCACCAGCCAGTGCGGGCAAACCGTGGGCGCTGGGCTGGTGATGGACCATACCAAGCACCTGCACAAGGTGTTGGCACTGGACGCAGCGCAGCGCACAGTCGAAGTAGAGCCCGGCATCGTGCTCGACCACCTCAACGCGCAGCTCAAACCCCATGGCCTGTGGTACCCCGTGGACGTGTCCACCAGCGCCCAGGCCACCTTGGGCGGCATGGCCGGCAACAATTCGTGCGGCAGCCGCAGCATTGCCTACGGCAACATGGTGCACAACGTGCTGGCCACCAAGGTCTGGACGTCTGACGGTGCCCTGCACGACTTTGGCAGCTTCGACCAGGCCACCGGCACAGCACTGACTCTGGGCCAGAAGGTGCGCGACCTTGCTTTGGCCTTGCGCCCCGAGATTGAACAACATTGGCCCAAGGTCATGCGCCGGGTCGGCGGCTACAACCTCGATATCTTTCACAACCAAAGTGAGCGGCCTTATACCAACGATGGCGCCGTCAACCTGGCGCACTTGCTGGTAGGCAGCGAGGGCACGCTGGCCCTCACTCGCTCATTGACCTTGAAGTTGGCCGAACTGCCCCGCGCCAAAGTGCTGGGCGTGGTGAACTTTCCCACCTTCTACAAGGCCATGGACAGTGCGCAACACATCGTCAAGCTCGGCGACGGGGCCCTGACTGCCGTCGAGTTGGTGGACCGCACAATGATTGAGCTGTCCCTGCAAAACCCTGCGTTCGCTCCTGTCATACGCGGTGCCGTCATTGGCAAGCCCGACGCTGTGCTGCTGGTGGAGTTTTCAGGTGCAGACAAAGCCACTCTGGTGCGTCAACTCGACTGCCTGGTAGATCTGATGGGTGAATTGGGCCTGCCCAACTCTGTGGTTCGAATGACCGACGACGCACCCCAAAAAGCCCTGTGGGAAGTGCGCAAGGCGGGCCTCAACATCATGATGAGCCTGAAAGGGGACGGCAAGCCTGTGAGCTTCATCGAGGACTGTGCCGTGCCGCTGGAGCATCTGGCCGAATACACCGATGCCCTGACCCAGGTGTTTCGAAAACACGGCAGTCGTGGCACCTGGTATGCCCATGCCTCGGTAGGCACACTGCACGTGCGCCCCATCTTGGACATGCGACGCGGTGGGGCCACCAAAATGCGCGCCATTGCCGAAGAGGCCTCCGCCCTGGTGCGGCATTTCAAGGGCGCCTACAGCGGAGAACACGGCGACGGCCTGTGCCGCGGCGAATGGATTTCGTGGCAGTTCGGGCCCCGCATCACCGACGCATTGGCGCAGATCAAAACCCTGTTCGATCCACTCAACCTGCTGTGCCCCCAGCGCATGGTCAATCCTCCCAGGATGGACGACACACGGTTGATGCGCTTCCCGCCTGAGTACCGCGTAATCCCTGTTCAGCCTGTGCTGGACTGGAGTGCCTGGAACGTACAGAACGACCCGGTGACCGAGCGCACCACAGGCCCAGGCACAGGCGGCGATCCGGCCCAGGGCCTGGCCAAGGCGGTGGAGATGTGCAACAACAACGGGCACTGTCGCAAGTTTGATGCGGGCACCATGTGCCCCAGCTACCGCGTCACACGCGATGAAAAACACCTCACACGGGGCCGTGCCAACACCCTGCGCCTGGCCCTCTCAGGTCAGCTTGGCAAGGAGGGACTGACGAGTACCTCCGTGCAAGAAGCCATGGACTTGTGTGTGGGCTGCAAAGGCTGTAAGCGCGAATGCCCTACCGGCGTCGACATGGCACGCATGAAGGTGGAATACCTTCACCAAGACCGCGCCCGCCATGGCCATAGCCTCAAAGACCACTTGGTGGGCCGCTTGCCCGACTACGCGCGCTGGGCCAGTCGCTTGGCGCCTGTGCTCAACCTGCGCAACCGTATCCCCTTGCTGGCCTGGCTGGGCGAGCGCATGGCGGGTCTGTCGGCCCGACGCAGCCTGCCCATGTGGCAGCGATCCCATTTTTTTAACCGGCCCGCTGAAGCCGTCGCTACAGTCACAGCGACGCAGGCGTTGGCCGCCGATCGGCCCGTGGTGCTCATGGTGGACACCTTCAACGGCTATTTCGAGTCCACCAATGTCATTGCCGCACTGCAGGTGCTGCAGGCCGCTGGCTACACCATTCATGTGGCCAGCAAGGCCGCGCCCGACGGCAAGCACCTGTGCTGTGGGCGCACCTACCTCGCCACAGGGCAGGTGGACAAAGCCCGATCCAAAGCCAGTGAACTGGTGCAGGCGCTGCTGCCTTTCGCGCAAAAAGGCATTGCCATCGTGGGCCTGGAGCCCTCTTGCCTGCTCACCCTGCGCGACGAAGCGCGCGTCATGGGCCTGGGGCTTGCCGCGGATACCGTGGCTGCGCACGCCGTGTTGTTCGAGGAATTTTTAGCGCGTGAAGACCTCGCTGGCAAGCTGGAGGCCTTCAAGCCTCAGCTTCGCCCTATGACGCAGAACGTGCTGTTGCACGGCCATTGCCATCAGAAGGCCTTTGACGCCGTTAACCCGATCATGACCGTGCTGCGCTGGATACCGGGCGCCAACCCCGCCTTGATTGAGAGCAGTTGCTGCGGCATGGCAGGCAGCTTTGGCTATGAGGTTGAACACCATGACGTGTCCATGCAAATGGCGGAACTGGATCTGTTACCCGCCGTGCGCAAGCACCCCGATGCCGTTGTGGTGGCGGACGGAACCAGTTGCCGGCACCAAATTCTGGATGGCGCGCAACGACAAGCCGTTCACGTGGCCGTCTTGCTTGCGCAGCAACTGAAACAGCGTTAAAACTTTTCTGGCCTGAACACCGCCACGTCACTCAGAAACAGCGTCACACCAAAATGAGGTGCGTACTGCGCAAGCACATGCGCGGCCAAGCGTTGGGCCACCGCCTCGTCACATACCACTTTGAGTTCGATGGTGCGATCTGCCTCCCAAAAGCCTTCGCGCACCGCGTGTTCGCTGCCGCCGCGCACATCGTGCACCGTGTAGCCTTGGGCCCCTTCGCGACGCAGATCGGTAATCAAACGCTTCTCGAGTGCGGCCTCGGCCACGACAACCAACAGTTTTCGGGAGTGCAGATTCATGACAGTGCCTGTGCAAGTTGCAGGTAGAGCGGAATGCCTACCAGGATATTGAACGGAAATGTGATGCCCAGCGCTGCGGCAATCGACAGCCCAGAGTTCGCCTCAGGAACCGCAATGCGCATGGCAGTGGGTGCAGCAATATAGCTGGCACTGGCCGCCAGTGTGGCCATAAGGGCCACCCCGCCCGTGCTGAGCCCCAGGGTTTTGGCAGTCAACGCGCCCACGACAGAAAGGAGCAAGGGTGCCACCACGGCCACCGCCAGCAAGCGCCAGCCATGACGCCGAACCGCCCCCAGTTGCGCACCGGCCACCAAGCCCAACTCCAGCAGAAACAATGCCAGCACGCCTTTGAACGGGTCAATGAACACCGGGGCAATGGGCTTCGTGCCCGCCTCCCCCACCACGGCGCCAATCAACAAACCACCCGCCAGCAAGAGCACCGACTTGCCCAGGAACACATCGTGGGCCAGTTCACGCCAACGGGTGGTGCCGCCGCCCTGCCCCATGCGCGCCAACAAAATGCCTGCCAACAGGCCCGGGGCCTCCAGCAGGGCCACCCACAGCGCGGCATGCGACTCCACGGGTACCTGCTGCTTTTGCAGGTAGGTGCTGGCCACGGCGTAGGTAACCACACTGACCGAACCATAGTGCGCTGCCAAGGCTGCGCTGTTGACCTTGTCAAAGCCGATGCGGCGCAGCATGGGCACCAGCATGAACGGAATGGCAAAGCCCATGGCAAGGCATGCGGCAACCTGGGGCGCCAGATCTGCCAGCGGCTGCTTGCTCAGCTCGATGCCGCCTTTGAGCCCAATGGCCAACAGCAAATAAATCGACAGCGTTTCATACAACGCCTCGGGCAATCGCAAATCACTGCGGACCACACGGGCAAACACGCCCAACACAAAGATCCAAACCACAACATCCATTGCCATCTCCAAACTTGATGCACTGAATTGTTTGCCATATATAAATAGACGTCTAATAATGTATTTGTATGTTTTACATTTATAAATAGCTATGAAACAAATGCCACTGCCGCGTGCCACATTTGCGCAACTTCGCAGCTTTGAGGCGGTGGCGCGGCTGGGCGGCATCACCCGGGCAGCCGAAGCCCTGCATTTGACCCAGCCCACCGTATCCACTCAAATCAGGGAGCTGAGTGACGGCGTGGGCACGGCTTTGCTGGTGCCAGCCGGACGCGGGGTCCAGCTCACCGATGCCGGGCGCACGTTGCTGCACACCGTACAGGCCATGTTCAGCCAGTGGCAAGCATTCACCGACACGGTGGACGACCTGCGCGGTCTGCGCCGTGGCGTGTTGCGTTTAGCGGGGGTGTCTACCTCAGAGTATTTCATCGCCCAGATGCTCAAGCCGTTTGTCGCACTGCACCCCGGGGTCGAAGTTGATCTGGCCGTGGAGAACCGCGATGCGGTAGTGCTGCGTCTGCAACGTGAACAAGACGACCTGGCCATCATGATGATGCCGCCACCCGATATGCCTCTGTTTTCCTACCCCTTCATGACCAACCCCCTGGTGGTGATAGGCGCGACCGGCCACCCCTGGCTGCAGCGCAAGCGTGTCCCGTTGGCGCAGTTGGCAGCCCAACCCCTGTTGATGCGCGAGGCGGGTTCAGGCACGCGGCAGGCCACACTAGAGCATTTCAAGCAGCATCAATTGGTGCCTGAGCTGCGCATGACGCTGGGCAGCAATGAAGCACTCAAGCACGCTGTCGCCGCCGATTTGGGTGTGGGTGTCATATCGCGCCATGCGTTGGCAGCAGACCCGGCGCAGGATGGCCTGTGCTTGCTGCCCGTCGCCACCTTCCCCATCCGCCGCAGCTGGCAACTGGTTTGGCGTAGCGACCGTCGCCAGCCGCTGGCGGCCAGCGCCTTTCTGGCCTTCGTCAAAGCGCAGTCAGGTGCAGCTGTTGCCCAGGCGTTGTGATACATCCATCCACAGCGCCCAGCCTGCTGCAACCGATAAGGCCAAGCCGGCCAGGCGCGTGCCCCAGTCCTGGCGCCAGCGGTTGGCGTGGGCATGCAGGCGCAGGAGCAACATGGGCGCCAACATCAGCGACACGGCGCTGCCCAAAGCGAACAAGCCCATGGCCAGCGCCCCCTGCACAGCCCCCCCTGTGAGCGCCGCCACCAGCAGGGCCGAGTACAACAAGCCACAGGGCATAAGCGCCCATAGAACGCCGGTGACAAACGGGCCGCCGGGCCGCTTTAACACCGGTTGCAGCTGCCCCCAGGCGCCACGCGCCATGCCGTCCACCCACTGGGGTTGGCGGGCCAACGCCAACAGCATCAAGCCCCAAGCCAGCACCGCCAAATGAAGCAGCGTCCAGGCCGGGCGCAACATCGTGGCCTGGCTGGTGGCCCAGGCGAGGCTTTGCATTGCGCTGGCGGCCAAGGCGCCCGCAGCGGCGTAACCCACCACACGCCCTGCCTGGTAGGTCCATGCCGATCGGGACAAGCCCGGCCCAGACACACGGCTGATCGCGGCACACGGCGCGCCACACATGGCAGCGCAATGCGGCCCACCGGCCAGGCCCATCAGTAATGCGGTCCAGACCAGGCCGTCCATCAGAGAATGCGCGAGAAGCGCGTACGGTTGCGGTCGGCCTGCAGGTAGCGGTCGAACACCATGGCGACACCGCGCACAAAGAACCAACCCATGCGCGTGACTTGTATGCCCTGGTCGTCGACGGTCACGAGACCCTGCTCTGCCATGCCTTCCAGAACGCCAAGCTCGGTCGCAAAGTACGACTTGAAGTCCACCAACCAGGACAGGTTGACTGACTCAAACTGCACATTGCCCTGGCACATCAGCGCCATGATGACCGAACGGCGCAGCAAGTCGTCTCGAGACAAGGCCAGACCACGCACGACTGGCAGGTCCCCCTGATCCAGCCTGTCGCAATACTCGTCAAGCGTTTTGGCATTTTGGCTGTAAGTGGCGCCTACCCTGCCTATGGCCGAGACGCCCAAGCCAATGAGGTCGCAATCCGGTTGAGTGCTGTAACCCTGGAAGTTGCGGTGCAAGCGCCCCTGCCGCTTGGCCACTGCCAGCGCGTCTCCCGGCAGGGCAAAGTGGTCCATACCCACATACACATAGCCTGCGCCCATGAAGGCTTGCAGTGCCTGCGACAGCATGGCAATTTTTGCGGAGGCGTCCGGCAGGTCCGCCGACACAATTCGCCGCTGCGGCTTGAACCGCTCGGGCAAATGGGCATACGCGTACAGTGCAATCCGGTCTGGCCGCAGTTCGCACACCTGAGCGAGCGTGCGCTCGAAGGAAGCTGGCGACTGCTTTGGCAAGCCGTAAATCAGGTCTACGTTGATGGACTCGAACCCCAGACGCCGAGCTTCCGCCACCAAGGCAAACACCTGCTCGGCCGGCTGCACGCGATGGACTGCCTTTTGCACATCGGTGTCGAAGTCCTGTACCCCAAAACTCAAACGGTTGAATCCCAGACGCGCCAGGGTCGCCAGGCGCGTAGCGTCCACAGTGCGGGGATCGACCTCAATCGAGTATTCACCGCCGGGCACCAGTGTAAAGCTGCTACGCAGCAAATCCATCAGGGCCTGGAGTTCGGCGTCGCTAAAAAACGTTGGCGTGCCCCCACCCAAGTGCAATTGACTGACAGACTGCCCCTGTCCAAGAGCTGCCACATGCAGTGCCACCTCTTTGGCCAAATAGCTCAGGTAGTGCGCCGCCCGGTCATGGTGCTTGGTGATGATTTTGTTGCAAGCGCAGTAGTAGCAAAGCGACTCACAAAACGGGATGTGAACATACAACGACAGTGGCAGATTGCGCGGCCCTTCCTGGCGCAGCGTCAAGGCGCGCGCATAGTCGTGGGAATCAAAAGCTTCGACAAACCGGTCGGCGGTTGGGTAGGAGGTATAGCGAGGCCCTGCAACGTCAAACCGGCGCAGCACTTCAGGCGAAACAGCATTCATCGTGGTCATCCTAGGGGCGTACCGGTACTTTGCACCAACTGGATACGGCGTTCCTTGACCTGGATCAAATCGACTGAAATCGGCGCAGAGGACAATTTGATATGAATCAGGAGGTACGCCATGCTTGTCAATTCCAACGTCCCCACCACAGTTGAAGTGAAAGCGCCCAGCTTTCCCGCCGTGAGCAACACCGCACCATTGAATTGCCAGGCCATCAAGGTTGCGTGCTCTAACTGCAATTTGCGCGAACTGTGCATGCCCATGGGCTTGACCGCGGACGACATGGCCAAAATTGAGCAGGTCGTGGCCACGCGGCGTAAGGTCAAACGCGGAACTGCACTGTTCAATGATGGCGAAAAATTCACCTCGCTCTATGCCATCCGCACCGGGTTCTTCAAATCACGCATCACGACAGAAGACGGTCGCGATCAAGTGACCGGCTTTCAGATGGCGGGTGAAATCATCGGCCTGGACGGCATCGTCAATGAGCGTCACACCTGCGATGCCATTGCACTGGAGGACGCTGAGGTGTGCGTCATGCCTTTTGAGAACATCGAAGCGATCTCGCGTGAAGTCTCTGCCTTGCAAAGCCATGTGCACAAAATCATGAGTCGCGAAATTGTGCGCGAGCACAGTGTCATGCTGCTGCTGGGCAGCATGCGGGCTGAAGAGCGTCTGGCTGCTTTTTTACTGAATATGGTGCAGCGTCTGCATGCCCGCGGCTTCTCACAAACCGAACTGGTTCTGCGCATGACCCGCGAAGAGATTGGCAGCTACCTTGGCCTCAAGCTCGAAACAGTGAGCCGGACCTTCTCGAAATTTGTAGAAGACGGTGTGGTCGAAGTCCGCCAACGTCACATCCGCATACTCGACATGGACGCACTCAACCGGCTCGTCAATCCGCAGGGCGGTGGCGGGTAAAACCAGCGCAGCAACTGGCTCTCAGTTCAGCGCCAGGACCATCTGCAGGGTTTCGTGGTCGGGGTCTGCTGTCACGGCAAAGCCCGCCTTGCGCGCCAGTGCCGCCATGCCCGCGTTGCCCACCATGCACTCTCCCACCAGTTCGCGGGTACCGCGGTCACGCACATAGGCCACCAGTTTTTCCAGTAATTTCCGCCCTAGGCCCCTACCCTGCCACGTGCTCGCGAGTTGAATCGCGAACTCCGCGCGAAGCTTGTCGGGATCAGACACCGCACGGGCCACCCCAACGAGGCGCGGGGGCAAGACCCCATCGCCCGGCCACAACGCCACAAAGGCCATTTCACGGTCATAGTCAATCTGGCTATAGCGCGCGACCTCCGACAGCGGTACCTCGCGCCGCGACAGGAAAAAGCGCAGCCGCAGATCGGCGGGCGTGGCCGCCGCGTAGAAATCCCTGAGCCTTTCCCCATCGTCTGCGCGGATAGGCCGCAATAACAACTGCTCACCCGTCAACACCAAAGACTCTTCCAGCTCCGCCGGGTAGGGCCGAATAGCCAATGGCGTACGGCTGAGAGCAGCATCGGCCAATACCCTGATCCTTGCATCCAGCGCAACGACGCCATCGGCATCGATCAACAAAGGATTGATATCCATTTCCACCACTGACTCAAGCTCGCACACCATGCGCGACACCCTGAGCAGGCAGTCGCGCAACGCCGGCTCGTTCGCCGCTGGGCGCCCTCGGTGGCTGGCCAGATAGGGCTGCAGACCGCTTCGCGCAATGAGGTCCTGGGTCAGTGACCCGTTCAGTGGCGGCAGCGCCACAGCATGGTCGCGGTGGAGTTCCACCTCGGTGCCGCCCGCACCCAGCAACAGCACCGGGCCAAATACAGCGTCGGTGGTCATGCCGACAATCAATTCGCGCGCGCCAGGACGTTTCACCATCGCCTGGACAGTAAAGCCCGCCAGCACAGCATCCGGGAGCAAACGGCGCACACGCGATTGCATGTCCTGGGCGGCCGTCTGCACGGCATCGGCAGACTCCAGATTCAGCACCACCCCACCCACGTCAGATTTGTGCAGCACCTGGGGAGAGAGGATTTTGAGCACCACCGGGAAACCTATGGCCAAGGCAGCGGCCACCGCTTCTGCGGTATCGCGCACGGTGCGCGTTGCCACAGTGGGAATCCCATAGGCCTGCAACAGCCGCTTGGCCTGGGCCTCATCGAGCCACTCCTGCCCGCTGGTCTGGGCTTGTCTCATCACTTCAGACACTGCTGCCTGGTCGGGTTGAGCTTGTTCAAGGCCTGGCGCGGCGATTTGCCGTAAAGCCGCCTGGTTGCGCGCATAGGCAACCCGTTGCATCCAGGCCGCTGTGGCTCGCTCCGGGGTGGGATAGGTTGACACGTGGGCCGCTGTGCAAGCGTGGCGCGCTGCCGCCACAGCCGCCCCGCCCAACCAGCAGGTCAGGACCGGTTTGACGGCTTCAATGATCAGGGGGAGGCAGGCTGCGGCAATCTCGGGCGCGGCAACAATGGCGGTGGGCGCGTGGATGAACAGCACCCCATCCACCTCGGGCGCTTGCAGCAGCACACGCAAAGCCG
>ERZ795056.6994-NODE-6994-length-10907-cov-5.317269_pt1 | contig 10907 bp, 10 predicted proteins | sample MGYA00375140_ERZ795056 | MGnify/ENA primary metagenome ERZ795056 (study PRJEB30185, sample SAMN05720227) | activated sludge metagenome | isolation source: Anaerobic digester | place: USA | collected 2015-03-09 ...
CAAGTGGGTCGCCTATCGCTTTGGCTGCGTATCCTTGACCCTGGAAATGCCTTTCAAAGACAACGCCAACCTACCCGACGGCATCGTCGGCTGGAACGGCGAGCGCAGCAAGCGGCTCGGTGAGGCCATGCTCAATCCCATCCTCGGTCACCTTTCGGACTGAGTCGCGCCCCGCAAGTCATTCAAGAAGCGCTTCCCTGTTCCGTTACTGGACACATCCGTTCTTAAAGGGGCGGATCATGTCCTTCGTGCGGTGTGTATAAAAAAAGTTTGAAATCGTGAAAGTTGAAGGCATTGAGCATGTCGCTGTCGGCAATCCGGAAGTGGCGGACGTTCAAATATTCAGCGGAAGGCCCGACAGCTTATTGTTGAACGCAAAGAAAGCCGGGATCACCACTCTCACGATATGGAGCCGAGGCAACGCCTTGCCTGAAGAGTATGAAGTGAGGGTGTCTAGCGAATCATCGGAACTTGAACAGATGGTGTATCCGCTGAAGCATTACACTCTTGCCCGAACTCAGTACAACGAGTCGGTCAGCAGACTCAAAATCGAAACGGACGAAGAAAGCTTGGCGAGTCTCAAGGCGATGCTTTCTCCGATACTTGGAGAGAAAAGATTCCATATCGATGTTCCGAGAAACAGAGTGCTGATGCAGGGGAACAAGAGCGACTTGAACGCCGCGCGGATGATGCTTGACGAAATCGACAGGCCGCTGAGGCAGGTGCTAATCGAAGCTAAAGTGATAGAAGTAACCAAAGACGACCTGAAGAGGCTAGGCGCGTCGCTGCTGGCGCAACAGGGCGACGGCGCTCTGAACTCCGCCCTTTCCGGAAGCGACGACTCTTTCAATCTATCTTTCGACACGTTTACGGATCTTGCTAAAAGGTTCTCTATAACAATCGACGCGCTGAGATCCGAAAACGTCGGAAGAACGTTGGTTAATCCTAAAATCGCTACGCTGGACGGAAAGACCGCATGGATACTCGCGGGAGAAAAACTCCCGGTGGCCTCCAGAGACAACGACAAAGGGCTTGTTTCTTTCACATACGTCAACACAGGGATCATACTGGCCGTGACTCCGAGGGTTGGACATGACAGAACTATCACTCTGTGGATTAAGCCAGAAGTCAGCAACGTGTCGGGATGGGTCGGCGATCCCGAATCGTCCAGCAGCAACGCGGCCCCGATTATCAATTCGCGGGAAGTGATGTCAGAGGTCAGAGTGGCGGACGGCGAAACCGTAATAATCGGCGGTCTTAACAGAGACGACAGCATCGAATACAAAAGCAGCGTTCCGCTGCTCGGAGACATCCCGCTCGTCGGCAAAGCTTTCAAAAAGAAAAGAACGTCGAAAACCACCAGCGAGTTGGTGATTGTTATCACACCAAGAATATTGGACAGGTCTGACGACGCGGCGTTCGCAGTTCCAACAGAAGAAACGACGCTCCAAAAAGTCGAATCGAGCGGCGCCGCGGAAACCGAAATCTACTGAAAGGAGCCGACGCAATGGACAGGAAAATTATGGCGGCGGTTGTCAGTTCCAGAGCGTGGACGGATTTAAACGAATCTGTGGCCGCTTTCGACAATGTCGAGCTTCTGTCTCCTCTTCAGAATATGGAGGACTTGAAAAAAGCCGCGTCGCGGTCTTTGCTCGATATTGTCTTTATCGACATTGAAGAATTCAATCCCTCTCTTAACGGAAACGGCGTGAATTTCGACAAGCTGGGCCTGTACGCTGTTTTTATTTCCCGACAGAATGATCCGATTCTCATGAAAGCCGCGATGAGAGCCGGCGGCAGGGACTTCATTGCCGGACAGGTCGGAAAAGAAGAAATTGGGGATTTGTTGAATAGAGCTAACGAGGGCAGAAAAATCGAAGTCGATTCGCACGGGAAAAAGAGTGAAGAACCTGAAACAGACGGGGCTCCGGGGAAAGTAGTCACTTTTTTCAGCACGAAAGGGGGCGCCGGCAAAAGCGCGTTGGCTGTAAATTACGCCATTTCATTGGCGCAGCGTGAAAACTGCCGCGTATGCCTTCTTGATCTCGACCTTCAATTCGGAGATTTGGCTTTGATTATGAATCTGAAGCCTCGCGCTTCAATTTCAGACCTTATTGCTTCAGGCTCGAAAATCGAAGATGAAATAGACTCTTATCTGCTCAAAAGAGACGAGAATGTGTTTCTGCTGGCGTCGCCTCAAAAGCCAGAAGAGAGCGAACTGGTCACAGGCGAACACGTAAAAGCAATAGTTGAAGCGTTAACTTACAGGTTCAAATATATCATTATCGACACGGCCGCTTCGTTTCACGACGTGTCTCTCGCCGCTTTGGACAAAAGCGACGTCATTCATATAGTTCTCACGCCGATAATACTTGCTGTCAAAGATTTGAAAGGCATGTTGGATGTGATGACGCGCTCTCTGGAATATCCGCCGGAGAAAATCAAGGTAATCCTCAACAGGTCCGACAGCCAGTCGGGCATAAGCGGGAATGACATTGAGAAACTGTGCAAAAGAAAGATGGACTACAGCATCCCCAGCGACGGAAACGTGGTGGTTCCGTCCATAAACACCGGGATTCCAGCAGTGATTTCATATCCGCGAAGCAAATTCTCAAAGGCGGTCAGAAATATGGCGGAAGACGCCGGAGAAACCGCTCCTGTGGCCGCCGCCAAAACTTCAATCTTTAGCTTTTTGAAAATCGGAAACGCTAAAAACAAGAAGATTCTTATCAAAAATCTCGAATCGTGAAACTAGTTAAGATGACATGCGGCGAGGGAGGCGGTTATGGGACTTCTTGACAGAGTGAAGACGACAACTGAAAAAAGCGGGCCGTCACAACAACAGGCGGCCGCATCGGCTCAACTCGGCGCAAAAAAGAAGTCTGCGGCGATGACTGACATAAGAAAAAAAGCGTTGGAGTGTCTAATTGAAGAGCTTGGAGAAGAGATACTTTATGGAGACGTGCCAGAAGAAAGAGCGAGAAAGGCGATATTCAACGCGCTGGAGAACGCGTTAGGCGAATCCGACTGCCTGATGACTAACGCCGACAGAGACGGACTGTTGGACGAACTTTGCAACGAAGTTATGGGGCTGGGGCCGATAGAGCCTTTGGTGAGAGACCCGGAAATATCGGAAATAATGGTCAACGGCCCCAAGAATGTGTATGTGGAAAGAAAAGGCAGAATCATTCGATCCGATATGGTTTTCAGAGACAATGCGCATGTGCTCAGAATCATAGAAAAGATTGTTTCCCCGATTGGCAGAAGAATAGACGAATCGTCTCCGATGGTGGACGCGCGGCTCAAAGACGGGTCGCGAGTGAACGCGGTCATAGCTCCGCTTTCTCTGGTAGGGCCGTGTCTGACTATTCGAAAGTTCTCTAAAGACCCGTTGCAGGTTGAGGATTTGATACGCTTCGGGACATTGACGGCCGAGACCGCCTCGCTCTTAAAAGCATGTGTCGAAGCGCGTATGAACATAATCGTATCGGGAGGAACCGGCTCCGGAAAAACCACCACGCTGAACGTGCTTTCCTCGTTCATACCTTCGGACGAGCGCATTGTTACAATCGAGGACGCCGCCGAAATTCAATTAAGACAGGAGCATGTCGTCACTCTGGAGAGCAGGCCCCCGAACATTGAGGGCAAGGGAACAATAAGCATCAGAGACCTTGTGAGAAACTGTCTGCGAATGAGGCCGGACCGGATAATCGTTGGCGAAGTCCGGGGCGGAGAGGCTTTGGACATGTTGCAGGCTATGAATACCGGCCACGACGGTTCGCTTACGACCGGCCACTCGAACTCGCCGAGAGACATGCTTGCCAGATTGGAGACGATGGTTCTGATGGCCGGAATGGAACTTCCGTTGCGAGCTATCAGGGAACAGATATCCTCGGCGATAGATTTGATTATTCATCAGGAGCGGATGAGGGACGGAAAGAGGAGAATCACTCATATCACCGAGGTCGCGGGCATGGAAAATGAAATAATCACGTTGCAGGATATTTTCAAGTTCCAGCAGAAGGGCGTGGATGAAAACGGAGGCATAGTCGGAGAGTTCAAGGCGTTGGGAATAGTGCCTAAATTCGTGGAGAAGTTCAAAGTGAACGGGATAAAGCTGCCACTATCGGTATTTCACCAGAAATGAGGAAGGAATATGAGCGCGGCGCTAACCGCAATACTCGTGCTGGCGATAGGCGCGCTGAGCGCGCAGACGGCGATCGCTCTTGTCGCGGCGGGCAGGCGTAAAATGCTCAAGGACAGGCTTCGCGCCGCCTATGCCGAAGCCACAACGCCTGAAAAAAAGAAAGAAATAAAGAGCCTTTTCGCGGCGATGGACGGAGCCATTCGCGGAATGAGTTTGACAAGCGCGGTGAAAAGAGAGTTGGCAAAAGCCAACTGGTCTTTGAAAGCGTCTGAATTTCTTGTGATGGTTGCGATGTTCGCCGCGCTTCCGGCTATGCTTGTTCTACTTGCGTACGACAACGCTTCATTGGCTGTGATTGTGATGGCGGCGGGAGCGGTTTTTCCCATCATTATGCTCAAACGCAGGCAGGCGGCCAGAAAAAAAATGTTTGCGGGGCAATTGCTCGACGCGGTAACTCTGATATCAAATTCTCTGAAGTCAGGATACAGTTTCCTTCAATCGATAGACCTTGTGTCGCGGGAGCTTCCGGCTCCGGTTTCCGAAGAGTTTCAAAAGATGATTCAGGAAATCAAGCTTGGGATGTCGTTTGAGGAGACAGTTGAACGGCTTGTGTCGCGCGTTGAGAACGAAGACCTTGATCTTGTGATGACATGCGTGAACATACAACGCGAAGTCGGCGGGAACCTTTCGGAAATACTGGACAAGATTGCGCACACTATAAGAGAGCGGGTAAGAATCAAAGGGCAGATTCAAACTCTGACCGCGCAGGGCAGGTTGTCGGGCATGATTTTGAGCCTTATGCCTGTCGGACTTGGCTTTTTCCTGTACGCGATCAATCCCGAATACATCTCGATGTTGTTCACAAGGCAGGTGGGCAGAACTCTTATAGTGGCCGCCGTGACGACGCAACTAATTGGCATATTCCTCATAAAGAAAATTATAAATATTAAGGTGTGAACGACATGAAAACGATTCTTGCTCTGATGATATTCGGTTCGATAGCCACGTTTGTGGCGAGCGCTCTGGATTCAAGGTCAAAGAAGAAATCAATGGACGAGCGCGTAAAGGCTCTGGATACGACGCAGGACGGAATCTCTCTAGAAGAGATAGAGATGTCGAAATCTTTCTCTGAAAGAGTTCTGGTGCCTGTGTTTACAAAAATCGGCGGCGCGCTCGGCAATTACACTCCAAGCGGTTTTTTGGAACGAATCGAGAAGAAACTGCTTTCCGCCGGTATGAAAAAAACCGACCCGCTGGCATTTCTGGGATTGAAAGGAATCATTTCTGTCTGTGTTCTCATAGCAGCGTTGATTGTCGGGAGCATAATGAACATAGAGCCCGGCGCTTTTGCGATGAACCTGCTGGCATTGCCGGCAATTTCATTTGTTCTGCCGGACATCTGGCTGAGTTCCGTGGACAGAGCGCGCAAAACTGAGATAAATGACAGCCTTCCCGATTTGCTTGATTTATTAACCGTAAGCGTGGAGGCCGGTCTTGGGTTTGAACAGGCTCTGAAACACTCTTCAGAAAAAATGAAAGGGAAGATTTCGGATGAAGTGAAACGAATGCTTCAGGAAATGCGCGTAGGGAAAAAGAGGAGCGAAGCCCTTAGAGACATGTCGGACAGAGTGGAGATACCCGACCTTACATCGTTTGCCGCGGCTATGATTCAGGCAGACCAACTGGGCGTCAGCGTCGCCGACGTCCTTCGCGTGCAGTCAGACGCGATGAGACAGAAACGCCGCCAGCGCGCCGAGGAAGCGGCTATGAAAGCTCCGCTCAAACTGCTGTTTCCTCTTGTGTTTTTCATATTTCCCACGTTGTTCATAATTCTGTTAGGGCCGGCGTTCATAAGCATCATGGAGAATTTTCAATCGGGTTGAACCGAAAATACTTGCGGAAAAATACTTCAAGAGTTCTAGTTTTTTCGTTCTCTATCCGATTTTACTTCGCTCCTCTTAAGTTCAATTCGGATGAACTCTAAAAGGTCTTTAGATGAAAACGGCTTGGAGATATATCTTTTTGCGCCGAACAGGAATGAGGACAGTCTTGTGGGCAGATCCCTGCGCGCCGAAACGATGATGATTGGAATATGTTTTTTTTCTTCATTTTCGCTTATCCGGCGGCATACTTCGTCTCCGGGAATATCGGGGAGCATAAAATCCAACAGGATCAAGTCAGGGGTGGCTTTTTCGAGATAGTTCAACGCTTCAGTTCCGTTGTAAGCGGCGATAGTTTCATATCCGGCGCTTCTTAGGATATCTCTCGACATCACATTCATGTCCGGATCATCTTCCACTACCAGAATCGTTTTATTATCAGATATTGTGGTTTTATCTTTTTCTTTCATTTATACCGCTCTGTGTTGTTCAACGATACGATACAATGGCCCTCGGGCGTTTCGTTGATAAGTTTTTTCTTCCTTAACAGTTTAGACGCGAACTGCCATTGATTAGTAAAACTCAATTCTCATCCGTCTTCAGAATCAAACTGCCGCGCTCATTGTGTTTCGATGGTTGCAGAAAACCCAATCACAGAAAGAAGTCTTTCGTTTATTCAGTCGCTGGTTCGCTTGATTTTTTTGAGCGCGCCGCTGAACCGGTTGTCATAGGAACTCCCGCATACCAATCAAAAACAGGTTTCTCTCTTGTGTCGAAAGCTTCTAGAGGGCTTTTCTTGGTTTCCGATACGATTTTGCCGTCGCCGGACGCGTCTTTCGCCTGTCTCGCGGGTTTCGATTCTGATTTCTTGTCTTCAATTTCTGCAAGAGGAGACTTTTCAACAGTTGCCGGGACAATGCCGGTCGGGGTTTCAGATGTGATTATCGCGCTTAAGCTTCTGATTTTTTCTTTTTCCCGCACTGTTTTCCTAATAACATCTCCCTCTCGAACAAAAAAATCATCGTTTCGTTTTTCGATGAGGACAGCCATGTATGAAGATTCCAGTTTAACTACTTTTCCGGTTGCGGCGACTTTTCCATAACTAAGAATTTCAACGGGTTCGCCGACTGTATAATCTTTGGAGAAATCTCCGATAGCAACGCAAACCGAGTCTTTTCCCAACGCCGATATCGCCGCTAGCGATTCCGCATCAGCTATTCGCGGAACAAATGAAAGCGAAATAATGATTAAGGCCGCAGAAAAAATATGTCCGTAACGAATTCTTCTCATAACGCCCCATTTATAATGAACAGTTTACATTCTTTGATAAAAACTTTAAAGACGAACGGAAAAAATGAGCGTCATTCTCCAAAAACCTGAGCCGTATAAAGCAAAAACTTGCAGTTGTCTCGTTTCCAGCCGTCGGCTGGCAGCCCGGCTTTCATCGCTAGATGAGAGAGCATTTCATCTCGGTTCCAGCCTTGTTCGGGAGCGACCTGCGGCAGGAATGTGGAAGCGTTCCATCCGCATTCCAGAATCACTCCATGTTTGCCTATCTCAATTTCTTTATAAGAAGACGCCGGAGCGGGCTGAGATAAAACGGAGATTTCGATGTGGATTGAGTCAAGTTCTTCGGGGCGGACAGGCGGGAATCTCGGATCCCGCGTGGCGGACACGATGACTTGAGAGGCTGCAAGTTTGAATATCGGCGTGTCAGGCTCAAAATGTCCCATACATCCGCGAAGTTGTTCGTTTTTATTCAGCGTGACGAACATGCCGCGTTTGACCCGCAATGCAGGGTTGGCGTCTTCAGGCTCGTATCCTACTCCTTTGCGAATAGTGGATTCAAGGGATTTCCTTGTTATCGCTAACAGTTCTTTTTGTGATTTTTCGTCAAGTTCGCTCACATTATCCATTTCCGGCATGACGTCCTCCTTAGTCGTATTGGTTGCCGAGCTGGGGTTGCCGTCTGATTTCTTCGGAGACGGAATGGCGGGGTTTTCGTTGAAAAGAACAGCCGACATATATCCCACAACGCCTTGGCCGGTTGCTCCGTAAGTGTCCTGAGAAGTGGCGTATTTCAGTACGGCGGCTTTGTGGGAGCCGAGTATTTTTGAAGCTCTTATGACTGCTTGAGCCGCGCCGTGCCCGCACATACGACGCCCCGTGGGGTCCTCTTTCATGATTTCCGCGATGCCTTTTTCGTCCATTTCTTGAACTTTTTCAAGAAGCTCGCGGTCCAGCCTTTTTGCTTCGTTCTGAGGCCAGAAGTGAGACATATCAGAGCTTGCCACCATAAGAGCGTTTCTGCCTTCAAGGGCCTTGGCAAGGGCGTCCGCTAAAATATCGATGTTCGCTTTGGACTGATTGCCCATTATCACTGGGACTAAGGAAAACTCCCCAAGAGCCGCTTGGAGAAAAGGCAATTGATTGTCCACAGAGTGCTCGTCTTTGAAAAGCGTTGGATTGTGGCGGATGACCCCTTTTCCGGCAGCGACCAATGCGGAAGTCGTTTCAGCGTCGATAGGAATGTCGCCAAGCGGAGTGCGAAACGCGCCGCTTTCAAACACTGCGATTCCGGGATCGTACACACCATGAGAAAATCCTACCACTATGACAGTGTCGTATTCTTTGCCCGCAATAGCTTTGTAACCGTGAGCCGCGACAGGCCCCGAGTAAATGAAACCGGCATGAGGAGAGATGAGAGATACTATCCGGCCTTTGATTTCAATCGGAGACGCGTCGGCGAGCATTCTATCGACCATGTCTCTCAGTTCCGCAGGGTTTCCCGTGAACCAGCGACCGGCGCTTGTGCATGTAAAAACCGGGCCGGGCGATTGCGCGGCGGCTGTTTTTTTTGAAGTCTCATTTGACGTCGCTTTTTGGGGGTTCTCGGCTTTGGCGCATCCCGCGCACGAAACAAACACGAACAGCGCCGCTGCCAGAATAGAGTAGATTCTGCGCGTCATGTCAGCAACTCCCCGATGCTCCGCTTTCCGCTCTCTGTTTAATCCCATTAAGCAGCGCCTCGTTGTTTTCTCTAAAGATATTATCAATTATTTTTACGGCAAAAGGATGAAGCCTCAAAAGCGGGTGGTCCATCTCATAGTCCATGTCGACAGTCATTTCAGTGGAGTCTCCGATAGACTTGAACGACCAAACGCCGCTCATTTGTTTGAAGTGGCCCCGGCCTTCGCGGGCGCATTGAAAGCGGCAACATTTGTCGTTGTCGTCCCAGCGGTCTTCTTGGATCCATGTCATAGAGCGCTTTTTTCGCACAGGCCGCGCTTCGGCGGTCCATTCAGCTTTTATATAATTGCCGTCTTCGGATGTTTCAAGAATCTTGATATTTTTTAGATTCGGAAATAATTCGGGAAAAAGATGAGGCTGCCTTCCGAGGGCGTAAAGGGTTTCAAGTGGAGCTGATGACACTACCCGCGCCCTGATTTTGCCCATATTGACTCTCCTCGAATAAGACTAACTGAATAATTTTATCATACAATCCCGATGGCGCGCAAAAAAAGAGGTTTTGATTTTGATAAAGCTACATTTCAAAATCCACAAATAGTCTAAATATTTGAACTGCCTTTCTTGTGTGGCTGATAAATCGGGTTTGGTATAGAATAAATGCGTCATTCGGGAAATCGGAGGCGGATTCATGGTGCAGGTGGATATCTTCTGGTCATACGCGCTTGGAGCAGGATATGCGGTTGCCGCGTCAAGACAACTCAAGACGATGGAAGAAACAAAGAATACGGACGGCGATTCAGGAAGGGCGGGGACTCCTTTCATAAACAGATATTTCGTATTCTCGCTTTTCTACGCCGCCGTTTTCTTCGCTCCCTCCGGGGTGTATCTGTTATGGCGATTCACAAGCTGGGAAACCATGCATGTTTGGGACAGCAATATCAATCCGTTGCTGGTGGCGGTATTTGCGGTAACCAACGTCACGCAGAGCATACTCGGTTTCTGGATGGCGTGCCGCTGCATAAAAGCGGGAAGCGGATTCAGAGCGTATCTGCACATGACCGGGGCGTATTTTCTGATGTTTTTCATCTTAGTCCATGGATGGGACGGATCAGGATACCGCCGGTTCTTTTCGGCCACGCCGGAAGAATATCAATCGTGGCAATCGGCGAATGTTGCTGAATGGTTTTCATCCGATGTGGCAGTAACGCTGTATGTCATGGGAATATTCTTGATACCGGCCCTGCTTGTCGCGGTTTCAGGTTGGATAAAAAATGGTTGTGAAAGGGAGTCAAAAATCGACGAGGAGGAAGCGGGCGAGATTGGCAGAACTCGAATTATGGCGCTCTTTCTCGTTTCCGTGTTCGTATGTTCGCTAGGTTCGGCGATTATTTGCAGTCTTTTGATACGCGCTACGGGATGGATTGTCGGGATAATCCTTTTTGCCGTGTTTGCTCGGTTGCTTATCTTGGGCAGACGGGCGGGTTTGTGCCGGATGGTGTATTCGGCAATGACGTTGGACAGACCTGTGTAGAATGATTCTGAAAAAAGTCAGATGCCGCTGAGGCGCAAGTCGATAAGCGCGCTGACTCCGACGCCTTCCACTCTGTTGAACTTCAACGGATTCATGCTGTCGCTGGGAACGAACACCTCTATGTCTAGATTCTTCTGGCCGAATTTCGTTTCAATCTGAACTAGAACTTTGACTTTGTCCACAAGCTCCTTCGGGCCGACGACCTGTCCGGCTCCGACGCGAGTCCCGCTGCCGAAAGCTATTATCGGAACCACTTTGGTGTCGGCTTGCGCCGGAACGCCGTTGTTCAAAGTCACTGTGTTGATAAACTTGTCCAGTTCGTCGGAGAGCGCGTTGGTCAATAGAACCAGCGCCGCGCCCTTCAGCACGTCTTGGACTT
>ERZ795056.6998-NODE-6998-length-10903-cov-4.875553_pt1 | contig 10903 bp, 9 predicted proteins | sample MGYA00375140_ERZ795056 | MGnify/ENA primary metagenome ERZ795056 (study PRJEB30185, sample SAMN05720227) | activated sludge metagenome | isolation source: Anaerobic digester | place: USA | collected 2015-03-09 ...
AATTTTGAACCGATCACCGGGCGGGTACACCAACCGCCACCCGTACACCAAACTTTTGAGACCAAAGCATTTGTGGTGTGTTCGTTTTGCCCCCGTTTGTACGACTACCACCCGCAAGCCATTCCTGCGCCGTACAACCACTCCAACATCGACAGCGACGAGATGCTGTACTACGTGGATGGCGACTTTATGAGCCGCAACAACATTGCCGCCGGACACATTTCCCTGCACCCCGGCGGGATTCCCCATGGCCCGCACCCCGGTGCATACGAACGCAGCATCGGCAAACAAAAAACCGATGAGTTGGCCGTGATGATTGATACCTTTAAACCACTCATGATCACCGAGGCTGCCCTGCGGATTGACGATGGGGTGTATTTTCAATCCTGGTTGGAATAACGAAAGTTCTGAAATAAAGCGGAAATAATGTGCGACTTCTCCGAAGTCGGAACAACTGACGATCAACATGTTCTACAAACGTGTGACTTCTCCGAAGTCATTCGGTCGACTTCGGAGAAGTCGCATGTTTGTAGCAAAATTGGCAAGCAAAGTGGTTTACGACTTCGGAGAAGTCGCACCTTTTTAATCATCAACGGAATTAATTCAGAATTCACGTTTGAAATAATAATTGTATGATTGTCGAAATAAAAGCGGATTCCGATTTTTCCATCCACAATCTGCCTTTTGGCATTTTTTCCAGCACTGGGCGCAGCCCTCGGGTAGGCGTAGCCATTGGCGAATCCATTCTTGATTTGTTGGCCCTGGCCGACTTGGGTATATTTCCCCAGATCGACAAGAGCGTTTTTGCCCAAAACAGCTTGAATGCTTTTATTGCACTGGGTAAAACCACAACCTCCAAGCTGCGCCTTGATTTGCAGCGTTGGTTACTGGAAGAACATCCTGTTTTGCGCGAAAACCCGGCGGTATTGGTTTCCCAAAACGAGGCGACCATGCACCTGCCCATTCACATTGGCGACTACACCGATTTTTACTCCAGCATTGAACACGCCACCAATGTGGGTAAAATGTTCCGTGATCCGGCCAATGCCTTGTTGCCCAATTGGCGGCACATTCCGGTGGGGTACCACGGGCGGGCTTCTTCGGTAGTGCTGAGCGGTACTCAGGTGCAGCGTCCCTGGGGGCAAGTAAAAGGGAAAGATGATGTTTTGCCCAAATTTCAGCCCAGTGCCCGGCTCGACTTTGAGTTGGAAACGGGGTTTATCATTGGCCAGGATACCCAGTTGGGGCAAGGGATCAGTACAGCCGAAGCCAGTGAATACATCTTTGGTAAAGTGTTGCTCAACGATTGGTCAGCACGCGACATCCAGGCCTGGGAATACGTACCACTCGGGCCGTTTTTGGCCAAAAACTTTGCCACCTCCATTTCACCCTGGGTGGTCACCCTGGAGGCATTGGAACCTTTTCGGGTAGCGGGTCCGGTACAAGAACCCGCTGTGTTGCCCTACCTGGAATATGCAGGCGACCAAAACCTGGACATTCACCTAAGTGTTGTTTTGGAAACCGCGACAGGCGTAAGCACCGAAATTTGCCGCTCCAACTTCAAGTACATGTACTGGAACATGGCGCAGCAACTGGCTCACCATACCAGCAATGGTTGCAACGTGCGCGTGGGTGACTTGATGGGCTCGGGAACGATCAGCGGGCCGACACCGGATTCGTACGGGTCTATGTTGGAACTGGCCTGGTCGGGTACGCAGCCGATTACCCTGGCCGATGGCAGTCAGCGAAGTTTCATCGAGGATGGAGATACCGTGGTGATGCGGGGTTTTGGGGAAAAGGATGGTGTGCGCGTTGGATTTGGGGAAATGCGGGGGCAAATACTTCCGGCACGCAAATAATCATATGCTAATTTCGCGCAGATTTTACACAGATTTTTTCCGCAGATGTTACACAGATTTTTCTGCATGAAATCTGTGAAAAAATCTGCGTGACATCTGTGTGAACCAAAAATATACTCAGTAGTTTCATCAACAACATCCACGCTACCAACCATGGCCATCAAAACCATCGACCCAAACAACATCAGCATTCCAGAACTACAAGGCTACCTGCAAGCCGCCGTTGCGCCGCGTCCCATTGCCTTTGCCAGCACGGTAGATAAAGACGGGCAGGTGAACCTCAGCCCTTTCAGTTTTTTCAACATGTTCAGCACCAATCCGCCGATTTTGGTTTTTTCCCCATCACGACGAGTCAGGGGAAACAGCACCAAACATACGCTCGACAATGTATTGGAAATCGCCGAAGTGTGCATCAACGTGGTCAACTACCCGATGGTTGAACAAATGTCGCTGGCCAGTACCGAGTACAAGAAGGGGGTGAATGAGTTTGTCAAGGCGGGTTTTACCCAAGTCCCTTCTACCCTCATCCAGCCGCCTCGGGTGGGCGAAGCCCCGGTTGCTTTTGAGTGCAAAGTATTGCAAGTACTACCCCTCGGTACTGAAGGAGGCGCAGGGAATTTGGTGATTTGCCAGGTTATCCTCATCCACGTTCAGGAGCAATACCTGGATGAAGCAGGGCGATTGGATACCACCAAAATCGATCTAGTGGCCCGGATGGGTGGCAATTGGTATGCACGGGCCTTTGGTGATGCCCTGTTTGAAATTCCCAAACCCTTGCTCACCAAAGGGATTGGCATCGATGCCCTTCCCGAAGCCATCCGCAACAGCAGCATTTTGACCGGAAACAACCTGGGGCGTTTGGGGAACCTCGAAGTACTGCCTGATGCCGCAGCAATTGAATTGATGAGAACCGATTCGGAAGCGGCCGAGGCTTTAGCAAAAGGCGCCGACGCTTTGCATCGACTCGCCCAGCAGCGCCTTGACGCAGGAAATACGGAAGAAGCACTAAAAATACTCTTGCTTAAGTAAGTCTTCTTAATTTCGCCCAAATTTTTGAACACAATGAACAACAAGATATGTGTGGTGACCGGCGCAAATTCCGGTTTGGGTTTTGAAACCGCCAAAGCCCTGGCTGCTCAGGGTGCGCGGGTGATTTTACTCAGCCGCAGCGCCGATAAGGGTCAGGAAGCACTCGACAAGATATTTGCCGCTACCCAAAACGATCAACTCGAATTGATGACGGTAGATTTGGCCTCACAAGCCTCCATTCGGGAAACTGGGCAAAAAATCCTGGACAAATACCCCGTCATCGATACCCTGGTGAACAATGCCGGAACCTGGATTTCGAAACATTCGCTGACTGAAGATGGCGTCGAAACCATGTTTGCAGTCAATCACCTGGCCTATGTGCTGATGACGCATGTACTGTATCCCGCCTTGCGCCAAGCGCCCGATGGCCGGATTGTATGTGTGGCCTCGGATTCACATTTCCAGTTCAAGATCAATTACGAAGACCTCAACCTGAACGAGAAATACCACGGTTTGCGAGCTTACGCCCAATCCAAGGGGGCCAATGTGATGTTCGTATCTGAGTTGCACAAGCGCAAACTGGAAGAAAACATTTCCGCTTATGCCATCCAGCCGGGTTTGGTCAAAACCGACATTGGGGTAAAACGCACCAACTGGCTGCACGCCCTGGCCTGGAAAATCCGCCGCAGCGGCGGGGTAAGTCCCGCAGAAGGGGCACAATGCCAAATCTTTTGCGCCAGCGCAGCTGAAGCGCAAGGACAAAGCGGACTGTATTGGGACAAATGTAAACCCAAACCTTCGGCGAAATACACGTATGTTGAAGATGAGCGCGCCAGGTTGTGGGAGATGTGTATGGAGATGTGTGGGATTGAGGATTTTTTTGGTTGAGAAGTTGAGGAGGTTGAGAAGTTGAGGCTACCGCGAGTGACCTGCTCCTCGCGGTAGCCTCAACTATAAACTTCTCAACTTCTCAACCTAAAAACAAAAAAGGCCTCCTAATCGATTGATTAGAAGACCTTTGTGTTTTTGCGCCTCAGGTAGGGCTCGAACCTACGACCTACGGATTAACAGTCCGCCGCTCTAACCGGCTGAGCTACTGAGGCACTTGCCGGTGCAATTATCGAATTGCGTGTGCAAATGTATGCCAACTCGAAATAATGTGCAATATTTGCGGCGTAAATTTTCAAAAAATATTTTCATCATGAGTTTACTCGCGGTAGGTACCGTCGCTTTTGACGATATCGAAACGCCTTGGGGCCGGGCAGAAATGGCCATTGGTGGCGCAGCTACATACATCACGTTGGCGGCGTCTCATTTCTTGAATGACCTGCGCCTGGTGTCGGTGATCGGTGACGATTTCCCTCAAGACATGTTGAGTTTTATGCGTCAACGGGGCATCAACCTCGAAGGCTTGCAAGTAAAGGAGAATGAAAAATCCTTCTTTTGGGCAGGTCGTTACCACAACAACATGAACTCCCGGGATACCCTGGATACCCAGTTGAATGTATTGGCTACCTTTGATCCGGTATTGCCAGAATCTTACAAGGACACGGAGTACCTCATGTTGGGTAACCTCACTCCGGCGGTACAATTGCGGGTCATTGAACAAATGAACAAACGTCCCAAACTCATCGCCCTGGATACGATGAACTTTTGGATGGATATTGCCTGGGATAGCTTGATGGAAGTATTGGGCAAAATCGACATGCTCATCATCAACGATGAAGAAGCCCGCCAACTTTCGGGGGAGCACTCACTGGTAAAGGCAGCGCATAAAATCCACGCCTTAGGCCCACGTTTTTTGGTGATCAAAAAAGGCGAACACGGTGCCTTGTTGTTCGAAGGAGATAAGCTGTTCTTTGCACCAGCTTTGCCCCTGCAAGAAGTGATCGACCCAACGGGCGCAGGAGATACTTTTGCGGGTGGCTTCATGGGTTACATCGCCAAAACCGAGGACATCTCTTTTGACAACATGAAGCGGGCCATTATTTATGGCTCGGCGATGGCGTCTTTCTGCGTGGAGCAATTCAGTGTAGAAGCCCTCAAATCGCTGAATGCCGCTCAAATCAACGAACGGGTACAGCGTTTTGTAGAATTGGTGAATTTTGATTTGGTAATGGAAATATGAATTACGTTTTAAGTTTTAGGTTTTAGGTTTTAAGTTGCTGGCACTTCGATTTACTTCGGCTACCGACAACTTAAAACCTAAAACTTAAGACCCTAAAACTTAAAAAATGGACATCCTCCGCCCACATGCCGAAAACGTCTTTGCTGCTGAACTAGTAGCACTGGCGGCCAATGACCAACACGTTCGGCCACGCAACTGGAAGCTGTCGCCCTGGGCGGTGGTGACCTACCTCATGGGCGGAAAGTTGGATACGGGTGAAGAAATCAGTCCCAAATATTTTGGCCAGCGCCGTCTGATTGAGGTGGCGGTGGCTACGCTGGCTACCGATCGGGCTTTGTTGCTGATGGGGGTGCCGGGTACGGCCAAAACCTGGGTTTCGGAGCATTTGGCGGCAGCCATCAGTGGAAATTCAACTTTATTGGTGCAAGGTACGGCGGGGATGAGCGAAGACGCGTTGCGTTACGGTTGGAATTATGCCCGCCTTTTAGCCGAGGGCCCTTCCGAACGGGCCTTGGTACCCAGTCCGGTGATGCACGGCATGCAACACGGCCAGCTGGTGCGGATTGAAGAGCTCACGCGTATCCCATCAGATGTGCAGGATGCACTGATTACGATCCTTTCTGAAAAAACCTTGCCCATCCCCGAACTCAATACCGAGGTGCAGGCTACCCGTGGTTTCAACATCATCGCTACTGCCAATGACCGCGACCGCGGGGTGAATGAACTCTCCAGTGCTTTGCAGCGCCGCTTCAACACGGTGGTGTTGCCCCTGCCCAGCAGCCTGGAGGAGGAAGTAGAAATTGTACAGACCAGGGTGAACCAATTGGGTAAAGCCCTCGAATTGGCCGAGGCCAAAGTCCCCAGTGAAGAAATTCGTCGATTGGTGACCATCTTCCGCGAGCTGCGCTCGGGACGCACCGAAGATGGTAAACTCAAACTCAAGTCCCCTACCGCGACCCTGAGTACTGCCGAAGTCATTTCCGTCATCAACAGCGGGCAGTCGCTTTGTTTGCATTTTGGTGATGGCCAACTGCGGGCACGCGATTTGGCGTCCAGCTTAACTGGCGCCATCATCAAAGACACGTCCCTGGACGCTGAAGTATGGCAGGAATACCTGGAAACAGTGATCAAAGGACGGGAAGGTTGGGGGGATTTGTATCGGGCGTGTAAGGAAGGGGTTTAGGGTTCGAAAGTTCGGGAGTTCGGCAGGGCCGATCAGTTCTAATTTTGAAACACTAAACGTAAAACATGTTAAAATCCGAACTCCGCATCTTGATCAAACTCGGCCTCCCCATCGCCCTGGCGGAGCTCAGCGGCATGGTTCTGGCTACGCTGGGCACCTATATGATTGGACAAATTGGGGTGACGGATGTAGCAGCAGCAGGAGCAGCAAACCCGATATTCTGGTTGGTGGCGCTGATTGGCATTGGAGGCTTATCCATGACCTCTCCTCTGGTGGCGGCGGCGGATGAGCGTGACGAGCCCGCCGAGGTCAAACGCATTTTATTTGCCAGCAGCATCACTTCGTTGCTTTTTGCCGGAGTCGAAATCTTATTCCTGGGTTTGCTCAATCTCAATTTTCATCTCTTGGGTCATCAGACCGATGTGGCTACACTGGCACAACCGTACTTATGGATATTGATTGCCCAACTCCCCATGATGTCCTTGTATTTCAATTTGATCTATTTTACGGACGGCCTTTCGCTGACTAGAATAGGCCTGGTTTTTTCCTTGCTTGGATTTGTTTTTGGCGCACTTTTAAATTGGCTCTTTGTTTTTGGGCATTGGGGCTTTCCTCAAATGGGCCTTTATGGGCTGGGGCTTTCCTCCATGTTGACCATCATCCTGCAATTGGGTGCCATGCTCATCTATTTGCGCAACAGTCACCGTTTCCGGTACATCATGGCACCAAACATCACCTGGCCAGCGATTTGGAGCAAGACCAGGGATTATATTTCCGTAGCCCTCCCTGTCAGTGGGCAAGCCCTGATTGAATACTCCGCCTATGCTGTGGGAGCCATCTGGATTGGCCAACTGGGTAAATACCCATTGGCCGGCCACCAGGTAGCGATGACCCTGGTGGGAACAACCTTTGTGGTTTTAATGGCGATTGGCACAGCGGGATCGATTAGGATTGGGCAGGCCTTTGGGCAAAAAAATCCCGCACAGATTCGTTTATCGGGTTATACCGCCATGCTTTTGGGCGTAGGGATAGTTTTGATTCCCGCCTTGTCATTTATGTTTGCTTCGGACGCGATTGCGCGGTTTTTCATCGACGATCCCAAAGTTTGGGATATCGCCGCTTCTTTGATTGTCATCGCAGGTTTTTTTCAGGTTTCTGACGCCATGCAATCGGTGGGGATTTCCTTGTTGCGGGGTATGGAAGATACCCGGATGCCTTCGCTCATTTCTTTTGTAGCCTATTGGGTACTGGGCATGCCCATCGCCTATTGGCTGATTTTTCACTTGAATTGGGGCGTACAAGGGGTTTGGATCGGATTTTTGATTGCATTGACTACACAGGCCATTTGGTTTACCTGGCGATTCAATCAGTTGAGTAGGAGGCAGGTTTGATATAATTTTACATGTTTTTCTTCCGCTCCCAATGGTTCAGATCCTCTATCTCCTGCAAGATGTAGAGGTAATTTTCATAACGCAATGGGCTGATTTCCTCTTTTTCCAAGGCGGCTTTTACCGCACAATTCGGTTCATTGCGGTGCAAACAAGCCCCACCAAAGCGACACTGACTAGAAAGGGCAAAAAACTCCCGAAAATTGTGCGCAATTTGATTGGGTTCCAAATGGATAAAGCCGAGGGTTTTGATGCCCGGGGTATCGATGATTTGACCACCAAAATCCAGCGGATGCATCTCCGCAAAAGTGGTGGTGTGTTGGCCTTTGCCGGAATACTCCGAAATATCCCCCACCCGAAGTTGTAAGCTGGCTTGAATCTGGTTGAGCAAACTTGATTTACCCACCCCCGATTGGCCGCTCAGCATGGTCACTTTGTCTTTGAGCAAGGCTTTCAGTTCTTTGACGCCATCTCCTGTTTTTGCGGAAGCAAGAATAACCGTATAGCCCAGGCCCTGGTACAAGTCTTCCATGTAGGCAAAGACCTCAAAATCCGCTTCTTCGTACAAGTCTGCTTTGTTGAATACAATAATGGTGGGGATTTCGTATGGCTCAACCATGAGCAAAAAGCGATCGATAAACCCCGGTTTCAAGCGCGGATTGGTAATGGTGGTCACCAGCAAAGCCTGGTCGATATTGCTGGCCAGCAAATGGAGTTCGTGTTTGCGGTGGGGGGACTGGCGGACGACATAATTTTTGCGAGGAAGCACCCCTTTGATCAAGCCATTTCCCGTTTCATTTTCCATTTCGAGGCTCACCTCGTCTCCTACGGCAATGGGATTGGTGAGGGGGAGGTCATTCAAGCGCAATTTGCCAACAACCCGACAATCCAATACTTCCCCGTCTTCCAAGCGCACCTGGTACCAACTCCCCGTAGACTTAATGACTATTCCTTGCATGCTTTGATGTTCAAACGTTGAAGAGTTGAAATGTGAAGAGTTGAAAAGAAGTTTCAAAGTGTACGAGCAAACTGGTCTTTTCAACTCAACAGCCTTTAAACTTCTTTACAACCATTCAACTCTTCAACATTTCAACTCTTTCTCTAAATATTTCCTGCCTCCCGCACAGCGGCGGCAATTTCAACCAACAAGGTTGGGTCTTTCTCCAGCGCATTACCCACTACCAGCAGATCTGCGCCCGCCCGTAGGTTCGTGTACGCTTTTTCGGGCGTGCGGATGCCGCCGCCCGTGATCAAGGGAATTTCCACTTCCTTCCGTACCGCTGCAATCATTTCCGGGCTAACCGGTTTCTGTGCTCCACTGCCAGCGTCAAGGTACAACATCTTTAGGCCCAGCATGGTTCCCGCCATGGCCGTACACACTGCAATTTCAATTTTTTCAGGCGGAATCGGTTGAGTACCACTCATGTAGGCAGCGGTAGTGCTTACGCCTCCATCGATCAACATGTATCCGGTGGGGATGATTTCCAGGCCAGAAGCTTTTAAATATGGTGCAGCAATGACATGCTGCCCAATCAGCAAGTCGGGATTGCGCCCCGAGATCAAGGAAAGCAAAAGAATGGCATCCGCTTGAGGCGATATTTGCAAGGGACTACCGGGAAAAATCACCAAGGGTTGAGGTACGTAGCGGCGGAGCAATTGCAGGCATTCCTCCATTTTTTCATCCATGAGTAAACTGCCACCGATGAAAAAAAAGTCGATGCCCCGCTCCGCCAAGGCAATGAGTGCATCCAACGACTGTGTACGTAGTCGATCCGGGTCAATTAAAACCGCCAGTTGTTTCCGTCCCACTTCCTGAGACTTCACAATAGATGCATACACCGCTTGATTCACGTTGTTGTTTTCCCTACCGGGTTTTCACCACAGATTACACGGATTACACAGATTTTTTCTCATTTTAATCTGTGTAATTTGTAGTAAAAATGACTGCCGCAGGTAAATTATTGGCATTGTGGATTAATGCCCAAAACGTATTTTTTCACTACTCCTATTTCCTGGGCCGTTTCTGCTCCTGAAAAACCGGTAATCATATTGTCTTTCATTTGGCTGCGTGCCAAAGTAGTCAATTTTTGTGAAACTGGCAGGTAAGACCAATGCCACTTTTCTTCATTGTACCCATCGGGGCGTTGCTCATTTTTGACAGAATAGGGCTGGCAAAATCCAAAATTACCGGCATTTTTCAACAACCAGGTGTAGATTTTTTGACCTTCTCCTTGTTGAAACCATTTATCCGAGAGGTTATTCAGGTCAATATCTGTTCCCCAATGGTGGCGCGATGCACCGGGCATGGCGCTGTATTCCAGGATTTTCAGGGCCCGGTCTTTGGCTTTGGGATAAGCTTGAGCCGCATTTTGGCCGTTGGACAGAATACGGCTGCCATTCCATTTGGCCTCCCAGATGCCTTTTTGCACCTGAAAATTGCGTGCGGCGGAGATGATTTTTAAGGAAACCCCTTCTTTTTGTGCGGCGGCAAACATGGCCTGGAAGGATTCGTAAGCGTCTTTGCGAAGGTACATGTCAGCCCGGTCTGAAAAAGGGGCGGTGATTTTGGTAAAATCCGGGTGTTTCGCCGGATCAAAACGTCCCATCAGGTAGTCGAGGTCAAAACCTTCTGTAAGTTGCTGGGCAGCAGGTTCGTTGTGGGCTGTCGTTTCAAGGGTCTTGGTGGCGTTGGCCTTCGCGGGCGCATCACTGCAACTGACGCTCCAGAGGCCAAAAAACAGGATGGGGATTAACAATTTCATCATCAGTATTCAAATTCTTTTTGTTCGTAAGGAAACCCAAACAGGAATTTCTCTTTGATCAAACTGGCCACTTTAACGGGTACCATCATCTCGAATCCAGCGTTGCCGCTGCGCACCAGGGAAAGTACTTCTTTGGAAAAAATGTGCAAAATATTGGGATCGTAGCCCTCGATATCGGCAATTTGTTGGTTGTCGATCAAGTGGCGATACAAGAATTTTGCCCCTTCGGGTACTGGTGTATTTTGCGCGGTCATCAGTTCTTCACTGCCTTCCTGCATCGCGGGATACACGTAAATTTTGACGTTTTTGGTAAATAGCTCACCAAAGGCAGCCAGTAAACGTCCATCCATGTTCTCGTAGTACTTTCGGTTGACCAACTCCAGCAAAAACTGTACCCCCAGTACCAGTCCAATTTTGTTGATGCGGTAATCGGCGAGGTAATTGATCAGTTGGGCGTGTTCTTCACAGTTGGAAATGATCACCGTTTGACCCAGGGCGTTGAGCATCACCGCCCGGTCAAGGAAGTCTTTTTCATCGAGTTCTCCGTCCAGTTT
>ERZ795056.7000-NODE-7000-length-10902-cov-4.844197_pt1 | contig 10902 bp, 6 predicted proteins | sample MGYA00375140_ERZ795056 | MGnify/ENA primary metagenome ERZ795056 (study PRJEB30185, sample SAMN05720227) | activated sludge metagenome | isolation source: Anaerobic digester | place: USA | collected 2015-03-09 ...
ATTTTTCTTTATAGCAGTTATGTTTGTTTAAGTTTTGATTTTTTTATTCGTTTGTTTGATTAGTAATTAGTGGAAAAGCAAATGGATAAAAAAAAAGAAGAAGAATATTTTGTGTTCTATTTTTATTCTCAAATCATAGAGCCAAAAGAAATATAGACAATTTAAGTTTCTTTTTTTACAGTGTTTCTTGATTATGTTTTAAAGGCTTTTTATCAAATTATGATGACATTATTGACGAATGTTTGTTTGTTGGCGCAGAGTTCGGATGGGGCGGATACGGCTGCTACAGCGGCGGTGGCTTTGCCGTTTATTATTTTGTGGTTTTTGTGGATGGGGTTGATATTGATGATATGGTTAGCGATGGTGGTACTAATCATTGGTGGAGGGATCTTGTGGATCATGATGGTAATAGATTATGCCAAAAGAGATTTTGCCAAAGAAAACGACAAGATCATGTGGGGAATTATATTGTTGTGTACGGGGGTGATTGGCGGAATAATATATTATTACGTGGTGAAAAAGAATAACGCCAGGTAACTTTTTTGAAAATATTTTTCGGGAATATAGACCGGTGCTAATTAGTGATTGAATAGATTTTTTGACTTAGTACCATAAAGCAAATAGAGGCAAAATTTTGCGGATAGTGATTGTCGGTTTTTTATTATTAAATATTGATTTAAAAAAATGATTTTGGGAATTGATACAATCAGTGACTGGTCGAGTGTGGCGGTGGGTGATAAGAGCTCGAGTTGGTCGGGTAATCGCAATCAGTCGATGGATCTTTTGCCACAGATTGAAAAAATTTTGAATGAGAATAAGGTGGCATATAATAATCTCAAGGGAGTGGCAGTGGTCAATGGCCCGGGTTCGTACACCGGGATTAGAATCGGAGTGAGCGTAGCTAATACCATTGGGATGATTGAAAAAATTCCGGTCAGAGGAATCGATGCTTTGTATGCGCAGCTGGTGGCTTGGTTGGATGATGAGCGGTGGGAAAAAATAAAAAAATCAAACGGCAAATTGATGAGTTTGTTGAGTGCGGGGAGAGATCGAGTGTATGTCAAAAACTATTTGGTAGGACAAACCATTAAAGCCGAGGGTGAGTTTGTGATTGACCAAATAGAAATGGTGTTGAAAGGAGAAAACAAGGATTTGATGTTGATTGGCGAAGTGAATGAAGAAGTAGAAAATTTTATCAAATCGAGCGGGTTTGAACATTTGGAGATGTTGAATGGTCGTGACCAAAAGGGAAGGGCGTGGGGGGCGGTGAAGTGTTGGGATGAGTTGCCAGCGGTGGCCAATGACAATGTGATTCCCCTTTATTTGCGGGAAGCGGTGAGGAAGTGATGATTGATTTTTGTGTTGCAGATGAAATGCAGGGTACTTTTTGTTATGTCTGAAACCGAGTGCTTTCTGATGAAATAATTGTTTAAAAAAATCTCGAGAAAATTATTTTTTTGTGTAACTTTTTTGAAAAATGTTTTAAGATTTTTATTTTTATGAATAAACCAAAAACAGTAATTTTATTTAATCAAAAGCAGGTTCGCCGCTATTTTGACGAAGAAAAAGAACTTTGGTTTTTCTCTATAATTGATGTGATTGAAATTTTGACCGATTCGACTATTCCAAAAAGATACTGGAGTGATTTAAAAAATAAATTGCAGAATGAAGGAAGTGAAGTGTACGAAAAAATCGTACGTTTGAAGATGAAAGCAGAAGACGGGAAAATGAGGGAAACCGATTGTTTTTCTACCGAAGATTTGCTTCGTGTAATTCAATCTATTCCAAGTCCCAAAGCGGAACCTTTTAAACTTTGGTTGTCAAAAGTTGGTCACGAAAGAATTGAAGAAACTGAAGATCCGGAGCTGGCTATTGATAGGGCAATGAAAACTTATTTGCAAAAAGGATATTCCAAAGAATGGATCAATCAAAGAATTAAAAGTATTGAGGTGAGGAAAGGGTTGACTGATGAATGGCAAGAAAGGGGCATGAAGGAAGGTTTGGAATATGCTATTTTGACTGACGAAATTACTAAAGCTTGGGCAGACAAATCCGTTAAAGAATATAAAAAGTTTAAAAATCTAAAAAAGCAAAATTTGAGAGACAATATGACAAATCTGGAGTTAGTTTTAAATATGCTCGCCGAGGCTTCAACTACGGAAATTTCTAAAAAGAAAAAACCAAAAGGGAGAAATGAAAATAAAAAAGTTGCGAGAGAGGGTGGAAATGTGGCGAAACAAGCGAGATTGACTTTGGAAAAACAGACGGGGGAGAGCGTGATAACCGCTAAAAATGCAAAATATCTGCGAGAGGAAAAGATAAAATTTATATCAAATAAAAACAAATAAATAAGCTGGTGTAATAAGTTTTTTCTTAATAAAAAATTAATTTGTTTGGGAGTATAATGGGGGTGAAGTTTTTTAGAGTGAATTAAACAAATTAATTATGGACAAGAAGAATGTTTTTGCAAATTTCACCAATCAGTATTCTTTGAGTAAAACGTTGCGGTTTGAGTTGAAGCCGGTGGGGGAAGAGGTAGAATATATTGATTCTATAACTGGCGAAATCAGAAAGATGACAACTACGGAAAAAATGCTGATAGAGAGTGGTGTATTTAAAAAAGATGAATTAATTCAAAAGAAATATGAAGCCACAAAACCATTTTTTGATATATTACATAGAGATTTCGTAGACGAGTCTTTGGATAAGGCGGTTTTGTCTGGAATAAATGGATATTTGGATATTTTCAGAAAATGGAAAAATGATAAAAAAGCCAATGAAAAAGAATTGCAAAAAAAAGAGACTGAACTTAGAAAAGAGGTGGTAACTTTTTTTGATGGGCAGGCGGTGAAATGGGCAGAAGAATATCCCGGTCTCAAAAATAAGAATACGGGAATTTTGTGCGAAGAAAATGTTTTTGAATATTTACTCAAAGTGCGTTATGGCAAAAAAGAAAAATCTTTTTTAAAGGATGAAAAAGGAAATTTTCTTTTGGATGATGAGGGAAATAGAATTTCGATTTTCGATAGCTGGAAGGGATTTACGGGATATTTTGGTAAATATTTTGAAACACGAAAAAATTTTTACAAAGACGACGGAATATCTACGGCTTTGGCAACTCGAATTATCGATCAGAATCTTCGGCGGTTTTGTGATAATATTTTGAATTTCGAGAGAGTAAAAAATGAAGTTGATTTTTCTGAAGTGGAAAGGACTTTTGGAAAATCATTATCGGAAGTTTTTTCTTTGGAGTTTTATAATACTTGTCTGTTGCAGAAGGGAATTGATTTTTACAACAGAGTTTTAGGTGGTGAAACCCTCGAAAATGGAGAAAAAAAGAAAGGTTTGAATGAGTTAATTAATTTAAATAAACAAAAAAATGGTAAAAAATTACCTTTTTTTAAATTATTGGATAAACAAATTTTGAGTGAGAAAGAAAAATTTGTGGATGAAATTGAAGACGAAAAACATCTTCTGGAGGTTTTGAAGAAATTTTATGAGTCGGCAGAGAATAAAATAAATGGCTTTAAAATTCTCTGGGAGAATTTTTTGCATAATCAAACAGAATATGACTTGAAAGAAATTTATATTTCTAAAGAAGCCTTTAATACAATTGAGTATAGATGGACAGATGAGCAGGAGGTTTTTGAAGCAAATTTGTTTGATGTATTGAAAGCGGATAAGTTGGTTTCGGGATCGGCAACCAAGAAAAAAGATACTGGTTATTCTTTTCCGGATTTTATTTCTTTCGGACATATTAAAGTTGCTTTGGAAAAAGTAGCAGCGAAAAAGTTTTGGAAGGAGCGTTATTACAATGAAATTTCTGAATTTGGTGAAAAGAAGATTTGGGAACAATTTTTGGCTATTTTTAATTTTGAGTTTTGCTTACTTTTTGATCGGGAAATTATTAATTCTAAAACCGGACTAAAAGAAAGAATTGGTTATAACTATTTTAAGAGTCAGTTTGAAAAATTATTAGAAAACTTTGAAAATAATCCAAAGTCAAAAGTGGTTGTTAAGAATTTTGCGGATGAAGTTTTGCGAATTTATCAGATGGCTAAGTATTTTGCGCTAGAAAAGAAAAGAAAATGGGTGGGAGACGAATATAATCCGGGAAATTTTTATCAAAATCCGGGCTTCGGATATAAAAATAAATTTTACGATAATGCTTATGAAGAGATTGTGCAGGTGTATAACAAATTGCGAAATTATTTAACCAAAAAGCCTTATAGCGAAGTGAAATGGAAATTAAATTTTGACAATCCGACTTTGGCTGATGGTTGGGACAAGAATAAAGAAACTGATAATTGGGCAGTGATTTTACGAAAGGATGATAAGTATTTTTTGGGTTTGATGGCAAAAGGACATAATAAAATTTTTGATAATAAATTTCTGGATGAGTTTAGTGATGGGATTGAAAAGGGAAAATACGAGAAAATGGTTTATAAATTTTTTCCTGATCAAGCAAAGATGTTTCCAAAGGTATGTTTTTCAAAAAAAGGATTGGAATTTTTTCAACCATCAGAAGAGATTTATAGAATATATAAAAATTCAGAGTTTAAGAAGGGTGAGACATTTTCAGTGGAAAGTATGCGCAAACTAATTGATTTTTATAAAGATTGCCTGACTAGATATGAGGGTTGGAAATGTTATGATTTTAAACATCTTAAGCCGATTCTGGATTATCGAGAAAATATTGGTGAATTTTTCCGGGACGTGGCTGAGGATGGATATAAAATTTCTTTTCAAGATATTTCTGAAAGATACATTGATGAAAAAAATAAAAATGGAGAACTATTTCTTTTTCAGATAAAAAATAAGGATTGGAATGAAGGAACAAAGGGAAAAAAGAATTTGCATACGCTGTATTTTGACTCGCTTTTTTCACCAGAAAATATAAGTAATAATTTTCCTTTTAAATTAAATGGACAGGCAGAAATTTTTTATCGACCGAAGACAGGAAAGGAGAAGTTGGGAGTTAAAAAGGATAGCCAAGGAAAAGAGGTAATTAATCACAAGCGTTATTGCAAAAATAAAATTTTCTTTCATGTTCCTTTGACACTAAATCGAATAAAACCCGATATGAATCAATGGCGTTTTAATTCGGAAATAAATTCTTTTCTGGCTAATAATCCGAGTATCAACATCATTGGAGTGGATCGGGGAGAAAAACACTTGGCTTACTATTCGGTTATTGATCAACAGAGTAAAATTTTGGAAAGCGGAAGTTTGAACGAAATTTCGGGAGTGAACTATGCTCAAAAGTTGGAAGAAAAAGCGAAAAGTCGTGAACAAGCCCGAAAAGATTGGCAAGATGTGGAAGGAATTAAAGATTTGAAAAAAGGTTATATTTCCCAAGTAGTAAGAAAATTGGCGGATTTGGCGATCGAATATAACGCGATTGTTGTGTTTGAAGATTTGAATATGCGTTTTAAGCAGATTCGAGGAGGAATAGAAAAATCGGTTTACCAACAATTGGAAAAGGCTTTGATTGATAAATTGAATTTCCTGGTAAATAAAGGCGAAACAGATCCGGAAAAAGCGGGACATCTTTTGCGGGCTTACCAGTTGGCGGCGCCTTTTACGACTTTTAAGGATATGGGAAAACAGACGGGAATTATTTTTTACACGCAAGCCGGTTATACTTCCAAGATTGATCCGGTGACCGGTTGGCGACCGAATTTGTATTTGAAGTATTCTAGCGCGGAAAAAGCTAAAGCGGATATTTTGAAGTTTTCCAAAATTGAATTTATTCAGGGAAGATTGGAGTTTACCTACAATCTGAAAGACTTTCTGGCGGAAAAACAGAAACCTCGATTTTCACAAAAGACGGAGTGGGTGGTTTGTTCGAATGTGGAACGGTGGCGTTGGAACAAATCATTAAATAATAATAAAGGTGGTCATGATCACTATGATAATTTAACGGAAAATTTTAAGCAGCTTTTCGTTGATTTTGGAATAAAAATAAATGATGATATTTTAGGCCAAATTGAGACTATAGAAACCAAGGGAAATGAGAAGTTTTTCAAGGATTTTATTTTCTTTTTTGGTTTAATTTGCCAGATTCGTAATACGGATGATAATGCCACTGATATTAATAAACAGGATTTTATTCTTTCACCAGTTGAGCCGTTTTTTGACAGCCGACGGGCGAGTGATTTTGGTGAGAGTTTACCGAAGAATGGGGACGAAAATGGAGCGTTTAATATTGCCAGAAAAGGAATAATTATTTTGAAACGGATTAGCGATTTTGGTAGTTTGTCAGAAGAGGAAAGGAAGAAATTAAAGTATCCGGATTTGTTTATTTCTAATCAGGAATGGGATGACTTTATTTGTTCTTAATTTTTTATTAACAAAAATATGAATGATGATTTTAAAAATTTGTATGAGGTTCAGAAAACTATTACTTTTGAACTAAAAAGCAAATATATAGATTATTTTTATAAAAATGGTCAGTGTGTAGAAAACAAAAATTGTTTCATCAATTTTGAAAAAACTTCAAAGTTCATGGAAAAAAATTATTTTTCCACTTCTCAAAATAAAGGAAATTTTGATTGTGTTTTAAAATTTCTTGAAACTACTGATAAGATCGTTAGGTTTGCAGATAATTTTGCCACTAATTTTAGTAATGGGAATATTTTAGCAAGAGGATTTGAAGTTAAAAAAAAATTACTAGAGAAATATGACAGAATTTCTTTTTTTGAGTTAAAGAAAAGAAAGCAAATAACAGTAAAAAGAAAAAACGTAAATACAGGCAAAACATATGATCATTTTTTGTATTTTAGCGATAGAATGAATTTAGAAAATTTGTTTGAAATGACAAATGATCAACATGGAATAAATTTTTGTCAGTATTTGGAAAAAATTTTGAATAGAATAAAGCTCTATCGAGCTAAAATGGAAAATAATTTGACTGTAAATAATGATAATGAGTTCACTTTTAATAAAAACAAAGTTGTTTTTTGCTCAGACGCAAAAATATATTTTGAGGAGTTTAAAACGTTACTTGATATATTTTCTCTTATTGAAAGAGATAAAAAGGTAGGAATATACACTATAGATAATGAAGTAAATGAAACAAATAAAATAATAGAAGTATTTGAATTTATTAATAATAAATATTCAATCACTCTAAAAAGCAACTTAGGATCAATTATAGAAGTTGTAAACAAAGAGGCAAAAAAACCGATTATCCTGACGTCTTTAAATCCAAGGGTGGTAAATAAAGATTCAAAGAAAACAGAAAGTGAATTTCAAAATATTCAAGAATTTGAAAAGGAAATTGAAATAGAAGAAATGGAAATGGATGCAATCAATATTAAAAAGTTTGAATATGTTGAATTGCTGGAAAAAAAATTGAAAAATAGTCTAGACGAGTTGAAAGTTTTAAAAACAGATATTCAATCTCTGATTAATAAAAAAAGGAGAAATGAAAAATTGTTAAGCAATGAAATTGCATTATGGAAAGAGTTTCAATTTGCGAAAACTATTTTAAAATATATCAAGTTAAACGGAGTAGTTATTTCTAATAAAAAAAATGGTAGAGGTGAATATCAAGATGTTTTCAATTATAGAAAATCTGGTGAAAGATTAAACAACCCAAAAAATTTATTAGGAATAGGACAACATCCATTATTTCATCTTTTTAAAGAAGAGTATGATAATTATAAAAATCTTTGTGGTGAAAAATTTAGGAAAGCCAAATCGTTGGGGGATAAAAAATCGCTTTATAACGCAGTAAGTCGTGAAGTCCTAAGACAAAAAGAAATGCAGTATCTAAGTTTTTTAGCAAAAGATAGCTATTTTTATTATTTAGTTCTGATTGATAAAGATTTTAACAAGGATAGAAAAGTTATTGACCAGATTGGGGGTTGCACTGGAAATTGGCAAATGCTGGATTATTATCAATTAACTTTTAAAGCTCTAGAAAAATTGGCGTTGTTAGGAGAATCAACCTTTGATATTAACAATCAAGATATAACTAAAGAAGTAAAATTAATTTGGCAAAATTATAAAGAGAAAAAATTTAAGGAATATAGGTTATGCAGAGAAGAAAAACAAGGATTGAATCGGTTTGAGATAGACAATAAAAAAGAGTCTTTGCAAAAAAATGAATTAAACAAACTAATTGACTTTATTAAAAAAGTAATTAATAAATTGCCTGATTCAAAAAAATATAATTTTCAATTTAAGTCGACCGAACAGTATAAAAATTTGGATGAGTTTAAAAAAGAAATAGATGAACAGGGATATTTTAGTGAATGGATTAGTATTGATAAAGAAAAACTTCTTCAATTGGAAAAAGAAACCCAGAAGGAAGTGTTGATCTTTAAGCTACACAACAAAGATTTTCGTAAAGTGGCTATAGATGAAAAGAGAAAACAAAATCTTTTTACAGAATATTGGCTAGACGCTATGAGGTTAGAAAAAGAAGTTCGTATAACTCCTGAAATAGATATATTTAAAAAGAACAAAGAAGAAGGCAATGTACCAGAAAAAAGAGTTTTGGAAACTTCTCAAAAAGAAGTAATAAGTAGTGCTAGAATTTATCAAAATAAATTATATGGAGCTTTTCGTTTAAAATTTTATCCTAATAGAAGCTGTTCTTTTGAGAAAGTAAATGAAAAAATTAAATTTAAAGATAATGTGTGTTTTCTTGGTATGGATAGAGGCGAAAAATCCTTAATTTCTTGGTGTTTGATAGATAACACTGGAAAGCTTATAAAAAATGGGGATTGGACTAAATTTGATGATGAAAAAAATTCTGATAAAAAAGCAAACTACGCTGAGAAATTAAAAATTTACAAGGAGATCAAGGAATGTATTTTGCAGGATTATGAGAGAATTGCAGAATGTATTGGCTCTGAAGAGAAACAGAAATTAATAGACGAAGTAAAAAAGAAAGAAAAAGAGCTAGAAGCAAAAAGTTTATTGGCGACTGAGACAATCAAACAGGGTTACTGTGGACATTTAATTAAAGAGATAAATAAAGTATTGCTTGATTATCCGAATACATACATTGTTTTAGAAGATCTTGATATACAAGGAAAATCTGAAAGTAGGGAATCTGATATTACAAATAAAATGGATAATTTAGCAAAAACAATGGGAGCAACTATTTATCAGACAATAGAAAATGCTTTGGTAAATAAGTTTAAGTATTATTCCGTAAAAACAGATTTGGAAAAATACGATGGGCAGCAGTTAGTTCCCAATATTGTTAAAGTAGAAGATTTGAGAATTTGTGACAAAGAAAATAGAGAATATGGCAAACAGAAATTTATTAAGTCAAAAGATAAAATAGGAAATATATTGTTTATAGATGAATATCTAACTTCCAATGAATGTCCAAATTGCGGATTTAACCATGAAAAGATTAAAAATTTGAATTTTAATTTTCAAGAAAGTGATCAAAATTATATTTTAGAGAATAATGGAGAAAAATATCTTTTCTCAAAAGATTGGTTTAAGGAGGAAAGAGTTAAAAATGTTTTGTATGATAAAAAAATTAAGCAAATATTTTTTCCAAGAGCAGTTAAAAATCCTTTTATTAAAAGCTCAAAATCCAAAAAAGATTTTTTTTATTGTTCTAAATGCCAATTTTCGTCGGAGAATAATTTAGTGAATCTCGGTTTGATAAACGGCAATTATCAAATAAAGACTGGAGATGACTTAGCGGCATATATTATTGCCAAGCGAGGTCTTACTCTTATTCTGAACAAAAAAAAGGAAATTTGAAGTTTTGATTTTTAATTTAGATTTTTTCTTTTAATTTCTGATCGTTTTATGGATGATCTAATCCAAATTTCTAAAATTAATGACTTTATCTTTTGCCCATACTCGCTGTATGTACATGCGATTTATGAGGGATTTAGTCAGGATGTCTATCATGATACGCCGCAGCGGGTGGGGAAGATTAGGCATGAGAATATTGAAGAGGGACGTTATTCCAATTCGAAAAGATATGTGCAGGGATTGGCGGTTTATTCGGAAAAGTATGGTTTGGTGGGCAAGATTGATATTTATGACTGTGAGAAAAAAGCTTTGATTGAGCGCAAGTACAAAATCAAGAAAATTTATGATGGACAGAAATACCAATTGTGGGCGCAGTATTTGGCAATGCGGGAAGCAGGATATGAAGTTGATAAATTGTCTATTCATTCTTTGAGTGACAATAAGAGGTATCAAATTGAATTGCCGGGTGAGGAAGGTGAAAAGATATTTAATGATTTAATAAATTCGATGCGTAATTTTGAAATAGCGAAAGAAAAAGTTGTAGTCAATCCGGAGAAATGTAAGAAGTGTATTTATTGGGAATTGTGCGGGGAGGCGAAATGTTGAGTTGGCCGGACTTTAAAGAAAAAAAGTTGGTGTATGTGGCCAATTTTGGTGAAAATCCGGATGACTTGAAGTTTTCCAATGATAATATTGTCTTGTACAAAGATGGTAAAAAAGTAAGTATGATTTCTTGCCATATTGTTTTTGGTTTGTTTTTGATTGGCGAGATGACGATTACCAGTGTGTTGATTCGTAAAGCGACGCAATATGGGATTTCCATTTTTTTGTTGGACAATTCTTTACGTTGTTATGCGGCGATCAATGCAAAAGCAGAGGGTAATTATTTGTTGCGAGATATGCAGTACAAGATGGATGATAATAGAGAGTTGAAGCTGACGAAATGGATTGTCAAAAATAAGTTGGAGAATCAATACAAATTGATGAATGGTTTGGGTAATAAAGGAATGAAGGGATTGTTGAATTCCAGTGTTTGGAATTTGAATTTGGCAAAGAGTATGGATGCGGCGCGGGGTATTGAGGGTAATTTTTCCAAAGTTTATTTTGATAAGGTATTTGGCGAGATTGGCTGGTATCGGCGGGCGCCGCAGACGAAAGAGGATGTTA
>ERZ795056.7002-NODE-7002-length-10901-cov-5.791167_pt1 | contig 10901 bp, 10 predicted proteins | sample MGYA00375140_ERZ795056 | MGnify/ENA primary metagenome ERZ795056 (study PRJEB30185, sample SAMN05720227) | activated sludge metagenome | isolation source: Anaerobic digester | place: USA | collected 2015-03-09 ...
ACCGTAAAACCTGCCGAGGAGATCAAGCCGGAGCAGACCGCAGAGAGTGCCGGAGAGATGGCAGAAAAAGCCATTGAAGATATAAAGCCGGATGCAGGTGAACAGCCTTCGGAAGCAACAAACACGGACAGCACGTCCAACATCACAGAGAGTGCAGAAAGCACAGAAAAGGAGTAAAACATGTTAAACAAAACAGTACAGCAGGAATCCGACAACAAACCCAAGTATGTTGAAGTTGTTGCCACAGATGATATCAAGGTATCAATCAAGATTACTGAAAAGGATATCAAGGCATCAAGCATCAATGTACAGACAAACAACGGCACAGTTTACATTCGCGGTTTTGTACGCAAAGCAGAAAAAGGAGAGAATGCAGGCAAGTGGTTTTTTGCGATGCCCTCTCACAAGTACAATGACAATTATGTCAACGATGCAGGATGCGACAAAACATTAATGAAAAAGATCAACACCGCAGTAAACAACGCACTTGCATAAACGTTAACAAATCGACAACATACACACGGCAGGGTTTATCACTCTGCCGTGCTTTATAGGAGAACAAAAACAATGATTAAAATAAATATTTATGAATTATTATGTTTGTGTGACAAACTCTCACACAGGGTTAATAAACAGAATGAAACGATTGAACATTATCAGAAAGAGAACAAACGATTGCGCCAGGTATTTGACATTAAGGATAGTGCAAGAGTGGAACTTGTAAAAGAAAACGAAAAATTAAAAAGCTGCTTAACAATAGCCGATAATGATTATAAAAAATGTTATGCCGAAAATATCAGACTTTCAGAAAAAAACAACAATTTGATTCGAAATATTGAACACCTTTGTGATGAAAATGTAAGATTAAGACACGAATTAAACGAGGTAAAAAACAATGCAAACAATAAAATTTATTGATGGCCTAAAAACCGAATACAGCATAACAGTAAATGCGTATGAATATTCATTGATTCAGCTTGCATTTGCCGTTGCGCTTGATAACGGTTTAGAGGATAAAACACTGATAAATGATATGCAAAAATTGTACGAAAACAAACCAATCACAGTTGATGAGAAAAGATTCACTGAAAAAATAATTGATACAATTGGGTCATTGATGATGATATCATCCGATATTTGAGGGTAAATTATGAAAAAAACACCATTAAAAACCATCGTTAAATTATCGCGTAAAAAATCAGGCATCGTCAAGGTGTCTGCAAACGCGATAAAACTGTTTGATCAGGCAAACAAGAGAATACAACGTCTTGAGAAAGAGAACGCTAAACGTGACTCAGAGAGTCAGTTAAAACTCGAGGATGTGCGGAGTTTTAGAAATTCTGCACGTGCGATCACTCGCGGAAAATCAAAAGTTGGTACACTCTCCAAAGCTAAAACAATGTCAGTTGAGCAGTACAATGCGCAGGTTAGACTTGCACGAAAAGTTGTAAACGATAAAACGCTCACTGTTAAGGGCGCAATCAAAGAAGAGCAGGACATGCGCGATGCCTGGGTGAACAATCTTGCAGAAAAATATCCTGAGTTGGAGAAAGAAGATTTAGACGAGATTTATAACGAGATCGTTGCATATAATCAAGAGCATTATGAAGATAGTCCGGTGCAATGGTTATATCAGGTCTGGAAAGAGTCAGAACACAGCGAACGTGACCGCGGATTGATGCAACTATTAAACGTAGGAAAAGCGCACGGAATGAGTGTCAAGGAGTCTATGAAATGGCTTGGTGAAAACGTGCAAAACCAAACATGGTCAAGTCTGAGTAAAAAATATTTATCACAATGGTGAGGTTGCACATGATGCAATGGTGGACAGAGTATAGAGAACCGGCAGAAAATGTTTACAAAACTAAAAAACAGGGGTTGTGGTCAGATAATATATACACACTTGACGTTGAATCAACATCACTTGTTAATTACTGCGGTACATGGCAGGCGTGGGATAGACAGTTTAATGATGAATTTAAAAGCATCAAAGCGTCTATAACCTATATATGGATGTTTGGTGCGAACGGTGTTGTTTATTATGGTCGGGATATTCACGATTTTGCGAATATCCTTAAAAACATGTCAGACAAGGAAGTTACCAAAGTTATTTACATTCACAACCTGCCTTTTGAGTGGCAAAACATCATCCTTGATTTGCTCGATGCTAACAATTGGACAGTCACCGACATGTTAGCACGCGCACCGCACAAACCTATTCAATTTAAAATAGAAGAATTAAACATCGTTTTTCGCTGCTCGTATGCGCTCACGGGTTTATCACTTGACGAGTCAGCAAAACAGTACACCAGGTTAAAAAAGAAAACAGGCGATCTCGATTACGAGCTCCTCAGAGGATGCACAACACCGTTGACCGATACAGAGTTGGGATATTGCGAATATGATATCTTGACACTTGATGCAATTATCCAAAACTATTTGGAGAGGTACGGACACATTAAGGAGATACCAATTACTCAAACAGGAGAGGTTCGCAAAGCATTAAATAAGGATGTCGGATATTACTATCACCGTAAACAATGGGATTTAGTGCCGACACCACAGTTTTATATCGCGCTTAATAATGCGTATTTTGGTGGCATTTCAAATTGTAATTATATTTATTATGGTGAAACCTTAAAAGGTGTTGATGCACCTGAATCGTGGGATATATCTTCGAGTTATCCGGCAGGAATGCAGGAAATGTTTCCATGTGAACCGTTTTGGCGATTTGATGATCTCGGTTTAGATATGGAAAAATACAGATGCAATCACGCGTTTTTGTACCATGTCACGTTTTACGGTTTACAGAGTAAATATTCAAACAATTATCTCCCCCGGAGTAAAGCCGTTAATAAAACAAAACTGCAAGCAGATAAAACAGGTCGCGTGATATCTGCGGAATCATGCGAATATTGGCTCACTGATATTGATTATAACATCGTCAAGGAAATGTACGACTTCGAGGATGAGGTTATACACAGCATCTATGCAAGCCGTAAAAAATACCTGGATAAAAAGGTGCTTTTGTTTATCCTTGAAAGCTATAGCAAGAAAACAACACTGAAAAATAAAAAAGGCGTGACAGATGAAGAAACCGAAGAAATAGAAAACATATACATGAACATGAAACAGCGTATTAATTCGGTTTATGGCATCAGTGTTACGAATGTGTTAAATCAATCAACCGAATACGATGCAAAAAAACAAAAATGGACTCAGGCAAAATTTGACATGGATTTTATTAAAAAGAAACTCAAGGAGAGTAAAGAATCATATAGTACATTATTCTTTTTTGCCGTGGGTGTTTGGGTGACTGCTATTGCACGTGCGCGTCTTATTTTAGGCATGACAGGTTTTTCAGGTGAGGAAAACCGCAGGATATTTAAAACAAACAACGATTTTTCAACTGTTTATTATGATACAGACTCTTTGAAGATCATCGGAGATAATAAAGAGTATTTTGCAGAGGTTAACAAATGGATTGAACAGCGCATGAAAAAATCATCACATGATAACGATATTCAATGGGAGCTTTACACACCATTGACCAATGATGGAATATGTAAACCGTTGGGTGCTTTTGATTATGAAGGTAAATATCAGGAGTTTAAAACACTCGGCTCAAAGTGTTATGCGTTTCGCAAAAAAGGCAAATTGTGTATGACGGTTGCAGGAGTACCGAAAAAAAACAAACACGATGAAACAAAACAGCCGTGTGACGTGTTTGCGGATGATCTAAAGAATTTTAGACAAAACACAAAAATCCCGTATGAATACACAGGAAAGTTGACACATGTGTATAACGATGAGCAACCACAGATTGAATTTACAGACTATTTAGGAAACAAACAGGTTGTTAAAAATCAGCATCACGGTATGTGTTTAGTCCCTACAGATTTTACACTCGGAGATTTTAACAACGCATTGACACTGTTAACAATGAAGATTGAGGAACGATCAATAAAGATACGATAACAGCACCACACAACGGCACCACACAATTTGACAATTAAATAAGTTAGTTTATAAAATGGTAGTTAGTAGCAACTAACTATCATTTTTTATTGTGAGGTGATCGCATGAAATTAAAAACAAAAGATTATGTGCAGACAAAAACCCTGCGTGAAATTGCGGAAAAATCCGACATTATTTTATTAGTGGGCGTGCGCTCAGGCGGTAAATCGTTTGCGGTTAGAAGATTAGCGATTGAGGATGCCTATAAAGGAAACGGAAAATTTGCATATTTAAGGCGATATGATATAGATGCAAAAGACAGCAACGCAGGGCAGTATTTTACCGACTGTCCGTATATTTCAACGCTCACAGAGGATAGAATGCAATCTGTAAACGTCTACCATCACAACATTTATTTAGCGCATTTTGATGATGATAAACTCAAAACCAAAAATGATATTTTAATTGGCAGATCGTTTGCATTATCAACCGCAGAGCATTACAAATCACAATCATTCCCCGATTACAACAATATTATTTATGAGGAGTTTATCACCGATAATGCGTATCTGCCGGATGAATGCACAAAACTTCAAAATTTCATGTCCACAATTTTTCGTGATCGCCCGAATTGTAAAACGTGGCTTATTGGAAACAAATTATCGAGAATGTGTCCATATTTCCGTGAATGGGGGTTGACTAAAACTGTAAAGCAGGAAAACGGAACAGTTGAATATTACACAATGGACAGTGGCACGCGCATTGCCGTGTATATGACAGACACAACAAAACATGCAAATAAGCTGTTTTTTGGTAACGCATCGAAGCAGATCACAAAGGGTGAATGGGAAACAAAAGAATTTCCGCATCTTGAAAATTTTGCAGATTTTAAACCTATATATACATGCGTTTTATTATACCAGGGTAATAAATTTTTGATGCAGTTTGGAAATTATAAAAAGGGTTTTGTTTGGTATGTTCAGCCTAAGAACACCGAGGTGCAGCCGCACACGCGAACGATAAACCCTATACCAAGTGCAGACCCTTTAAGCACTACAACATTCCGAGGTTTGACAGAACAGGAGCAGTATATATTTTCCTTATTAAAGGTAAACGAGATCATTTTTTCCGACAATCTCACAGGCACGGAATTTCACCAATGTTTTGACAATGTGAGATAGTTTGACAAAACTAATAAAAGTTGTTTATACTAATCTAAGTTAGTACAAACTAACTACAACGTAAACTAAAACAATCAGAAACGAGGTATAAAAATCATGAATGTGAATCAGGTATATGGAATAATCAATAGTATTGTGTCACAGATGAACGGCGCAGCCGCACTTGAAGTCACAGACTTCACCGGACTTGTGTCAACAGGCAAAACAATCATTTCATCAGACACAGCAAAAGATAACTTTTTAGGAGTTCTTGCGGACCGTATAGGAAAGACAGTAATTAGAACACTTGATATGTCTGTAGAGTTTCCCAAGCTCTTAATGGATGATTTTGAGTTTGGAGCTATCCTGCAGAAAATCAATGTCAGACTTATGCCTGCAAAGCGCAACACGTCATGGGATGTTGGAGCAAACGACTACACACCCGATCAGTTTGCAGTAAATAAGCCCAGTGTATCACAGACATTTTTTACGGATGCTGACACTTGGTCTTATGATGTGACAATTCCCGATGCAATGTTAAAGACTGCATTTACTTCTGCGGAGGCTATGGCATCATTCTTAACAGGCATCATGGACGCGCTTGAAAAGTCTATGATAGAGGGTATCAACGCAATGTCACATGTATGTATCACTAACTTTATCGGTGAGAAGCTGCACGCAAACAATGGTGTTGTTAATCTGCTTGCAGAGTATAGCGCAAAGACAGGTGATACAACACTGACAACAACAACTTGCTTATACAATGATAGCTTTTTAAAGTTTTCATCCATGCTTATTGATAACTATATTGGATATCTTGAAAAGCCTAAAACCATTTTTAACACTGCAGGCGAAAAGCGTGCAACATCCCGTAACAATATGCATGTTATGCTCTTAAATGATTTTGTTAACGCTTCTAAAGTGTTCATGTCTGCGTCAACATGGCACAAAGACCTCGTTGCATTGCCTAACTATGTTGGGGTTGATTGTTGGATGGCAACATCATACGATGCAAACGGTGTTGTTAATGCTAATGACGCGATCAACATTATAACAGCAAGCGGTGACGACATTGGGCGTAACGGCATTGTTGGAATACTTGCAGACAGACAGGCTATCGCAGTAGGTCTTTCCGATAAGTACACAGCAACAGACCGCAACAACCATGATCGTTACACCAACTACACAAGTGGCGCAACAATGCAGTATATAAACGATCTCTCTGAAAACGGTGTTATATTTATAATTGCCGATCCCGGATAAGAGGGATAAGTAACAGCAATCATGCGGTGGTGTTAAACAGCATCACCGCATTTTTATAGAGGTGTAAAAAATGAATATTGAAGTATATAAAAATTCAACACCAAAAAATCGAGTATATAGAAAGCTAACAGGGCATTTAACAGTCGCAGGACACCTGATTGAGCCGTGTGATGTTTTAAACCCAATTATCAAAGTCGCGTATAACGCATACCATGTCAACATCAATTATGCGTATATTGCTGCTTTTGGAAGATATTATTTTATTGAGAGATACGTGATCAACGGAGATACTGTCACATTGTATTTGCACGTTGACGTTCTTTATACATACAGAGATCAGATTTTGCACTCACAGTGCATCGCAGAGCGGTCAAGCTCTCACTATAATGTGAATTTAACTGACAACATGGTACAGGTTGAGGATGGTTACAGATATAATTTTTCTGAATTGCCTTATACATTTGACCCCGCTAACGGCTCATATATTCTAATGGTGACGGGAGGTTGACAATGACAAAACAAGGTTCTTTTATAGTTCCTGAAAATGGAACAGTAAATGTGAGTTTGGGCTTTGTGCCTAAATTCGTATTTATCGAATTTGTTGCAAAAAATGACCCTGATGTTGGCAATGTTATCATGCGGTATATAATTGATAACACAGGCACAGTTCCTTATTATTTCCCACAGATAAGGTCTGAATCAGAGTCAAGAGATTTTACAAGGCATGATATCAACGAAGCAGGATCGTGGAGATACGGCAATATCTCTGCACTCGGAAACTATTTTGCGTTTGAAACAACCGACCCCACAAATGATTTTGTTGGAAAAACATTCAATTATTATGCAACAAATGAAACCGCCAAAACATTTACAAGTGCATCACATCAATATGCAGTTGTTAACGTGCCAAAAACCGCAAAGGATTTTAATATATTCGTCAATCTGCCGTTTGCACCTGACAACATGACAACAGCCTGGTATGTTGATTGCGGTGAGGATATGCCGAGCCCTACTTTTGACGGTGAAGTCCGTATGTCGAGGTGGTCTATTCCTTCAGAAAATAGATTATATTATATTGATCCGGATTCATCCCCTGGTGACACAGGCGAATCAGGTATAATAAACAGTTTTGATGATTATTTTATATTCAGGTCAAATGCTGAAAACACTTTCGGTGTGACGTGTTATTACTATTTGCTGCCGCGGTTAACAGACCATATTATTGAGGATACATCCAAAGATTATTGGTTGTATAATGTTATTTCATCATCACCCAATATGCAGGATGCCACACACAAATATTTTTATAAATATAAGGCATCAGGAAAACTGTGTTTATACGAAAAGAAGAACGAACGCGGTTATGATCTTGTTTTAAAAGGTACAGACAGCATCGACCAGATTTTATATTCTACATCATATAGCGGTGATTATTCGGAAGTTGCTACAACAGAAACACATTTCCTTGAAAAAACACAGGCATGGGCAGACGGAAGTAAATACTATCCGATAACCTTTGACACAAATATTTTGATATTTCGTGCAGATGGCAGCCACACAGCCGAAGAACGCGCTGACATGTATATTGATGGTGATCTCGATGCAGAGGATGCAGATAATTATGATAAAGTTGCACAGCGTGAAAATTTAAAACTTGATGGTGAAATAGGTGAAAAGGTAAACCGCACAAATGTTGGTATCAGTGATCTTTCATTCACAGTCGGCACTCAGGTTTTTGCACTTTCCAATTTACAAAAGGGTGCGTTTTTTCATAAATTATTTGATAATAACACAACACCAATTGAAGATTTACTCGAGGGTACACAATTATTCGGTTCAAACGAAATAGGATGTATCCAGGGTTTGCACTATATACCATTCAACGCATCGGAAGTTTGCACAATGGGTTCACAAAACTACATCAAGTTAGGTTCATATAAAATGGATTTTGACGAGTCGCTTGATACATGTTTAAAAAATAACAAGGTTATAAACTGCGGTACGCATAGATTTATGCGCACTTATAACGATTACCGTGATTTTGAACCGTATTGTAAATTGTATGTAGCGTTGCCTTTTATTGGTGTAAAAGAGTTGCAGATATCCAAATATTTAAACAGTGCGGTAAAGGTTGAATATGCTTGCGACATCACCACAGGTGCAGTATTGGCGCGGTTATATTCCAATTATGCAGTCATGGACACATTCGATGGAAATTGCGCAACGCACCTGCCTGTTAGCGCAGTTGATCACGCACAACAGACAAATGCAGTTATAACAGGTCTGTTAAACACAGCAGGGGCAACAATTGGTAGTGTTGGCTCGGTTGCTGGTGCTGCTGGCGGTGCAATGGGTGTTGCACAGGCAGTCGGTGCAGGTTCAATCAGTGGTGCTATCGGTGGTGGTGCTTCAATTGGTGGGAATTTATTAACGAGTGTTGCAAATCCTGTTATAAACGGATATCAGCAAATGCAAGCATCTATGATCGCACCTGTATCAACGCGCGGTAGTTATGCAGGCAACCTGGGTAATTTTTCATATATGAATGTTACATTTATATTCGCTTGGTTAAACACTGTAGTTCCTGCAAATGAAATATCACTTGTGGGTAAACCGTCAAATAAAGGTGACGCGGTTGGTTCATTCTCAGGGTTCCTTAAATGTTCTGCGTTTAACCTTGCAGACGGTTACGCAGGAACACAGGACGAGGCAGGTGAAATATATGCACTTGTAACCAATGGTATATACATATAAAAGAGAGGTGTAACAATGGAAAGTACAACGAAAAGAATTAAAAAGCTACTCGATAACATGTATGACGTTGCAGACGTGGCAAACGGTTTCAATTATTGGTTTAACAAGCTGCTAGGCTATTGCATGGGAATGTTTGAATATGAGGGTTTGCCGGATTCACTCCCTGCAAGACAAATTGAGATCAATTTATTGTTAACAGGTCACTGCACAATTTTTCGTGATGATGATGATTTAGTGACATGTGGTACAACTTTATATGATTATGACAAATACTATGACCCTACGCGCGGGGTATTTGCACAACCTAAACTCAAATCAAAAACGCTATATTTGCAGGGTGAGAGTAAAAATGCAGTTGTAATATATAACAGCGATCTGCAAAATAATGTTTTGTATTTTCCAACTGATGGTGGCTTGTTAACATTTATAAGTAGATATGCTCGCAGGCTTGCAGATATTGAAAGCACAGAAAACATTTATAGTGTTAATATGCGTTTATCTGCTTTCCCAGTTGGCGGTGATGACAGCATCATTGCATCTATCAAAAAATTCTTTTCTCAGCTTGCGCTCGGCAGACGTGAAGTTATTGCAGACAATGCAATCATTCAACAGTTTAGAACAGTTGACGTTGTAAAGGGTGTAACATCCGACAAATTAAATGACATAATACAGGCGCGTGACAAGGTGCTTGAACAGTTTTTCAGGGATATCGGTGTTAAATTTTTTGCAGATAATAAGCGTGCGCAGATGACTGACGAAGAAGTTGAGTGCAATGATCAGATGTTGATTATTTCACCGGATGAAATGTTGAGAAAGCGCAAGGAGGGAATTGAAAAAGTAAATTCATTTTTTGGCGCAAAAATATCTGTAAAACTCAATGATAAATTTAACCGTGAATTGATGCAGTCAAGAAAGGAGAACAAAGAAGATGCGGAGATATAAATTATATTATTGGTTGGAAAACTATAACAGCATTCTGCCGTCATCATTGCCGGATGAGGATTATATCACAGCAATAACACCATTGATTGACGAGTTTTTAAAGCACAATTATGGCAACCGTGATATGTTGTATGATTTTTATGAATATTTAGACGGTGCAACGGATGCAACAATCCTTGCATGGATAAAACAGAAAATATATTTGCTCTTTCAGGCTAAAAATGAATCATACAAGCGAATATATCAGGGTTTGACGGAAGAATATAACCCGTTGTGGAATGTTGACGGAATAAAAACCGAAACACACAGTGGTGCGGATGTCCATAAAAACAGTGGTAATGATGTGATCACAAACAGTGGTACAGATACACACACAATTGACAGTTCAGAAAATCGTGACATCACACACAGTGGTACAGATACACACACAATATCAAACACGGGTACAGATACCAACACCGAAACAAACAGTGGTACTGATACAGTAAACGAAAATACTGCTGCTTTTGACAATCCTGCAATGATACCTAAATCGCAGACACAGACAATAAACGGAAAACAGACTGTTAACGCGATGCAGAGAAACACCACAACAACAGACGGCTTGCAACATGGTGAAACAATAGCAGACGATCTTGACGTTGACACCACAGACAGTTTTGCACACGGTCATGTGATAACAACTCAGAACGGTAAACAAACCTGTGATGAGTTTGGACATGTGATTACAATGAGGAGAACAGGCAAAATAGGCGTGACAAAAAGATCTGATTTACTCCGTGATCACCTGGATCTATGGCAGGGTTTATCATTCCTTGATATAAT
>ERZ795056.7003-NODE-7003-length-10901-cov-5.464595_pt1 | contig 10901 bp, 9 predicted proteins | sample MGYA00375140_ERZ795056 | MGnify/ENA primary metagenome ERZ795056 (study PRJEB30185, sample SAMN05720227) | activated sludge metagenome | isolation source: Anaerobic digester | place: USA | collected 2015-03-09 ...
GATCTCCCGGATGAAGTTCGGCGGGGTGTCGGTGGGAGCGTCGGGCGCGGTCGTCATGGCGGGGCAGATCCGTACTCCACGCCGGCGCAGGGGTCAATGAGGGCCGGGGATGGCCCAGGGGGCGCCAGGGCGGCCGCTGCGGAAAAGTTGCCGGCGCGCGGCGCCCGTGCCAGCGTCGCCGCGTGACGGATGCCTCCACAGGGACCCGCAAGGCCAGGGCGTGGGGCTGGCTCGGCGAACACGCGTATCTGGTGCTCGCCGCCGGCGCCGCGCTGGTCTTGACCCGCACGGTCGAGTTCTCGCCGCCGCCGCTGGTGCGCGCCGACCCGATGGCGCACGGGGGTGCGGTCGGCAAGTTGCCGGTGCAGGAATTCACGGCCGAGCTGCGCAGCCCGCAGGTGGTGCAGTTGAAGGCGACGCTGCGCCGCTACGACGACCCGGATCTCGCGGTCGCGGTCGACAGCCACGCGCTCGACGAGCGCGGTGAGGTGTTGTCGCAGCCGGTGGTGACGACGCCGCTGGGGACCGGCGCGGCGATCGAGCAGACCGTGCGACTCGAGGGCGGGGACCTCGAGCTCGACCTCCGGATCTTCGCCACGCCGCGGCTGGCGGGCGCGAATGGCCAGGCCGAGCCGATCACGCGCCTCGAGCACCAGATCTCGATCCACAGCCGGCGCGAGGGCTGGGCGGGCAGCAAGCGCCGGGTGCACATCGACACGGGTGGCAGCCTCGACGATGTCGAGGCCCACGGGCATCGCCTGGTGTTCTCGGTCGACGAGCACCTGTTCAGCCTCGACCTCGAGCTGCACCGTCCGCTCGGCGCGGTATAATCCGCGGCTCGTGCTGCACGCTCTGGTTTTATCGAAGGGGTTGACCGCGCTCGCGCTGGCGGCCGAATTGACGGTGCAGGCGCCGGGCAGCAACGCCGCGGGGTATGCGACGCCCGGCGAGGCGGTCGAGCCCACTGCGGTGGGGCCGGGTGAGGTGGCGAGTCCCGAGGTGAGTCCCGTGGTGCCGCCGCCGGTGGTGAGCCCCGGGGTGATGGCGCCGTATGTCGAGCCCGCCGAGCCGGGGCCGACGCCGATGCACCTGCGTCCGTCGCCGCCGCGGGGTGATGGTCGGGGTTTGTTGATCGCGGCGGGGGTGATGGGGGCGCTCAACGTCGGGCTCGCGGCGGCGCGGCTTGGCCTCTCGCTCGGCGAGTCGACGGCCGAGCGCGAGCAGACGCGGTTGATCCTCACCGCGGTGGTGATGCCGATCGATGTCGTCGCGGGCATTGGTTTGGCCGCCGCGGGTGGACACTTTCGTGGGCGTCGTGACGGCTATCGCACCGCCTTCGACCGCACGCCGAAGCTGCGCGCGGCCACCTTCTCGGCCAGCGGCACGGTGCTGCTGGTGATGGGCGCGGTCGCGTGGGCGTCGGCCTGGACCCCGTGGCACGGCGATGCCTCGCTCGACGCGCGCGGCGGGGGCTCGCTGATGGTCGAGTCGATCGGCAGCTTGCTGTTGATGGGGGGCTCGGGGCTGGTCGCGTATGGGGTGTCGTGGAAGCGACACACCGAGCGTTATGGCCGTTCGGTCCCGGTCTCGCTGCAGCCGGCGGTCTCGCGGGGCTTCGCGGGCTTGAGCCTGAGCGGCCGGTTTTGATGACGCGCGCTGGTGTGTAGATATCGCGCTAGCGGCGATAGGGGTCGTGCACGGCGCTCAGCAATGCGACCTCGAAGCAGCGCAGGTCGTGCATGGTGCGGCGCAGCTCGGTGAATACGAGCTCGAGGTCCGGGGCCTCGGGGTATAGCGTTTCCTCCCAGGGGTCGGCGCTGCGGTCGAAGACACCGGGTTTGAAGAGGGCGCTGTAGAATGGTGTCAGCGAGACACCCAGTCCGCCGAGCACGTGGCGGTCGCGCTCGCCGAGCTTGCGAAACAGCAATAGCCAGTCCCAGAGCGCGCGGCGGGCCTCGCTGAGCGCGAGGTCGTACTGGTCGCAGCGCGAGCGTCGGCCCCAGGGGGTCTCGCGCAGCACGGGTGGGTGATAGCGGCAGATCGGTGTGGCGAGCAGGAGGCGAACGACGCGGGCCTGGGCGGCGAGTTCGGCGAGGTGCGGGCTCAGGTGGCCGAGGTTGCCGACCGGTATCTCTTCGCTGAGGGCCTGGAGCTCACGGTCGCGGGCGAGTCGGCGGCGATGCACAACGGCCCAGCGGGCCGCGACTGCGGCCGACACGGCGCCGGAGACGGTCAGCGTCGCGAGCAAGGGTCCAGCATGCGGCATGTCGGACGCCGGCTCAAGGCGCCCGGCCCGTGCTGTCGCACGGGTGGGCGCAGGGGGCCCGTGTGGTCGCACGGGCGGGCGCAGGCGGCCATCAGGCCTGGGTGCTGGCGCCAGCGCTGGCGACGGCCTGCTTGACCTCGTCGTAGTTGGGCTCGACCCCCGGATTGGGGGCGATCCACGCGTAGGTGATCGTGCCGCTCGGGTCGATGACGAAGACCGAGCGCTTGGCGACGGTGAAGCCGGGCATGCCTGCGAAGTCGTCGTGGGCGATGTCGTAGGCCTTGACGGCCTCGCGGTTGTAGTCACTGAGCAGGGCGAAGTTCAGCTGGTTGCGCTCGGCGAACGCGGCGTTGCTGAACGGCGCGTCGACGCTGATGCCGAACACGGTCGCGTTCAGGTCGTTGAGCGCCGACAGCGAGTCGCGGAAGGAGCACATCTCCTTCTCGCAGACGCCGGTGAAGGCGGCCGGATAAAACGCGAGGACGACGGTCTTGCCGCGCAGGTCGGCGAGGGCGATGCGCTCGCGCTTGGTGTTGGGGAGGGTGAAGTCGGGGGCTTTGTCACCGGGCTGCAGCATGCCGCATGCCTACCCAAGCCCCTCGCGGGCCGCAAGGGCCGGGGCTCGCAGGCGGCTCGGGCCGGCCGCACGCGGCAGTGCCATAAGCGTGTTTTCAGGAGATCGCGGCGCACGCCCGGGGGCTGGGTACCCGGCGTGGCGATGGGGCTGGCTGGCTCGACAGGAGCCGCGTGAGGGCCGAACTGTTTCACGCGAGCGGGCTGAAGCGGCGTGCGCGAGGGTCCGGGAATGAGAGGGCGTGGCAGCGCGCGGATTGGGGTAAAACCGGGCGATGTCGGGCCGAACTCTGTCTCTCGCGCTTTTGCTGCTCCTGACCGGTTGTGATGGGCCGGCGTCCAGGACCAAACCGGAGGCGCGGGGTCCTGTGCCGGCCGCGGCCCCGGTCGCATCGATTACACCGACATCACCGCCTGCATCGCCTGCACCGCCCGCAACGATCGCGGCGGAGCCGGTCGTGGACGGTGAGCATGTCGCGCTGCCCGACAGCCTGGTGGCCGCTGGCATTCCGCCGATCCCGAAGGGGATCGCCGAGGCCGTCGGGGCTTATTCGGAGGCGCGCTCGGCCTCGGTGCTCGACTGGCATCCGCGCGAACGATCGCTGCTGGTTGCGACGCGCTTCGCCGATACGCCGCAGGTGCACGAGGTGCGGGGACCGGGGGCCGCGCGGCGGCAGCGGACCTTCTTTCGTGATCGCGTCGGCGCGGCCACCTATCCGCCCGCGGGTGACGGGGGCTCCTTCGTATTTTCAAAGGACATCGGCGGCAACGAGTTCGCCCAGAACTGGCGCCTCGATGGCGGCAGTCCGCAGCCGACCTTGCTGACGGATGGCAGCTCGAAGAACAGCCTCGGCCCGTGGTCGAACAGCGGCGATCGCCTCGCGTATACCTCGACCCGGCGGACCCGCAAGGACACGGATCTGTATATCGTCGATCCGCGGGACCCCACGAGCGACAAGCTGGTCGCCGAGGTCGAGGGCGGCGGCTGGGCGCCGCTCGACTGGTCGCCGGACGATCAGCAATTGCTGGTGATCAACTATGTCTCGGTCAACGAGACTTACCTGTGGCGCTTCGACCTGAAGAGCGGCGAGCGGACCTTGCTGACCCCGAAGACCGATGTGCCGGTGGCCTGGAGCGGCGGCGCGTTCACAGCGGACGGTCTTGCGGTGATCTCCGCGAGCGATGTCGCGGGGGAGTTCAAGCAGCTGATGCGCATCACGCTCGCGGACGGCAAGGTCACTCCCTTGACCGAGGCGATCCCGTGGGATGTCGACGACTTCGCGGTCTCGCGCGACCGCAAGCGCATCGCGGCGGTCGCCAACGCGGGCGGCACCTCGCGCTTGCATGTGTACGAGCTGCCGGGTGGGCGCGAGGTGCCGCTGCCGGGAAGGATCACCGTGGCGAGGTCCGGTGGAGCGCCGGCGCCGTTGCCCTCGGGCGTGATCAGCGGGCTGAACTGGCATCCGGACGGGCGGGAGCTGGCGTTCACGCTGTCGTCCGCGCGCTCGCCGGCCGACGCGTATGTGCTCGACGTGAAGGCGGGGAGCGTCGAGCGCTGGACCGAGAGCGAGGTCGGCGGCCTCGACCCGAACAGCTTCAGCGAGCCGGAGATCGTGACCTGGAAGAGCTTTGACGGGCGGGAGATCCCCGGCCTCTACTATCAACCGCCGGCGCGGTTCACCGGGCCGCGGCCGGTGGTGGTCGTGATCCACGGCGGTCCGGAGGGGCAGTCGGAGGCCGGGTTCATCGGTCGCAACAACTACTATTTGAACGAGCTCGGGGTCGCGCTGATCTACCCGAACGTGCGCGGCTCGACCGGCTACGGCAAGAGCTACGTGGCGCTCGACAACGGCGAGAAGCGCGAGGACTCGGTCAAGGACATCGGCGCGCTGCTCGACTGGATCGGCACGCGGACGGAGCTCGACCCGCAGCGCGTGATGATCATGGGCGGCTCCTACGGCGGTTACATGACGCTCGCGGCGTCGGTGCAGTTCGCGGACCGGATCCGCTGCGCGGTGGATATCGTCGGGATCTCCAACTTCGTGACCTTCCTCGAGCACACCGAGGCGTATCGCCAGGACCTGCGAAGGGTCGAGTACGGGGATGAGCGCGAGCCGAAGATGCGCGAGCATCTGCAGAAGATCTCGCCGCTGACGCAGGCGGAGAAGATCAAGAAGCCGCTGTTCGTGATCCAGGGCCGCAACGACCCGCGGGTGCCCGCCAGCGAGGCCGAGCAGATGGTCGCCACGCTGCAAAAGCGAGGCACCCCGGTCTGGTACCTCGAGGGCAAGGACGAGGGCCACGGCTTCTCCAAGAAGCGCAATCAGGACTATCAGATGTACGCGACGATCCTGTTCATGCAGAGCTACCTGCTCGATGGGCTCGCGTCGCCGATCGCCCGGCCGTGAACGGTATTATTCGGCGAAAAGGCGATATTCACGACGTCGCCCGCGGGTGACGAGAGCTGACATACAGCGGCCCGTGCGCGCGGCGTGATGGGCCCGCGGTGGCTCGAGTATCTTTCGGCCCAATGATCCGACCCACGCTGTCCTTCCTTCCCGACCACCGCGCCGAGCTCGCGGATATCTACGAGGACACCTTCGCCTCGCTCGAGAAGTACTTCACGGTGATCGACGCGCTCAACGACGACGACACCGAGGCCGCGCGCAGCGTGGCGCGCACGCTCGAGGGGGAGGTTCACGCGAGCGATGTCGACAGCGAATTTTATCCGTGCACGCTGTCCGGTTTGGACCCGACGTCCGACGAGTTCTTCGCGGCGCTCGGGGTGGCCCGTGACGCGCGTTGCAAGGTGAGCGGCTGGGACAACCCGAAGCTCGAGGTCCGGCGCGCGGAGCCCGGGGCGGGCGAGGGCTCGGCGCTGGCCCTGATCACGCGGCTGGGCGCCTCCGAGCTCGAGGACGTGGCCGAGTACCTCGGTCCGGACGGCCAGGCGCCGATCGACGCCGCGATCGCCAGGCTCGCGGCGCTCGGGCCGATCGTGGGCATCCAGCTGTGCACCGATGACGGCGCGAGCAAGGTGGTGCTCACGCTCGCGCGGCGGGCCAATGGCGTGCACGTCGGCGTCATGGCGGTCCGTATCGAGACCTGAGTTTTGCGTGATCGAGGATCGTGGCGATGCCACGATCCTCGATCGTCATTCGAGCGATATGCGGATCAGGCGGCCTGGGACCACAGCGCGGCGTCGAGGCCGGTGAGCAAATGCAGGGCGGTGCTGCGGGACGGGACGCCGAGGGCGAGCAGCCCGGGCTCGTCGGTGAGCGCGGCGAGGCTGGTGTGCAGCTGGCGGACGGCGGCGCCGCGGGCCGCGGTGACCATGGCCTGCTCGGCATCACCGAGCTGTGCGATCAGCCAGGTGTGGATCGACCAGGCGAGCTCGGCGTGGCGGGTCTCGTCGGCGGCGATGGTTTGATAGAGGTCGCGCAATGGCTGGGTGTCGGCGTGCGCGGCCTGGTGGGCAGCCGAGAGCGCGGCCCAGGTCTCGCGTACGCAGCCCTCGACCATGTTCTCGACGGCGAGCGCGAGCAGGTCGCGGATCGGCGTGGGAGTGATGGTGACGGAGGTGAGGCTCGCACCGTGACGCTGCGCGAGCTCGCCGACGAGGGCGGCGTGGCGGCGCTCGTCGGCGGCGGCGAGGTGAATGCGCGCGAGCAGCTCGGCCGGGGCGCCGTGGAATGCGAGCTCGTCGGCGAGGGCGAGGAATGCGTGCACACTGGCGGCCTCGTCGTGGGCGGCGCGGGCCAGCCAGGCGGCTGCGGTCTGCTGGGCGCCGCCGTGCGAGCGCACGCAGGCGTGGCTGCGGCCCTCGCAGAAGAGCGGAAGCACGCACTCGACGGTGACGTTGCCATTCGCGTTCAGCATCGCCCCGATCGTGCACGACTCGACCTCGCCGAGGCCGCCCTGCTTGGCACATACCATCATGCAGATCTCCTGGTCGGTGAGCATCGTGCCGGTGGTGGTGCTGGTGGTGGGATCGGTGGCACCGGTGGTGGTCGGATCGCCACCGGTGCCGGAGCCGCCGCCCTCGCCAGCGCCGCCCGTGGAACCTCCGCCATCGCCAGCCCCGGTGCCGGCCCCGCCGTCGGTCGTCGAGGTGGCCATGCCGGAGGTCTGGCCGGGCTCGATGCCCATCTGCCACTGCTCGTACTCCCAGGGGGTGAGCTCGACGGTCTGATTGTAGGTGCCGCCCTTGAAGTCGTCGCAGCTCGAGCTGCTGAAGCAGCCGGAGAGCAGCGCGGCGAACAGGGGGGAGAGGGGGAGCAGCAAGTTAAATCCGGCGTTCACCTGCAGCAGGTAGCCACAAGCCAGGCATTAGATCAAAAGGCAAACGACCTGCGGTCCGGCGACCCCTGAACGCCGCGGGCCCCACGGATGCGCAGATTTGTTAACGAGAGAAGGGACCGGCAGCAGCGCTGCAGGTCCCTTCGTTCGTGCGGCCGGTGTCAGTAGGCGCGGGCGATCAGCACGCGCTGGGCGCTCGGCTTGCCGGTGACGATGCACTGGCCGGGCTCTGCCGCGGGGCCCTGACCCGGCAGCGGGATGCAGCGGATGGTCGCGCGGGTCTGCTCCTTGATGCGCGCCTCGGTCTCGCGGGTGCCGTCCCAGTGGCACCAGGCGAAGCTGCTCTGCTCGCCGGCGAAGGTCTTGAGGAACTCGTCCCAGGTGTTGAGCTCGACGCTGCGGGCCGCGAGGCGGGCGCGCGCGGCCGCGAGCAGGGCGTCCTGGAACTTGCTCAAGCGCTCGCGGATGGTGGCGATGAACTGGGCCTGGGGGATGAACTCCTTGCCTTTGCCGGCCTCGCTGTCGATGCGCATCTTGACGCAGACCTGGTCCTTCTCGAGGTCCTTGGGTCCGAGCTCGACGCGCACGGGCACGCCGCGGCGCTCCCAGTCGTAGAACTTGGCGCCGGGCTTCATGTCGCGGTCGTCGATGACGACCTCGAGGAAGTCGCGGTAGCGGGCGCGGGGCGGTGAGATGTCGACGTCGACCAGCTCGGCCTTGATGCGCTCGGCGGCCGCCATGACGCGGCTGCGCTCGTCGTCGCTGCGAAAGATCGGGACGATGACGACGTGGATTGGTGCGAGGCGCGGGGGCAGGACCAGGCCGGCGTCGTCCGAGTGGGTCATGATCAGGCCGCCGATGAGGCGGGTGCTGACGCCCCAGGACGTCTGCCACACGTACTCGCGGTTGCCGGCCTGGGTCTGGAACATGACATTGAAGGCCTTGCCGAAGTTCTGCCCGAGGTCGTGGCTGGTGCCGGCCTGCAGGGCCTTGCCGTCCTGCATCATCGCCTCGATGCAGGTGCTCTGGAGGGCGCCGGCGAACTTCTCGCTCTCGGTCTTGACGCCGCGCACGACCGGCATGGCCATGATGTCCTAGGCGAAGTCGCCGTAGACGCCGAGCATGCGGCGGACCTCCTCCTGGGCCTCGTCGTGGTTGGCGTGGGCGGTGTGCCCCTCCTGCCACAGGAACTCGGTGGTGCGCAGGAACATGCGCGTGCGCTTCTCCCAGCGCATGACGTTGGCCCACTGGTTCATCAGCAGCGGCAGGTCGCGGTAGCTGTCGACCCAGCGCGAGAAGAAGTAGCCGATCACCGTCTCGCTGGTCGGGCGCACCACATAAGGCTCGTCGAGCTTCTCGCCGCCGGCGTGGGTGACGACCGCGAGCTCGGGCGCGAAGCCCTCGACGTGCTCGGCCTCCTTGGTGATGAAGCTCTGCGGGATCAGCAGCGGGAAATAGGCGTTCTTGTGGCCGGTGGCCTTGAAGCGGCCGTCGAGCTCGCGCTGGATCTTCTCCCACACGGCATAACCGTGGGGCTTGATGACCATGCAGCCCTTGACGACCTTGGCCGGCTCGGCCATCTCGGCCTCGCGGATCACGTCCTGATACCACTGCGGGTAGTCCTCGGCCCGCGGGGTGATCTTGCCCCCGGCCTTGCCGACCTGGTCCTCTTGCTCGCTGCTGGCCTTTGGCTTCATGGGGCGCGAGGATGCCGAGCGCGGCCGGGGCAAGCAAGCCCCGGAGGCCGCGGAATTCGCGCTTTCGCGCCGCAAAAACCCGTGCGGACCTCTGCCGACAAACAAGCGATAAGCGGACTCTTCCGATCTCCTGACATTTCGGTCACTCTCGGCCGCAGATCTGCCCCCATGTCGCTTCGTACGCTGCTCACAACATCCTGTGTCCTCTCGCTCGCGCTCTTGTCCTGCAAGAGCCTGCCCAAGTCGTCCGAGACGCGGGCCTCGGGCCAGAGCGGCCTGATGGACAACTCCTTCGCGGCCCAGAACGCCTGCAACCCGAAGAACCACCTGCGGCCCTTCATCATCGAGTGGGACGCCACCGACCGCTCGAGCTTCGAGGCGCACGCGGCCAATGACATCCTGGTGGTCCGCTACGAGGGCTGTGACATGCAGATCCTCGAGGAGTGCCGCAACGACAGCATCCGCGGCTCGCAGGGCGCGTATCGGCCGGTCGAGTGGACCTCGGGCGCGCTCGAGAAGATGGACATCTCGAACCAGGGCGAGCTGTACGCGAAGCTGCCGCTGTCGGTCGGCACGCTCGGCGGCCGCGTGCAGGGCGGCGAGAAGTTCAAGATGGAGTACTACGTGGCGGGCACGACCAACGCGACCCGCGACGCGGTGTACCGCGAGGACCTGGCGAGCAACCCGGGCTGCGAGGGCGCGACGCACTTCATCTACGGCTTCAACCTCGGGGCCTTCGCGCTGGGTTCGGTGACCGAGCTGAACGCCGAGGTCGGCGGCAGCGTGTACGGATTCGGGGTCGGCGGGAAGACCAACAAGCGCTCGCAGGCGGACAAGCAGGGCGGCGACCTGGGGACCTGCAAGTCGGACGAGGCGCGCGAGGTCGCGGGCTGCAAGTCGCCGATCCGCCTGACGCTGCGGCCGATCCGCGAGGGCGCCAATCCGCAGAAGGAGGCGATGAAGGCCGAGGACACGAGCGAGTCGATGAACGCCGCCGGCATGGTCAACCTCAAGCTGGAGATCAGCGACATGGCGCGCAGCCACATCGAGAGCGCCCAGGCCAAGCTGGCCTCGCGCGACGGCAAGGGCTGCCTCAGCGAGTTCGACGCGTACGACAAGCTCGAGCCCAAGCGCAAGTCGACCGACCCGAAGATCGGCTTCGCCATGAGCCGCGCGACTTGCATGATGATCGCCGGCAAGTGTGACCCGGGCAAGGCGCTGCTGCGCAAGGCCTACGAGAACACCAACATGGCCAGCCTCGGGCCCGAGCAGATCGACAAGGCCGTCGAGAACACCGCGAGCCTGAACTGCCAGGGCAAGATGAACCCGCGTGACGAGCTGCTCCAGGGCTTCACGGAGCTGTCGATGGGCATGCACGTGACCAAGAAGAAGCCCGAGGAGTGCGAGGCCTCGTATCAGAAGGTCAAGAAGAACCGCGCGAGCGTCAAGCCCAAGGACGACGACGACCAGCAGATCGTCCAGGCCACGCGCGACCTCTACGCGGTCGCGCCCGGCTGCTTCGGCAAGGCCGGCGATTGCGATCGCGCGTGGAAGGTGTTCCAGGACGAGTTCCCCGTCGAGCGCTTCGCCAGCATCGCCGACCCCAAGGTCAAGGCCGACAGCATGCGCTCGACCTTCGAGGCGATGGTCACGAAGTGCAAGAAGTGAGATAGGATGACGCATGGTCGACCGGGCCCGGGTTGCGTGGTTGTGCGCGTGTCTGGGCCTCGTCTCCTGCGATACGCGCCCGGTGCAGCGCGGCGATTTCGCTGACGATGGCCAGCCCCAGTCCTTTTCCGCCTTCGCCTGTGGCTGGCGCAGCGCTCTGGCGGCTTTGATAAAAGCGGTCAAACAGGTGCGGCAGGTCTGCGGCCGGTATTCCCGGACCCGTGTCACTGACCGTAACCAGAACTTTCCCGCTGGTCGGTACGGCATCCAGCGTGATGCTGGCGCCAGCAGGACAAAACTTGAGCGCGTTGTCGACCAGGTTGGCGATGGCACGCTCAAACAGCTCGACATCCACAGCGGCCAGTGGAGCGGGTGCTTTGGGCGCAGCCGCCTCGATG
>ERZ795056.7006-NODE-7006-length-10900-cov-6.649977_pt1 | contig 10900 bp, 7 predicted proteins | sample MGYA00375140_ERZ795056 | MGnify/ENA primary metagenome ERZ795056 (study PRJEB30185, sample SAMN05720227) | activated sludge metagenome | isolation source: Anaerobic digester | place: USA | collected 2015-03-09 ...
GCATCTCACCTTTTTGGACAGTCCCCTGGCTTTACGATTGAAATAAGAAAATGATTCAAATCCCTTCAATAAGGGTTGGGGTGGCTACACGAGTTTCTTCTCAATTGCTTTGGCCACCGCCTGCGGGCCGGAATGCACCTGGAGTTTTTCGTAGATCTTCCGGATGTGGGCATTGATGGTGTTGGTGGATACGAAACACTTATCGGCAATCATTTTATAGCTTAGTCCCTGCACCAGGTAGCCCAGAACTTCGAGCTCCCGTTCGGTGAGGTTAAAGGTATCGGGTGCCTTCACCTGATTCTGGGTACTGACCAGACGCAAAACCTGCCTGGCAACTGAGGATGTCATTGGAGCCCCACCTGCCAGAAGTTCATCAATTCCCTTCATCAGATCAAGTGGAGAGGCTTTTTTCAGAATGTATCCATCCGCCCCGGCGCAGATGCAGGCAAATACCCGCTCGTCGTCGTCAAACACGGTTTGCATCAGGATCTTGAGGGATGGAAAGTGTTTCCGGAGAAGGATCAGCCCTTCCAGTCCATTTACTTTGGGCATGTCTACGTCCATCAAAACCAGATCAGGGCGCAAATCCTGGGCTTTTGACACAATGTCCCTGCAATCGGCAAAAGCGCCCACACATTCCAGGTGCTGGCTCATGTTGATCAGCATCACCAGACTTTCACGGTATGGCAGATTGTCTTCGAAAATTAGTACCCTGGTTTTCATTCTACAAAAATCGCTCGCCACGGCATGGGTGTCAATAGCATAAATTCATTAGATTTTAACTGTGAGGTTCAACCGGGTTCCTTCCATGGGACGGGATTCCAGCTTCCATTTTGCACCCATGTTCTTTGCCCGGGCCTGCATGCTTTCCAGTCCGTTGCCGGTTGATTCTTTCGCCATGTCGAAGCCTTTACCGTTGTCGCCCACTTCAATGGAAAGTTCATTGCCCCGGACATCAAAATGAACCCAGAACCGGCTGGCTTCTGCATACTTGGCCGAATTGTTAATGGCTTCTTTCAGGATCAGGTACAGATTCCGCCTTTGCTCTGTATCCGGTTTGATATCCTGGATGTTTGACGGCCGGTGAAAATCGATCTGGCACCCTTTCGGTTCCAGCAAATGGGTGGCAAAAGACTGGAGCCGATCCACCAGATGCACAAATGAATCGTTCTTTGAATTCAGACTCCAGACAATGTCGCTCATCGATTCCACCACTTCTTTGGCGTGGGTACTCATCCGGCTTAGCACCGGACGGGCCTTGTCGTTGTCTTCCATCAGCTGGTTGGCCACTTCCCCGAAGAAGGCAATGCTGTTGAGCGTCGATCCGATTTCATCGTGCAGATCAAGGGCAATCCGGTTCCGCAGCTTCACCACTTTAATGGCCTGGCTGAGCTGGTAACGGTACACACCATACACCAGGCCGCAGACCGAAATCCCCATCAGGGAACGAAACCACCAGGTCGCCCACCAGGGGGGTGATATGCAGATGACGATTTTCGCCTCTTCTTTGCTCCAGATTCCGTCTGCATTGGTGCCCTTCACCCGGAAGGTGTACTCTCCCGGACTCAGGTTGGTGTAGGTGGCCGAATTGGTGGCACCTCCGGGTATCCACTTTTTATCGTACCCCTCCAGAAAATAGGAATACTGCTTTTTTGAGGACGGTCCGAAATCCAAAGAGGCAAACTCAATACGGAACATGTCCTGTTCATGATTCAGGTTGATCTGCCGGGCAAAAGGAAAGGGTTTGTCTACCACCTGGCTGTCGGTACGGAAATCTACCGGTGAATTGAAAATGGAAAAACCGGTGATGGCCATTTGCGGTGGCTTGCCTGTCTTTAATACTTCTTTTGGCGAAAACCAGGTGAGGCCATGGGTGCCGCCGAAGACAAGGGTTCCGTCCGCCATTTTGGTGTAGCTATAGCGGTTAAACTCGTCGTTGGCAATGCCATCTTCAGTCGTAAAGTTTCGGCAAAGGGGACGTTGGTTATCTGATTTGGGAGGCGTAAAACAGCACAGGCCTTTGTTGGTGCTCAGCCAAAGGTTGTGAAATTCATCGCTCAGAATGCCATAGACCATATCATTGGGAAGGCCATCCTTCAAAGAATAGGTATGGGTTTTCCCGGTCTCCAGTTCCACCTTATTCAAACCGCCTCCCGCTGTACCCAGCCATACATAGGTTTCTGGATTTGCCGGATCCGGACAAAGGGACAATACCACATTATCCGAAAGTGAGGCTGGATTGGCTTTCTGGTGATGGTGATGCTTTCTCCATTTTTCTGTTTTTAGATCGAAACAGAAAAGGCCCTGGGTGGTTCCCAGCCAAAGGTAATCGCCAATGATCTTGTAGCCTGAAACAAAGGGCATGGAATGGAGCAAAGAAGAGGCTGGAAAAAGCCAGGTGGTATCGTCTTCCAGGTGATTCAGATTTGTCCTTCGCAAAAACCGTCGGTTGCTTTGGCCACTTTCAATTCGCCATAGGTAGTTTTTGGAATCAATAAACAAAAGTGGCTCACCGCTCCAATCCTTTTCTTTCATTGCAGGCAAAAGGATGGGTTTTTGCCCCGGTTGGTTGGGTACAAGTAAGGTGCTGCGCTCATTCACAGTAAACGGAATCCAGCCAGTTCCGGACGGGGAATAAACAATGGGAGTTAAACTTTCTAATCTTAACCCAGGCTTAAATTTCAATGCCTTCCTAATGGCCGTTTTGTGCTCAAGCCAGATGGTGTGCGTCTGATCATTAAACACAATTTCCTGTTTCGGGCTGGTTACCAGCTGGTAAACGTACCTGTCACGGGTCCAGGTGTGGAACTTCTGACTTCCATTTACCAGCATGGCCAGGCCTTCCCCACCGGTTCCAATCCAAAGATTACCTGCATGGTCAAGGTAGGTCGTTGCAATGGGGGCCCTGGAAGGAAGCCCGGAAAGAACTTTGGAAATGTTTCCGTTTTTGGTATCTATTATCCAGTGGGAGCCCTGGGGAAAGACCTGCATCACAAGCCGCCCTTCGGTCCAGAGACGGAGGGAAACCATGTTTTGAAAAAGCCCTTTTGGCAAGTCCCTTTGAAAACGTATGGCCCCGTTGGTTTCTAAACAAAGCAGTTTATCATCCAAAACCACCCAGAGCGCCTTGCTGGAAGGGTCGTAACACCAGTTCATGTTATTCTGAGGGAAAGTGGATGGCCTGGAGATAACCTCGCCTCTTTTTGTCAGGAATTTTCCCTTGCGAACCCAGCGTGAAATCACCCCGGATTGGATGTTCCGGCTAAGTAAAATTCCACCCGGGAGAAGTTGGAATTGCTCTGATATTCTGGTTGAATCTGTGGAAAAGTGCGGACAGGATTTCGTTTCCGGCTTCACATTCCCTACATCCAACAATTCGGCCTTTCCTCTACCATACACAATCAACCAACCGTCCATCAACAGCATATTATTAATGGTGCCACCCGCTATTTCAAGGGTTCGGAAACACGAAAACCGCTCGGTTTTGCGGTCCATCCGCCAAAGCCCATGCGTGGCGGTGCCAATCCAGAAATTTCCGTTGCCGTCCAGGGCCAGGCCGGTAAGTGCGTTTTCGGGAAGGGAAAAAGGGTCAGCCGGATTGTGGCGATAGACTTTCATCTGGTACCCATCCCAACGGTTCAGGCCATCCCCGGTGGCAAACCACATAAACCCTTCCGGATCCTGGACAATACCCATCACCAATCCCTGCGACAATCCATCTTTGGCATTCAGGCGCCGGAATTGCATAGAAAGTGTGTCGGTCTGCGCCAGGCAAAGGGGGTGGAAAGAAAAAAACATCAGGCACACAAGCAGGATGAACCGGCCGCATGCTTTTCGAACATTTGGATTGAAATTCAATAGTACGTCGGTCAAATTATCAGGGTTGGACCGCAAAACTGGAAAAATTCAGACAAAAACAAAGGGGTTCCGGCTTCTATGTAGGGTTTTGTATCGACCGCAACAAAGCCCAAAGGATCTTTGGGACACTGCTCCGGGAATCAGGGAGCCAGCATCACCACATCTGCTCTTGTTGTCTGGCCAGGGTGGTTGATGATCATTTGCTGTTCAGTGGGAAGAAAACCCGGTTTTTGGATCCGGAGTTGGTAGACGCCCGGAGACAGGTGAAGCAAACGAAAATTGCCTTTTGATGTTGACTTCAGGGTTCGGGTGCCGATGGTGATCCGGGCACCCTGGATGGGAGTGCCGTCAGTTTGAAATACGTTTCCGTTTAGAGCGAGTTTGCTGCGGGTGAGATCAATCTGCCGGCGGCATTGTTTATAGTGAGACACAAATTCGGGGTGTTCCGTTTCCATAGCCAGGACCAGTCTATCCATTATGTCTTTGATTCTGCGGTTGGTTTGTTGCACCAATACCCTTTGCTGTGACCGGTAGCTGGCATTACGGACGATGGTTCCACGGACGGTGGGAATGGATCCGGCAAAATCGTAGGTTGCCTTTTCGAGTGCTGTTTGCGTGCTGGCAGACAATCCATATTTTTGAAGATCAGGCAAATGCCCTTGAATCGTTTCATGAAGAAGTCTTCCAAAACCGGCCTTCCGGTTGTTTTCCATAAGGTTGAGGGCGGTAGGTGTGATGGATACTGTCTGTAAAAGAGTTGTATCCTGTTGAATGGCCGCATAGGCTGAAATTTTTCGGCTGTTGAAAAGCAGAAGAGAATCGAGGGCCTTTTCGTATTCCATTTTAGAATGGGCAGGATGGGCCGGGAGGTGACTGAGTTCGGTGTTGTATTGGCGGATGGTGTCCAAGGAATGAAAGAACCATTGGGTTTCGGCTTCCATACCCTCAATGGCCGGAATGAGGGAGGCGTTTGATTTGAGGAAGTCTTCCAACACAAGCAACATGTTGAAGACTATTCGGGTATTTTTCTTCATAATTGGATACAGGATTCCAGGCGGCCGAAGATGGTCTCCGGCCAGATCCTTTCACGGAAGGCAGAATGGAATGTTACACCAGCAGGCTCCAAAAAATAAGGCGTCAAGGAAAAATACCAGATGGAAAGGCGATCAATACAGGACTGATAGATTGGATTTCGGTCTTATTTTCAAATGTTTACAATAAAAACCTAATCAACAAGCCACTCTTGTTTTTGTCCAGTAAAAAATTAGGGTGAAATGATCAAACATAGGGCCGGAAATACAAAACATGGCCATGATCAAATGAAACATACAAGGAGTCGAACAAAACATTCTTCTGGTAAAAGAAAGCATCACATGGGTCGATTAGAACATAGTGAATGTCAAAAGCAGCATGGCTTTGGTCGATGCAAGCATGTCCCAGGAAAAATCAAACATGGAAAGGGTCGAAGGAAACAGTGGCCTGGTATACCGTTGCAAAGGCAAAGCGGATGTAAATAATTGCTTATATGATAAAAGCAAAAAATCAGAAAATGCCGAGAAATGATCAACCATACAAAGGCATCCAAAGGTTAAATGACGATCAAATTTGACCTTCAAAATCGGTCGGATAAAACAGCGGGCAAACAAGAAGAGTAGATATTCGACGGCCATACGAACGCCACCCGCTCGCGATTGAGTTGAACGTCCAGTTAGATCAGGGGCGGGTGGTTATGTTTAACGCCAGCCCAAAACTCATTAGTTAATTGGGTGTTGAGCAAACTGTGAAACCCTTCAATATTATCAATTTATGCGATTGACGCATAGCATTGGTTTATTCCTCCTTTGCATTGTTCAACAAACAGAACAATCCAATGAAAACTGCGCAAAACTTTTACCCCTGTTGTCACAACCAGGGCTCTGATACAAGACAGCGAACAAGAGGCTTCCTCAATTCATCCCGGGGAAACAGTGGCACCAGAACTTCCGGATTGCAAACACCATTGATGTATCAACCGGCCCGGTTGGTACTTACCTCCTGAATGTAAACCAGGGCAAAAACGAAATCAAATCTTTTCAAATTCTTATCAATCAATAGTCAATTCAATCTTATGAAAAAGCTCTTCTCTTTATTCAATGGCTGGTCTGCAACTGCGCTTTTAGCTGCCGTCCTGTTTCCGGTCTTTGAAAACCTGGCGCAATGCCCGGCCACCTTTACCTATTCAAATCTGAAATTGAACAATCAGAACACGAATGTGATGACGGTTCAGCCAAATACAACGGTCTCAGTTGCTTTTAACTATACCATTACGAATCAAAGCACCTGCCCGGGATGTATTTCCCAGGTAGTGATCGGGCTGGGTGGAGTTCCATCTGCCTGTCTTTATGATGGGACTCCAAATGTATGTCCTACCGGTACGTCGGGAAACTACAGCACCAACTTAACAGCACCTTCAAGCCCGGGCATTTACAAAGTGAACTTCAAGCACGTTCAGGAATTCACCTGTGACGACGCCAAATCAAAATTTGCTTCTGGTGGAAGAAGCCAGATGGCCACCATCATCGTTTGCAGCGCCGAAGATATTGTGACCAACGTTAGTCTGAATAGTGGAGGAAACAATGTTTCGGTACAGGGTGGAGCCACAGTCAATATGAGCCTTAATTATCAGGTATCCAATGATTTGGCTTTTCCTAATGCCATCAAGCAAGTGGTGTATGGTTTGGAGAACACAGCGATCGACTGTATCTACAACGGCATTCCTCCCACTTGCCCCAACACCGCATCCGGAATTTATTCTACCTCTTTCACAGCCCCGACTACACCAGGTAACTACGCCATTTACAAAAACCAACACCTCCAGTTCAATTGCAACGATGCCAAAAACCTTTTCAACACAGTTAACAAACAACAAATTGGAATTGTGACCGTCCTGCCTCCACTTGGGGTATCGGTGACATTCAAAGTAAATGTGGCTGATTATGTGTCATCGGGTGCGATTGTTGGTTCAACCGGACTCCGGATAGCCGGTAATTTCCTGTCGCTCGGTGCAAAAAACGGAGCAGACCCGATGTCGGATTGGACACCGACCAGTTCAACCGGTGCCATGACCCGGATTTCAGACGATATCTGGCAGGTGACTCTTAGTTATCCCGACAGTTCCAAAGGAAAAATCCAACAGTTTAAATTTGTGAACGGTGATTGGGGAACCGGCAATCAGGAAACCTCCCAGGAGCTGGTGAGTTGTGGCAGTGATGATGGGTTTGGTGCCTTCAACCGGGTCTACCTTGTTCCAAATGCAAACCAGACGGTTATTTATTGCTGGGACCGTTGCTCCAGCACCTGCAATGGTGGATCACTTACGGGTATAGAAGAAGAAGTTTCATCCGGCAACAATGTTTCTTTCCAGCCAAATCCAGCGAAAGATTTTGGGCTTGTGCAGTTCCGTACAAGGCTCCCGGAGACCATGGAAATTCAGGTCCTGGATATGCAGGGGAGACTGGTCAGATCCATCAGCCACAACGCTGTAACCGGAGGTGACCAGGCCGTTCAAATTCCCCTTTCAGACTTAAAAAACGGAGTATATGCCCTACGGGTACATAGTGGAAATGAGTTGAATCACGTAAGTCGGTTTGTTATATCGAAATAGGAAACGGGGCATGTAAAAAACGAGTGAGGCAGAATTATTCTCTTCTCTGAGGGATACCTTCCTGACGATGAACACTTTGAACACCTGCAGATTTGCAGGTGTTTTTTTTTTGATAAAATACAGATTATGCCGTCTTCGGGCTATGTGATCCTCCTGAGAAATCTATGAATATATGTCTGGCACTTACCGGTGGTGAAACACATTCAGGCATACATTCAGAATGCAACTTTTGATTCTCCGCAGAGGCCAGTTCTCCGGCTGGTTTCCTGATGAAGATTCCACATAAGGCAATACATAATTTATGTCAATCTTAAGAAGTTTGGTCTGTTCGTGTACGCAATCGTAAAGAATGATTCGAAAATGGGATTGGCAAACCTACCTTCACTCAATGAGCTGAATGTCAGGCCTGATCGGGAGCAGCCGGTTTTGATTTATCCCTTCCAACCTGCCTGAAATTCATTAGATAACATGGCTGGAAGCCGGATCAGAAGCCCTTCAATATTATGAATTTATGCGATTGACGGGCGAAAGGGATAGTTGCTGCTTTGCCGAAACAAATTTTATCTCAAAAATGAAAAATACAGTCTTCCATTCCTTTTTGCCCTTTCTTTTTGTTTTGACGCTGGCCATTGCATGGTCCTGCTCCAAGAAAGAAGAAACCAAACCCGTGAGTACAGCTCCATCGGGTGTTACAACATCTGCAGCTACCAGCATTACACCCACAGGAGCCACCATACCAGGATCAGTAAGTGCCGATGGCGGTGCCGCTTTAACCGCCATCGGGGTTGTGTACTCCAGCAGCAATGCAACACCAACAACAGATGATGAACAGGCAGTTGCATCGGGAACAGCGATCGGATCATTTACCGTCACACTGACCGGATTAAATGGTACCACGAAATACTACGCCCGGGCCTTTGCCACCAATAGCGTGGGCATTACCTATGGTTCAGTGGTTGAGTTTACGACTACTGCAGCCGCAAATATTCCAACAGTTACGACAGCTGCTGCCAACTCCATAACTACGGCAACGGCAAAATCAGGTGGTGATGTGCCGGATGATGGCGGTGCCGCTGTTACCGAAAAAGGAATTTACTATGGTGATATGGAGAACCCAGGTCCTTCGAACGGGGGAATTAAAGTAGATGGTGGAACCGGTACCGGTTCCTTCATTTCATCGATCACCGGACTAACCGAAGCCACTACCTACCATGTGCGGGCTTATGCCAAAAACTCAGTCGGTACGGGTTGGGGTGCAGATCTCACCTTCATTACAGCAGAAACAGGCAAACCGCAGGTAAGCACAAAACAACTCTCAGCCAGGACCTATTCCGGTATCACGTCCGGTGGAACTGTCAGCGACCAGGGGGGTGCCGGCCAAACTGTGATCGAATGGGGGCTTGTATGGTCAACCGATGCAACACCAACTCTGGCGAACGGAACCAAAGTGACGGGAACAGCACCATTCTCAAGTTTTAACATCTCGCTCACCGGACTTACTTCCGGAACGAAAATCTACATCCGGGCCTATGCCACGAACTCTCCCGGGAATAAAACCGGCTATGGCCAGATTTTGAGCTATACCCCTCCTCCTACTACTGTAAATTATGATGGCAAAACTTACAACACAGTGATAATCGGGAACCAGGTTTGGTTTAAAGAAAACCTCAATACCAAAAAATACCAAAACGGAGATCCGTTGGTATATGCTACCAGCCCGGCATCCTGGGTTAACAGCAAAAATGCCCTGGTAGGAGCAATGTGCTATTGGAATTTCGATAATGAAACACATGGAGCCTTGTACAGTGGCTATGCTGTTGTGGATAGTCGTAAGCTTTGTCCAGCCGGATGGAAGACACCTGCGTACTCAGATTTTACTGAATTGGTTAACTACTTAGGTGGTGCGGCTGTTGCCGGTAAAAAACTGAAAACCAGCGACAGCAACTGGTGGAATACACCTGGAGATAACAGTTCAGGCTTCAGTGCATTAGGTGTAGGCCAGATGGGAACAGATGGGACTTTTGTTGAATACAAAATCAATACGGATATAAGTACAAACACATTTGCTGGCTCTGGCGCAACCCTTGGCATTCAAGCCTTGAGAATTACGAACAGTGATGCCTCGGCCGGAGGTGGTGGCCCGGCAGGCCGTGGTAACCCGGTACGCTGTCTGATGGAGAATTAGTGAAATAAGGAATCAACATAAAAATACCACCCGCTTCCGTAATAGCTGAATATTCAAGTTAAAACGGAGCGGGTGGTTTTGTTTTAACACTGAATGAAAATCATGAGAAAACAGTCTTGAGTAATGATTGAAAAACCACAATACCATCAATGTATGCGATTGACGGGTCTTCCGATTAACCTCAGTTTTGTCTCAATCTATTCCATTCCGAACATGAAAAAAATCGTCTTCTCATTTCAGGCCATCGCCTTTCTGATTTTCTTATCGGCTCTCACATTGTCGTGCAGCAAAAGCGACGATGCCAAACCGAAGGGAACCCTTTCTGTTTATGCCTACACATTGAAAAACGGATACATGGATATCCGGGTCGATGACTTAAATGGCACACCAACTACGTTAAATACCACACTGGTCTCCCCTTTTAAGCCCGAATGTGGTGCCAACACAACCGCTACCTTAAGCCTTTCGGCCGGAACACACACCTTGTATTTTTATAACGGAGCCAATACCTATCACCAGGATTATACGGTTATCGCAGACTCCTGCCAGCTGATACTAAAAAACTTTTAAGATTCACTTTTTAACCAGGTTCGCTTGATTTAGAGGAAGGGCTTCGCACTGGACGAAGCCTTTTCCTTTTTTGGCAGGATGTAAAACCTGTCATTGTTGGCAAAAGTCTGTTCACAACGCTTTCCATTTTCAATCCCATTTCTAATTCCAACCAAAATCCTCCCATTTGGCACATCGTACCCAAAATGCCGGACCTCATTTGAATTCCGTCTGAAAACCAATTCTTTTGCCTTTGTTCACGATTCTGCTATGACCTGTTTTTCCTCCGGTTCCTTGCGTACTGTCTTTTTGGTGTTTTTGCTGCCTGCCCTGTTCTTCTCCTGTAAAAAGTCGGATTCCGATACCATCTCGCCGTCCGGAAACAGCCAGCCCGAACTGGTCCAAAACCTCAACGGCTTCCGGTTCGACGGACGGTTCACCGAAGACGATCCCGATAGGTACTACTTGCCGGAACTGCGCAGCATAGACGAATACAACGACAGTGTCCGCATTCATGTTGCCACCCTTTCCAAGGACGGTATCCTTCCTTCCGGTTACAAATGGCACGTGGCCAATCTGTACAAAGGAAAGATCACCCGCAGCTACAAACCCCTCGATGTGGTGATGGATAAAAAGTATCATTTCCAGTATGCCTGGAACCATCC
>ERZ795056.7009-NODE-7009-length-10898-cov-40.609887_pt1 | contig 10898 bp, 6 predicted proteins | sample MGYA00375140_ERZ795056 | MGnify/ENA primary metagenome ERZ795056 (study PRJEB30185, sample SAMN05720227) | activated sludge metagenome | isolation source: Anaerobic digester | place: USA | collected 2015-03-09 ...
CGCAAAACGGCTGCATTCAAGCGGGCGAGGGCAACATCGACGTTGCCAAAGCGCTAGCTGCGGCGAAGGCCGCGCCCAACATGGCGGGACAAGATTTGGCCAAAGTTGTCTCTTGCGCGAAATCGTACGAATGGAAGCAATCGACGTGGGCACTGGGTCAGGGCTACACAGATCGCACCGAGGAGAAATTTCACGTCGTTGCGTTCGACTATGGCGTGAAGTTCAACATTTTGCGCATGCTCGCCGAGCGCGGCTGCAAGCTCACCGTCGTGCCCGCGCAGACCAGCGCGAAAGACGTACTCGCTATGAAACCCGACGGCGTGTTTTTGTCGAACGGCCCAGGCGACCCGCAGCCGTGCGACTACGCGATTGCGGCGATCAAAGAAATCGTTGATTCCGGCACGCCGACGTTCGGCATTTGCCTCGGCCACCAACTCTTGACGCTCGCGAGTGGCGGCAAAACGTTGAAGATGAAAACCGGCCACCACGGCGCGAATCATCCAGTGAAAGATTTGGATGATGGCCGCGTGCTTATCACCTCGCAAAACCACGGTTTCGCGAGCGACCCCGCGAGCCTGCCCACGAATGTTCGCGCGACGCACGTCAGTTTGTTCGACGGCACGCTGCAGGGCATCGAGCGCACCGACAAGCCCGCGTTTAGTTTCCAAGGCCATCCCGAAGCGAGTCCCGGCCCGCATGATGTTGCGTACTTGTTTGATCGCTTCATCCATTCGATGAAGGCCGCCGCGTGAGTTCAAAACGCGCGACTCGGCTGATTCTGGTGCGTCACGGCGAGACCGATTGGAACGCCGCTGGACGCATTCAGGGCATGCTCGACGTGCCGCTCAATGCGCTTGGACTGCAGCAGGCGCAAGCCGTGGCGCGGGAGATTGCGCGCATCGTCGACGTCGCCGACATGGTGTCGAGCGACTTGGTGCGTACGCGCGAAACCGCGCGCCCGATTTCCGAAGCAACAGGTTTTGAGCCGCGATTCGATGCGCGAATTCGTGAGCGACACTTTGGCGTGCTGCAAGGCAAGACTTACGAAGAATGGCGCATTGCCGACGCTGAGGGCGTCGCGCGCTACAACGCGGGCGACCCGCATTACGGCCCGGAAGGCGGCGAAACCGCGAGCCAGTTTTTGAAACGATGCGTCGATGCCGTGTCTGATCTTGTGCTGACCTGCAACGAAAAAACACTCGTTGTCGTGACGCACGGCGGCGTGGTCAGTTCCATGGTTCGGCACTCCGAAGGCCTGGGCGTGCAGAGCGCGCGCACGTGGAGCGTGCCTAACGCCTCCATTAGCGAATGGCGTGTTGAATACAACGACAACACGCCCATTTTTTATACCGACCGCGTCGGCGATGTGCACTTCATTGAAAGTGCACTCGACGAGGTTGATAAGTAACAGTGAATAGTGAACAGTGAGTAGTGAGCGGTGAGGAGTGAATGGGCGCGGAATCGACTGCTCGCCGTTCACTGTTCACTGCTCACTTGAGCGAAGCGAAAATATGCCAAAACGTACTGACATCCACTCCATCCTCATCATCGGCGCAGGCCCGATCATCATTGGTCAAGCCTGCGAGTTTGATTACTCCGGCGCGCAAGCGTGCAAGGCGTTGCGCGAAGAGGGCTACAAAGTCATCTTGGTCAACAGCAATCCGGCCACGATCATGACCGACCCCGAGATGGCGGACGTGACTTACATTGAGCCGATCACCGCAGCCGTGATTGAGCGCATCATCGAAAAAGAAAAGCCCGACGCGCTACTGCCCACGATGGGTGGTCAAACGGCGCTCAACGCTGCGATGGAGCTCTCAAAAAATGGCGCGTTGAAGCGCCATAACGTCGAGCTGATCGGTGCCAACGAGCACGCCATCGAGAAGGCCGAAGATCGCCTGAAATTCAAAGACGCGATGACCAAGATTGGTCTCGGCTCGGCGCGCTCCGGCATTGCGCACAGCATGGAAGATGCGCTCGCAGTGCAAAAAACTTTGGGTTTCCCAACGGTCATTCGCCCGAGCTTCACGATGGGCGGCTCCGGTGGCGGCATCGCCTACAACCACGAAGAGTTCGTCACGATCTGCAAGAACGGTTTGGAACTTTCGCCGACTAACGAGTTGCTAATCGAAGAATCGCTGCTCGGTTGGAAAGAGTACGAGATGGAAGTCGTGCGCGACAAGGCGGACAACTGCATCATCATCTGCTCGATTGAAAACTTGGATCCGATGGGCGTGCACACGGGCGACTCGATCACTGTCGCCCCGGCGCAGACGCTCACCGACAAGGAATACCAGATCATGCGTAATGCATCGATTGCGGTGCTCCGTGAAATCGGTGTCGACACTGGCGGCTCTAACGTGCAGTTTTCGGTGAACCCGAAGGACGGCCGCATGATCGTGATCGAGATGAACCCGCGCGTCTCGCGTTCGTCCGCACTCGCCTCGAAAGCCACGGGTTTTCCGATTGCGAAAGTCGCCGCCAAACTCGCGGTCGGCTACACGCTCGACGAACTGAAAAACGAAATTACCGGCGGTGCAACGCCCGCATCGTTCGAGCCGTCGATCGACTACGTGGTCACCAAAGTGCCCCGATTCGCGTTCGAAAAATTCAAAGAAGCGGATCCGCATCTCACCACGCAAATGAAGAGCGTGGGCGAGGTGATGGCTATCGGCCGCACCTTCCAAGAGTCTCTGCAAAAAGCGCTACGCGGGCTCGAAGTGGGCGTCGATGGTTTCAACTTGAAGTCGGTCGACAAAGACAAGATCAGCGAGCAATTGTCGAACCCCACGCCTGAGCGGTTGTGGTACGTAGCTGATGCGTTTGGCGTGGGCATGACCGTTGACGAAGTGTTTGAAGACACCTCGATTGATCCGTGGTTCTTGCACCAAATTAAGGAAATCGTTGACCTAGAGTTGGCGATTGAAAAACGCACGCTCACCAGCATTTCCAAAGACGAGATGCGCTACCTGAAACGTAAAGGTTTCTCGGATCGCCGCCTCGCGCATTTGCTCAAGGCCGATCAAGACGCGGTGCGCAATGCACGTCACGCTCAAGGCGTGCGTCCCGTATACAAACGCGTCGACACCTGCGCGGCCGAGTTCGCGACGAAGACGGCGTACATGTACTCGACCTACGAGGAAGAATGCGAATCGCAGCCGACGGATCGCAAGAAAATCATGGTGCTCGGTGGTGGTCCGAATCGCATCGGCCAAGGCATTGAATTTGACTACTGCTGCGTTCACGCCGCGATGGCGATGCGCGCTGACGGCTACGAGACCGTCATGGTCAACTGCAACCCGGAAACCGTATCGACTGACTACGACACGTCGGATCGTTTGTACTTTGAACCTGTCACGCTCGAAGACGTGTTGGAGATCGTGCACATTGAGAAGCCAGTCGGTGTCATCGTTCAATACGGCGGACAAACGCCGCTGAAACTCGCGCGTGATTTGGAGCGTTGCGGCGTGCCGATTATCGGCACCACTCCAGACGCGATTGACGTCGCCGAAGATCGCGAGCGCTTCCAGAAATTGTTGCAAGACATTGGTCTGAAGCAGCCGCCAAACCGCACCGCACGCGACGAAGCCAGCGCACTGCGTTTGGCTGATGAAATTGGTTATCCGCTCGTCGTTCGCCCAAGCTACGTGCTGGGTGGTCGTGCGATGGAAATTGTGCATGCACCGGAAGACTTGGAGCGGTACATGCGCGAAGCGGTCAAGGTGTCGAACGACTCGCCGGTACTTCTAGATCGTTACCTAAACGACGCGATTGAAGTCGACGTTGATGCGTTGTGCGACGGCACGGACGTGGTCATCGGCGGCATCATGGAACACATTGAACAAGCGGGTGTGCACTCGGGAGACTCCGCCTGTTCGCTGCCGCCGTATTCGCTGTCGAACGCGCTGCAAGACGAGCTGCGTCGCCAAAGCGAGCTGATGGCCAAAGCGCTCAAAGTGGTGGGCCTTATGAACGTGCAGTTCGCCGTGAAAGAGGAAGACGGCAAAGACGTCGTCTACGTGCTCGAAGTCAATCCGCGCGCGTCTCGCACCGTGCCGTTCGTGTCGAAGGCCACGGGCCGTCAGCTCGCGAAAATTGCCGCGCGTTGCATGGCGGGGCAATCGCTGAAGTCGCAAGGCATCATCGGCGAAGCGATGCCGCCGTACTTCTCCGTGAAAGAAGCGGTGTTCCCGTTCAACAAGTTCCCTGGCGTCGACACCATTCTCGGCCCAGAAATGAAGAGCACGGGCGAAGTCATGGGCGTGGGCTACAGCTTCGCCGAAGCCTTCGAGAAATCGCAGCTCGCGGCGGGCACACGTTTGCCAACATCAGGAAAGGTGTTCCTCTCCGTGAAGAGTGGCGACAAATCGAAAGTGGGCGAAGTCGCGCGCATCCTGCACGAAGTGGGCTTCGTTCTTGTCGCGACAAAGGGAACAGCGGCTGCCATCTCCGCCGTGGGTGTTCCGGTCGATATCGTCAAAAAAGTACAAGAAGGCCGCCCGAATATCGTCGACATGATCAAAGACGCGCAGATCGCGCTAGTGATCAACACGGTCGAAGAAAAACGCGGCGCGGTCGCCGACAGCTCCTACATCCGCCGTGCGGCGTTGCAGGCTCGTTTGCCGATTTACACCACGATGGCGGGCGCGAAGGCGGCTGCCATGGGCATCCAGGACGGCCCCGAGTTAACCCCATATCCGCTTCAAGCACTTTTGAAAGAAGTTGTAGTACAGTAACCCCGTTAACGCATTTAGCCCGCCGAGAGCGAATTCGGCGGGCTTTGTTTTTTTGTGAAATGTGAACTGTGATCGGTAAGCCGTGAGCAGCGCGCTAGATTCCAATTCGAGACCCTTATGAGCACGATTCCCCTCACTAAAACCGGCGCAGAACAACTAAAGGTCGAGCTCCATCGTCTGAAAACGGTGGATCGCATCGAAACCTCGCGCGCCATCGGCGAGGCGCGCTTGCAGGGCGACATTAGCGAAAACGCGGAGTACGACGCGGCCAAAGAGAAGCAGTCGTTCATTGAGGGCCGCATTCAGGAAATCGAGGGCAAGCTCGGCAACGCACAGATCATCGACCCAGCGGCCATCAATGCCGACGGTAAAGTCGTGTTCGGCGCAACAGTCGAAATCGAAGACCTCGACACCGAGAAAAAAGCGACCTACCAAATCGTTGGCGAAGACGAAGCCGATTTCAAGATTGGCAAGATTTCGGTGGGCTCGCCGATTGCGCGCGCGCTGATCGGAAAGATCGCGGGTGACGTCGTTGAGGTGCAAGCACCGGGCGGCGCACGCGAAGTTGAGATCGTGTCCGTACGTTACGTCTAGGCGCTGATACAGCTTTTTCGCGCTAACGGCCTATTGGCGGCCGTTACGGCCTCAGTAAGCTAATTGTTGACTTTGCAGAAAATTGCTATCCAACGGCCACCCTACGGTCGGTAGGGCGTAAGAGCTGTAGTGGACAGCAGGCGGTTGCGGCGTAGGAGCGGCGGAAGCCGCGATACCGCGCATTCGCGGCTTCCGCCGCTCCCACAAAGGGCACCGCGACCGCGACCGCAGTGAACGCCCAGGCGCTAAACGCCCAACAATTCCACTTCAAACATCAACGTCGCGTTCGGAGGAATGACGCCGCCTGCGCCGCGTGCGCCGTAGCCAAGCGCGGCTGGAATGACCAGCAGGCGCGTGCCGCCGACTTTCATCCCCTGCACGCCTTCGTCCCAGCCTTTGATCACATGACCCGCGCCGAGCGGGAATGAAAACGGATCATTGCGATCCTTGCTGGAGTCGAACTTCGCGCCCTTGACGCCGTCGTTAAACAACCAGCCTGTGTAGTGCACGGAAACGTGTGCGCCCGCTTTGGCTTCGGCGCCTGTGCCCGGTGTGGTGTCGTCGTATTGCAGGCCGGAGGATGTGGTTTGCATGAGTCAAAAAGTTTTGTTGAAAAATGACGCGGAAGCTTAGCAGGCTTGTGTGTCGTTGCATGGCGACACGACGCTCGCTGCCCCCCTATAATCGGCGAACTTGTTGCAAGTGCTGACATTTTGTTGGTGCAGTGCAGCAACGGTGCGGAATTTCGCGGGCCAAGTGCTGGAGGACGCCGGTCACATCTTGAATGTGAGCGGTGTTGCAACCCCCTGTACGGAAGCCGTGCCGCGGGGACAGTTACTTACCAATCAAGAGGAGTTCAAACCCTATGTCAGCCACTACATGGCTCATCATCTCGCTGGTCTGCGGACTAGCAGCAATTCTCTACGGCTTCGTTTCGATTTCGTGGATCAACGGTCTCTCGGCCGGCAATGCGCGAATGCAAGAAATTGCGGCCGCCATTCAAGCGGGCGCTAAGGCCTACCTCGCGCGGCAGTACCGCACGATCACCATCATCGGCGTCATTCTCGCCATCGTGATCGGCATCTTCCTCGGCTGGAAAACCGCCATCGGCTTCGTGCTCGGCGCCGCGCTCTCCGGCGCAGCGGGCTTCATCGGCATGAACGTGTCGGTACGCTCAAACGTGCGTACCGCTGAGGCCGCGCGCTCGGGCATCAACGCCGCGCTCGCTGTCGCCTTCCGTGGCGGCGCGATCACAGGCATGTTGGTGGTTGGCTTGGGCCTGCTCGGCGTTGCTGGTTTTTATTGGTTCCTACTTGGTACGGCCGATCACTCAGCGAACATGATGAAGGAAGGCCTGTACAAAGTGATGGCTCCGCTCATCGGCTTCGCGTTCGGCTCGTCGCTGATCTCGATCTTCGCGCGTCTCGGTGGCGGTATCTTCACCAAGGGCGCTGACGTCGGTGCTGACCTCGTGGGTAAAGTCGAAGCGGGCATCCCGGAAGACGATCCGCGTAACCCTGCCGTGATCGCCGACAACGTGGGCGACAACGTGGGCGACTGCGCAGGTATGGCCGCTGACTTGTTCGAAACGTACGCCGTGACGATCATCGCGACGATGCTCCTCGGCGCGCTCCTGATGAAGGCCAATGCTGGCATGGCGGCGGTCTACCCGCTCGCGCTTGGCGGCGTGTCGATCATCGCCTCCATCATCGGCTGCTACTTCGTGAAATACAGCGGCACCGGCAAGATCATGAATGCTCTTTACAAGGGCTTGACAGTGGCGGCGGTGTTGTCGCTCGTTGCATTTTTCTTCGTGACGAATGCAGTGTTCTCCGGCGTTGACCTCGGCGAAGGCGTGACGACGGCGCGACTCTTTGGCGCGTGCGTCGTTGGTATCGTGTTGACCGGCGCACTCGTGTGGATCACCGAGTACTACACCGCCACCGAATACGCACCTGTGAAGCATGTCGCACAAGCGTCAACGACGGGCCACGCGACGAACATCATCGCCGGTATCGGCATCTCGATGAAATCGACGGGTTACCCGGTGCTCGCCGTGTGTGTCGCGATCCTTGCAGCGCATTGGCTCGCGGGTTTGTACGGTATCGCCGTCGCAGCAACCGCCATGCTCTCGATGGCCGGCATCGTTGTCGCGCTTGACGCCTACGGACCGATCACCGACAACGCAGGCGGTATCGCTGAAATGGCAGAACTGCCACCTGAAGTGCGTAACGTGACCGACCCGCTCGACGCGGTTGGCAACACGACCAAAGCTGTAACCAAGGGCTACGCCATTGGCTCCGCTGGTCTCGCGGCGCTTGTGCTCTTCGCTGACTACACGCACGGCCTTGAGAGCCTCGGCATCTCGACATCATTCGATCTGTCGAACCACATGGTCATCGTTGGCCTCTTCATCGGCGGCTTGATTCCTTACCTCTTCGGCGCGATGGCGATGGAAGCAGTCGGCCGTGCCGCGGGTTCCGTGGTGGTTGAGGTGCGTCGTCAATTCGCTGACGGTCAAATCATGGCTGGCAAACGCAAGCCTGACTACAGCGCAGCGGTCGACATGCTGACCACCTCCGCGATCAAAGAAATGATCATACCGTCGCTTCTGCCAGTGGGCGTCCCGATTCTCGTGGGCGTGATCCTCGGACCAGCAGCGTTGGGCGGTCTTCTGATGGGCACCATCATCACCGGTCTCTTCGTTGCGATCTCGATGTGTACCGGCGGCGGTGCTTGGGATAACGCGAAGAAATACATTGAAGACGGCCATCACGGCGGCAAAGGTTCGGACGCGCACAAAGCGGCCGTCACCGGCGACACCGTGGGCGACCCGTACAAAGACACGGCAGGTCCTGCAGTCAACCCGTTGATCAAAATTATCAACATCGTTGCTCTGCTGATCGTTCCGATCGTTGCTCAGCTGCACCCAGGCACCGGCACTGCTAAAGGCGGTTCGCACGCTTCCGCTGCGCCTGCTGCGGTTGTCGCCGCCGCTCCAGCGGCTGCTACCGCTGCTGCACCAGCCGCGGCTGCTCCCGCTGCTGCCGCGCCAGCAACGACCACGACGGTCGGCGACGACGCGCGTTACGTCATCACCGGCAAAGCTGATGGCGCGAATTCGACGGGCCTCCTGAAGGTTTACTTTGGTTCTGGCTCGACGGCATTGCCAACGAACACGGACAAAGGCGTGGCTGAACTCGTGAACTACTTCAAAGCCAAGCCGAACGGCAAACTCGCGATCAGCGGTTACGTTGATCCAAGCGGCGACCCTGCGAAAAACGCGGAGATCGCCAAGGAGCGCGCCAAGGCCGTTCGCGAAGCGCTCAAAGCCGCTGGCGTAGCCGACGACAAAGTCGAGATGAAGAAACCTGAGGACATCACCGCTGGCGCCACCAGCGCTGCCGAAGGTCGTCGCGTAGAAGTGAGCCTCATGTAGGTCACGCAACAGCGACAGAAAAAGCCACCCTCGGGTGGCTTTTTTTACGCGCTGATTTCGACGCGGGTCCGCGTGTCGCGTTGCTCGCGTGACAGTTGCACGCGAGATTAGCGAGAGTACAGCTTTATGCCGGTAACCACAGCTGCGTGTGAGTTATAGGAAATTTTACTGATATGTCGACTATGTAGTTTATGGCGCTGTAACGACCACTGGACGGTCGCTAAATGTAAAAAGCTGAACAAGCAGACTGGATTCACGCGCCGTTCACACCGCGCAGGTTCTAAAACCAGCGAACACATCGTTCCTGTGTGGCTGGAAGAAGTTTCGGTAAGCCACGTTGTGCAGTAAATCGAGCGTTGCAAACGAGCCCCCGCGCAAGACGCGAAACGCGCCGTTAAACCACGGCGCGGAATACTCGCGGTATCGGTCCGGCGTGAAACCGGCGTATGGCGCAAAGGGCGTTGCCGTCCACTCCCACACACTGTCGCCCCATTCGATCAAGCGCAATCGCGCAGCACTTTCCCACTCCTGCTCGCTCGGCAGCCGCCTGCCCACCCAGTCGCAATAAGCTTCAGCCTCGAGCGCACTGACATGCACCATCGGTGCGGCTAACGGCAGTGCAATCCATTGATCGAACGAACGCGCTTCCCACGCACCGCCAGCGCGCCGCCAAAATTCTGGATGCGCGCGTCCCGTGCGCTCAAGGAATTGCCCGGATTCAACGAAGCGCAGAAACTGCGCATGCGTAACTGCACTTCGATCAATCTCAAAACTTTGAATCGTTGCAGTGAACGCGTTGCGTTCGTTATCAAAACTAAAGCCCTCATGACCGCGACCCAGCGTGAGCGTCGAAGCGGGCACGGTGACCGTGCCGGATGCCGCTACCTCGCGAGGCGGGCGCACCCAGTCCGGCTTCGCCCAGCCCAACGTTTGCGCGCACCACGCCAACGCCTCAAGATGCATCGCCTCGTGAAACAAAGACAATCGAAACGGGTACAACGACGCGTTGTCCTGCGCCGCAACGTCCAGCGCCGCCAGCACATTGGCGTGCGTCGCATCCATGTACTCGAGCGTTGCTGTGCGATCAAGCTGCGGCAGATTCCATCGCGCATCGTGCGGCAACACATTCGAATTCAAAATCGAATCCGCGTCGTCGCGCACTGAGGGACGAGACGCAATCCACACATCTGTCGTCGCATCAAACGCGGCACGCAAACACCACCATTCTGCAAACCACGCCACATGCGCACATTCCCATAGCGGAGGATTGATCGTCGCCAACTGCTCGGGCACCAGCGCCGCGTCGGGCAAGGTTTCAACATGTGCGCGCAACTGCGCTCGCAGCGCACACATCTCGGCGCGCAATGCCGCGCCGCTCAAGTTGCGTGCGTTGTGCGATAGTTGTGGCGTGAAACCTCGTGTCGTCATCGTATCTCCTGCAAACGCCAAAGCCAACAACGGCAATTGGCATACGGCCGCGCGCTGGGCGCGGTTTCTATCTACTGATTATGCGGTGAGCGTGGTTGAGCGGTGGGGCAATCGCCCAGAACGCGCGGCGCCGCCGGACGTCCTGCTCGCGCTGCACGCGCGGCGTTCGGCAGGCTCCATCGCCGCGTATCGTTCAGCGCAGCCGAAGGGCGGTCTGATTGTGGCGCTCACGGGCACCGACGTCTATCGCGATATTCAAACCGACGAAGCCGCGCAACATTCGCTGCAACTCGCGGATCGGCTCATCGTTTTGCAGCCTAAAGCGATTGAAGAACTGAGTGATGAACTGAAGCCGAAATGTGACGTTGTCTTTCAATCCGCACGCGCGATGCAACCCGCTGCGCGTTATCAGCGGCATTTCGATGTCGTGCAGGTCGGCCATCTGCGTCACGAAAAGGATCCGTTCACGCCGATCACCGCGCTACGCTTGCTGCCCGACGCAAGTCGTGTGCGGCTCACACACATCGGCAACGCCTTGGACGCTGAGCATGCGGACGCCATGGCGATCGTTGCGCGAAGCGAACCGCGCCTCAATTGGCTCGGTGGCGTTGGCCACGCTGTGACGCGTGCGCGCATCAAGCGGGCGCATCTGTTGGTAATTGCCAGCCGCATGGAAGGCGGCGCAAACGTCATCGTGGAGG
>ERZ795056.7013-NODE-7013-length-10895-cov-4.977860_pt1 | contig 10895 bp, 5 predicted proteins | sample MGYA00375140_ERZ795056 | MGnify/ENA primary metagenome ERZ795056 (study PRJEB30185, sample SAMN05720227) | activated sludge metagenome | isolation source: Anaerobic digester | place: USA | collected 2015-03-09 ...
CTTACCACTTACTACTTACATGAAACAACAACTAAAATACTTCGGACTCGGAATGCTTGCTGTTGCATCCATCGCCTTATTTATGAATGCAACCGTAGACAGTACGAGTAACTATTTTCCATTTATAAAAGCAGGTGCAACACAGGAAAACCTCGCCTTGCCTATACAAAATGCCTATGCCGTAAAAATTCCGGAAAGTGTCACCTTTGCCGGCGAAACTGTGCCGGTAGATGATCCGGAAGTGCGCGAACGTCTGGACAGAGAATTGACGGTAAATGCTTACTGGCAATCGTCAACTATTATTTTACTGAAAAGAGCCAACCGCTGGTTGCCAACCATAGAAAAAATATTAAAAGAAGAAAATGTTCCGGACGATTTTAAATATTTATGTATGGCAGAAAGTTCTCTGGATAATGTGGTATCGCCGGCAGGTGCATCTGGTTTCTGGCAGTTTATGAAAGCGACCGGAATACAATATGGATTGCTGATAAATAGTGAAGTAGATGAAAGATACCAGTTGGAAAAAGCAACCAGAGCAGCCTGCAAATACCTGCGCGACGCAAAAGACAAAAGCGGTTCGTGGACAGCAGCAGCAGCCAGCTACAATATGGGTTTGGCAGGTGTAAACAAACAACAAAATTTGCAAGGCGAAACTGCTTATTATAACCTGTTGTTAAACACCGAAACCAGCAGGTATGTGCAACGTATTGTTGCATTGAAAATCATCCATCAGCATCAGAAAGATTATGGTTTTTATCTGAGTGAGGAAGATGTATATCCGGAATATAAATACACGATAAAACAAGTTTCCGGTTCCGTTAGCTGGGTAAGTTTTGCTAAAGAAAATAATACCAGTTATAAACTCTTGCGCATCTATAATCCGTGGATTCGCGATTATAATTTAGTGAATAAAGAAAAGCGCACCTTTGATGTGAAAATTCCGGCGTAGTGCGTGCCTCGATATTCGCGGCACGATAAAACTAAATTTGTTCCAGCAGCCATTCTTTTTCCATCAATGAATTGTCATTACTAAGTTGTAATTGAAATAATTTTCGTTGTTTTTTAGATGCATTTAAACATGAAATGAGTTGTTCGCAAAGCACCAAAAATTTAAGTACGCTTTCTTTGTGATAACCAATGCTTTTTTGTCTTCTGATATATTTTTTAAATGCTGAGATATGATTTTCGGCAACATCAAAATCTTTCGTTTCAATGTAAATTTTGGTTAATAAAAGTCGTGCTGATAAACTCATCAAAAAATCATTGAATTCAGTTTTTAAAATAACTTTAATTGCCTTGTTATACAGTTTTTGTGTGTAATATAATCGAGCAAATGCAATTGAAACAATTGTTTCGCGGTATTCATAAAGCAAGAAATTGGCATTTTTTTGAATGAATTTTTCAATACCTGTAAAATCTTTCACCATTAAACCAGTAAACACAATATTGGTAAATGCAAAACGGTCAAGTACGTTGTTTTGTACCAACAAGTCAGCAGCAATTAATTGTTGATATAATTCGTAAGCAACAAAAGCAAATTCCTTTTTCCCGCTGTTTAATTTTTTAATACATTGATTAATCGTCAATAAATAAATATCACGCAATTCATTTGGTTCAAAATGTTTTGTAGCATTCGTTAATATTTCTTTTAACGAAAAAATGATTTCATCGTTTTCATGTTCGGTGAGCGATTTATAAATCAGATAATATATTTTGTTGGATAACGAAACTGTTTCAAAATTTTCTTGTGTAGTTTTTAAAATAGAATCTAATAACGGAAACGAATAATTAGTTGTTGAAATTTGTTGATGCGTACTAGCCAAACACGCAAATTTTAGAATTTCTGTTTGCGTATATTGATGCAACAAATCAGCAATAGCTTGTAAATTAAATGGTTGGTCGCGAATGTTTTTGCTGTGAATATTAAAATCAATTTTTTCTATTTCAATAGACGATAAGATATTGTCAGTGTTCTTTATTTTATTATTCTTTAATATTGATTTTTGTTGCTGTAATAAAGCGACTGCGTATTTATCTTGCTGGTGTTTTTCCAGAGACTTTAATAAAAAAATGTTTGATACAATTTCATCAGATTGAAATTGATAAAAACTCAAAAAGCGCTCTAAACATTTAGTGCAATTCGATAAAATATGCCGAAAACGTAAATCATCATATTTTCTATTTGGATAAAGATGATGAAATACTTTTTCTTTCAACACAATATTCGCGTTCAAATATTTTTTGGAAAAAAGATATTCAAAAACAGCCGTTACATCATCGTGTTGGTTGGCGATAGGTGAATGTATCCATTTTTTAAAAGCTGTTTTTTCTTCTTTGTCTAAAGAAATAAATAGCTGAAAGCATTTAGTATTTTCCATTTTAACCAGACAAAATTATGACGCTAATTTATTTATAATTTAGATAAATACCATTTTTATTTCCAATTTAATCAGACAAAGTATATAATTTGTATTTTCTTATTGCAAGTTTAGTAAACATCTTTACATTGAAATCAAATCATTTGTTTAATTTTAATGAAATATATATGAAACGCAGTGTAATAAAATGGAGTTTATTGTTGTTGTTTGCTTTAACGATTGCAAAAGTAAATGCAAATGGTTGGACTCATAAAGTAGACACGAGTAATGGCAAGCAAATAAACCATATTTTTAGTGCTCAAGATGGTGGATTTTGGGCAATTGGATTTCAATACGATATACAAGGTTCTACTTCATTATGTCAACAGAATTCATATAATTGCTATAGAAGTGGCGGGTTGTTGCAGAAATATGACACCAATGGTAATACGACATTTGAGAAGACATATTTTAGTACTAATATAACTGAAAAATTACGGTTTGTAAACCTTATTGACTGTAAGGATGGAAGTGGTTTGCTTATAGTTTATGAGCTAGTACAATGGAAATATATAAATTTACAATTTTCTGGTTGGCAATGGGCTTGGGATGAGTCGAGAGCTCAAACAATTTATGCTAAAGTAAGCTATAATGGTGATGTAATTAATGCAAATATAAATGGAGCATCATTAGGATTTTTGGGCTTGGGAACAAGTTCAAGTGAATTTATGTATGAACAAAATAGCATATTGGATTTTGATAGTGATATGAGTTTTGTTTCTAATACAATAAATGGAGACTCGGCTAAATATGATTTTAGTTTGAGAATGATAAGAACTAATTATAATGCAATAAAACAATTAGACACAACAGTTAGAGTTGCGATAACTATACCAATAGATTCAGATTATGGTTTTTATAGAAGTAACCGATTCAGCAGATTAGCAAATGGAAATTATGTCACATTTACATATACACATCACAACGATGATTTTACTTCTAATTTGGCAACTAAAATTCCAGCGTATTTTATTGTCTTTAATCCTAATACCAATACAATCGTTGCAAAAAAATTACCATTTAATATTATGAATATTTATGATGAAATGTTAGATTGTTATGCAGATTCTACAAACATTTATTTTCTAGCAAACGTTAGCAAAAGAGACAGCATAGGTTATAAATATACATCGTCAATAATTTTACTCAAAACAAACTATAATGGTGATAGCATTGGCAAGACAAGTATTTTAAAACCTGGAAATTATAGTGGAACTTACCTTTATAGAAAAGATTTAGCTTTTAGAAAAGTTGGTAATATTTTACAAATTATATTTACACCAACTTCTGAAAGCCGAAGTTCACACGGAATATATTATATTAAACCAAATCTAAGTTATACTTTTCAAAAAAAACATGTCAGAAATATAGAAAATAGCTACTCATGCTTTAATCATGAACATATTCTTCTAAAAGATAATTCAATTATTTCTTCTTTATATTATGGAAATACTCATGCACTTGAAAAGCTAGAAGAAATTCCAACTGAATCCAAAATATCAGGAACCATCTTTGGCGATAAAAACAATAATTGTACAACAGAAAATTCAGATGCACTTCTGCGTAATTATGCGTTGCGTGCTATCAATTCATCAGATTCTTTTTATACATCAACAGATACACTCGGCTACTATGAAATGTACTTAGATTCTGGAAATTATCAATTGCAGCTATTACCAAATCCAAGTTATCCTTTGTGGAAATTACAAAATTGTTCAATACCTTCAACTATTCAATTAAACGATGGCGATTCTGCAACAATAGATATTGGTTTAACGCCAATAATTTCATGCACCAATCTCACGGTTTCTTTAACGGCACCAATGCTTCGCCGTTGTTTTGAAAACACTTATTATGTAAATTATTGCAACAATGGAACCGTAAATGCAACCAACGCATATATTGATGTTACATTAGACCCTTATTTAGATTTTAATACATCAGCACAAGCATTTACCAACTTAGGAAACAATGTATTTCGCTTTTTTGTTGGCAATGTAGAAACAGGAAAATGTGGTTCGTTTTCATTTACAGCAACGGTTAATTGCGATTCAACCATTTTAGGTCAAACACATTGCACAGAAGCGCATATTTTTCCTGACACAGTGTGTTCGCCAGTTCCATACAATGGTGCAATTATAAGAGCTACTGCAACGTGCAAAACAAACAAAGTAGAGTTTAAATTAAAAAATATTGGCGGCAACATGCAAAGCGATAGAAAATATATTGTCATTCAAGATCAAGTATTGCGGTCTATTCAAAATTATAATTTACCAAGTGGAAATGAGTTGATTGTTGATGTTCCATTGCAAAGTGGTGCTACCTATAGAATAGAAGCTGAACAACCAGCAAATTTCCCGTCATTTTTAGGCGACCCAAAAGTGGCAGCATTTATTGAAGGTTGCAGAGCAAATGCAAACGATACTTTTACAACAGGCATCATTTCTCAATTTCCATTGTTTGATGGAGAGCCTTACAGAGCAATTGATTGTCAGCAAAATCGTGGAAGCTATGATCCAAATGATAAAGCTGCAAAACCAACAGGTGTTAGTGCCGAACATTTTATTGATAAGAATATTCCATTAGATTATACCATTCGTTTTCAAAATACAGGAACAGATACTGCATTTACGGTTTCTATTCTCGATACTATTTCGCCATATTTAGATATTAATTCTATACAACTATCTGCCACCAGCCATCTTTGTAATATGATAAGAAGAGACACCAATGTCATTCAGTTTTTATTTAATAATATTAAGTTGGTGGATAGCACAACAAATACCATTGCATCAAACGGATTTGTGCAATTTCATATCCAACAAAAAAACAACAATACACTTGGAACAGTAATAAACAATAATGCTTCTATTTATTTTGATTACAATCCCGCAATTGTTACCAATACTGTTTTTCATACCATTGGAGAAAATTACTTACGCATAGATTTAATTAGTTCAACAATAAATGAAGCATATAAAAATGTAGAATTATTGGTTTTTCCGAATCCATTTAGAGACAAAGCAACATTGATAATTAATAATGCTGAACTAAAGAATCCAAGGTTATTATTAATGGATATTAATGGTAAGTTATTAGATATTGTTGAGTCAGTCACTAAAAATCAGATAATTATTTATAGAAATCAACTCAATGCAGGTTTGTATATTTATAAATTGTTAGACGGTAACACAGAAGTAGCAACTGGAAAGATAATACTGCAATAAAATCAGCCGAAAATTCTGCGCAATTTCATAAACGGTTTCTCTATCAGTTCATAGCTGATGATGGATAGCACAATTAAAACGGTTATAGTAAGCATTCCGATTTTTACCGGATTTTTAAAATGCGCTGCAAAGCAAATCTTTATCATAAAATCAATTACAATCTGATTGAGTATATATAAACTGTAGGTAGTCTTGCCTAGATAATTGAGGATTTTATTATCGAGTTTTAAAATGGAATTCTTATCAAATGCCAGATTATAAATGATTATTCCACAACAAGGAATTACAACGATGTGTTTCAAAAACAATACGTGTTCATTTGGAATAATATTGACGATCAATGGCAAAAGAAGACAAATTATTTGCGTGGATTTTCGGATAAAGATGGTATGAATGTGCAGATTTGCCGGTTTTTCATGATGTAATAAATAGTAAGCGATCAATCCGCCAAAAGCAAAAGCACCAAAACGAGTGTAGTCCATTAATTTCGCAATATTGGTAAAGAGAACATGGTCGGGAAAATACAGATTTCCGACAATCACCATTCCAATAAGCAATAAGGAATAAAACAGATAGATGCCAAAGAAAGTACGGATAAATTGAATGGTAAAATAGAGAACAATTGGCCAAAGAATATAAAACTGTTCTTCTGCTCCGATTGACCAGTAATTTGAAATATGTGGCAGTGTTTTATCGATGGCATGTGCCCAGTTAGGCACCATAAAAACATAATAGAAAGTGCGCTGACGGAGTTCTGAACACAAGGGTGTAGTAATCATATCCGGACTGATACAAGCTTTCTTGTATAACAGATACATGCCGCCAACAGCTAAATAATACATCGGTAAAATCCGGAATGCACGGCGAAGATAAAAACGTTTGAAATTTATCGTTCCTGATTTTTCTTTTTCAATCAGTAAAATATAAGTGATAAGGAAACCACTCAGCACAAAAAAAACGGTCATTAATACCTGACCAAACTGAACTACTGAAAGGTAACTAAGATTCGTAAATACTAACTCATTATGCTTGTTGAGTGAATAAAGGATAAAAAAATGCACCAGCGTAACATACATCGCCATGATACCGCGCAAGGCATCCAGGTGTTTAAACTCATTTTTTATCATCAATGTTGTTTCTTACGAGAAAATAATACGGACAGTCTTTTACAAATTCATATCGATAACCATAAGGATAAGGATTCTTTATAAATTCCTGCCATACAGTATCCTTAATGAGACTCGGACTGTAATTAATGCAATTATTTACCAGAATAAAATCAGGTTTATGGTATTCGAGAATGGTGGCAAAAGAAACATCTTTTGTTTTGTCGAAAATAGTATTTATTTCTTTAAAATTATCAGGAAGAAATCCGACAAAATAGTGTATATCTGCAAAAAAAGTATACTGTATACGCTGGTCTAAATGCTTGTTTTTGATGTGTAGTAGCGCCTTTCTGGAACACATATTGTTTTTATCATGGTCTGTCAGGAAAAAATGATAATTTTCTGAAGAAGATAAAAATGGAATAAAAATAATTGCCAGTCCAACCATAAAGCGTAGTTTGCTAAAAGGCGGAATTCGGTTGGCAATCAAACTGAGTAGTAAACACAATGGAATGATAAACAGAAAGTAATTCAACATAATATAGTGCTCTCTCGGAAATATAACGATAGACGAAATAACGGTAGGAATGCCCCAGATGATCAGCATCACCAGATAGAATACATGTGTTTTTAACAAGTTATAAAATTCTTTACGGATGGTTCTGTTTAGCAGTAACAATATGGAGGAAATAAAAACCATAAAAGAACCACCAATATATAGCTTATTCATTCCGGAAAAGTATGGGAAAATAACACAGATGTTTTTGGCAAAAATCTCAATTAGATAATTCTTGCAATTCAACAAAACATGCGTAAAGAACTCTTTTGGATAATGCAGAATGATGCCGAAAAAATTAGGGTTATCAGCAAATATAGCTTTGTGAGCGTCTTTCCAGTAAATCCAGTCATATTCGGTCGCTTTATTCAGATAAAACATGTTGACCATATAATGCTGATAAAATGCAGCAATATTTCTCGGATAACCATTGTATGAATTGGATGGGAACTGAAAAATAACATGCAACAGCAAAATAGATAAAGCCAATACGGCAAACTGATACCAGCCATATTTATTCCTGTAAATTTTTTCTATGAAAAAATAAGAAACAAAGATGATGATAGAAATTATAAATGAAAGATAGAGCTCTGGTCTGGCATAGCTTGACAGCAACAAAACAAGACACAACACCAGCAATCGCATATAAAATGTTTTTAACCGGCTTACAATAATAATGCCTGTCATTAAAATACAAATGGTAAATAAGCTGATTCTCGGCCACATCGGAACTACCGCTTTTGAGCAAATAAAACAAAGGGCAAAATAAAAAGCCACCAACGGATGAATATCCATGGCAAGAAATGCAATATAAATCAAAACCGTAGCAAGAATCGCTACGAAAGCAAAGTTGAAATAATAAAGTGTAATGGTGTCGTGAATAAATAAGGATAAAAATTTATACCAGATGCAATACAACGGACCCCAGTCTCTGTTAAAATCTTGTGTAATAGTTAAACCTGTTTTCATGTAGATGACTTCGTCACCGTACACAATATCCATGTAATCATAAAGATTATAATAGATTCTGATGCCTGCCAGCAAAAGCAACGCTACACCAATAATTACAGCACGTTTGTTAAAGGGTGCAATGTAAGTTGGGTCATGAAAATAATAATGAAAAATACGTTTTATGTATTTCATCTATAGTTTAGTATAATCTCAAGAAGTTTTGAAATTACGCAGTTCTGTGTCGAAATCCAAGAAAAATATGAAGATTTTATTTAATATGTGTCAGAGTTTAAAGCAGGATTATTTCAGCAACATGATAGTTCCCGTTTGCGTATAGTCATTATCATCTTTCCCTTTGTACTTGATCACATAGATATATCCATCCAAAGGCGCAGGCGCACCGTTGTAATTGCCATCCCAACTGCCATTGATATCATTGGTGGAGAAAATTAGATGATACCAGCGGTCAAAGATTTTAAAGTCGTAGTTGTCTGGTTTGGCATATAATAAAAATGGCTTAAATGTTTTATTGTGTCCGGTAGGTACAAACGCTTGCGGCACAAACGCTTTAGGTTCCGGCTGCACACACACAATATTAGAATGGCTGGCCAGTGTTTCTCTTGGCGCAACATCATTATTATTTTCAAAAAATGCAGTAACACGGTAGCAAACCGCACTCAGCGAATCAGCACCATAATCAAATAAGGCAGTTTCTAAAAAGGTTGTTTCTGATCGGTTGAAATTTCCAACGAATGTTGTGTCAGATCCTATAATTTTCTCCAGCCTGAAATTATCAAAACTAATATTACTGATATCAAATCCACTCCATATAATATCCGCGCGATTGTTGCTTTTTACTTTAATACCAACGCGCAAAGTAGTAGCGGTATCTGATGTATGTGTGCTGAAACAACTATCCAGCAAATTTACCCTATACGTAAATGTCTGGCTGCCAACCGGCAAATTAGGGTCTTCAAAAAGATAGGTATTTATAGTAGGTTCTGTTGGTGTATTGATAATTGGAGTGAAAACAATACCATCATTGCTTCGTTGCAAAATTACCGTTCTGGCAGGTGCGGCTGCCATATCTTTTTGGTAGTCAATAAAAATGGAACCGTTTTCTACCGTAATATTTCGGATATAATCATTCACAGGTTTTTGAATCACATCTGCACTAATACATCTTTCATTTGAAAAAGCACTCGTACCATTCGGTAAATTTGCTTTTACACGCACACAAACGGTGTCTCTGAACGGAATATTCTGCAGTAAAAAACTATTGGAAGTGCCTGGTTGCACACCAACAATGGTATAAGCACCTCGATTTACACTTTGCTGTACTTCATAACTAACCACTTGTGCACCGCCAATCTTATAAGATTGCCAGGAAATATTGCTGGTTTGCGTGCATTTGTCCGGTGCACCAACTTGCATAAGAACGGTTCTATGGTCTGCCGAATCTGGTGTAATAGCACCTTGCAAGCCGGCCGGATCTTCGCAAAATTCCAGGGCACGCACTTTATAGCGTATTGCAAATAAATCAGGATCATTTACCACATCGAGATAAGTAGTATTTAATCTTCCTGCTACTGTGTCTGGCGTCGTAAATCCGTCTCTGTCGTTATAAACCAGATAGGCAGATACTTCCGTGCTGGGTGCCGGAAGCCAGTTCAATTGTACTTGTCCGTTAATTACCGTAGCATTTTGAAGCACCACAAATGGTTGCGGTTTGGCATTATCCAACGTGTCAGAAGTGATGCTGGTAAGTGGTACAGGATTGTTGCAACTGCCACGGTTAATCATATAAAAGAAAACAGGCAAACCACCGCTGGAAATGGTAAGTAATGTAGTGGTTTGTGCAGCATTTGCAATCGTAGTATTTAAAGTATACGGACCATTTTTGCTACCTACAGAGGCATAAATTTCGTAGCCGGTAAAACATGGATTTGCAGTTAAAGGAAGCTGCCAGGTGAGTTCAATATTACTGGCATTATTGCTCACACAACTAAGCTTTGGTGCCTCGTATTCCGTTTGCGAAAATGAAATGAAAGAAACGAGTAAGCTGTAAGCAGTAACAATAATTTTAGTAAACAAATTAGAATTTGTAAAACGAATTTTCATTATCTCATTATCTAATAACCTCATTATCTAATTTAATCTATCCAACCACCACTTCATACATACTTTCCTTATGTAGATATTTTTGTGCCAGACGTTGCAAAGATAACGCATCTGTCTGCTTTATAGTTTCAACAAACGCTTCAAATTTGTTGATAGCAAGATTTTCTACAAAATAACTTTTAAAGACTTCAATCTGATTGAACGGACCATCCGTTCTTCCCAAAAATTTTCCAAGCAGATAATTTCTCGCCAGTGTAATCTCTTTTTCTGGTATGATGTCATGTTGTAAACGTGCCATTTCCAGATATATTTCATGAAGACAAACATCCAGATTTTCCAGATTCGTATCTGTTTGTATCGAAAAAACACCATTATATTTCAATGTAGATAAGCCGGAATGAATACCATACGTAAGTCCTTTTTCTTCTCGAATATTACTCATCAGCCGTGAGCCGAAATAACCACCGAAAATGGTGTTTAACAACACAAACGATGCATAGTCTTCATGGTGTTTATT
>ERZ795056.7014-NODE-7014-length-10895-cov-4.884963_pt1 | contig 10895 bp, 10 predicted proteins | sample MGYA00375140_ERZ795056 | MGnify/ENA primary metagenome ERZ795056 (study PRJEB30185, sample SAMN05720227) | activated sludge metagenome | isolation source: Anaerobic digester | place: USA | collected 2015-03-09 ...
TATTCCTATCGATATGTTTATCTTATAATCTGGAATTTCAGGTATTTATCGAATAACGTAATTATGTCGACTAAAGTGACTACAGCCACTCGCAAAACGGTCGCTTATCTGCGGGTGTCGACGCTCGACCAGGATCTTGAGAAGAACAAGGCGGATATCCTGAACTTTGCCAACCATCGCGATCTGGGCAAGGTGAATTTTGTTGAAGAGATTGCCTCCGGACGAAAGCCCTGGCGAGAACGTCAAATCGCACAGGTGTTAGAAGAATTGCAGAGTGGTGATGCCATTATTGTGGCCGAACTTTCGAGACTGGGCCGTAGTATGCTCGAATGTATGGAGATTCTGGCGCTCGCTACGCGCAAGGGTATCTGTGTCTATTCGGTGAAGGGAAGCTGGCAACTGGGCCATAGTATCCAGAGCAAGATCATTGCTCTGGCATTCTCGATGGCGGCAGAAATTGAGCGGGATTTGATTTCTCAACGAACCAAGGAAGCTTTGCGCTTTAAAAAGGAACAGGGCATCACGCTGGGTCGACCCAAAGGGCCAGGCAAAAGCAAGCTGGATATTTTTCGGCCGGAAATCGAGGGTCTGTTAGCGAACGGCTCAACGCAGCGGTTCATCGCGCAGCGTGTCGTGGACGCCGAGCGCCTTGTCGAAATACTCGTCGCGACTCCGTGCCCATGGCGTCGGGAACTCGATCACAGGCAAACCGATCCGGCTGCGAAAGCCGTGCCTGCGATAGGTCGCCGCCTGCACATCGGGGAAGAAATAGTTCTCGTTGCAGCAGGTCGTGCCGCCACGGATCATCTCGGCGATGGCCAGTTCGACGCCGTCGCGCACGAATTCCGGCCCCATCACCCGTGCTTCGGCCGGCCACACGTGCTCCTTCAGCCAGACCATGAAAGGCACATCGTCGGCCAGCCCGCGCATCAGGGTCATCGGGTTGTGCGTATGCGCGTTGATCAGCCCCGGGATCAGCGCGTGCTCGCCAAGCTGGACGCGTTCACGCGCGGTGAACTGCTGGCGCGCGTCGGCGATCGGAACGATGGCGACGATGCGATCGGCGTCGACGACCACCGCATGCGATTCAAGCACCTGGCCTGAAGGCTCGACCGGTACCACCCAGCGAGCCTCGATCAGCAGGTCTACCGCCCTGGGCAAGGTCATGCGACCTCGATCACTTGACCCGACCGACGTATTCGCCGGTACGCGTATCAACCTTGACCACTTCGTTCTGGTTCACGAAGAGCGGAACGCGCACGACTGCTCCCGTCTCGAGCTTGGCCGGCTTGCCACCGCCACCCGAGGTGTCGCCGCGTACGCCGGGATCGGTTTCGACGATCTGCAGCTCGACGAAATTCGGCGGTGTCACGTTCAACGGCGCCCCGTTCCACAGGGTCACGATGACCATCTCGTTGCCCTTGAGCCACTTCGCCGCATCGGCCACCGCGTTTTCGTCAGCGGCGATCTGCTCGTGATTGGTCGGATGCATGAAATGCCAGAACTCGCCGTCCGAGTAGAGAAACTCCATGTCGGTATCGACGACATCGGCCGCCTCGACCGTGTCGGTCGATTTCATCGTCATTTCGACGGTGCGTCCGGTCTTGAGGTTGCGGTACTTGACCCGGGTGAAGGCCTGGCCCTTGCCGGGCTTGATGAAATCGGTGTCGATGATCGTGCAGGGGTAACCGTCCACGATGATCTTGAGGCCGTTCTTGACGTCATTCATTCCATGTGAGGCCATGGAGCGCTCCTGTTGCGTGAGGACAAGCCGCCCGTGCAAAGCGGCTAGAATAGGGAATTCGTTGACCGGGATGCCCGGAACCGATCGACAATGATACCTGCAAGCCCGCTTTTCTCACAGATTCCCCTGCCCCGTGCGGCCGAGCGCAACTCCCGCTGGCAGCAGCATTGGCGTGATGCGATCACCGATCCGGTCGAGCTGCTGCGACTGCTCGGCATCGAGTCGCAGGCCGGCGTATTGCTGGCGGGCGCGGATACCGGGTTTGCGGTCCGCGTTCCGCGCGGATTCGCGGCACGCATGCGCCCTGGCGATCCTGCCGATCCGCTCCTGCTCCAGGTGCTGCCTGGAGCCGATGAACTGCTGACCACGCCGGGCTATTCGATCGATGCGGTCGGCGACATGGCCGCGCGCACCGTCGCGGGCGTGCTGCACAAGTATGAAGGGCGCGCCCTGCTGATCGCGACAGGCTCGTGCGCGATCAATTGCCGCTACTGCTTCCGCAGGCATTTCCCGTATGCCGAGGAGACCGCGGCCACGGCGCACTGGCGGGCGGCCATCGATCACCTGGCCAGCGACGCCTCGATCAGCGAGGTCATACTTTCCGGCGGCGATCCGCTTTCCCTTGCGACGGCGAAACTGGCCGAACTGACCGACGCCCTCGCGACGATCCCGCATGTCCGCCGCTTGCGCATCCACACCCGTCTTCCCGTGGTGCTCCCACAACGCATCGATGCCGAGCTGATCAACTGGATGGACGGCCTGCCGCTGCAGAAAATCGTTGTCCTGCACGCCAATCACGCCAACGAGATCGATCCGGCTGTGGCCGAGGCCTGCCGCAAGCTGGCACGTTCGGGCGTGACCCTGCTCAACCAGTCGGTCCTGCTTCGACGCATCAACGACAACGTCGATGCCTTGGCCAGCCTCGGCGAGACGCTGTTTGCCTGCGGCGTTCTGCCCTACTACCTGCATCAACTGGACCGGGTCCAGGGCACCGCGCATTTCGAGGTCGCCGACCAGGCCGCCCTCGATCTCATCGATGCGCTGCGCGCGCGGTTGCCGGGATACCTGATACCGCGCCTGGTCCGCGAGACAGCCGGGGCAGCGAGCAAATTGCCCGTGTGAGTCGCAAACTTCCACCAAAATCCGCTGGAGTATGGAAATAGGTCGATGAATCCGGTACAAGTTTGAGTCTTGGTCGTCCCTCGCATGACGACCAACCGTGCCATGCGCACCCTTCCTGAAAGCGCTTATTTCATGACCAAGCCAGACAACGTGATCAAGCTGTTGCTGATCGAGGATTCGCCCGACGAAGCCGAACAGATCATCAGCATGTTGCGCAACGGAGGAATCGCCGTCCGTCCGTCGCGCGCCGCCAACGAGGCGGAACTGGAAGATCTGCTTGAGCGCCAGACCCCGGACATGATCCTTTGCAGCCTAGGCAGTCGCGACCTGCCGCTGCGCCAGTCCGCCGAAGCGGTCAACCGCAGTGGCAAGGACATCGCACTTGTCGTCTACGGGTCGAGCATCGCCGACAACGACGTCGTCGAGGCATTCCGCGATGGCGCCAGGGCCCTGGCACTGCAGAATCGACCTGACCACCTGCAGATGATCGTGCGGCGCGAATTCGAGGCGCTGACCATGCGTCGCAGCGTACGCCGCCTTGAAAACGCCCTGCGCGAATCCGAGCGCCGTTGCAGCGACCTGCTGGATTCGTCGCGCGATCCGATCGCCTACGTCCATGAAGGCATGCATGTGCGCGCCAACCGCGCCTACCTCGAAACCTTCGGCTACGAGGATTTCGAGGACATCGAGAGCATGTCGATACTCGACATGGTCGCATCCGAGGATGCCGATGATTTCAAGTCGCTGCTCAAGCGCCTGTCGAAAGGCGAACGGCCACCGCAGAAACTCAATCTCAAGGCCCAGCGCGGCGACGGCACGACGTTCGACGCAGTGATGGAGTTCGCCGAAGCGATGTACGAGGGCGAACCTTGCCAGCAGATCGTGTTCCGCCAGCAGGAGTCGGATCCGGGGACTTCCGAGGAACTCGAGGATCTGCGCACCAAGGACCTGATCACCGACCTGTTCAATCGCCATTACCTGACGACCGAACTCGATCGCGTCGTGGCGGCGGCAAACGCGGGCAAGTCCGACCAGGCATTGATCCTGCTGGAACTCGACAACCACAGGACCGTCGTCGACGGGATCGGCCTGGGCAATACCGATCTCCTGCTCGGCGACATGGCCAACCTGCTGCGCCGATACCTGAAGGAGACCGACATTGCGGGGCGACTCGGCGAACATACCTTCGGGATCATCGTCCACGATCGTGGTGTCGAGGCGGTCAGCCAGCTTGCCGAATCCCTGCGCAAGGCGTTCGAGGAGCGCATCTTCGAAGTCGGCAAGAACTCGATCAACCTGACCATCAGCGTGGCTGGCAGCCTGATCGGCGAAAAGGCGACCAATGGCAATGCCGTGCTCGATCAGGCCTCGATCACCCTGCGCACGGTGCAGGCCGAAGGCGGAAACATCGCGCGGGTCTTCGATCCGGCAGCGAAGGACAAGGCCGACGCCGAGAAGAACCGGCACTGGCTCAAGCTGATCAAGGAGGCGCTGGCCAATGACGGCTATTTGCTTTACTACCAGCCGATCATCAGCCTGCAAGGCGCGGAAGGCGAGTACTACGAAATCCTGCTGCGAATGAAGGGGCCAAAGGGCGAGATCCTGCCGGGATTCTTCATGCCGATCGCGGAGCAGTACGACCTGCTCCCGCAACTCGACCGCTGGGTCATAGGCACCGCGATCCGGGCACTTTCCGAGCGCGAGCATGGCGGCCGGAAGACCACCTTCTTCATCAAGCTTTGCCCGCAATCACTGGAAGACCCGGGGCTCCTGCCATGGGTCGCGCTGCAATTGAAGAATGCGCGCCAGCGCGGAGACGCGCTCGTCTTCGAGATGCCGGAAAGCAAGGTGGTCACGAGCCTCAAGCCGGCGCGGGCCTTTGTCCGCGGCCTCGAGCAACTGCATTGCGGCTTCGCGCTCGAGCAGTTCGGCTCGGGTCTCAATTCGTTCCAGTTGCTCAAGCACATCCCCGCGCACTATCTGAAGGTGGACCGCAGTTACATGGCGGACCTGCCGAAAAACAAGGAAAACCAGGAGCGCATCAAGTCCATGTGCGAGCAGGCTCACAACGCCGGCAAGCTGACCATCGCCGAATTCGTCGAGGACGCCGCGAGCATGTCGATCCTGTTCTCCTGCGGCATCAACTTCGTGCAGGGCAACTTCCTGCAGGAGCCCGAACAGGTCATGACCTACGACTTCGGCGGAACCTGATCCGCCCGGCACGATCTCGGGCCACAAAAAAATCCCGCATTGCGGGATTTTTCTTGTTTCGTCGCAGGACTGCCGCGGAGGTGTCCGGCATCGGATTCGACGCGGAAACCTCCACGACCTTGCGGGATGTCGGCTATTGCCCGGCACGCAGTGCCGCGATGCGCTCCTCGATCGGCGGATGGCTGGAAAACAGCTTGCGCATGCCGCCACCGGCGATGCCAAATGCCTGGATCGCCTTCGGCAGAGTGTTCTCGCCATGACCCTGTGACAGCCGGCCCAGCGCGGCAATCATCTTGTCCTTGCCCGCCAGCCGCGCACTGCCTGCGTCCGCCCGGAATTCGCGCCAGCGCGAAAATGCCATGACCACGATCGAAGCAAGCAGGCCGAGCACCAGTTGCAGCACCATGACGATGGCGAAATACGCGATGCCGCCGCCATTGCTTTCGCGATTGCCGCTGATCGCGCGATCGACCACGGTGCCGATGACGCGGGCGAGGAAAATCACGAACGTATTCACCACGCCCTGCAACAGGGTCATCGTCACCATGTCGCCGTTCGCGACATGGCTGACCTCATGGGCCAGCACCGCCTCGACCTCCTCGCGGCTCATCTGCTGCAGCAAGCCGCTGCTGACTGCGACCAGCGCGTTGTTGCGGCTCGGTCCGGTCGCAAACGCATTCATCTCGGGCGCATCGTAGATCGCGACTTCAGGCATGCCGATGCCGGCGCCCTCGGCCTGGCGGCGTACCGTCGACAACAGCCAGGACTCGGTCGGGCTCGAGGGATTCTCGATCACCCGGGCGCCGGTCTGCCATTTGGCCACCATCTTGGAGATCAGCAGCGAAACAAACGAGCCACCAAAACCCAGCACGGCGGACATCACGAGCAGGCCTTTGAAATTGATGCCGGCCTTGCTGTAGGTGTAGGTGTCGATGCCGAAGACCTTGACGACGATCGTCAGCAAAGCCATCACGGCGAGGTTGGTAAGGAGGAACAGGACGATGCGACGCATGGGTTTCTCGCTCTCTGGCCGGGATCCGGTCGAAGTGGTCTGACAGCCATGTTTGGGTAAACTGGCCGACTTTTCAAGCACGCGGGATCGAGAACTGGTCGTCGGCGCGGCGATCCGACCGAGCCCGATGGGCAAACCCCACAGGCGGTTTCTTCGATGATCCAGCGCGGACGCTTCGCCCCGTCGCCGACCGGCCGCCTCCATTTCGGTTCGCTGGTCGCAGCGCTTGGCAGTTGGTTGCGTGCCCGTTCGCGCAATGCCGAATGGCTCGTGCGCATCGAGGATCTCGATTCGGTTCGCGAAGTGGCAGGTGCCTCCGTCGACATTCTCGAAACGCTCGCGGCACTGGGCCTGCACGGCGATGGAGCGATCGTCCTGCAGAGCGAACGTACGGCGCGCTACGCCTCCGCGTTCGAGCAACTCGTCGCAGCAGGCCACGTGTATCCGTGTCAATGCAGTCGCGCCGACTTGACTGCATTTCACGGCATTCATCCGGAACAGTGCGTCCGGTCACTTGGCGCAGACCGAAATCGGCCGGCATGGCGTGTCCGCGTCGATGCGCTGCCGCGCCAATTCGAGGATGCGGTTTTTGGGCCCGTCATCCAGTCGCTGCGTGAAAGCGTCGGTGATTTCGTGTTGCGTCGCAACGACGGCGTTTACGCCTATCAACTGGCCGTCGTCGTCGACGATGCCGACCAGGGCATCACCGAAGTCGTGCGCGGTGCCGACCTGCTCGACTCCACGCCACGCCAGATCTTCCTGCAGCAACTGCTCGGACTACCGACTCCGGATTACCTGCATCTGCCACTGGTCCTCGATGCGGGAGGCCGCAAACTCAGCAAGCATGAGAGCGCCCGACCGGTCGAGCGCGATGATCCAATCCCGGCACTGCGCGATGCGCTCGCCTTTCTCGGCCAGCGGATTCCGAACGAGACCGTGCCCGGCCGGTTCCTCCGATCCGCAGCGGGACAATTCGACATCGCTCGAATTCCGATCCGCACTCCGCCGCATGTCGCAATGCGGAAGGACTAATGCACAACGCTTAGGCACAATCGTCGGCCTGCCATCGTGCAACCGCACTATGGCCCATCCATCAAGGGAGAATGGCATGACGGCACGGGTAGCTCTGGTAACCGGCGGCATTGGCGGCATTGGCACGGCGATCTGCAGGCAACTCGCCCAGTCCGGTCATCGGGTCGCCACCAACTATCGCGATCGGGCCAAGGCCGAAGTCTGGCAGGCGGCGCAGAAAGCCGATGGCTTCGATTTCACACTGGCCAGCGGTGATGTGTCGGAAGTCGCGGCAGCTGCGGCGATGGTGGCGGAGGTCGAGCGCCAGATCGGTCCCGTCGACATCCTGATCAACAACGCCGGCATTACCCGTGACACGACTTTCCACAAGATGTCCGCCTTGCAATGGCAGGAGGTCATCAACACGAATCTCAATTCGTGTTTCAACGTGACCCGCCCGGTCATCGACGGCATGCGCACACGCAAATGGGGACGCATCGTCCAGATCAGCTCGATCAATGGTCAGAAGGGCCAGTACGGCCAGGCCAACTACGCGGCATCGAAAGCCGGCATGCACGGCTTCACGATTTCGCTGGCCCAGGAAAATGCCAAGTTCGGCATCACGGTCAATACGGTTTCGCCCGGTTACGTGCTGACCGAAATGGTCAAGGCCGTACCGGAGGACGTGCGCGCCAAGATCGCGGCGCAGATCCCGGTCGGTCGCCTCGGCGAACCCGAAGAGATCGCCTACGCCGTCGGCTTTCTCACCGCCGAACAAGCCTCGTGGATCACCGGCGCCAACCTGTCGATCAACGGCGGTCACTACATGGGCTGGTAGCACCATCCGGTGAGGTATCGCCCACCCTCGTCACCATGCAACATGGCTGCGGGGGTTAGGCGAGGTCGCGCAAGGCCCGTCCCACGGCGTGGAAACGGCGGTTACCGGGTCCACCACCGCACTTTTCGATGCTGCGCAGCATGAAACTGGTGCGCCGCGACACGATCTGTTAGCTTTGCGTAATGACCGATACGCGCATCATCAAGAAGTACCCGAACCGTCGTCTCTATGACACCGAAATCTCGAGCTATATCACGCTCGAAGAGGTTCGGCAGCTTGTCGTCGACGGGGAAAAATTCGAGGTCCGCGATGCCAAGTCCGGCGAGGACCTGACCCGCTCCGTCCTGCTCCAGATCATCTCCGAGCACGAGGATCGTGGCCAACCGATGTTCACGACCCAACTTCTCTCGCAGGTGATCCGCTTCTATGGCGACTCGCTGCAGGGCTTCATGGGCAGCTACCTCGAAAAAAGCCTGCAGGTGTTCCTCGATCAGCAGCAGCAGTTCCGCAGCCAGTTGAACAACATCATCGGTCGCACACCGTGGTCGATGCTCAACGACATGACCGAACGGAACATGGATACCTGGCGATCGATGCAGCAAGGCTTCCTCAGCGATGCGGTCAACAAGGTCCGTCAGACCGCTGATTCGGCAAAGCCGAAAAAGGAAAGCAAGTCCTGACCGCGTCCGGCATGACCTTTTCCGCATGCTGATTTCCGATTCGATTTCCCCTGCCGACCCATTGGCGGTCGGAAAACTGCGTTCCATCTCCTGAAGAGGGCTTGATTCCATGTCCCAGCACGTCGCCCTCGTAACCGGAGGCATCGGTGGACTTGGCACCGAGATCTGTCGCCACCTTGCGCGTTCCGGCAAACGCGTGGTCGCCGCCGATCTCGGCACGCGCAGCGAACGCGTCGCGGCCTTCCTCGATGAAACCAGCGAGCACTCCGGAGCGATCGTGTTCGAGCCGCTCGATGTTTCCGATCATGCCGGCTGCACGGCATCACTCGCCGGGATCGTCGAACGCCACGGACCGATCTCGATCCTCGTCAATGCCGCTGGAATCACCCGCGACACGAGCTTGCGCAAGATGTCCGAACGGCAATGGTCCGACGTCCTCACGGTCAATCTGGACGGTGTATTCAACACCTGTCGCGCGCTGATCGACGGCATGACCGAGCGCGGCTTCGGTCGCATCGTCAACATCTCCTCGGTCAATGGCCAGACCGGACAATTCGGCCAGACCAACTACTCCGCGGCCAAGGCCGGCATGCATGGCTTCACGATGGCGCTCGCCCGCGAGGTCGCGCGCAAGGGCGTCACCGTCAACAGTGTTTCGCCGGGCTACTGCGAAACCGCCCTGGTCATGGCCGTGCCGGAACCGGTGCGCGAGCAGATCATCAGCGACATACCGGTCGGCCGCCTCGGTAAGCCTTCCGAAATCGCCCGCGTCGTCGACTTCCTCTGTGCCGAAGACTCCGCATTCATCACCGGCGCGAATATCCCGGTGAATGGCGGCTACTTCATGGATTTTTGATCACGCCGCCAGGACTCGTTGGATAGCGAACGAGCAAGTACCCCCAGGCAATGCCAGCGGCTTTTCTGGATACGTGAGACGCTCGAAGCGGCCTGGGCAGGGTCGTTGACGCAACTCGATCGACACGATCACCCACTTGGCGGTGGCAAGGCTGGAGTTGTCGCGCGAGTCGAGCGGACAGCTGCATGAGACGCCGATCCGATTGTGCGAAGTGGCTGCCGCACGTTTCTGGAAGCGCCCTGAATCTCAGGAAGAGTCGGTGTCGTTTCGAATTCGATTGACTCGTTTTCGATACTCGCGAACATTGTCGCCGCGTATCCGCGTCTCGCGCGTTCCCTTCACTTCGCCGACCTTGCTGTCCGAGCCGGTCACGGGCTTGGCCTCGACCGTGGTCTCGCGCTCGAAGGCATGCGATTTGTCGGTGTTGCGGTAGTACCGGTACAGGGCCCAGTACAACGCGGTGGCGCCGGCCGGGCCGAGCGCAAGCAGCCAGAGTCCGCCATCGTCGCTCATGACGAACTCCCCAGGATCCAGAGTGCAATGCCTTCCAGGAAGGTGCCGACCGTGATCGCGGCCATCAGCAGTTTCCACTGTTGTATGGGCACGCTGCCCATCGTCTCGCCGGTACGGCCGTTGACCGCGATGTAGTGCAGCATGCCACCGTTGCTGCCAGGCTGGTGGTACGAATACAACCATACCGGCAGGTACATCGACACCCAGCGCGTGCCGTGCACGTCGAGGCGCTCGTGCTCCCAGCGCACACCGCGGTCGTAGCGGCTCGTCGACGCCTGGACCTGGGCGCGCGCGATCGAGAGCAACTGGTCTTCCAGACGCGGGCGCAGTTGCTCGACGTCGCTGTCGCGTTTTTCCGAGGTGATGCCGACCAGATAGGACGCGTTCCACTTCACCGCATTCTTGGTGTCGAATGGCAGGATCGTGTTGATGATGTTGTTGGTGTTGACGCGCGTGTCGAGATTGCCGCGTTCGCTCGAGGATTCCAGCGGCAGGTCGTCCACGGTGAAATCGACATGCCGTCCCACCTGGTACACATCGGCATCGTAGTAGGTCTTCTTGTTGTCGCCGCTGCCTTGCGTGTACTCGCGCGTCTTGATCTCGCCCTGGCCGGCGACGTCGGCGCTCGCGTTGCCATCGACGATCATGTACGGCATGTAGACGGCGACGACATTCTCGGGCGTGAACTGCTCCTTGAATGCCTTCAGCGCGAACAATTGCCGCTTGCCGACGAACTGGCGGATGCGCGCGACCGCATCGTCCTTGCTGATGTGGAACGGCAACACCGCGTCAGGCACCGCGCCGTTCGGCACCTGTTCGTTGACGCCGAACACGTGGCGGCACCAGTGACATCTCGCGGTCATCGCGCTCTCGGTGTTGACCGTCACTTCAGCGCCACAGCCGGTGCA
>ERZ795056.7015-NODE-7015-length-10894-cov-5.722299_pt1 | contig 10894 bp, 9 predicted proteins | sample MGYA00375140_ERZ795056 | MGnify/ENA primary metagenome ERZ795056 (study PRJEB30185, sample SAMN05720227) | activated sludge metagenome | isolation source: Anaerobic digester | place: USA | collected 2015-03-09 ...
GATCCCTTTCTCAACCAGCCTGGCAATCGGGGAAGAGGTTTTTTTGCAAAGACCCAGAGCAGACTTGATTTTACCGTCCAGTATGTAGTCATTGATGTCTTTCATAAAGGTCTTGCTGATTTTTCCGGCTCTTCTTATGGCCCACCATCTTTCACCAAAAATATAGATACCTATTATGGAGAGTAGTGCGAGCACTATCATCAGCCATCCGCCTTTGATTGCCATATCAATCAAGGAAAAGGTGAGTTCCTCCTGCACTGGGGCAACCGCGCCCTCAATTACTTCAGTGCCTGTCTGTAGAAATGTAAAAAGCATAAATGTATCTGTTTTATTTTTTATTGTTTTCAAAAAGGGGATAGGGATATCTGACTTCCGTCAGAAAAAGCGCGTGACCGGGAACTGATTGTCCGGCTTTGCAACGCTCTTTTTCCTCTATCAGCTGTGCGATCCATTCCGGGTCTCTTTTACCTCTGCCGATATCCAAAAGTGTGCCAACCATCGCTCTGACCATGTTCCTCAGAAAACGATCTGCAGTGACGCAAAAGCAGAGATGTGTCACATCAATCTGCTCCCATAGAGCCGATGTTACTCTGCATATGGAGGTCTTATTGTCGCCGCCAAGCTTTTCAAAGCTCGAAAAATCTTTTGTCCCGAGCAAATACTGGGCGGCAACGTTCATCATTTCCATATCAAGGTGATGTCTGTATTGGTATGAAAAAATGGCAAAAGGGTCTTTTTCGGTGTGGACATAATATCTGTATGTGCGGCTTATGGCGTCAAAACGGGCATGGGCATCATCAGCAACCTGACAAATATTCTGAGCGATTATGTCCGAAGGCAGAATGGCATTTATTTTGCGTAATATCTCCTTAGGCTTTTTAGTGCACTTCGCTGAAATGTCGAAATGGGCTATGAATCCTTTGGCATTGACTCCGGCATCCGTCCTTCCGGCGCCTGTAACAGTAATCGTCTCTCCTGTTGCGAGAGTCAGTGCCCTCTCCAGAACGGCCTGCACGGAGATAGCATTCTTCTGGATTTGCCATCCGCTATAGGCACCGCCGTTAAAAGAGATTGAAACAAAGAGCCGCATTGGAAAAAATATATTAATTTTGTAGGTTATAAATTACAAAAGTACAAAAATATTCAATTTATCTATATGAACAGCGTAAACATCAAAGAACTCAACGACCGCATAGAACGCGAAAGTGCCTTCGTCGATATTGTCACGATGGAGATGAACAAAGTCATTGTAGGGCAGAAACATCTGGTGGAGAACCTTCTGATCGGACTTTTGGCCGATGGCCACATTCTCCTGGAAGGCGTGCCGGGTCTTGCCAAGACTTTGGCCATCAATACTCTTGCATCCATTGTGGATGCAAAATTCAGCAGAATACAGTTTACCCCGGACCTTTTGCCGGCAGACGTCATCGGCACACTCATTTACAGCCAGAAGAGCGAACAGTTTCAGATTAAGAAGGGTCCCATCTTCGCCAACTTCGTGCTTGCGGATGAGATCAACCGTTCGCCCGCAAAAGTGCAGTCGGCTTTGCTCGAGGCGATGCAGGAACGCCAGGTGACCATCGGTGATGACAGTTTCCCGCTACCGCAACCTTTCCTCGTAATGGCAACGCAGAACCCTATAGAGCAGGAGGGTACTTATCCTCTGCCCGAGGCTCAGGTTGACCGATTCATGCTTAAAGTAGTGGTGAGTTATCCCAAAAAGGAGGAAGAAAAGCTCATTATACGCATGAACAACTCAGGGACTTTTCCCAAACCCTCCACGGTACTCAAACCCGAGGACATTGTACGTGCCCGTGAGGTGGTCAGGGATGTATATATGGATGAAAAAATTGAAAAATATATAGTTGACATCGTTTTTGCAACACGTTATCCCGAAGATTACAATCTGCCTAAACTCAAGGATATGATTGCCTTCGGCGGCTCCCCACGTGCCAGCATATCGCTTTCATTGGCAGCCAAGGCCTATGCCTTTATCAAGCGTAGAGGTTATGTGATTCCGGAAGATGTCAGGGCGGTTTGCTATGAGGTACTCAGACACAGAATAGGGCTGACCTATGAGGCTGAAGCCGAAAATGTTACTACAGAGGCCATTATTGCCGATATCCTAAATGCAGTAGAAGTTCCATAGTAGATAATTGTTGATGGAAACAGATTTGTTGAAAAAAGTAAGGAAGATTGAGATAAAGACCCGCGCTTTGTCACATCAGATATTTGCAGGTGAGTACCACTCCGCCTTCAAGGGGCGCGGTATGGCTTTCAGTGAGGTGCGTGAGTACCAATACGGCGACGACGTACGCAGTATGGACTGGAATGTCACCGCTCGTCTGAGAACTCCCTACATCAAGGTGTTCGAAGAGGAGAGGGAGCTTACCGTGATGCTTCTGATAGATGTGAGCGGCTCAAGGGCATTCGGTACGGTGGTTAGGTCCAAAAAGGATCTGATGGCTGAGGTAGCTGCCGTGCTCTCTTTTTCTGCATCAATCAACAACGACAAGGTAGGAGCTCTATTTTTCAGCAGTAAGGTGGAAAAGTTCATTCCTCCCAAGAAGGGGCGTACCCACTTACTGAGGATTATCAGGGAAATTCTCGAATTCAAGCCGCAGGAGAAGGGAACCGACATCGGTGAGGCATTGCGCTATCTTACAAACGCCATTAAAAAACGTTGTACTGCGTTTCTGCTCTCCGATATGCTGGATACTGATGAGAATGCAGCTCCGCGTTACGAAGAAGCCCTTAAGATTGCGGCCGGACGGCACGATCTCTCGGTAATCAATATTTATGATCCCCGCGAAAGGGAAATCCCTGACGTTGGTCTGATAAGGATTCGTGATGCGGAGACCGGCCAGGGTATGTGGGTCGATTCCTCTTCTTTCAAGGTACGCAGCAGTTTTGCGCAGTGGAATAGGGATCTTTACGAAGATACAATTCATCTGTTGCGCAGGTATAAGGTGGACAATGTCAGCATCAGCACCAACCAGGACTATGTAAAGGAGTTGATTTCGTTTTTCAAAAACAGAGCCTGATGAAAAGAAGATATTTATTTACCATATTGACGCTATTTATCTGTGCGATTAACCTATTCGCCCGGAATGACGGTGAGCCGCAGTACAAATCGGTGCTCAGCAGGGATTCGATATTGATAGGTGACCAGATTGAGTGGCGTATTCCCGTCAGAATACTCGAAGGAGAAGATTATTATATAGAAAGACCTGACGATCCGGTTGCTCCCGGAGTTGAAACCATCAAGGGCTTCCACATAGATACCCTTTATTTCAGGCGAGGAAGACTTGAAGTGGAGGGGAGAATGACACTTACGGCATTTGATAGCGGAAGTTATTTCTTACCGCCGGTGCTTGTACATATAGAGAGGGCTGACGGTTCCGTCGATACTCTTTTTTATGACGGACCGGTACTCGATGTCAATACCATACAGATAGATACCGCTACTTTCGTTCCTTTCGATATCAAGGGACAGATAAAGTATCCGGTGACCTTCTCCGAAATAGTTCTTTGGGGTGGCGTTGTGTTGATTGCAGTTGCTCTCGTATTGCTTATAGTGCTATTTGTCATAAGAGCCAGAAAGGGGCGTTCCATCTTTGGCCGTACAATAGTTAAAGATCCTCCGCATATCGTTGCATTGCGCTCGCTTGAGAAGATACGTGGTCAGAAACTCTGGCAGAACAACCGTCATAAGCAATTTTATACTGCGGTGACCGACACTTTGCGTAAATATATCAGTGACAGATATAATATCGCAGCCATGGAGCAGACCTCAAACGAGATGTTTGAAGATCTGAAAGACAAAGAGATCGATCCCTATCTTATGGAACGTCTCAGAGAACTCTTTACCACGGCTGATTTTGTGAAGTTTGCCAAGCATACCCCTTCCATTGGGGAAAATGAGGAGGCTATTCCTACTGCAGTAAGATTTGTCAATGCAACCTTCCTGCAGGAAATTGAAAAAGAAAAGGAGAAGTAGTTCATGTTTTTTGAATATCCATATCTGCTCTGGCTGGAGTTGATACTCATACCGCTGATTGCCCTATACATTTGGAGGGAATACAGGGGCTCTTCACCATCTATGATTGTCTCCAATTCCACTCCGTGGAAAGCAAAAGGGGGGACACTTAAAAAAGTGCTGCGTCACATACCTTTTGTGCTGAGGATGATTGCAATAGCTGCCATAATCGTGGCTATTGCCCGTCCGCGCACTTCGGAAACCTTTGAGACTGTGGATACCGAAGGTGTGGACATCGTGCTTACAATGGATATCTCCACCTCGATGCTTGCCCGAGATTTCAAACCGGACCGTATCGGTGCCGCCAAGGATATTGCAATCGAGTTTGTAGCCTCAAGACCAACCGACCGTATTGGAATAGTGGTCTTTGCCGGTGAAAGTTTCACCCAGTCACCTCTCACTACCGACCGTGTGACGCTGATCAATCTGATGAAGGAGATAGAGACCGGACTGATTGAGGATGGTACTGCCATAGGTAACGGACTTGCCACGGCGGTTGCGCGACTCAAGGACTCCGATGCCAAGAGCAAAGTAGTAATACTGCTTACTGACGGTGTCAATAACCGTGGTGAAATTGCTCCTCTGATGGCTGCGGAGATAGCCAAAACTTATAATATCCGGGTATATACCATAGGAGTGGGAGCGATGGGCACGGCACCTTACCCGGTAATGACCCCTTGGGGAGTTCGTTTGCAAGATATAGAGGTGGAAATTGATGAGAAACTCCTTCAGGAGATAGCTGCCCAGACCGGTGGTAAATATTTCAGGGCCACTGACAATACCAAACTGCTCGAGATTTACGGTGAGATAAACGCCATGGAGAAGAGTAAAACGACAGTAGATAGTTTTCCGATCTATTCGGAACTCTTTATGAAATATGCGTCAATAGCGCTTTTGGCTCTTCTGGCGGAACTTTTATTCAGATTATTTGTAATAAGGAGGATACCATAGAATGATACACCTTGCACAAGGAGAATATCTGCTCCTCTTACTCATAATACCTTTCCTCTTTATTTTCTACGGAGTTTCACTTCGTATCAAGAAAAGGAGGATTGCCAGACTCGGTGACACGGCACTTGTATCTAAACTGATGCCGGATGTTTCCGGAGGCAGGGGTTGGCTTAAAATCACTCTGCTAGCAATAGCCTGGTTCTTTTTTGTATTGGGTCTTGTTAGACCCCAGCTCGGCGCTCGTCTTAAGGAGAGACAGAGCAAGGGAGTGGAAGTGATGGTAGCGCTTGACGTCTCCAACTCAATGCTTGCCGAAGATTATTCTCCCAACCGTCTTGAAAGGTCCAAGCTGGCAATAGAACGACTGGTGGATCGTTTACGCGGTGATCGTATAGGATTGATTCTTTTTGCGGGTCAATCCTTCGTCCAGCTCCCTATTACTACAGATTATGTGTCGGCCAAGATATTTCTCAATAGCATCACCACCGGTTCGGTGCCTATACAAGGCACTGCACTAGCTGACGCCATAACTACTTCTGCTCGCAGCTTCAGTACCCAGAGTGAGAACAGCCGAGCAATCATTGTCATTTCAGATGGAGAAGATCACGAAGGAGATGTAATGGATGTGGCCCGTACCGTGGCTGAGAGTGGTATCAGGATTTATTGCATAGGTGTGGGTTCGCCGGAGGGTAAACCTATTCCCATGAATGGAGGGCTGCTGAAAGATAGGGATGGGGAAATAGTGGTAACTCGTCTGGATGAAAATACGCTCAGCAAGATAGCCGATATAGGAGATGGTCTTTACGTGCGTGCAGGTAATAGCGAATTTGGCTTAAATCCCATTATTGACCATATTAAGGAGATGGACGAACAGGAGTTTCAGTCTGTGGTGTTTGAGGATTTCGATGAGCAGTATATGTACTTTTTCGCCATTGCGCTCTTTTTCCTAATACTCGAAATGCTGATTTCCGAGAAGAAAGGCCGCAGACAGCTCTTCAAAATGGAGGATAAATGATGAAAAGGATAGTTTTAATAATATTTGTACTTTTTATGACCGTATTAACGGCCTTTGCGCAGGCAGATCGTTCACAGGTACGCCGGGGCAACAGAGATTTCCGTAAGGAAAAGTATCAGGAGGCTGAAATTAACTACAAGAAGGCGCTTGTGACCGACTCACTTTCCAATGCAGCCGGTTACAATCTCGGCAATACTTTTTTCCGTATGGAAAATTTTACCGAAGCGGATAAATATTACTCTTCGGTGGCCGATTCCCTTGGAAAGGAGAAGCATGGTTCCGATATTTATCACAATATGGGCAATTCGTTGCTTAGTCAGAAAAAATATGCTGAAGCAATAGAGGCCTTCAAGAACTCTCTGCGCCGTAATCCTGACGATATGGAGACAAAGTCTAACCTTGCTTACGCTCAAAAGATGTTGCAGGATCAGCAGCAGAATCAAGACCAGAATCAGGACCAGAATCAGGACCAGAACCAAAACCAGGATCAAGACCAGGATCAAGACCAGAACCGGGACCGGAATAAAGACCAAGATCAAAACGATAACAAGGATCAGGACAAGAATCAGGACCAGGATCAGAATCAAGATCAGAATAAGGATAATAATGACGACAAACAGGACCGGCGAGGTGGAGAGACTCCTCCCCCTAAAATAACACCTCAAGCTGCCCAGCAGATGCTCCAGGCGATCCAGGAGAAAGAAAAAGAGACCCAGGAGAAGGTCAAGAAGGAAAAGGCCCTCTTGTTAAAATCCAAACAGAAAGAAAAAAACTGGTGATCACACCGGATGAAATAGTATGAAACGAACACTGACATTCCTCTTTTTATTACTTGTTTCGGCCAAAGCAGCCTTCGGCCAGGGGCTCACTGTTGAGGCTCCGGGCGTAGTAGCGATGGACGAGACATTTAGAATAGTCTTTACTTCAGATGGCAAGATGTCGGACTTTGACTGGCCAGGGAGTGACGATTTCAATGTAGTGTGGGGGCCACAAAAAGGCACTTCCAGCAGTGTGAGCATTATCAATGGCAAACGGACTTCCACCCACAAAGAGACTGTGACTTATTTGCTTCAGGCCAAGGGTGTAGGGAGTTTTACCATGCCGGCAGCAACTGCTACCATCGACAAACAGCAGTATAGTACGCGCAGTATCACCATTGAGGTGGTCGGCAGCCAGCAGGAGACACAAAGTCAGGACCGGAATCAGCAGGCTGATACACAGCAGAGCCGGAGCGATTCAAAGGTACAAAGTGCCTCTTCCGACGATATTTTCCTAAGGTTGACACTAAACAAGCGCAATGTCGTAAAGGGTGAGCCTATAATTGCCACCCTCAAGCTATATACCAGAGTGGACATCGCAAATTTTGAGGATGTAAAGTTTCCTACCTTCAATGGCTTCTGGAGCAAAGAGATCGATACACCGCAGAATATAGAATTCAACAGGGAAAATGTAGACGGCACCATCTACAATGCGGCCTTGCTTCGTAGGTATATGCTTATTCCCCAGCAGACCGGAAAAATCAATATTGAGTCTGCGGAGATAGTCTGCGTGGTAAGGATACGTGCTAGTACCACAGGTCCGAGAAGCATTTTCGATGACTTTTTTGACAATTTCCAGACAATCAGAAAACGGCTCTTCACTCCCGAGACTGTAGTTACGGTAAATGCTTTGCCGGCAGCTCCGGCATCTTTTGGCGGTGGAGTTGGAGATTTCAAGATCAGTACATCATTGAGTAAAGATAGTCTTACTGCACATGAGGCCGTTTCGCTGACTGTCACGATTAGCGGAACCGGTAATATTTCCATGTTGGAAGCTCCAAAAGTGGAGTTTCCCTCCGATTTTGAACTCTATGACGTTAAGACTACTGAAAAGGTTTCATATGATGGTACTTCAGGCAGCAAGACTTTCGAATATCCCTTTATACCACGTAGCCACGGAGATTTTGAGATTGCCCCGATTGAATATTCATTTTATGACCTTTCAGCTAAACGATACAAAACTCTAAATACCGGTGCTCTCTCCGTTAAGGTGGGGCGTGGCAGCGGCATTGATCATGGAGGAGTGGTAATGCCGGGTGTCACCCGACAGAGTGTCAAAAATCTGGCTGAAGATATCCGGTATATCTCGATCGGTGCTCCTTTGTTGAGAGATAAAGGGCGTTTCTTTGCCGGATCGTTCCATTTCTATGGATTGATTGCGATTATCATACTGCTATTTTTCGCAGTAGGTGCAATCTTCAAAAAGAGAGCTGCACTTCGTAGCGACGTGATAGGTACACGCAACCGTAGAGCCAAAAAAATGGCCCGTTCGCGTCTGCAACAGGCAGGCACCTATCTAAAACAGGGACTCAGCGGAGCATATTACGAGGAACTCCATAAGGCGATGCTCGGTTATGTCTCCGACAAACTGATTATCCCTGTGGCCGACCTATCCAAAGAGAGAATCTCCTCATCCCTTGCAGAAAAGAGTCTTCCCGACCAACTGATAACCCGGTTCATTTCCATCCTTGACAGATGTGAATTTGCAAGATACTCGCCTGATTCCAAAACTGCGGAGATGGAGAGTCTCTACGATGAAGCTGTGAGTGTTCTTTCTGAAATTGAATCACAACTGAAAAGCACGACCAAACGCTCAAGGAACTCTGTAGCGCTAATCATTGCGCTGCTTCTGTTACTCACCCCTTGTGCTGCTCCTGCCCAGGAAAGTGTAGATGATCTTTGGGAAATGGCATCCGGTTACTATGCAGAAGGCGACTATGTCAACGCGCTTAACTTCTACCTTATGATAGAGGGTGAGCAGAAGGTTTCGCCGGATCTCTATTACAATATAGCCAACAGCTACTTCAAGAGCGGCGATAATTCTCACGCAATCCTCTATTACGAGAAAGCGCTCAAACTGGATCCCTCACATGCTGATGCGTCACACAACCTGGCCATTGCACAGAGATTTACTCTCGACAAGATAGATGTATTGCCCGATTTGATACTCGTAACCTGGGTACGTAAGGTAAAATATCTCTTCTCGGCAGATGTATGGGCATGGATTGCAGTTGCGCTGGCATTGGCTATGGCCATGCTGATGCTTGGATTCCGTTTTGGGTCTTCGCTTCGCAGTCGTAAAACTTCGTTTGTGCTGGCTTGTGTTTGTCTCCTATTTGCTGGCATAGCATTTGCGTTCTCCATTAGTGAGAAAAATGATGCGATCAAAGAGGATTCGGCAATAGTCATGTCACCGGTTGCTTCTGTAAGAAGTTCGCCTGGAGAGGCAGGAAACCCTATTTTCGTGCTTCATGAAGGCACTAAGGTCTCTTTGCTTGATGAACTTGGTGAATGGACGAGAATTGAACTCTCTGACGGACGCCAGGGCTGGATTACTGCTGAGAGCATCAGTAAAATTTAATTTTTAAGGAATGAGAAGAGTTCTACTGATACTATCTGCTGCCATGGCAGCAGTAATGCCTATCAGAGCCCAGTATTATTTTGCCACGCAGCCCGGTTCGCAGGCGAGTTTCAGGGTTTACGACAACAAAGGCGAATTCAGGGGTTCGTATGATGAAACCCTCCAAAGCTTAAACGGCGAGTCACTTGACAATGCTACCGTGATTTTAGAGCAGGTCTATTTTGATAAAAACGGCGAACATCTTTTCAAAGATGTAACGGCGAATATGTTCCTTTATTTCAAAGATGGAGAGTTGACCGTAAAACTCGAGACCATCAGAAAAGGAATAGCAACAAAGGACCTTATGGTAAAGGGCTGTGTTGTATTTGTTCCTTCGGATATCAGAGCAGGTGAGGAACTACCTGACAGAAGTTTGTCGATAAAGATCGGCAGTATCGGTGGTACGGTTGAGCTGACGGAGCGTAAAGTGCTCGGGATGGAGAGCGTGACTGTACCGGCGGGTACCTTCAATGCCGCCAAAGTACAGGAAAAACAGAAAACCAGAGTGGCAATAATCACTGAAGAGGTGACTATAATTACCTGGATGGTAAAGGACATCGGCTGTGTCAGACAGGAGACTTACAACAGTAAGGGACGTCTTTTACAGACTATCGAGATGGTCAGAAAGTTATGAACAACATTGTAACTACCCCATCCATAGTTGAAATCAGGAGTTTGTCCTGACCGATAGGTTCGATGGAGTTGATTAATGCAACGGAGATCTTGTGCTTCCAGACAAGGTTTCCGTTTTTGCTGTCAAAGCAGAATATGTTGCCTTTATCGGTGGGGACTATAAGCATCTCCCTGCCATCTTTCAAGAGGATTGTGGCTGACGGGGTGGGAGCGATGTCATAACCCAGACCGCTTCGAATATTCCATTCCAAATGGGGATCATCCGACAGGGTTGACCAGCACTGTATGGAGTTGAACATATTTTTTACGAAAATTTTCGATCCCTCTTTTGAAAGTGCTATCGATTCACGCCCTCCGTCAACAGTCCAGATCTCTTTTCCGGTACGGGCGTCGATTGCGTGACATTTCCTGTCAGGAGTAACGAAGAAAATCTTTCCATTGCTTTTTACCGGCCAGACTGCTGCGGGGGAGAACATTCTGCTGCCCTTATTGCGCCACACCCATTGTTCTTTTCCCGTAGCGGGGTCTAGAGAGTAGAGGGAATTGCCCCAGTCTCCGAAAACAATCTGCTCTTTGTCTGCAAAGGGCTCACACTCCACAAATCCTTTTACTGCACCATATTCCCACAAAAGTTTGCCATTACGTAGGTTAAGAGCTCTGAATTTGGTGTCTGAAGCACCGATATAGATTACTTTATTCATAATTACGGGCGAACCGAGTACGGACTTATTGCACTTATATTTCCATAATAGTTTGCCTTTGCGAAGGTTTAGACAGTAGATATAACCGTCTGTGGAACCGATGACCACTCTTGAACC
>ERZ795056.7016-NODE-7016-length-10894-cov-4.112557_pt1 | contig 10894 bp, 5 predicted proteins | sample MGYA00375140_ERZ795056 | MGnify/ENA primary metagenome ERZ795056 (study PRJEB30185, sample SAMN05720227) | activated sludge metagenome | isolation source: Anaerobic digester | place: USA | collected 2015-03-09 ...
TTGGTTATTCAGGATCCTCTAGTTCAAAGGAATCTTTTTTTGATAAAAGTTTTGGTGAGTATGCAGATTTTGAATATGTATTAGATCGTGTGCGGAGTGAACTTAAAAGAAAACAAGAGCAACTGACTCGTGAGCGAGAAGAAAATCAAGTATTTATGAATTCGGTTCAAGAGGCCCTGGTTTCAATGAACCAACAAGAAAGACTTTTGTATTTTAATTCTCAATTCAGTCATTTGTTTTTGGACCCAGCACTCGCGGATCGAAAAGACCTTACTTTACAAGAAATTTTTAGAGATCCAGATATTTTTCAAGTGTTTCACTTGGCCTTAGTTGAGGGAAAAGCACAGCGATTAACGGCTCAGAAAATTATTAAAAAAGACAATCAATCACGGTACTTTTCGATTTCAGTAACTCCTTTAAGAAAAAAAGAATCACAAGAAGTTATGGGAGCTGTTGGTATTTTTTACGATATTACTGAGATCAAACGCACCGAAGAATTACGACATGAGTTTGTTGGAAATGCGTCACATGAATTAAGAACTCCATTGACTTCAATCAAAGGTTATTTAGAAATGGTGCGAGAGGATCTTCAGGCGGGTCGATTGGAGCAAATTCAAGGATTTTTAAATATTATTTCAGACAATGTGAATCGGCTGATTGATCTGGTGAATGACCTTTTGAGTGTGAATGCTTTAGAGTCCAGTTCGAGTTTAAAAATTGAAAGTTTTTCTCCACTCGCTCTTTCTGAGCAAGTCATACATGAGTTATTACCTTTGGCAACAGAGCGACATCAGAAAATTTTATTACAAAGTCAAATTGATCAAGTGACCGGAGATCCTCGTAAATTAGAACAAGTGATTCGAAATCTCATTTCAAATGCGATAAAGTATATCGGTAATGATAAACAAATTGAAGTGATTTGGGAAAAAGGCGAGGGGAGGATGGCTTTATTGAGAGTGATTGATAACGGCCCTGGAATTGCTCAAGAGCATCACGCCCGACTTTTTGATCGCTTTTATCGAGTGGACAGAGGGCGCAGCCGCGGAGCTGGCGGAACGGGACTTGGTCTTGCCATTGTAAAACACATTATTCACAGTCACGGTGGTACCGTGGAAATAAAAAGCTCCTCTGAAGGGGGTTGTGAATTTGTTTGTCAAATCCCCCAACTTCGCGATTAGGACTTAGATAGTACTTGGTCCTGGCATTTTGGTTCTATGCTTTTTTCTTGCATCATATGTCAGAATTAGCGTATAATTCTGACATATGATACCGCGAATTGTTAACTTATCGAAAGAACACAGTTTTTTCTTGTTTGGTCCGAGGGGGGTTGGTAAGTCGACCTTGCTAGAATCATGGCTTCAAAAAGAAAACACGCTATTTATTGATTTGCTAGAGCCTGCAGAATTCAAACGCTATTCATTTAATCCCGAAATGCTTGCTGGTGATTGTACTGCAAACAAATACGACATTATTGTCATTGATGAAATACAAAAAGTGCCTGCTTTGCTAGATGTCATACAAAAATTGATGCGAAAAACTTCACTGATATTTATTCTAACGGGATCCAGTGCAAGAAAACTGCGCAGAGGAGCTGCCAATTTATTGGGTGGTCGTGCCTTTGAATTTCATCTGCACCCATTGACCCATATAGAGTTGGAAAAATCTATGACGGGATTTAATTTGGATTTAGTTTTGGCCTGGGGTAGCCTTCCCTATATTCAGTCTATGACTGACTTAAACAAAGTAAGGTCTTTACATGGCTATATTACAACTTATTTAAAGGAAGAGGTCCTAATTGAACAAGTTGTAAGAAAGCTTGAACCCTTTCAGCGCTTTCTTGAGGTTGCGGCTCAGATGAATGGTAAAATTTTAAATTATGCTAAAATTGCTAGGGATTCAGGCGTTGAGGAAAAAAGTGTAGCTCGCTATTTCCAGATACTTGATGATACTTTGTTGGGCTTTCATTTACCTCCCTACTCCACATCCATACGAAAACAGCAGTCTCAAAAGTCAAAGTTTTATTTTTTTGATTCAGGAATTGTTCGTGCTCTTTCAAATCAAGTGACATTGCCGCTTGTGCCTCACACAAATGTTTATGGAGATCTGTTTGAACACTTCATAATTAATGAATTTATAAGGATAAATGATTATTTGGAAACTCATTTTAAGTTTACGTTTTTTCGCAGTAAGGACGATGTGGAAATAGATCTTATTATTGAGCGCCCGGGGCAGGCAACAGTACTAGTTGAAATAAAAGCAAAAAACTTTCACGAGTCTGAAGACTCCAAAAATCTTCAAAAAATTGGATTAGAATTTCCAAGTAAAGAGCTCTACGTATTATCAAATTGCCTTAATGCAACAGTGATTGAAGAAGTTTATTTTTTACACTGGCGTGAGGGTATGAAAAAAATATTTGGAAAAGCCTACAGTAAGATTCAGTTGTTAACGATATGATTTATTATTAGTTTTCTGAAAGTGATTTGATGGAAAAATTATTTTCTTTTAGATTTCCGTCCAATTGCAAATCTGAAAAGATTAAATAGGTTTTTCTGCTATTTTGTACGTTTTTAATTTCAACTTCAAGGGCTCGCCATTTTTTTTTCATTTCAACATATTTTAAAAAAGTAAAAGTTTTCAATAACTTTCCTTTTTTGTCAAAAAGATCGAGCTTAGATAAAAGCCCGTCGGGACGAAACTCTGATAAGGCACGGCTATAGAGCCCCAGTGGTTTTGAAAATTGGGAATCCACTTTTAACGTTGGAGTTTTTTGAAGAATTTTATTTTTTTTAATTTTTAAATGATTTAAATTAAAATCTTCAGTGTAAAGTTCAGATTCTAGAATTTTTGAGTTTTGTTGCTGCGTTGTTAATATTTTACGAGTTTGCCGAGAGGAGGGTAAATAAATCCATTTTTCTTCTTTTTGATTTTTCATAACACTTAATAAAGCAGTCCCTCGCAGATCTTTTGGATATTTTAACTGCATTTTTGTGTAATGGGTGTCCTTTATGGAAAGTCGAGAATAAGATAATTCTTTTCTTTTTTCAGTGCCGTCTTTTTCAATGATTTTCATGGTTAAGTTGCCGGACTCATTGGGAGTAATAATATTGAGTTTTAATTTTTCAAGTAATGAATCTAAAGCGGGGTCCGCGGAAAATGATTTCGGAGCAAATAAAGTAAGAAGAGTAAAAAGTAAAAAAACACTCACACTCTTAATAGTCTTAATGCTTTTAAGGCTCTTAAAGCTAGACATCCATCCTTGAAATTTATGATATTTTCCAAAGGTCTTTAACATTGTTGGAAGTAAGACCAGATCTCCCAATAGCCCAGTAAGTACAGATAGGACCATAAAAACTCCAAACATTTGATTCATTTTAAAATACGATACGGCAAATCCAGAAAAACCTAAAGCTAAAACTAAACTAGAAAAAAAACAGGCATTCGCTTCTGACCAAAAAGTGTGCATCAACGACTTATCAAAGGAATACCCTTTTTGAATATACTGTCGAAGGCGTTCTAATAAATAAACAGTGTTATTAAAGGCGAGACCTAAGGATATAGATAAAATAATTGAGATACCCGGTTTGATGGGGATTTCCCAAAGTGACAAAGCCCCTAATAATAAAGCTGGTGGAGTTAAATTGGGAATGCAGGCAAGAATGGCCCAACCCAAACTGCGGTAGGTTACCAATAATAAAATAAAAATAATCACCATGGCTTGCCAAAATCCAAATAAAAGATTCAGTGAAACCGTATTGTTGATGTCGTGAATATAGGCGGCCGTTCCTCCTGTTAGGACTTGAGCCTGTGGAAATGTTTTTTGTACTAATTTTCGAATGTCTTGAACAAGGTACCACATTTTGGAACCTGGTAGATCATTCAATCGAAGAGCTAAGCGTGTGCTTCGACCATCGCTGCTTAGAAAATGTTCAACAGGACTTTTTTCAGCCATTGAAAATAAAAATAAGACTTCAGAAGCAGGAGTTCTTTGAGGTTTATTTCTTAATCCTGAAGATTGAAAAATATCTGTTAAAGATATGACGCTACCAACACCAGTTTTCTTTCGTAGATCTTTAGATAAAGTTTCTAATTGTTGAAGACGTTTTTCTTCACTCCATGGGGACTCCACAGACTTTGGCCATCGAATTTCTAATTCTAAAGGGACAATTCCCCCTAAATATTGATCGACCAAGGCTGTTGTTTTTCGCACTTGATGGTCCTTGGGAAGGTCATCAAATAATCGCGCTCTCCAGGAAAGATCTTTTCCAATCCAGGCTCCGCCTATTGTTATAAATACGAGTAACGTAAAAAAGGAGCGATGGAATTTAAATAAAAAAAATGGCCATCGAGCTTTTGCACTCATCCAGGAACGAACCTCGGGAGGATTAAAAAATGTTAGGAAGGCTGGTAAAACAAGTGCTGTATTGATCCAAGTTATAAGTAAGGCCACGCCGACGCTGAATCCAAATTCTTTGACCAAGGGGGATTCACTCAGAGTTAGAGTAAAAAAGCCTAAAGACGTCGTTAAAGCCGTTAGTAAATTCGGTCTAAAAAGCTCTATAAAAGTTTCAACTAAGGTCTGATTTTTTGAATTCAGCTCTTTTGAATATCTTTCGGTAAATCTTAAAATGGAATGCAGTGAAATAGAAATGACTGTCATTGTGATGAGTATAGGGATGGTTGTTGAAAGTACATTAAAAGAAAAGCCAAGTACAGAAATCCCCCACACACTTAAAATGTTGGTCATAAAAGCAAGGACGGAGCTTATTATGATGGGGCTCAAATTTTTAAAAATAAAAATTAAAGCCGTAAGACTTAAAAAAAATGCAATAATAATAAATTGTAAAATTTCTTGATGTAGAACTTGTTTAACGTCGCTTTGAATAGCCGGAACTCCCCCTAGGGAAATTTCAGCAAAAGAAAGATAATTTTTAGATATTGTTAAGATCTCACTTTTGGCAACTTCAATATTTTTTTGTGTTGATGGATTTAAAGTGATTAAGATATTAAGTACTTTTCCATTTTTGGATAAAAAATTGGGAGATAAAATAGCATTTGTTTTTCTTTCAAGGTTTAATTTTTGTGGCGACATATGGTCAATTAATAGACCGATACCTAGACCCTGATCCGATGGACTTGCACCCTGTAAAGTACTTAAACTTTGAACTTCTTCGACAAATTTTGATTGTTGAAGATGTATTGTTAGTTTTTTTAAAGAACTTAAATAGGGTTTGGCGGTCCAGCTTTTTGTATCATCCTTTAATTTTGCAACGATAAGTAAAGGGGAGGAGTCATTTAAATGAAATCGATTTTTAATATTTTCATTTTGTTTTAGTAAGTGATGATTTGTTGGAAAAAATTGGTCCAAATTATACTCTGTTTTAACAGAAAAAACTTCAAACACTCCAAAAATTGTTAGACTCATAAACAGAGCTAAAATTAATGCAGAAAGTAATTTTAATTTTTTTGTCAAAATTTCATTCAATTTTTTCAACATATAAAACTATCTTTCTAAAGATCCTTCTTTGCAGCTAGACTAAGATCATGGTCATAAAAAATATAAAAATATCTAAACAATTCTTACGAATTCAACATCTCTTCTTGTCGGTGATTTTTGCTAATACCTTAGTTCTTTCTGAAAAATCTTTTTCAGAATCCATTGTGGAAGCTGAATACGTGTCATTAATTCCACAAAAATATATTTTTAATGAAGTGGATCAATTTCTAAAAAAAGAACTAAAAGATATTCAATGGAGTTTACCTCTACTCGCCTTTGGTCAAAACCCACCCATTGAGCTTAAAGGTCTCCACTTTCGAATAAGTCCTCGACTTATACAAAGTTCTGTATCCCTAATTAATCCTAATGTGATGGTGATAGAGCTCACAGACAATGAAATTCAAATGCAAATCAACTCACTCGAAATCGATCATATTTATAATCAACAGGTTGGCGGAGTGAAGGCTCGTCTTCATTTGCAGGCTCGGTGTGAGGGCTTGGATTTGAAAATTATCGATTTACAATCTCAAATTAAATTTAATATGCAAGCGGTATCAAAAGATAACTTACTTCAAATTCAATCTACTGGAATTTTCGTAGATATAAAGCAACCACGAATAGAATTCTCATCATTACGATGTGAGGGTGTTCAGGGGTTTGATGATTATATTCAGCAGACAGTGAAAGAGTATTTAAGTCGTCCCGATCGAATCCATGAACTTTTAAATCAATGGGCTTTAAGCTTTTTAAATCAAAAATTACAGTCCTTGGCATTTAATTGGCAACAGACCAGAGTGTTGCTGAACTCAGATGACCTTGAAATTCAACTTAAGCCTTTTTATTTGGCACCATCATTCCAAGGAAATTGGATGAATAAAGGGCATATGGAATTTAAATTTAAGAAAAGAAACTTTCCGAATCAATTTATACCATTTTCTGCGGCGGTTCCTTTTAATAAGTCCTCTCAACCGGTACTCATGTTTCCAGATGAAGTTTTACCTCAATTGATGAAACTCTATCTTTTGCCAAAACAATGGATGACATCAGGTACAACTCAAGAGATTTCTGGGTTTAAAAAATTAATGAAGTCCCGTTGGGCACAGCTATTTGTTTGGGCTGATCTTTTAAATTTTAGTAAAAAATCTGTATTTTTCTATCGTTCAACAGTTTCAGAGGAGAGTGTTGTTTCATTAAATTCAGATGCATCTTTAAATATTAAAAATCAATTTTTAGTTTCTTTATTTGCTCCAAAAAAAGGGGAATATATTCCCTATGTAAATTTTAAAATTCCGTTTCAATCTAAAATTGATTTTAAAATATTAAATAACTCACTTCAGATTAAAACAGAAGAAACACAGTTGAAATTAAAATATCAATGGGATGAATCCTATTGTGAACTTCCTGGAACCTGTGGAAGTATTTCAAAAAGTACTTTATCTGAAGCTTTAAAAGAATTTTTAAAATCAAATCTTTTTCAAATGCCTCTGCCAGAATGGAAATTGTATAAAGATTCACAGCCGATAGTTTTGAATCAAATACTTCATGATAGCCCCAATAAAACGTTTAATTTTTATTTTGGGTCTTTTTAAAAATTAGCTTCAATGCCCAATCCAAACTTTTTATTGTTCGAAAAAGCTCCAAGAGAAGAATTTGTATTGGCCTCAATCCAATGGATGTAGGTCTTTATTTTATAAATATCATTCATACGATAAATCCATGTTAAATCCATCAATGAGCTTTTTAATTTAAGATCATGAGATATAAATAGGGTTCCTGATTGATTCTGTGATCCTAAATATTGAACTCCAAGCATTGTATTGCTTTCGAAAAAATGAGTTAAAGAATCAAGGTCATTTCCAGAAAATGTGGGATTTGTATTTGTCCACGCATATTGAAAAAGAGTGATCCACTGATGTGAAAGAGGTTTTTCAAGGGCCACTACAGTTTCATAACGAATGGGTTTTAAGTTTAAAACAGAGTCTTGAGGCTGAAACCCAGCCGATTCAATTTTGAATAAAAAACTTTGAAAATTATGAGTCATTGAAAGTCCGAGCATTTTTTGTCGGTACTCTTGAATTTGTAAAACTACGTCCGAATCAACTTGGACAATATATTCAGGTGAAATTTGAAGCAATTGACCTGTTACTATAGGGGATATCAGGGGGAGGCCCGCAACTCCATCGTAATAGTAAATTCCAAATTCAGTATTTTCTATAAATTTTTGACCACGAAAAGCGATATTATTTTTTAGAGGCGAGTCCTCTGTGTCGTTCGTGCTGGGACGATCGTAGGTGTAGTTTAAAGTTTGTGGAAGGCGAAGAATCATTTTATTTCCTTCCACAGTGGGTTGATTTGAGATGTAGATTTCTCGTGGAAGCCAGCGGCTATTTGTGCCCGGAAGTAATGCTTTGTTTGCTTTGGGAATCAGAATAAAATCAAACTCCCAACCCTCTTTTGAAAAGTTAAGTTGAACATTTAAGGCTCCCATTTTTTTTGAGTGAATGGGGTCAAAGTAGTTTTTAGTATTCACAATATCTACGGGATTAAATCCATCCGTAACCCCCCAATTAAAAAAATCAGAACCCACTTTTAGACTCCAAGGATCAAAATTCCAGCGGTAGTTCGCTTGTGAAAAATCAAAATAGAAGCGTTCTTCAGGGGAGGGGTTTTTAGGGCTCCAGTTGAGCTGAGTCTGAAGTCTTAGAGCCCCGACTTCAAAATGGGTTTCATTTTCAAGATCACTTACTTGGGGGTCTGACTTCGCTAAAGGATAATAAAAATGACGAAGTTCAAATCTTGAATCCCATTCATAGGCCAAAACATATTTTGCAGATATGATGGAGTTTAGGAAAATGAAAATTTGTAAAGCGGCTGCTCGTTTGGTAAATACCCATTTCATGAGATAAAATACTACAATAGATAGATCGAGTTTGGCGATTTAAATCTTCTGAATTTACTAGCACGCTCCGGAAACCTAGATTCAGATCGCTTAAGATATTCAAAATAAAGACTCATTGTTTTAATTCGATCTTGAACGGTAGGGTTTTGACTTAAGTAGCTGGGAATGTGTTCTTCCTTAAATATATCGTAGGCCCCAAATATAAAAATTACTTTCTGTAAATGTACAGGATTCACGTTCAAAAGCCATTCCATTTCGTTTGCTGTTACGTTTCGATCTGGATGAGTAAGGATGTTTCTGGGTACAAAAAAGGCTATTGTTTTATTGCTGTTTATCATGCTCGTAAGAATCTTTTGGGTGTGCTCTGGTTCAGAACCTAAAATCCCAAATTCTTTATAAGCATCACGACTTATTTTTGTTGTATTTAGGATCGCAGCCGAAACTTGTCTGAAATAATCTAAGCCCAGTTTATAAGTGGGGTTTAGATTATTTAAGTTTTGAAGAAAATCCTTTAGTGTAAATAAACCGCCTGAATATTTCTGTAAATGTTGAATACTATCCGAAGAAAGTCCCGAAAAATTGAGTTCTTCATTCAAGGTATTGTTGGTTAACCAATCCCTATTTATTTGACGGGTTTCATTTGCCACCGTTAAAGGGGGAAAAAGATTCTCGCACTGGTTGTTTAAGGCAATTACAGAGGACGAACTAAACCCTACAATAAGATTTGCTACTAAAGCAAAAACAACACTTTTTATGCTAGGGTTTCTTTTTATATCCATTTATTCTTTAGACTCTTTCCTGATTTTTATTTGTTAAATTTAGTGTGAATTGATATTTTGCAAAGCGTTAGTAGTCAAGCTTTAAAACCGTATCAGATTGATTGCCTCAAAATTATACGAAAAAAATATTTTTAAAATTAACACAAAAATCTAGATTTTTTGTAAATAGTGATAACCAGGGATCTATTTTTGTCTATAATTTGAGACTGTCAAAAAAGTTTTCATACTGAATTGCTGAATTTGGGCACAAATGTGGAAACAATCATTAAAAAAAATTAAGTTTTTGTCGATAAGCTTGATATGATTTCTGTAGTCACCTTACCTTTGAATGTATTTAACGATACATGGAGAAGATGAATGTTAAGATTCTTTTTAGTAAAAATTTACGTTTTTTCTTTCATTCTTATATTTTCGGGTTGCTATTATGATGTGAGTATAAAAAAAAGCAGTGATAAGGATAGTACTAGTCCCAAAGCAGCTAGTAATCTTTTAGTTTCTACTTACAGCTTATCCACAAGTAGTTCACCTGTATTAAGTTGGGATTTATGTGAAGACTTTGAATCTGGTGTAGATTCCTCAAGTTATGAAGTTCAGATTTTAAAATATTCTGACAATTCCATTGTAAAAAATTGGCAAAATTCGAATGCAGGGAGTTCTATTGGGGATTTAAATTTGTCTGTTGGCGAATCCTATTATTTTCAAGTCAGGTGTTCTGACCTAGCAGGGAATAGTTCAAGTATTGTTAATAGTAACATCTGGACAGTTCCTAATATTTTATCAATATCACCTCTAAATGCAGTTTCAATATTAACTGGAGAGACTTTTAATTTTGTTGGAATTTCTGGTGTACCAAACTATGTTTATTCGGACAGTGGTTCTGGATATCTTAATAATTCAACAGGACAATATATCGTTCCACTTAGAGTTTCTCCCGTCAGTGAAACAATTCTTGTAAACGACGAAGCCGGTCAAACAGCACAGGCACAGGTCAATGTGCAAGCTTTTCAAGAAGTCAAAAATATTTCTTCTAGTACGAATGTTACACAAGGTCGAAGTTTATCTGCATTTTTGGAATATGGTGGCGCTTTATATGCGACATCTAACAGTACAACTATTGCTGGTGTAAACACTTCTAAAGACTTTGTGGAAATATTAAAAAGTTTAGATGATGGTGTGACATGGTCTAAAGTAGGTGTTTATCAAAATAAAAGTGGAGTAGATACAAATTCTTCAAATAAGGGATTCATTTCCATTGGAAGTGACTTTTATTTTACTGGATATTCAGGAAAAAATAACTCAAATCTTCATACTTTTGTTGCTAAAAGTACAGATCAAGGCGCAACATGGACAACTGTTTATAATTCATTCTCTGATTATTCCTCTTATAGTAATGGACTTATAGATACTCAAGATGGTGCTATTCTTCTTTCATTTCAAACAAAAAGCAGTTCATTAAATGAAAGTAAAGCATTTATTTACAAGTGTAATTTAATAACATGGATTTGCAGTGAAAAATTTAGTTACATTTCTGATTTTTATGCCAGTTTAACAGATTTTAAAAAGGACAATACTGGTGCTATATATATTGCTGGACGTAAACATTTCTCTATGCCCGCAGGTTTAGATGCTGCTCAGTTTCTTAAATCAACTGATCAAGGAGAAAATTGGATAATATTAAACGATACTCTAGACGGTTTTGATTATCCTAATGATATTGTTGTC
>ERZ795056.7017-NODE-7017-length-10891-cov-5.379107_pt1 | contig 10891 bp, 3 predicted proteins | sample MGYA00375140_ERZ795056 | MGnify/ENA primary metagenome ERZ795056 (study PRJEB30185, sample SAMN05720227) | activated sludge metagenome | isolation source: Anaerobic digester | place: USA | collected 2015-03-09 ...
TATTAGAAACCTCATAAGCCGTCAGTATTCCGTCATCCTGGCCGGGCGTTTGTTCGCCGCCTTTCCAGACATAATTTGCACCGGCAAAAATAAGCCCTGATCTCAAGAGCGGGTTTTCTGAAAAACGATACGTTTCCTCGCCCATATTTATAAATGCATCATTTGGTTTTTCCTTTTTTGGTTCTGGGAAAAAGAAACCATGTGTAGAAACATGAATGACTTGAGGCGCTTTTCCTGATAAATTTTTAAATATTGTTTCCGTAGCATTGCTGTCACTGTATAAAACTGTACTTGTTTTGTTTTTTCTGAACAGACTGTCAATATATCTCGCCTCCTTGTATGTGCCCGGCAAATACCTCCAGCTTATACTCCTAGTACTGTCATTTGATATCTGAGGACCACGGTTGTATGCAAACAATTCTTTTTCATCTTCAATACCCTTATCTGTCTTCATCTGATCATAATTTATCCCTCCACAAAGAAATGCTGTGTCCGAAACAGTAATATATCTGTCTTCTCTCTCTGAACCCACAATCTCTGCTGTCCTGCCTAATTGAACAAGCTTATATTTATCCAACAGACACATACTGTCCGGTGTTGCAATCGCGGCAAATGATATCTTGTGCAATAACCCTGATGGTGAATAATAAACCGTATTAATATCTTTCAATAAAGAATCGATTGGTCTCCAGATCAGATCATAGAGTTTGGATGCAAGGTGCAATGATTGGGTTGCACCATTTATTCCAACTCCTCTGGCCGAATATAACTGTTCGGTCTTCTGGGCATCACCACCGCAAGTATTATTTAGAACAGAATCTAATTGTTTTTCTTCACACAAATATATCATTTGCGGATACTCATCGTTTTTCCGTAATACAAGGGCAACATAATATGTGCTAACTTTTGTCCAATTTTTTAAATCATAAAAATTAAATGAACTAAACTCAATGGCGACTTCATTATTTCCTATATCATTCTTTAAATCCTCCCAGCTTGTTTTTAAAAATTGCTGTTGATTCGCAAATATTTGCGAACTACGGACTAGCTCTTTTTCCAACTCATTCACTTTTTCTTCCATTTCTTTAGTATCGAGCGTGCGTTGAATAACAGGAAGACTATATTGTTTGGCAAGTTCTAAGTGCATCGCTGTCAAGTAATTATATATGTTGATTATCCCCGTGTCTTTACAATTAATTATTCTTTGACGCATTTGTATACCTGAACTTAGCATCATGCCTTTGGTCATAAACTCAATGTTGTATGCTTCTCCTACTAATGCCGGACTAATTGTCTTGCGTTGTAGAAAATAACTCTGGTAAAATTTAAAATTATCCAATACCGTTTTAAGATAGTTTGCCATCTCTGTTTCAGATAAAAATGTAAATTGCTTCTCAATTTGGGTTGTAATAATATGAAACGCCTTAATAACCATAGAATCTGCCTTTTTGTCGTTTTTCAGGAGTATATTTAATATGGCTAAGTTTGTCAATGAAATAGAATAATCAGAATGTTCTTCACCATAAACTTTCTTATGGATTTGCAATGCCTGCAGAAAAAGAGGTTCTGATTTTTCGTAATTTCCCATTGTTCTGTATAATTCGGCTAAGTTATTTATAGATGTGGCATAATCAGGGTGCCCTTCCCCCAAGGCCTTCTTTTTGATTTGTATTGCCTGCAGTAAAAGAGTTTCCGCTTTTTCGTAATTACCCAAATATGTATATATTCCGGCTAAATTGTCTAAGGTTATAGCATAATCAGGGTGTTCTTCGCCCAACGTTTTCTTCCATATTTGCAATGCCTGCATGTAAAGAGGTACTGCCTTTTCGTAATAACTTAAGGCAATATTTAGCCCAGCCAACTGGTCTGTTCTGTTATTACCTAAGGTTGTATATAGCGTTGCTAAACTGTTTAAGGAGTTTGCATAATCAGGATGTTCTTCACCAAATGCTTTCTTTGTAATTTGCAATGCTTGCAGGTAAAGAGATTCAGATTTTTCGTAATTGCCTAAGAATTCATATAATGAAGCTAAGTTGTGTAAAGAAGTTGCATAATCAGGGTGTTCTTCACCTAAAATTTTCTTTTCAATTTTTAATGTCTTCAAATAAAGAGATTCGGATTTTTCATACATACCCATTGATTGATATAATAAGGCCAAGTTGTTTAAAGATGTCGAATAAGAAGGATGATCTTCGCCAATTACTTTCTTTTTGATTTGCAATGCCCGCAGGTAAAGAGTTTCTGCTTGTTCGTATTTTCCTAAAGTTTGATATAAATTGGCTAAACAAGTTAAAGAAATGGCGTAATCAGGGCTTTCCTCACTTAGGGTCTTTTTTGTGATTTGCAATGCCTGAAGGTAAAGAGGCTCTGCTTTTTCGTAATTACCTATAGCTATATAAAATTCTGCTAAGTTGTTCAAATCAGTTGCATATCCGGGGTGGTATTCACCAAGGGATTCTTTATCAATTTGTATTGCCTGTAGGTAAAGAGGTTCAGCCTTTTTATAATAACCCATGTTTTGATATAATGTCGCTAAGTTGTTTAAAGCTGCTGCGTAATCAGAATGTTTCACACCCAAAACTTCCTTTTTAATTTGTAATGCCTGCAAATATAAAAGTTCAGCGTTTTCGTATTTGCCTTTTTCCTGATATAAAAAGGCTAGGTTGTTTAAAACTACAGAGTATAAAGTGCAATTAATAGCATTATTTAGTTCATAAACCTTTTTAGCTTTAAGATTATAAATTTCTGCTTTATCTAATTGATAACTCCTATCAAAAGAAACTGCAGCATATATTAAGCATATCGAAAAGAAACTCGTATCATTTGCCCCATATGTTTTTTCAATTTCGGGTAATGCATTTTCAAATTCTGTAGCAGCTTTTTCATATTGTCCTGAATTAAAATATTCAAGTGCCTTGTTCACATCTTGTGAAAATGCAATAAAAAATGAAGAGAGAAGAATGAATAATAGAAAAAGAAGTTTATTAATCATAAAGCTCATTTTTATTTTAATTATTTTTTTATTCCATCAGCACAAACGCAGCCCAATAATAAGGATCATATTTCTTCCGCATTGTTGTTTGTGAGAGATAGAATGATTCTCGGATACTGTGATTGGAAAGACAATTGCTATAAAACAACTTCATAAATTCTGTTGTTTCTTTGTCAGGCACTTTCCATAAACTCATGATGATATAATCGACTCCGGCCATTTTTAAAGCCCGCTGCAGACCGAAAACTCCCTCACTCCCTTTAATGTCTCCCAATCCAGTTTCACAGGCCGACAAAACCACCAGTTTTGTATTGAATAAATTCATATTAGAAACCTCATAAGCCGTCAGTATTCCGTCATCCTGGCCGGGCGTTTGTTCCCCACCCTTCCATACATAATTTGCTCCCGCCATGATAAGGCCAGAACGTAATAAAGGATTTTCAGAAAAACGATAGGTTTCTTCACCCATTTTCAAAAATGCATCTTTTGGCTTTTCTTTTTTCGGTTCCGGAAAAAAGAAACCATGAGTGGAAACGTGAATGATTTGAGGTGCTTTATCTGATAAGTTTTTAAACATTGTTTCTGTAGCATTGCTATCACTGTAAAAAGTTGTGCTTATCTTGTTTTTTCTGAACAGGCTGTCAATATATTTTGCCTCCTTATAAGTGCCCGGCAAATACCGCCAGCTTATACTCCGGGTACTGTCATTTGATATCTGAGGACCACGGTTGTATACAAACAATTCTTTTTCTTCTTCAATACCCTTATCTGTCTTCATCTGATCATAATTTATACCACCACAAAGAAATGCTGTGTCCGAAACAGTAATATATCTGTCTTCTTTCTCTGAACCGACAATCTCTGCTGTGCTACCTAGCTGAACAAGTTTATATTTATCCAAAAGGCAAATGCTGTCAGGAGTTGCGATGGCTGAAAAGGATATCTTATGTAATAGCCCTGAAGGAGAAAAATAAATACTGGAAACATCTTTCAATAATGGTTCTATGGGTTTCCATACTAATTCATAAAGCCTTGAAGCAAGCGGTAACGATTGAGCACTATCATTGATTATTATACCACGGCTTGCATAAAGTTGGTTGGTCTTCTGTATGTTATCTCCTTCAGTCTTTTTAAGAATTGAATCTAATTGTTTTTCCTCGCACAAATAAATCATTTGAGGGTATTCATCATTTTTCCTTAGTACAAGAGCAACATAATATGTGCTGTCGGTCCACCTTTTTCCATCATAATACTGAAATGACGAAAACTCTATTGCAGTTTCGTTATCTTTTAATGTTGACTGAATGTCTTTCCAATTCGTTTTAATAAGTTGCTGTCCGTGGGCAAAAATGCTTGAGCTGCGGGTCAGCTGTTTTTCAATAGCATTAGCTTCTTCTTCCAATGTTTTGGTATCTTGGGTTCGCTTTGCAATGGGTAGTGTATATTGTTTTGCAAGTGCCACCTTTATAGCCACCCAGTCGTTGTATGTCCTTATTATTGCCGTATCTCCAGCTTTAAGTATATTTTGCCGCATTTGCATCCCCGAATTTAATAACAAACCCTTTGTGGTAAGCTCAATATTGTATGATTCTCCAGTTAGAGCAGGGCTAATCGTTTTGCGTTGTAGAAATAAGCTTTGAGAAAATTTAAAATTATCAACAACCGTTTTAAGATAGGTTGCCAACTCTATTTCAGATAAAAAAACTGATTGCTGCTTAATTTTTGATAAAATAGCTGAGATTGCTTTAATGATAAACGACTCCGACTTTTCGTAATTACCCATGTATAAATATAATAATGCTAAGTTGTTTAAATAGGTAACATATCCAGAATATTCTTCTCCACCGGATTTATTTATGATTTGCAATGCCTGAAGGTAAAGAGGTTCAGCCTTTTCATAATTACTCATAGATTCATATAATCCGGCTAAGTTATTTAATGTGGAAGCATAATCAGGGTGCTCATCGCCCAGAACTTTCTTCCGAATTTGTAATGCTTGAAGGTAAAGAGGTTCTGCCTTTTCGTAATTACTCATGGATTTGTATAATCCAGCCAAGTTATTCAAGGATGTAGCATAATCAAGGTGCTCATCGCCCAGAACTTTCTTTCGAATTTGTAATGCCTGCAAGTAAAGAGGTTCAGCCTTTTTATAATTGCCTGTTGCTCGATATAATCCAGCTAAATTGTTTAAAGTAGTAGCATAACGAGGATGATCAAAGCCCATTGCATTCTTTAATATTTGTAAAGTCTTTAAGTAAAGTTGTTCTGCCTTTTCGAAATTACCCATGGTTTGATAAAATTCTGCTAAGTTGTTTAATATAGTAGCATATTGAGGATGCTCTTCACCTAAGACTCTTTTTCTTATTTGCATTGACTGTAGAAAATAAGTCTCTGCCTTTTCGCAATCACCAACAGCATAATATAATGTTGCCAAGTTGTTTAGGACGGTAGCATAATCAGGGTGCTCATCGCCCAGAACTTTCTTTAGAATTTGCAATGCTTGTATGTAAAGAGGTTCTGCCTTTTCGAAATTACCCAAGGTTTTATATAATTCTGCTAAGTTGTTTAAAGAGGTAGCATAATCAGCATGTTCTTCACCCAACACTTTTTTTCGAAATTGCAATGCCTGTATGTAAAGAGGCTCCGCCTTTTCGTATTTACCCATTGCGTCATATAGCAAGGCTAAATTGTTTAAAGAGGTAATATAAGAAGGGTGCTCTTCGCCCAGTACCTTCTTCAATATTTGCGATGCCTGCAAGTAAAGAGATTCCGCCCTTTCGAATTTACCCATTTCTCTATATAATTCAGCTAAATTGTTTAAAGAGATAGCATAAGATGGTTGATCTTCGCCCAAGGCTTTCTTTCTGATTTGCTCCACCTGTATGTAAAGAGGCTCCGCCTTTTCGTATTTACCTGTGACAAAATATAATCCTGCTAAGTTGTTTAAAACCACAGAAAAGGTATAACTATTAATAGCATTATAAGCTTCGTAAACCTTTTTGGCTTTATAATAATAAGTTTCTGCCTTAATGAATTGCTGGCTTCTTTCAAAAGAAACAGCAGTATATAACAGGACTAAAGAATAATTGTTCGTGTCTGTTATCCCATACATGTTTTCAACTTTAGGTAAGACACTTTCAAATTCTACTGCAGCTAATTCGTATTTGCCTGCATTAAAATAGTCAAAAGCTTTTTTCGTGTCTTGTGAAAAAGCAACGAAAAATGATGAGAGTAGAATGAATAATAATAAAAGCTTTCTAATCATTAAGCTAAGTTTTTTACTCCATCAGTACAAACGCCGCCCAATAATACGGATCATATTTGTTACGCATTGTGGTTTGTGTAAGATAAAATGATTCTCGGATGCTGTGATTGGAAAGACAATTACTGTAGAACAATTTCATAAATTCGGTTGTTTCTTTGTCAGACACTTTCCATAAACTCATGATGATGTAATCGACTCCGGCCATTTTAAAAGCCCGCTGCAGACCGAAAACACCTTCGCTGCCTTTTATATCTCCAAGACCTGTTTCACATGCAGACAAAACCACCAGCTTTGTATTATACAAATTCATGTTTGAGACTTCGTAAGCTGTGAGTATTCCGTCATCCTGACCGGGTGTTTGTTCGCCGCCTTTCCAGACATAATTTGCACCGGCTAAAATTAGCCCTGATCTTAAAAGTGGGTTTTCTGAAAAACGATACGTTTCCTCGCCCATTTTTATAAATGCATCATTTGGTTTTTCCTTTTTTGGTTCTGGGAAAAAGTATCCATGTGTTGAAAGATGTATGATCTGAGGCCCTTTACCCGATAAGTTCTTAACCAAGGTTTCAGTGGCACTGCTGTCACTGTATAAAGCCGTACTTATTTTGTTTTTTCTGAACAGACTATCAATATATCTCGCTTCCCTGTATGTGCCCGGCAAATACCTCCAACTTATACTCCTGGTACTCTCATTGGATATCTGAGGACCACGGTTGTATACAAACAACTCTTTTTCTTCTTCAATACCCTTATCTGTCTTCCTCTGATCATAATTTATACCACCACAAAAAAATGCTGTATCCGAAACAGTAATATATCTGTCTTCTTTCTCTGAACCGACAATCTCTGCTGTACTGCCTAATTGAACAAGTTTATATTTATCAAGAAGACACATACTGTCAGGAGTTTTTATAGCGGCGAAGGATATTTTATGCAAAAGGCCTGAAGGGGAGAAATAAACAGTATTAATGTTATTTAAAAGCGAGTCAATAGGACTCCACACTAAATCATAAAGCTTGGAAGACGCGCATGATGATTGTGTTTTTCCATTAATTACTATGCCCTTGGTCGAATACAACTGTTTCGTTTTCTGGACATCATTACCAGAGGCCTGATTAAGTATAGAGTCTAATTGTTTTTCTTCACATAAATAAATCATTTGCGGGTATTTGTCATTTTTCCTTAGCACTAACGCAACGTAGTACGTGCTGTCGGTCCACCTTTTTCCATCATAATACTGAAATGATGAAAACTCTATGGCAGATTCATTATCTATTAATGTTGACTGTATATCTTTCCAATTAGTTTTTAAGAATTGTTGACCCTGGGCAAATATTCTTGAACTGCGTGTAAGTTGCTTCTCAAGAGCATTGGCTTCCTCTTCAATTACTTTAATATCTAGGGTGCGTTTTTCTATTGGAAGAGAATATTGATTTGCCAAGGACTTCCGAAGGGCTTGCCAATTATTGTATATTCTAATAATGGTTGTATCTCCGGCATTAAGTATATTTTGTCGCATTTGCATTCCTGAATGAAGCAACAGACCTTTAGTGATAAGTTCTATTTTGTATGACTCTCCAGTTAGAACCGGGTTGAGTGTTTTGAGTTGCAGAAAAAAACTCTGGTAAGCACTATAAGTATTCATTGCATCTTTAAGATAGTTTGCCATCTCTGTTTCAGATAAAAAAACTAATTGTTGCTCAATTTGTGATCTGGCAACAGCTATTGCTTTGACAAGCATTAATTCTGCTTTCTCATAGTCTCCTATTTTCAGATATAATGAAGTTAAATTTTTTAAAATTAATCCATAATGTGGGTGCCCTTCACCTAACACTCTCCCTACTATATCTAATGCTTGTAAATATAAAGGTATAGCCTTTTCATAATTGCCCATATCTTGGTATAATAAGGCTAAATTGCATAAAGAAATTGCATAATCAGGATGCTCATCACCTAGCGCTTTCTCAAAAATTTCTAATACTTGTAAAAACAAAGATTCTGCCTTTTCATATTCGCCCACTTTATATAATAATGCAACTAAATTGCTTAAACAAGTTGCATAATTAAGATGCTTATCGCCATGTAATTTCTTGCTTATTTCTAATGCCTTTGTATACAGATAACCTGCCTTTTTGTAATTGCCCATTTTTTCATATAGTGAGGCTAAATTGTTCATAATAAGTGCATAATTAGAATGTTCCTCGCCATCAATTTTTTTTATTATTTCTAATGCCTGTAAAAACAAAGTTTCTGCTTTTTCAAAGTTGCCAATATCGTTGTATAAAAGAGCTAAATTATTTAAAGATATAGCATAATAAGGATGCTTTTCTCCAAGAGTTTTTTTTCTAATTTCTAATGCTTGAACAAGCATAGATTCAGCCTTTTCATAACTACCAGTTTTTTCGTATAACAAACCTAAATTATTTAGCAAAACCGCATAATTAGGATGCTCTTCTCCAAGCACTTTTTTTGAAATTTCCAATATTCGTAATAGAATTGATTTTGCATTATTATAGTTTCCCATGTGTATATATAATTCAGCTAAACTATTTAAAGAAGCTGTATAATCAGAATGTTCTTCGCCCATAGCTTTTCTATTAATTTCTAGTACCTTTATTAACAAAAGCTCTGACTTTTCGTAGTCGCCAATATCTTGATATAACCTAGCTAAATTGCTAATTAACACTAAATACCAATTACATTCAGTTGAATTTTCGTATTCATATATTGCTTTAGCTTGAAGATAATATTTTTCTGCCTTTAAATATCGATAGCATTTACAATAAGAATCGGCAATAATAATCAATGTTTTTGAATAAAGGCTGGTATCAAGCGGTCCTAATTCTTTTTCAATTAAGGATAAAGCGTTTTCAAATTCTATAGCTGCTTTTTCATACTGACCTGCATCAAAAAACTCCCAAGCCTTGTCCACATCTTGTGGAAAGACAATGAAAAATGAAGAGTGAAGAATGAATAATAGAAAAAGAAGTTTATTAATCATAAAGCTCAGTTTTTAATTATTTTTTTATTCCATCAACACAAACGCTGCCCAATAGTATGGATCATATTTCTTTCGCATTGTTGTTTGTGTAAGATAAAACGACTCACGAATACTGTGATTGGAAAGACAATTGCTGTAAAACAACTTCATAAATTCTGTTGTTTCTTTATCTGGCACTTTCCATAAACTCATTATAACGTAATCCACTCCCGCCATCTTAAAAGCCCGCTGCAAACCGAAAACCCCCTCGCTGCCTTTTATGTCTCCCAACCCAGTTTCACATGCCGACAAAACCACCAGCTTTGTATTGTATAGATTCATGTTTGAAACCTCATATGCCGTCAGTATTCCGTCATCCTGGCCGGGCGTTTGTTCGCCACCCTTCCAGACATAATTTGCACCGGCAAAAATAAGCCCTGATCTCAAAAGCGGGTTTTCTGAAAAACGATACGTTTCTTCACCCATTTTCATAAATGCATCTTTGGGCTTTTCCTTTTGGGGTTCCGGGAAAAAGAAACCATGTGTTGAAACATGAATGATTTGAGGCTCTTTCCCTGATAAGTTTTTAAACATTGTTTCCGTAGCATTGCTATCAATGTATAAAGTAGTGCTTATCTTGTTTTTCCTGAACAGACTGTCAATATATCTAGATTCCTTAAAAGTGCCCGGCAAATACCTCCAGCTTGTACTCCTACTACTTTCATTTGATATCTGAGGGCCACGGTTGTATACAAACATTTCTTTTTCATCTTTAATACCCTTATCTATCCTCATCTGATCATAATTTATACCTCCGCATAAAAATACTGTATCGGACACGGATATATATTGATCCTTATTCCCTGACCGGACAATCTCAGCTGTACTGCCTAATTCTACAAGTTTATATTTATCCATAAGGCACATACTGTCTGGAGTGGCTAAAGCCGAAAAGGATATTTTATGCAACAGGCCTGAAGGAGAAAAATAAATAGTATTAATGTTTTTGAAGAGTTGGTCTATAGGTTTCCATACTAAATCATAAAGCTTGGAAGCTAAGTGCGAAGATTGATTGGCCCCATTGATTATTATTCCACGGTTTAAATAAAGTTGAGCCGATTTTTGTGCATCTTTGCCTATTGTCTGATTAAAAACAGAATTAATTTGTCTTTCCTCGCATAAATAAACCATTTGCGGATATTTATCATTCTTTCGCAAAACAAGGGCAACATAATAAATGCTATCGGTCCATCTTTTTCCATCATAATACTGAAATGACGAAAACTCTATTGCAGTTTCGTTATCTTTTAATGTTGACTGAATGTCTTTCCAATTCGTTTTAATAAGTTGCTGCCCGTGGACAAATATGCTTGAACTACGGGTGAGTTGCTTTTCAAGAGAATTAGCTTCTTCTTCCAATGTTTTGGTGTCAAGGGTTCGTTTGGCTATGGGAAGCGAATACTGATTCGCCAATGATTTCCGAAGAGCAACCCAATTATTGTATACTCTGATAATGGCTGTATCTCCAGCATTAAGTATATTCTGTCGCATTTGGATTCCCGAATAAAGCAGTATGCCTTGGTGTCAAGCTCAATGTCGTATGACGCACCAGTAATATCTGGATTATTTAATTTGCGTTCCAGAAAAAAACTTT
>ERZ795056.7024-NODE-7024-length-10888-cov-5.803102_pt1 | contig 10888 bp, 9 predicted proteins | sample MGYA00375140_ERZ795056 | MGnify/ENA primary metagenome ERZ795056 (study PRJEB30185, sample SAMN05720227) | activated sludge metagenome | isolation source: Anaerobic digester | place: USA | collected 2015-03-09 ...
AGCCAATGTAGAAGAAATGCCTGCACGCATGACCGCCGAAGATTTTTCTTATTACTCGCAAGTAGTGCCAGCGTGTTTTTACCGCTTAGGCACTGGTAACATTGCTAAAGGAATTACTTCGCCGATACATACACCTACTTTTGATGTAGACGAAAACTGCTTAAAAATCGGCAGTGGCTTAATGGCTTGGATAGCGGTGAATGGATTGAAGTAGTTTCTTGTTTTTTTGAAAATAGAATAAATTGTCATTCCTTTGTAAAAGGGAATCTCAACTGCCTAATTGTGGTTTATCAGTTGGTCTTTTACCCACCGAAATTTGCTTGCTGAATAGTGTTTTCACCTGCTGAAGGCCTAACTGTTCCTTTAAATTTGACCTTTATACTTTGGGTCAAAATCTACCATCCATTCAATACCATATTTGTCGCGGAACATACCGAAATAAGAACCCCATGGACTATCTGAAATAGGCATTTCAATTTGTCCGCCTGCTGAAAGGCCGTTGAATAATTTATCGGCTTCTTCTTTGCTTTCCGCACTGATGGAGATTTTACTTCTATGTTCGTTTTCGTTTGTTTTTCCCAATATTTCGGGAACATCATTTGCCATCAACACATTTTTACCTATAGGCAAAGCGATGTGCATTATTTTGTTTGCTTCATGTTCAGCAACCTGAAATGCTTCACTGGCAAAATCTTTGAAACGAACAACATTTGCGAACTCTCCGCCAAACACTGATTTATAAAAAAGGAAAGCTTCTTCTGCATTTCCGTTGAAGTTAATGTGAGGATTGATAAGTGCCATAGTTTATATTTTAAGTTGTTTGGTTTGCTTTTTTGAAATAAGTGCATCGCATTACAATGCGCCTACAACGTTCGCAGCTAATTTTAGTTTGCAATTGAAACGCACAAACTGTAAACTCACTGCAAATATAAATTTACACTAATAATTTTAATATACTACAAATTTGCAAATTGAAATTAGGTGCTGTTAGCGGTAGTTTATAATTTGAAAGTTTAAACTATTTAATTCTGAAATAGTATTCAATACAATTAATAATTTCTATGTTGTTTGTGTCTACATAACCCGCTCCAACGCGATAAATATCGTAAGGATATGGTAATTCACGAATAGATTTAAACTCAGAATTGTTAATTGAGTAGTATAATTTTGCAAAGAATATTTTTTTATAAGGTGTTGAAGTTGCGATTTTACTTGTATCGACAGTTAGATAAAAATTCCCCTTTTTATCAGTTTTTAATGGTTTATATTCTGAGTAGTCAGTATATAAAAACAGTTTTTGTGGATGATTGTCTGGTAATGTTAGATAAAGTATTTTTTGGGGTTTACAACTTGAATATAATATTACACTAATCAGAATTATTTTAAATCTATATTTCATATGTAGTATTCTAAAAAATTACCGCTAACTTGTTTATATGCGCTACAAAACTTCGTATATACAACTGTCAATTGGTTGTATATGCACTACTTTTTAGCGATTCTTATTTTCAAATATAAAATATTTAATTTATAATGTGTCTAAAAGAGATAGGATATTTATACTTTGCTATTTATTCCTTCACCTTGCTCACCGGCACATTCACCGGATTTATTCTTCCAATGTCATTGCCTGAAAACCGTGTAGAGTAATTGGTAAATCTTCTCGGATGTTTTTTGTATCGAATATCCGGTCGGTAATAATCGGTGGAAATGATTTGTGCACCGCTTCTGAAAGCAGCCTGCTGTTGCGAATAATCACCACTTCGGTTTTGCACGTTCGGTCCGTCGGCACGCGTCCTGACGATGAAACCTTTTTTTACAATGGCTGTAATTTGCTGTTCTTCTGCTTTGGCATCATCAAATTTTATAAAGGCAGCTTCAGGCTCTTCAGGCGAAGCAAATACAAACATCGCTCTGTCTTTTAAAGACGCATGATTTTTAGAATAGGTGTTTCCTGCCTGCATCACAATAAAAATAAATTTGCCTCTTGCAGCAGCAACACTTGGGAAATTACCGGCTAATACAGCATCTTTCAACGTAGCAAACGTATCACGCACTTCATCTGGTGTTATTACATTTGCTAAGTCTTCGCCAAAAATACTTTTCACTTCTTTATCCAGGGCATCACACAATTCCGGTGTAAATTTTACAGAAGGCGTGAAGTGTAATTTCTTTATTTTATCCGCTAATGTTTCTTCTTTACATTCTATCATAATATAAATCGGCAAATGAGTTGGATGCGCATCGCTCCATTTTTTAAAATCTGCCAGCATACTTTTAAACGTATAGTAGTGCGTGTTGTAATCAATATCCGGAATGTGCATGACTTTAAAACCCGGTTCTTTTAAGGCTGCAATGTTAGATGCTTTTGGTTTTCCTAGTAAATTATTTTTGATACGTTTGTAAAATTGGCCGCCTTTCGGATCTGCATAAATATCAATTTCAAAACTTCTGAGATGAAAACTGTCTAACTGCACGAATAACGGCTCGTGCGCGTAATCTAAATCTTTGGGTTTAAAATCTTTGGGTGCAACGGCATTCAATCCTTTCATAAACCGCAGCATAAATTTATTAGCTCGCTGATGATAGCTGTTGTGGCTGCCTAAAGTTTGAATCTGATTGATTTTTAAGGAATCAACAGCAATAAAATCCTGACTTTTTACTTCTGAAAAGCAAAAAAGCAACACAGTTAATAAACTACAAAAAGAAGATTTCCGCATGCATAAAGATAGATATTTATATACTGCGAATTAAATAAAAATCTTATCTCTCACCTCTCATCTCTCGCTTTTCATCTCTATTCAGCAATCTTACCAATGCCTTGTTTATCAGCCGCCGAAATAGTATTTATTCGTGCCAAGTCGCCATTGGGAAATCTGCAAACATAATTAGTAAAAATACCGGGTGAAGTAAGATATCTTGGGTCAGGTCGGTAATAATCGGTAGAAATAATCTGAGCACCGCTGTTGAAAGCCGCAATTTGCTTCGTGTAATCACCGGTTTTGTTTTGATTGTTGGGACTGTCAGATCTGGTGCGAACTATAAAGTTATTGCTTACTGCAAATTGGATATCGTCATTATTTCTTTGAGGATCGTTGTAGATTAAAAATGCACTTTCATCTTTGTCATCATTCTCAGAATATACAAACATAACCCTGTCTTGAAGCGAAGGATGTCCCTGTACATATTCTTCTTCAGCACCACCTTCCATAACAAAAATAAATTTGCCTCTTGATTCTCCGATGGTCGGCCAGTTATTGGCACGCACAGCTTCTTTTAAGGTAGCAAAGGTTCCGCGCACTTTATCCGGTGTGATTACTTTTTCCAACCCATCTCCAAACACAGCTTTTATTTCTGTATCAATATTGTCGGAAAGGGCTGGAGTATATTTAACGGTTTGAGCAAGTCCGACAATACTCAACAAGGGAACCACATCGGTAACGGCTGTTTCTTTCGTTTCAATGTGTAAGAAAACCGGTAAGTGGTTTGGATGCGCTTCAGACCAGGTTTTCAATGCGGTCAGCATGCTTTTAAACGTATAATAATGAGTCTGGTAATCAACATCCGGAATATGCAACACTTTCAATCCGGGTAATTTTAATTCCGGAATATTGGAGGCAACAGTCATACGTGCTAAGCTGTTTGCAGCTCGGTTGTAAAACAACCCGCCATTTGGATCATTGTAAATGTCAATTTCAAAACCACGCATTCCGTAAGTATTGAGTTGGTCATACAATGGTTCGTGAAAATAATCTAATTCTTCCGGTTGATATTCTGCTGGCAACAGAAAGTTGATGTTGGATATAGCACTGAACAAACGAGCATCCATGCGTTTATGGTAGCTGTTGTGGCTACCTAATATTTGAATCTGATTTAATTTTAATTTATTAATTTCCGTTTGGTCTGGCGGTGCGGCCTTTCTTTGAATATCAGCTTCTTTTTTACAACTTAGCGTAAATAGCAAAAATAGGTAAACAAAATAAGGTGTCTTCATGGTGGTTTTATTGTGTACATATGAAGATAATATTTAATATCGGTAACTGAAAACAAGTAGAATAAAAAAAGCGCCCGTAAGGCGCTTTAGAACTATTAAGTCTACTATTAAGATTGCAATCTATGTTGATTCAAGTTGCACCATTTTTGGTAAATGCGCAACTTATTTAACACATTAATTTTTGGGTAATAACATTTGTCGTATGTATTTAACCGGAGAACTGCCATATCCTAAGAAATCTTCATTAAAATGTTTCACATTAAATGCACTTGCTTTACTTTTTTTATAGGTTTCTCTCAGTTGGATAATTTCGTAAAATCCGGTAAAGTAAGAACAAAGCTGCACACTGGTTAGCTGCACTCGATTCCATTTTCCTTCTGCTTCTGCTTTTTGCTGAAAAGCCTGTCTGCTAAGTAAATCCATAGCATCTTCTTTAGACATATTTTTTGTGTGTACGCCAATGTCGAGAATAGTATTGCAGGTGGCACGTAAATTCCATTTGTAATACATCAGCCACATTTCAGGTTCATTATTGCCATACCCATTTTCCAGCATCATCAATTCTGAATAGACAGCCCAGCCTTCAATCATGGCACCGTTTCCAAAGACAGATTTTATAATAGAAGGCGATTTATTACTGTACACTAACTGTACATAATGTCCTGGAATGGCTTCGTGTATATTCAGGATTTGCAACACGTATTTATTGTATTCTCTGAGATAGCTTTCTGCTCTTTCAGGTTCCCAGCCCTCTAGGGTGCCAACATTGTAATAGGCGGTTCCGTTTTTTTCATACGGACCCGGTGAACTCATCGATGCACCTGCCACACCTGCCATATAAGCAGGTTCTTTGCGCACTTTTAACGGCTTATTCGGATCCATATAGATAAGATCTTTTTTCGCGACAAATGCACTTAATTCAGGCAATTGCTTTTCAATTTCTACTTGAAAATCTTCCGGTTTTACATGTTGAACGGAAATGGTATCAATTACTTTTTTGATAAGCTCTAAAGTATCTGTTGGTATCGGTGTATTGTTAAAATATTTAGGCCATAATTGTGCAGATAGTTTGAACATTTCCTGATGCAAATATTGTTTTCTTTCTACCGCAGCTTTATAAATTTCATCCACCGTAAATTGGCTTTGAATGTCATACCTGAACTTATCTGCATACAATTCACTACCTAAGCGGAAACTTCGTGCACTGTCTGTTTTGTACTCTTTTAGAAATTGAATATAAGATTTGATAGCAGCAACTGCTTTTTCGCCTCGTTTCAGATAAGTTGCTTCTTTTTCTTTAGAGAAATGCATGAGTTTGACAGAGTCTATGTAATCATTTTCAAAAATGGATAATGAACCTTCGTTTTGTTCTATCGCCAGTTGCAGATGTTCTTTTGATGGATTTTTTATGGTGGATTTTGCGGCTTCATAATAGGCCGGAACATTCTTTAAACGGATATAAGTGTCGGACAGCCTTTTCTTTATAGGACTGTAGTTTTCTGAAAGAATGTAAGAGAATGTGCCGCCAACATTAAAATAAGATGGATTCCATTCAAATTCTTTGAGTACTTCTATTTGCCAGATATATTTTTGTAATTCATTTTCCAATATTTTATAGTCGATTTTATTTAAATCAGAAAGCTTGTCGTATGGAAAGGTGCTTAATTTTTTCAGCTCTTTTTTATAAAAAACTAACTCTTTCGTTCGTTGTTGTCCATTCGGTATTGGTAAAATGCTGTCGTATTTATGATAGCCAACATAAGTTGCCCATTCAGGATTTATTTTCCAAAATCGATCAATAAAGGCTTTTTTGTAAGTGGTAAACTGTGTATTGGCACTGGATGTATATTGAGCAGATACTGCAGATACTATCAGCATGCAAAAAATTAAAAGATGCAGTCGTTTTTTCATTATTAATAGTTATACTGCAAATTTACAAGTAAAAAAATAAATTCATTAATCTTAATTTAAACTCTGAAAAGCAGTTTCGGTAGCAGATTTCTATATATTTACACCATGTCAATGACACTACATACTTCAGCTCACGCTTTACATCACTCCAAGTAGGAGTGTATATCTATTTTTCCCGAACTATTATTATTTCTCATTATCTTAATTTTCAAAAAAGTAAATTTGTTTATGCAAAGGTTAAAACTCGCCATACAGAAAAAAGGTCGCTTAAGCGATGAATCCATAAAGCTCATTAATGAATGTGATATTTCATTTCCTACCAGCACAGGAAAACTGGTTACTTCTGCTTATGATTTTCCAATCGATATCTTGTTTTTAAGAGATGATGACATTCCGGATTACGTGCAGGATGGTGTGGCAGACATAGGAATTGTAGGCGAAAATGTATTGGTAGAATCTGATAAAAAAGTGGATGAAGTCCTGAAAATGGGTTTTGGAAAATGCAGGTTGTCGCTTGCTGTTCCAAGAAATATGGAATATACATCGCCTCAGGATTTAGCAGGAAAATCTATTGCTACTTCGTATCCGAAAATATTACAGCAATTTTTAGATGCTAAAAATATTCAGGCAGATATCCATGTTATTTCCGGTTCCGTTGAAATCGCACCCGGAATTGGTTTGGCAGATGCCATATGTGATATTGTTTCTACAGGTTCAACATTGTTGAGTAATGGACTAAAAGAAGCGGAACAGATTTTTCAGTCGGAAGCTATTATGATAAAAAACAAACAGCTTTCTACAGAAAAAAATGAGATATTAAACAACTTGTTGTTTCGTTTGGAAGCAGTGAAACGTGCTCAGAAAAACAAATATATTTTGCTGAATGCACCTAATGAAAGTCTGGATAAAATTATTTCATTATTGCCCGGAATAAATTCACCAACTGTACAGGCGCTCGCAAAAGAAGGTTGGAGTTCCGTGCATTCTGTCATCACCGAAAAAGATTTCTGGGAAAAAATTCAACAATTAAAAGAAGCCGGTGCTGAAGGTATATTGGTAATGCCAATCGAAAAATTAATTTATTAACTCATTTTCTTTGCGCACTTTGCAAAAAATCTTAGTGTGCATTGTGCTCTAATTATATAAAAATGCAAGTCATCAAATATCCGGAAATAGCAACCTGGAGCGAAATCATCAAACGCCCTGTCCAATCTTTGGAAGCCATCGAACAAAAAGTGATTCCGGTTTTGCATGAAATAAAATTACATGGAGACGTAGCCTTGAAAAAGTTTACTCAGTTATTTGATGGCGTTGAAGTGGATACATTTACTGTAACCGAAGAAGAAATTCAGGATGCGGAGAATCTTGTTTCCGATGAATTAAAAGCAGCTATAAAAACAGCATATACAAATATTCATACGTTTCATCAAAAGCAAATGGCAGCGGTTGAAGTAATAGAAACCATGCCAGGTGTTCAATGCTGGAGAAAATCAGTAGCGATAGAAAAAGTAGGTTTATATATTCCGGGTGGCACTGCTCCGTTGTTTTCAACAGTGTTAATGCTGGCTGTTCCGGCACAAATTGCTGGTTGTGCTGAAACAATTTTATGTTCACCGCCAGATAAACAAGGCAAAATTCATCCGGCAATTTTATATACCGCAAATTTATGTGGTGTTAAAAAAATATTCAAAGCAGGTGGCGCACAGGCAATCGCAGCGATGGCATACGGCACAGAAACCATACCAAAAGTGTATAAGATTTTCGGACCCGGAAATCAATATGTAACCGCAGCAAAACAACTTATAAATAAAGATGGAATTGCTATAGATATGCCGGCCGGACCAAGTGAAGTGTTAGTGATAGGTGATGATGAATCAAGGCCGGATTTCATTGCTGCAGATTTGCTGGCACAGGCAGAACATGGAGCGGACAGTCAGGTGATTTTTGTAACGACTGAAGAGGCTTATTTAAATTTAGTGCATTTCGCAATCGATCAGCAATTGAAAAATTTGCCAAGGAAAGAGTTGACAGAAAAAGCGTTAGAAAACAGTAAAATGATATTGGTTAAAGATGTTGAAGAAGCTATTGCATTCAGTAATGCTTATGCACCCGAACACTTAATCTTGCAAACCAGAAATGCGGAAGAGTTAGCAGAAAAAGTAATCAATGCAGGCTCTGTTTTTATTGGTCATTACACACCGGAAAGTGTTGGAGATTATGCAAGTGGCACCAATCATACCTTGCCAACGAATGGTTTTGCCAATGCTTACAGTGGTGTTTCGTTGGATAGTTTCGTAAAAAAAATTACCTATCAGAAAATTTCAAAAGTGGGACTGGAAACTATTGGAAAAACAGTTGAGGTAATGGCTGCAAATGAAAAATTAGAGGCACATAAAAATGCAGTAAGTATCAGATTGAAAAATTAACAAACATAAGAATAAAATTATTTTCGATTCAGAATATGAAAAATATTGACATTAAAAATCTGGTGTGTCCGCATGTATTGTCTATGCAGGCGTATTCGTCTGCAAGAATGGAATACGAAGGAAAAGAAGGCGTTTTTTTAGATGCCAATGAAAATAGCTTAGGTTCCGTTACGGATGAAGTACACAACAGATATCCGGATCCGTTACAAAGCGATTTAAAAAATGAAATTGCAGCATTAGAAAATATTGCTGCCAATCAGATTTTTTTAGGCAATGGCAGTGATGAATGTATAAATGTTTTAATTCAGTGTTTTTGTGTTTCAGGAAAAGATAAAGTGGTGATTTTGCCACCCACTTTTTCCATGTATGAACATGCAGCTCATGTGATGAACATTGGAACTACGGAAGTTTTTTTGAAAGAAGAAACATTTCAATTAAACGTGGATGAGATATTGACGCAATCAAAAGACAATGGAGTTAAAATTATTTTTATCTGTTCGCCGAATAATCCTACAGGAAATTTAATGAACGAACAAGCTATTGAGACGGTCTTAAATTCTTTTAATGGTTTGGTGGTAATAGATGAGGCTTATCAGGATTTTGCTGGTAATAAAAGTTGGGTAACTCGGTTAAATGAATTTGAAAATCTGGTTGTCATTAACACGTTTTCAAAAGCATGGGGCATGGCAGACGCACGACTTGGAATGTTGTTTGCAAACAAAGAAATTATTCAATACCTGAACATTATTAAAATGCCTTATAATGTGACACAACACACTATTAATCTGGCATTGGAAGCATTGAATAAAGTGGACGTAAAAAAGCAATTTATAAATGAATTGTTGTCAGGAAGAAAATGGCTGGAAAATCAGATGAAAGAAATTAAGTTCATTTATAAAATCTATCCATCGGATGCCAACTTTATTTTATTTAAAGTAGAAGATGCAAATGGCTTGTACAAATATCTTTTATCAAAAAAAGTTATCGTACGCAATCGCGATAAAGCTCCATTGTTGAAAGGTTGTTTGCGTGTCAGCGTCGGAACGGCAGCAGAAAACAGTAAATTTATAGAAGCATTAAAAGAATATACAGCATAATGAGTAAGCAAAAAATATTATTTATCGACCGCGACGGAACCATCATCAATGAACCCAAAGATTTTCAGATTGACAGTTACGAAAAATTGCAGTTTCTGCCGGAAGTGATTCCATATTTAGCGCGTATAGCAACGGAAACAGATTTCAAATTCGTGATGGTGACGAATCAGGATGGTCTTGGAACAAAAGCATTTCCGGAAAAAACTTTTTGGCCTGCACATAACCTGATGATGGAAGTACTGAAAAGTGCCGGAATTATTTTTGAAGAAGTATTGATTGATAAAAGTTTTGCTAAAGATAATTTGCCTACTCGCAAACCGAATACAGGATTATTAACACATTATTTTGATACACAGAAATATGATTTGGTAAATTCTTTTGTGATTGGTGACAGATTAACCGATATACAACTGGCTAAAAATTTAGGTGCTAAAGGAATTTTAATTGGCAGAAGTGCTGATAAAACGGATGATAATAAGTTGAAGCAACAGGAACTGAAAAATTCTATGGCTTTAAAAACAACTAATTGGAAAGATATTTATGATTTTTTGAGTAAACCAACTCGATCAGCAACAATACAAAGAAATACCAATGAGACTAAAATATCGGTAAAATTAAATCTGGATGGAACCGGAAAATCTTCCATAAAAACAGGATTAGGTTTTTTTGATCATATGCTGGAGCAATTGTCCAAGCATTCAGGTTGCGATTTGGAAATCAAAGTAAAAGGCGATTTACACATCGATGAACATCACACGATAGAAGATACGGCGATAGCGTTAGGTGAAGCCTTTTTACAGGCATTAGGAAATAAGAAAGGCATCAGTCGTTATGGTTTTTTATTGCCAATGGATGATGTGTTGGCGCAGGTAGCCATAGATTTTTCAGGCAGACCCTGGATTGTCTGGAAAGCAAAATTCAACAGAGAAAAAGTAGGCGATATGCCGACAGAATTATTTTTCCATTTCTGGAAGTCATTTTCGGATGCTGCAAAATGCAATCTCAACATAAAAGCGGAAGGCGAAAACGAGCATCATAAGATTGAAGCCATCTTCAAAGCAGTGGCTAAGTCCATAAAAATGGCTGTTAAAAGAGAAGGCAACGACTTGCCAAGTACCAAAGGTATTTTGTGATTTTTTACCGAATAATCACTAAAAACGACCGAATAATAAGTTTTTTTAGACAATTTCTGGCTTTAAGGTAATTTACATCCTAATGTGTTTATAAACAGTGGTTTAGTTCGTGTTTATTTTCCAAGGACTAAGTCTCTTGATTTTTATCAATTTGTATGGTAAATTTGTTAAAGCTATAAATTATGAAAAAATATTTACATTTAATTTTCTTCATTTTAATTACAAATGTTGTCTTTGCGCAGGCACGCTTGATATTAAATAATGGTGGAATTGTAAATATTACCAATAATGCATTTGTTGTAATAGATAATCCTGCAGCGAATGCTA
>ERZ795056.7028-NODE-7028-length-10886-cov-4.298033_pt1 | contig 10886 bp, 5 predicted proteins | sample MGYA00375140_ERZ795056 | MGnify/ENA primary metagenome ERZ795056 (study PRJEB30185, sample SAMN05720227) | activated sludge metagenome | isolation source: Anaerobic digester | place: USA | collected 2015-03-09 ...
GCTGGTGGCATCCCGCACGGCTCGGCCGCCACGGGCTGGTGGTGCGGTGGCGGGGCGACGACGCGGCCGACGCAGTGCCCGTGGTGCTGTCGGCAGCCGGACCGGACTCGGTGCTCCGCCTGCGTCGCCCGCTGGCGCACCGTGGCCGACAGACGCTGCCCCCGCTCGAAATCAGCAGCCGTTTCCCGCTCGGCCTGTTCCGCGTGTGGGCGGTGTGGCGACTGGCGCAACAGCCGCTGGCCTGGCCCGCCCCCGAGGTCGATGCACCACCCCCGCCGCAGGACACCGCCACCGACCCGGCGGACACGCCCGCCCGCGCACACGGCGTCACGCCCGAGCCCGGCGACCATGAAGACGCCCGGCCCTGGCGGCGCGAGGACCGGCCCTCTCAGGTGCTGTGGCGCCGCTCGGCGCGCAGCCTGGCGGCAGGCGGCGGCTTGCTGGTGCGCGAGACGCCACCGCCGCGGCTGTCACACGAGCGCCACCTGGATGGCGACCGCCTGCAAGGGCTTGACCCCGAAGCGCGCCTGCAGCGGCTGAGCGCCTGGGTGCTGCAGGCCGACCAGCAGGGCCAACGCTACCGGCTGAGCCTGGGGGCGCTGCGCATCGACGCGGCAACGGGACCAGCGCACCGGCGGGCCTGCCTGGACGCGCTCGCCCTCTGGAGCGCGCCATGAACTGGGCCGCGCTGTCGAATCGGCCCCGCGAGACGCGCGACACGCTGTTCCTGCTCGCTGCGCTGGGCTGGACGCTGCTGCCGCAGCTCACGCAGGTGCCGCTGTGGTGCAGCGCGCTGGCCTACGCGGCGCTGGGCTGGCGGGCGTGGCTGGCGTGGACGGGGGCGGCGCTGCCGTCGCGGTGGCTGCTGGTGGTGGCCCTGATCGGCGCATCGGTCGGCACGGTGGTCAGCCACCAGACGCTGATCGGGCCGTCGGCCGGTGTGACGCTGCTGGTGGTGATGTCGGCGCTCAAGACGCTGGAGCTGCGGGCGCGGCGCGACGCGACCGTCGTGTTTTTCCTGGGCTTCTTCCTGGTGCTGGCCAACTTCCTGCACTCTCAGTCGCTGGCCACCGCGCTGGCAATGGGCGTGTCGGTCTGGGCGCTGCTGGCGGCGCTGGTGCTGGCCCACCTGCCACACGGCCGCCCGCCGCTGCGGCAGGCGCTCACGCTGTCGGCGCGGCTGCTGCTCACCGGGCTGCCGCTGATCGTGGCGCTGTTCCTGCTGTTTCCGCGGGTGGCGCCGCTGTGGGCCATGCCCGGTCCCGGCGGCGCCCGCACCGGCCTGAGCGACCGCCTGACGCTGGGCGATGTGGCCGAACTGGCGCAGGACGACACGCTGGCGCTGCGCCTGCAGTTCGAGGGCGCCAACCCGCCGCCGTCGGCCCGGTACCTGCGCGGCCCGGTGCTGAGCGAACCCGATGGCAGCGGCTGGCGACAGGCCCGGCGACTGGAGCCGGTCCCGGCCGATCCCGGTGTCGGTGTCGGCACAGCGCTCAAGCGTGCGCCGGTGCTGCGCTACGAGATGACCATCGAACCACTCGGGCTGACGACGGTGCCCCTGCTGGAAACCGCCCGGAACCGGCCGACACAACCGGACACGGGGCTGGACGTGCCCTGGTCGCGCCAGCCGGAAGGCGCGTGGGTGGCGGAGCGGCCGATCAACGAGCGGTTGCGGGTGCAGGCCAGCGCCGTACTGGACGCTCCGGCGCACGAAGCCACCGGCCCGCTCGCCGCCCCCGTCGCGCCCGATGACCCGCGCTGGGCACCCTACCTCGCGTTGCCAGCGGACCAGCACCCGCGCACGCTCGCATGGGCCGACGAGCGCCTGGCCACCTTCGGGCTGGCGCTGGCCGACAACGCCCGCCGCGCCCAGTGGCTGCTCGACCACATCCGCCAGCAGCCCTATGCCTACACGCTCGCCCCTGGTCGGCTCGGCGAGGATCCGCTGGACACCTTCTGGCTCGACAGCCGCGCGGGCTTCTGCGAGCACTACGCCAGCAGCGCTGTGGTGATCCTGCGCCGCTGGGGCGTGCCGGCCCGCATCGTCACCGGCTACCTCGGCGGCGAGGTGAACCCGATCAACGGCGTGCTCGACATCCGCCAGCGCGACGCCCACGCCTGGGTCGAGTACTGGCAGACCGGCCGCGGCTGGGTACGACTCGACCCGACCAGCGCCGTCGCCCCGGAGCGCATCCAGCGCAGCGAACGCCTGGCGCTGCCGCGCGGGCTGGTGGGACAGACGCTGGTCGACCTGGACCCGGCGCTGCTGGAACAGGTGCGGGCGGTCTGGGGCGCGGCGGAACACCAGTGGAACCAGTGGGTGCTCGGCTACTCGCCCCACCGCCAGCAAGACCTGCTGCAGGCGCTCGGCTGGGACGGCGCCAACAGTCGCGACCTGGGCCAGTGGCTGGCGGGCGGGCTGTCCGTGGTGGCGCTTGGTGTTGTTGCCTGGGTGATGGTGCGCTCGCTCGGTCGGCGACGTGACCCGTGGCTGCATGGTCATGAGCGCCTGCGGCAGACGCTGCAGCGCCGCGGCTACGAGGCGCCGGACCACCTGGCGCCCGACGGGCTGCTCGCCCACCTGCGCGGACAGGTCGATGGCTCGACAGACCTCGCACCGCTCGCCGACGCGCTGGCGTCCCTCAGCCTGTGGCGCTACGCCGAGCAGTCCCTTCGGCCGCCGCTGCGCCCCGTGCTGCGCGCCGCCCAGCGGGCCGCCAATCGCTTACCGCGGCGAGAGCCCGCCCAGCGCGGCGGACACCGGGGGCAGCGCTGACGAAGCCCTCCGCCTGGCGCGCGCTGGCGTCTGCAACGTCAACGCCACGCGCTTGAACGCCCGAACCGCCCGCGCCGTGAGGCTGTTGAACCCGCGAAACTGCCGGAGCACGTCCGGATCGGTCTTCACCTCCGTGGGCAGGCGGAACGTGTGAGGGGCCTCTTTCATCAGGTCCGTCGTCCAGCCGCGCACATCGTCCTGGCAATGCCGCGCGCCCTCGCCAAAGCCGATGTTCTCCACCAGCGACCGCACCGGAAAGACATCCAGCAGGCCATGGCGGAACTGGTGAAAACAGAGCCGGACGGCCCACGAATCGATCTGCCCGTTCATCTGCCGGTCCAGCATGCAAGACAGGTCGCTGCCACCCCGGTTGAAGCGCCAACGCTGCACGAGGTTTCCACAAAACTGCTCGTACCCGGTCACTTCCCAGTCGATCGCCTGCCACCGGTCGCGCCAGATGCCCCAGCCCCACGAGGACGCGCGCAGGCCGAACGTGGCGTCCTGCGCGTGGTCACGGCCGTACCGGATCGGAAACGAGTAACCCGACACGCTCATCACCCGCGGCTCGTCGGCGTAGGTCCGCAGCGCCTGGTTCATGAACTGCAGGAACCCGCTGGACAGCCGCAGGTCGTCTTCGAGCACGATCACCCGCTCGTGGACCTGCAGCATCTCGGACACGCCGCCGATGATCGCGCGCGACAGGCCCTGGTTGATTTCCCGCTCATGCACCACGACCCGGGCGAATCCGCGGATCGAGCGCACGTAGTCCCGCACCGCCTGAACCCGGTCTTCATCGCCGGGACGCGGGCCATCACAAAACACGTGCAATTCGCTGGACGCTGCCAAGGCATTGGTCAGCAGCGAGTCGACCGTGCGCCGCGTCAACGCTTCGCGGGCATACACAAAAAGACAAATGGGTACGGGCAGATAATCCATGACGCGGCACCTTCCGGTTACCTCAGACAATTTCTTGAAACCACTGAAAACCATTGTTCATCCAATCCGCCAACCCGCTTCAGACATTCATCACGCGGATCGAATCTGAAATGAAGTACCCCCCGTTCACCCCCTTGATAAAAGGCACCCGATCAAGGGGCATGAAATGTTAGGATGCAGGCACTATTCCATGGATTCATGACCGATGAGACTTCTTCACACCATGCTCCGGGTGGGCGACCTGCAACGCTCGATCGACTTCTATACCCAGGTGCTCGGCATGACCCTGCTGAGAACCACGCACCGTCCAGCGCAGGGCTACGACCTCGCCTTCCTCGGCTACGGCAGCAACCCGGAACACGCCGAGCTGGAGTTGACGTACAACCACGGCGTCACCCGCTACGAGCCGGGCACCGCCTACGGCCACATCGCCATCGGCGTGGAGGATGCCCGGGCCACCTGTGACGCCGTGCGGGCCAAGGCGGCCGAGCGGGGCGGCGCCATCACGCGCGAGGCCGGTCCGGTCCAGGGCGGCGACACCATCATCGCCTTCATCACCGACCCGGACGGCTACAAGATCGAGCTGATTCAGCGGGCCAGTTGACCGGTGACGGTGTCCATCAGGTGCCTCGGCGTCGGCGCAGGCACCAGCGCCGATCGCAGCATGGCGACCCAGTCCCGCAGTCGACTCAGCGGACCGCGCCCCGAATCCCGCTCCCCGCTCAGGTGCCGGATGCGCGCCAGCCGCTCACGCCGCAGCGTGTCGAGTTCGGCTTCCACCTCGTATCGGCGCCCGAACACCGCGTCGAACACCGCCAGCGCATCCACTTCGTGGCGCAGCGCCGCCGCCTGCGACACCATCGCCGGCTTGCGCACCGCCCCTTGGAGCCCCAGCAGGTTGACCTGGAACGCCTGCGCCAGTGACGCCTGCAGGCGATAGTCCAGCGCCGCGCCCTCCTGCGCCAGCGCCGGTGCCAGTGCGTGGGCCGCGTCCGTGGTCATCAGGGTCACCGCCATCCGGGTGTACTCGCCCCAGCGCAGGTATTCCGCCCACTCGCCGCCGCGCCATTCAAACCCGGCCACGTCGGCCGCGGTGATCAGACCCCCGTCCAGATCAAGCACCGCCCGCAGGGGCGCCCTGTCATGGGGGACTGCCGGAACCGACCCGACGCGCAGGGATGGTTCCATGCACACCATGTCCGTCAAGGGATTCGCCACCAGAAACCCGGTGGTCAGGGCCAGGAAATTCGGCGCCCAGCGGTGCTCGGTGTCCAGGAAAACGGTGTACGGGCTGCGGCATTTCGCCAGCCCGGCCATCAGCGAGGCACCCCGCCCGGTCCCGTCATGCGACACCACCCGGATGCGCTCGTCACGCCCCGCCCAACGCGCCGCCTCGCCCCGGACATCGGACGACTCCACCAACCACATCGTCCACCGCGCCTGTGATTGCGCCAGCACGCTTTCAATGGTTCCATCAAGTTCCGCTGCAGTACCCTGCACCGGCAATATGATCGACACCAGACATTCCTTCTGATTCATCGACATCAACATCTTCATTCCCATCGCTCGTTTTCGAGCTGTCCCGCATGAAGCCATTGTTGATGCAGATTTGAAAAAATCGATCGAAATACATCACGAAGCACTCGTCAAAAGTACGGCCCATCGGCCGGAACCCCGTGAACAAGGGCACCCCCTATATTGGGAGTGGACATTCAGTGCGCGGTTCTTACACCCCATATACACCCCCTGCACCACCATGAATTGATTCACGGGGACAAATGCGGTATCCCGCGATCAGGGTGTCACCCCCGAAACGAGGCAAAATCGAGCGCATGTCTGCCCCCACTTTCCCGTCGCCTTCACCTGACCTCGACACCGGATCCGCCGGTGAACAGCGCGATGTCCTGCACGCCTTGGCCCTTGGCGCCGCCTACCGCCCGCGCACCTGGGTGACGACGCTGCTCGCCGACCTGGGCTGGCGCAACCGGGCGGGCAAGCGCTACACCGGTGAGCAGGTCCGCGAGACGATGATCGCGCTGGGGGCGTCGGGGGCGATCGTCGAACACCCGCAGCGCCTGGGCCACTGGCGCGTGCAGCCGCTGGTCTACAGCGGCCACTACCTCGACCTGCTGCAGCGCAGCGACCCGGACACGCTGCGCGACGCCCTGCTGCGCGCCGATGGTGGCAGCAGCGCCACTCGCTTCGGCACCGCCTACTGGCACTTCGACTCGATGGAACTCGCCTGCGCGGTGACACGCCTGGCGCTGTTCAGCGGTCAAGGGCCGGCGCAGATGGAGGTGCTGCGCCACGGCTGCCGCTGGGGCATGGAATGGGGCAGCGTGCTGGAGCGGGCGCTGTACGACGTGCTGGACGAGACCCTGTTCGCGCGGCTGCACCCGCAACTGCAGGCCGAGACACTGCGCGAAAACCTGACCTTGGTGAACCAGCACTGGGCCAACCCGGGGCACCTGCCCCTGCTGGCGATGACCGAGTCGCTGCGCCAGCGTGGCGCGTCAGACCCGTCGCTGGCGGCCCTGATCAGGCTGACGACGCTGCCGCTAGTGCAGGCCGAGCACCTGATGCTGGCCGGTCGCTTCGACGAGGTGGCACCGGCGCTGCGGGCCATGCTCCACCCGCCGGAGGGTGAAGACGCTGCAGCCGTGCCGCTGTGGGCGGCGACGGCGCGCGCGTTCGACGCGGTGCGGCGTTTTCGCACGGGCGACCGGGACAGCGGCATCGCCGAGATCGACACCGTGCTCGACGTGCTGCGCGGCGTCACCGGCAAGCGCAAGGGCCTGCTGCCGGTGACGGTGGGGCTGCCTTACGCCATGGCACTGATGGCCGATCAGACGCCCGCCCGGCTGCACAAGGCGCTCAAGTTCTGTCTGGCGGAGGGGGGCAAGCGGCAGCCGGTGCTGGAGTCGTCCTGGGGTGTGCTGGCGCTGGCGATCCAGATGAAGCTGGGGGACGCACGGCGCGACCTGCAGGCGTTCACAGCGCGCAGCAACGAATTCCACCTCGACCCGCTCGACCTGACCCGCTGGCTGGTACGCGCCTGGCTGAAGGACCGTCCGGGGGCCGAACCCCTCAATGCTACGCAACTCGACGCCGCGCGGCTGCTGGGCGAACGGCTGACGAGCGTCGGGCTGCACGACCTGCGGGCGCAGTTGGACGCGGCGCTGGCGGTGCTTCACGGCCGGTCGGCGCCGAAGACGTTCTTCGTCGCGACCCCACAGGAAGGCGAAGGCTGGCGCAGCGCCCTGTCTGCGCTGGCCGCCATCGCGGGTGGCGGGCCGGAGGTCAGTGGTACCACCGTGGTCGTAGCGGAAACGCGGCTGGTCTGGGTGATGACCCTCAACGACTTCGGCGCGATCAGCGACATCGCGCCGATGGAGCAGAAACGCGGCCTGCGCGGCTGGGGCAAGGCCAAGGCGGCGTCGCTGACCAAGCTGAGCAAAAACGAGGGACTGCCGCCGCACGACGCGGTGGTCGCCCGCACGCTGCGTGTCAATGCACGTGACCGGAGCCTGCGTTTCGACCTGGCGGCTGCCGCGGTGGCGCTGGTCGGGCACCCGCATGTCGAGTTCGACGACACGCCGGAGGTGGCCGTGGCGCTGGTGGAGACGCCGCCGGTACTGGACGTGACCGACCTGGGGGACCGGCTGCGGGTGGCGCTGCAGCCGCCGCCGCGCTGGACCGACCCGGTCGCCGAGCGGCAGGAACCGCAGCTCTGGGTCACCAGCGCCGCCGAGCAGAAGGAGGCGGACGCGCTGCGCGTTCTGACGATCCTGCGCGACGGGCCGCAGCACGCGCGGCTGGTGCGCCTGAACGCCGCGCAGGCGCGCGCCGCGCAGCTCATCGGCGCCGGGCTGGAGGTGCCCAAGGCCGCGGCGGGCCAGCTTGAGGAGGTGCTGCGCAGCCTGGGCGCGCACTTCCAGGTGCAGAGCGACACGACCGCCGCCGCGCGCGACGTGCCGGCCGAGCCGCGGCTGCGCGCCGAGCTGACGCCGGAGGGCGATGGCGTGGCGCTGCGGCTGGTCGTGATGCCGTTCGGCACGGACGGGCCGCGGGTCAATCCGGGCAGCGGCCGGGCGCGGATGATCGCCACCGTGGGCGGCGAGACGCTCGGGGTGCAGCGCGACCTCGCCGCCGAGCGTTCGCACCTGGAAACGACGGTCGACGCCTGCCCGATGCTCACGCCGCCGCTGACCGACGCGCCCGCGGCATGGCTGATCGAACAGCCGGACCAGGCGCTGGCGCTGCTGGAGCGGCTGCACACGCTCAACGCGGTGATGGCGCTCGACTGGCCCAAGGGCAAGGCGATCCGGGTAGACAGCGTCGGGCTCGGTCAGTTGAGGGTCAACGTCAAGTCGGGCTCGGAATGGCTGGCGCTGCAGGGCGGCGTGACGCTCAACGAGCAGCTTGTCGTCAGCCTGGGTCGGCTGCTGGACTGGAGCGCGAGCGAGAAGAGCCGCTTCATCCCGATGGGCGAAGGGCGCTACCTCGCGCTGACCGAGGAGTTGCGCAGCCGGCTGGACGAGCTGGCCAGCGTCGCGGAGGTCCAGCGCACGGACGCCGCCCGCGTGACGCCGGTGGCGGCTGCGTGGCTGGACACGACGCTCAAGGGCGCAGATCTGGACAGCGACCAGGCGTTCCGCACGCGGATCGACCGACTGGTGGAAGCGCAGCAGTTCGAGCCGGTGTTGCCGCGCACGCTGCAGGCCACGCTGCGGCCGTACCAGGAGGAAGGCTACCAATGGGCGATGCGGCTGGCCGAGACGGGCCTGGGCGCGGTCCTCGCCGACGACATGGGGCTAGGCAAGACGCTGCAGGCGCTGGCGGTGCTGCTGGCGCGGGCGGCGGGTGGGCCGGCGCTGGTGATCGCGCCGACCTCGCTGATCGGCAACTGGCTGGCCGAGGCACGCCGGTTTGCGCCGTCGCTGCGGCTGATGCCGTATGCAGAAGGCGACGCGCAGGGCGACCGCGACGCGCTGCTGGCCGACCTCGGCGCGGGCGACGTGGTGCTCGTGTCCTACCAGTTGCAGCAGCTCAACAGCGCGGCCTTCGCGGCGCGGCAGTGGCACACGCTGGTGCTCGACGAGGCGCAGGCGATCAAGAACGCCACCGCCAAGCGCAGCCAGGCGGTGCATGAGCTGGGCGCCGACTTCCGGCTGGCGCTGTCGGGCACGCCGATCGAGAACCGGCTGTCGGAGCTGTGGTCGATCATGCGGGTGTGCAATCCGGGGCTGCTGGGGACGATGGGCACGTTCAACCTGCGCTTCGCGGTGCCGATCGAGCGCGACCGTCACCGCGGGGCGCAGCGCACGCTGCGCAAGCTGATCGCGCCGTTCATCCTGCGCCGCACCAAGGCGCAGGTGCTGGACGATCTGCCGCCGCGCACCGAGCTGACGATGCTGGTGGACGCCGACGCGACCGAACACGCGCACTACGAAGCGCTGCGGCGGCAGGCCCTGCGCGATGCCGAGAAGGCGATGGAGGACGACAAGCCGGGCCAGTCACACCTGAACATCCTCGCGCAGCTCACGAAACTGCGCCGCGCTGCGTGTGACCCGCGGCTGGTGACGCCGGAGATCAAGCTGGTGGGCGCCAAGGTGCGCGCGTTCGGGGAACTCGCCGCCGAGCTGGTCGCCAACGGCCACAAGGCGCTGGTGTTCAGCCAGTTTGTCGACTTCCTGGCGCTGTTGAAGGAGCCGCTGGACGCCGCCGGGCTGCGCTACCAGTACCTCGACGGGTCCACGCCGTCGCTGGAACGCACGAAGCGGGTCGCCGCGTTCCAGGGTGGCGAAGGCGACTTCTTCCTGATCAGCCTGAAAGCCGGTGGCTTCGGGCTGAACCTGACGGTGGCGGACTATGTGGTGATCGCTGACCCGTGGTGGAACCCGGCCGCCGAGGACCAGGCCAGCGGTCGCGCCCACCGCATCGGACAGCAGCGGCCGGTGACGGTCTACCGGCTGGTGCGGGCGGGGACGCTGGAGGAGAAGATCGTGGCGCTGCACCAAGACAAGCGCGAACTCGCCGACAGCGTGCTGGAGGGGAGCGAGGTCGCGGGTGTGCTGCGCGCCGAGGAGTTGATGGCGCTGATGCAGGGCGACTGACGTTCAGGCGGTTTCGAGTACCGGCGCTGGCGTGGACTCTGACGCGGCGGTCCGCGTCGGCGCAGGCGGCGGCAACGACACGGGCAACGGCCCCTGCTGCCGATGCAAGGCCCGCGCGATGCGGCTCAGGTCCAGCACCTTGAGCATGCGCTGGTGGTTGCCGAAGCCGACCTGGGCGAGCTGGCGCGAATGCACGGCGCTGGCGAGTTCATCGGGCTCGCTCAGTCCCATGCGGGGCAGCGCGGGCTCCCAGTCGGCGGATTCGATGCTGCGCAACGCGGGCACGGCGAACCCGGTCTGGATGCCCTCCACCTCGACCACCAGCACGCTGACGGCGGGAGACACCTCTGGCGACGACAGCCCGACCAGCCGGCTCAGGCACAGCACTTGAATCGACCGCCCGCGGTGTGCCACCAGCCCGAGCAGCGCCCCCCGCACCTCGAAAATCGACACATCGCAGGTGTAGGGCAGGATCTCCGACACCTGCTCAATCGGGGTGGCCGTCTCGATGCCGAGCTGGTAGGTGATCATCGAGCGCTGCCCGGGCACCTGGACCATGTCGCTGTTCAGCCCGGCCAGCGCATTCGTGCCATACCGCTCTTCGCCCAAGCCCATCCGGGCGAGTTCCACCAGGTAGGTATCGATCTTCAGCGTGGGGCCGTCGATCAGCAGGAACTGGCTGATGGCGGTCGGGAACTGCTGCGCCACGTCCGGCGGGAGGACGGTCAGCGGCAATCCGCCCGCAAACAACCGCGGATGCGGCAGCGCAAACGCCGGCACCTGCATGACATCGCCCGGCAGCGTGCGCGCCACGTCCAGCACCTTGTCCACCAGGAAGGCCAGCAAGCCCGTCTCGAAGCGCACCACGAAGGCATGGTGGTCGCCGCTGTCGATGGACGACCCCACCCCCAGGCCACACAGCCCGAGCATGTCGATCACCGGGATCTGCTGCCCGGCATAGTCGAGCACGCCGCGGCAGTGCCCCCGCGCCAGCACCGATGCCTTCAACTGCGGCTGCGACAGCGTGGCGTGGACCGACATCGCGTCGATCGCCAGCG
>ERZ795056.7032-NODE-7032-length-10882-cov-5.210769_pt1 | contig 10882 bp, 7 predicted proteins | sample MGYA00375140_ERZ795056 | MGnify/ENA primary metagenome ERZ795056 (study PRJEB30185, sample SAMN05720227) | activated sludge metagenome | isolation source: Anaerobic digester | place: USA | collected 2015-03-09 ...
ACGCCGTGAGCAGGAGATCGCGCGTGACGCGAATGATTTGCTAGCGCGATTCTCATTGGGGCAGCAGAGTCGCGAAGCGGCGGACGCGGTTTCGCTGGGCCAATCCAAACGCGTTGCCGCCGCACGAGCGGTAGCCGCTGGAGCCCGTGTCCTATTTCTCGATGAGCCGCTCGCAGGGCTCGACAGCGCCGGCGTCGCAGAAGTCCTCTGCATGCTCGAAGCACTCGTGCATTCAGAGAACATCACAATTGTGATTGTGGAGCACATCTACAACCAGCCGCATTTGCGCAGAATGGTGACCACAGATTGGCTGCTCGCAGGAGGCAAACTCATCCGATCCGCCGCCTCGTCGATTGCCAAACCGCGGGCCTCGGCCAAGCTCTCACGCCCGAGATGGCTGGAGCAATTGATTGGACCGGAACATGAGGTGGTGGATGAACTCCTCCCGCGCGGTGCCCTACTCACGCGTATTCGGCCATGCGGTGTGGGCAAGCGCGCCTCCGCGCCTCTACTCGATGTGCGGGCACTACTGGTTCGGCGAGGGCACCGCATCGTTCTGGGTCTCGACGATACAGGTGAGGCCTCAGGCTGCAATTTTCAGATCAATACTGGTGAAATCACGATCCTGCAGGCGCCCAACGGATGGGGAAAGACGACGCTTGCCGAAGTCCTCAGTGGCACTCTTGCCGAAACTTCCGGCACGATCACGCTCGCGGGCCAGTCCCTCGCAGGAATTCCTCCGTGGGTACGCCGGCGCGCCGGCATCTGCATCGTCCCTGCGACTGGTGCATGTTTCAGTGACCTTACAGTTGCAGAACAGATGGCGCTCGCGAAAATTTCACCCGAGCAAAATCTGCTGGCGCCTTTCAGAACGCGTAGGGTTTCCGCATTGAGCGGCGGTGAACGCCAGGTGCTCGCACTCGCGACTCTACTTGCCGAACCACGCCCGCGGCTGCGCGTGGTCGATGAACCGTTTGCACAGTTAGATGCCAGCAATATCCAAGAAACTTTGCCCTTTTTGATCCCGCGGGGAGATGAGGCAACGCTCATCCTCGTCCCCACCCTTTCCCCTTCTGAGGAACCGAAAACGCAATGAAGAACAAACAACTTTCTATCGCAGTCCTCGCCGCAGTTGTGGTTGCTGCGGTCTTCTATTTCACAGTCTCGGACAACGCCCCGCGCAACACAGGCGGCGCGCACGTTACGATCGCCGTGAATGCACCGCTCACCGGGCCCATCGCCGCATGGAGCGGGCAGTTCGGCAATGGCTTCCGGATGGGTCTCGAAGACGCGCTCCGCGCTCAGCAGATCGACCCAAAGGAGTTCTCACTGGACATTCAGGACAACTCCGGCAAGCCTGAACAGGCCGTATCGATTTTCCGCAAGCAGGAGCTCTCCGGCTTCGATGTGTACGTGACCGCAGCGGCCGGGCCGGTGAATGCCGTCGCCCCGCTGGTCGACGCGACGCACAAGCCGCAGTTCCTAGCCTCGTTTGATCCGTTTATCACAGCCGTCGCACCCGACCGTCTGCGCGTCATGGCCAACAGCCGGTTGGATGCGCCGCTGCTCGTAAGTTACGCGCGCACGCACGGCGCCAAGCACGTGCATATCATCTACCTCAACTATCCAAACTTGCAGGAGGCGTATGCCTCAATCCTGGAGCCGCAGCTCAAGCAGGCCGGCGCGACCGTCACCCGCGAAGTGTTCGAGATGGATGTCCGCGATTTCCGCTCGATCGCCGAGAAAGCCAAGGCTCAGGCGCCTGACCTCGTTTTCGTCATGGGTTTCTCGTTCCACCTTCAGGCGCTGATTCGAGACCTGCGAGTGGCGGAGCTCGTTAGACCGGGGCATCTGGGCGAATCTCGACTTCGTGGATCTCATCTACTCCGGAACGCCGCAGGCGGAACTGAAGGACGTGGTCTTCGTGGCACCGGCCTTCGACGTACAGGGGAAGGTTGCCACGGCGTCCGAATGGAAGAAGCAGTACGAGGCGCGATTCGGCGTGAAGCCTACGTATGTACCGGCGTACGCGTACGACAACGCAACGCTCATCGTAAATGCATACAAGAAGTACGGCACTCTGACAGCCAAGTCTCTCGGGGATGCGACTCCCTTCAATGGCGTCAACGGCGAGGTTGCGCTCGATCAGAACCGCGACATCGTCGCCACGGTCGTGCTTGCCAAGGTGAACGACTCGGGCCAGATCGTTGAATTGACGGAGTAGATGCCTCGTGACTACACGCGAAACCCCGTCCGCCCGGACCCACGTCGATTGTGAGCCGGATCTCATCGCGCAGAGGATGGTCTTCGGCTATGGTTCTGAGCTGGAAGATGCGCTCGCCCGCTATTACCGCGCCTCCGGCGCGGAGGCTCCGGGAGGGTCCGACGAGCCCAAGGTGCTCCTCGGGCATTTTGCAAGTTGGATGGAGAAATGCCCGCGAGCGGAGCATGTCTGCTTCGCGGACTTCTTATTCATTCCGCCGCGCACGTTGCCTACCGAGTCTCTGGCCTTTGTAATCACCCCCCATAAGGAAGGCATATGCGCCGATGGCCATCGGCCGTACCAAACCGCGCTGAACGACTTCTGGGGCCCGGAGTTCGAATATGCGCTGGCAACTCATCCGCAATTTCAGCGGGGCTTGCCGATATGCCAATCGGGCACAGAGTCTGGGGTGCTGATCGCGCGCCTCGATGAATTCGTCGCTCCGCAAGCACAGATGGAAAGCACGGAGGCTTTGTTACACCTCGCGCATAAAGAAGATCAATCTGTAGGTCTCAGCGAAAACTTCGTTGCCACCGATCTGGGGGCGGTCTTTGCGAAGCGCAGCGAACTCACTTCGAACCTCGGCACGGGCAAGTCTCTCAGTACCGTGTGGGGACGGTGGAAGGAGACTTTCTCGCGCCATCGCACCCGCCTCCGGAGTCGGAATGGGCAGCCGCTCAAGTGGCTCATCGCCTCACCGGTGGGCTATCGCGACGTCACGGATTTCTCGCGTTATACGCAGTTCGCGATCGTGTTCCTGGGGTTCGATGCGGGACTGACGGATCGGGAGGATCTGTTCGATGCGTTCCGCTACGTGATGCTGCATCTGTATGAATCGAACGCAACCTCGACCGCTGCGCGCGAGGGGCAGGCGCAGGGAGTGACGATGCGGGCCGAGGCCGATGCGCACGAGACCGGCCGCGTCATCGCGGCCATCAGCTCCGGGCTGAGCGACAACGTCTATCACCTCGTGCGGGACTATCTGAACACCGTGATCATGGGGCTCGACCCCTACAACCCCTTCGATATGACGACGCGCAGCCTCGCGCGGCAGATCGAAGGGCTCGTCACCGCCTCCACGCGCATCGAATTCATCGTGGCCGCAACGATGCGCGAGGGCGGGCTCGCGCGCGAGCCGGGCCAGTTCGACGAGGCGATGGCCGCGAAAGTGAAGGAAGTGAGCCGGGCCACCCGCAACGAGGTGCCCGACGACCTGTATCCGCTCAATAAACGGGGCAAGAAACCCTTCTCGCTCGCCGTGCAGGCGGCGCTTCGCAATGCCATCCGTCATTCCTTCTTCAGCAAGCACCGTGCGCCGCAACTGCGGATCTTCGTCGACCAGCAGGCCAATCATCCGATGACGCTAGTAATCGAAAACGAGTGTCTGCTCGTCGAGGAGGCGAAGGCGTCGCCGGACAAGAAGATTGGCACACACACCGCGATCATGGGCTACGTACGCGAGTACGGCGATCCGGCGCTGGTGGTGCTAGCTCCGAAGAGCCGCGAACGGCTGGAAGCCGACGACACCGTGCGCATGGTCTGGGAGACGCGCGTACCGTTTCCGCGAGGGAGTGGCGAGCCATGAAAGTCTATATGGTCGACGACACGGTCACGAAGCAGCAGCGCGTGATCAACATCCTGCGGCATCTGAACAATCGCGCGGAGCACAGCGCGATGTCAATCGAAGCCGGATTCGGGACGGACGCCGACTCCGCCGTGGACCGGTGCCGCGACCCGCAGGAACTGCTCGAGGTATTCCTCCACGAGACACACGCGATTTTTCTCGTCGACCTGAACCTCGGCGTGGTCGGCGACTCCCATCTCCGGCTCATGGAAGATTTGCGTGCAGCGGCGGATAGCCCGCCGCCGAACATGCCGGGCGACAGAGCGCTTGCGCTAGGGCGCGCCCTGGAAAAATACCAGCGCGCTGCGGTCGGCAACGAGCAGTTGGCGCTGATCGTACGGGAGTATCCGCTGGCCATTTTCGTGATGGTGCTGGCGAAGGAAGTCGGTTTTCCCGCGATTCTGACCACGACGTATGCGCGCGAGGCCGAGATTCACGTGATCGCCGAGCGGGAGAAGCTCGCGATCCGGCCGCCGCGGGCCATCTACAGCGAGCAGCTGGATGTAAGCAACGCCACCGGGCACGAGAAGGACCTGATCGAGCTGTGGTGCGCGAAGCTCTCCGAATTCGTCAATCCGTTCGACCGGATCCGCGGCGCAACCGCGGGCTGGTTCAGCAAGGGCACGGGCATCGGCTGGCGGAACTGGCAGGCACACGGCCTGCCTCACAATGCGGACTGGAAGGAATTGCCGCTTACTGCGCATCGCGAGTGCGTGCAGCGGGTGTTCCCGTGGTACCCGGAGAAGTGGTGGGCCGATGAACGCAAAGCCAACGCGTTCCATGAGTGCCTGAAGGGCACATATGGTGATCACGCGGCATGGATCGGCAGGGGGGAGCAAGGACGCCCGTTTCCGCTCGGCGGCGCGTATCTCATTTTTCTCGAGGCGCTCTATCGTCGCTTTCCTGAAAAGCTGACTCCGTTTCTCTTAGATGACTGGAGTCTCTTCACCAAGCAGGGGGAGAATCCTCCCCCGCCGCTACCTTTCCTGCCTTCGCAACCCATTGTGGATGCCGGCCGGAGTATCCGAGCGCTGTTCCAATTCTTCGATTCGATCATCCCGCTGCAAGGAGAGGAAATGCGGCTGGGCGTCACGCAAATTGAACCTCCGTCGCCGAGGCACGCCCATTTCCGGCTGAAGCTCGACTGGACGCCGGCGCAGTTGGAAAAGTGTGGTCAAACGATGATGCGTTGCGCCCAGCAGGCATTCGATGGGACGCTGAATCTTGGCGAGCAGAAGACCGTTGGCTCGTTCCTTCGCTTCGTCATCGCAAGCCAGGTGCACACCGATGGTCTCGGTACCTCGAGCACGCTCACGCTCGAGAATGGTTGGTTGAGGATCGGGCGGTGAACTCGAACGCGCCACTCACAGTATTGATCGTCTGTTCAGACGCTCGCGGTGTGCAGATTGCGACGACGCTCGCTCAGTCGCACGCTTTTCGCGTGTTCCTTCATGCACGGTCGAGTGACCTGGAAGAAATCAACGTTTCCGAATACCGCCGCGGGGAGACGCCGCGACCCATCAAGCTCGAAGAGCTGCAGCCTCAGATGGACATGCTGTTCTTTCATACAGGCACCCCGGACGTCGGAAGCGTTCCAGCAAACATAACGTTTGCCGTGGAGTTTGCATTTTCTGGCGGTGGCGTTTCGGATTCATTCCCGCTCCCGGATAGGCCACAAGCGATCCGCGTTCACCGACCGTATCGGCCAAACGGGACGCGGCTCATCACTAAGCGTCATCTGGGGGAACTCGAGGGCTTCGTCCGCAGTAGTGACCGTCGCGTGCCGCCGTGGTTCTGTACGTACGAAGCGCCGGCCACTGTGCTGATGACATTGGCCATTCTGTGCCAGGCGTATCTCGCCGCGTGGATAAGCATCCATCGGAACACGGGCGATCTCGAGCCCGCGAAGACGCTCGGCTGGCCGCTACTCGCGCCGGACACCGCCTCGCGACTTGCCGACGGATTGGGAGATTTGTGGAAAGCCATGCAGCCGAGTGAGTGGTGGTTCGAGCACCTTCTGCCTCAAGAGGAGGGGGGCGGTGGCATGCAACCTTCGCATGAGGTACGCGCACAGACGCAACAGCAGAAGGTCTTGGCCGCGTTGATCGGGGATATCGAAATGGAACCGGCTGCCCGCGCAGAGTTCGCGCTCGCACCCGAAGCCGACTTGCGCGAACAGCCGGTCGATGCGCTAGCAGAATTTCTCGCGCAGAGCTGCAACAGCCCCGGCATCGTTGCGCTGCTTCGTGCGCCTGCCGTGACTGGCGAGCGCGTGCAGACCGCCTATGTCGAAGTGTGTCGATTGCTGGAATGATCACGCCTTATCAATCCGACTGGCAGCGCCGGCGCAGTGAATTCAATCATCAATGGTTGAAGAACCGATTCCTCTCGGCTCTCGACACCGCGCACAACATTCTGATCGGCCGCATCCACGGGCAGGACTATCTCGAGGACCTCGTTGCGATAGAGCTGCCTGAGTGGCGCGAGCGCCGCGAGGATCTGCGCCGCCTGCTGCTGGATTTCCCCGTGCACGCATCGCCGCTCCTATTGTTCGACGGGGAACCGTTCTCATTGTGGGACGAGGCTACGCGACTGACAATTTGCAGCCTCGTATACGAACTCTGGCGCGTGCGTCATCCGGTCGATGATTTGCTGAGTGTGGTGCGAGATGCCGTCGCAGTCGTCGACGCTCGTTACGAAAGATTGTCCCGCGTGCCGCTTAAGGCACCCGGCGGCGATCTCAATCCTGAGTTCTCGCCCTGGTTCGAAGAGTTTCGCTCGGCGTGTCGTGCCCTGTCGAAAGCGATCGAGCGATTGCCGAGCCGGGTGCTGCTCACGTGAAGATCCCCTCTACGACACGCGTGCTCGTGATCGATGACCTCTTTGGGCGCGTGATCGAGGACGCGCCCAACCGCGAGCGGATCAATCTTTGCGGGAAGCTATTGCTTGCCGATACTGGCGCGGCGCCGAACCGGCGCGCACGTCAGATCGAGGTGAAGGCTCCGATTGCACAAGCGGTATTCTGCAGAGGGCAAACCCCAAGTGCCGCTGGGGTTGGCGCGACCGTCGAAAATGATGTGCTTGGTACCCTTGCCGCGGTTCGTGCTGGATGGACGGATGCGCTCGCGTGTGGCGCGCCGCCCTGGGCGATGGTGCTGCTCGACCTGTGCTTCTACACCGGCCGCGTGACTGAGCAGAGTCACCGGCGCACACCTGGGATGCCGGAAGGCCGTGCGGGAGATGACGATCCGCAGCGCTATTTCGGCTTGACCCTGCTTGATGCCATTCATTCTGAGTTTCCAGAGCTGCCGGTCGCGATTCTTTCCAGCAAGGCGCGGGAGGAAGTCAGCCTGGAATTCAGCCGGCGCGGGGCCGTTAGCTTCATCGCGCGAGATGATGCGCGCGCGGCGGAGTTGCTTGCCGAGATGCTTTGGCAACACGGCCTGCTGAGCGATCCTGATGAACAGCTGATTGGCCACTCTCTACCCATTCTGCTCGCGCTGCGCGACGCGCGGCGTGCAGCTTGCCATCGGGAGAACCTGCTGATTCGCGGGGAGCGCGGTACGGGCAAGGAACTGCTGGCGGGCTACGTTCACCGGACGGGCACTGATGATGAGGCAGATATGCGCCCGTTCGTCACTGTGAATTCGGCGGTTCTCACACCGTCGCTGTCTTCTGCCGAGTTATTTGGCATCGAGCCACGAACAGCAACTGGCGTCGAGGGCAAGATTGGCGTAATCGAAGCGGCCGATCGCGGCGATCTGTTTTTCGATGAGATTGCCGACATGCCTGTGGAAGTGCAGGCTGCTTTGCTCCGCGTGCTGCAGGAACGGCGCGTGACGCGGGTGGGTGCGCGCCAAGCACGGACCGTCAACGTACGGTTTCTGGCCGCGACGAATGCCGATCTTGAGAACGATGCACGCAGGTTTCGGCCAGATCTGCTGGACCGCCTGCGCATCGGTGGCGAGATCTGGCTGCCACCTCTGCGGGAGCGCAAGGCTGACATCGCGCTGCTCGCTGAACGGTTTGTCCGCGAAGCGGAGCGCCAGCGTCCCGGCATAATGCGGCGGCAGATCACGCCCGAAGCGCTTGATTACCTATGCAGCCACGACTGGCCCGGCAACGTGCGCGAGCTGCGCGCGTGTGTGTTCGATGCGGTGAATCGGCACCCGGATGTCGAGTATCTCGTTCCCGCGCATCTCCAGGATACTGTGGCCTATCGGCAGACCAAGTCTGCTTCACAGACCAAGCCCGCTTCAACTCGCGCGCCGCGACAGCCCGAGGCGCCGAAAGCGGCACTTTCCGGCCTGCTCCAAGAAATCAGCAAAATCACGTTCCCGCAGGAAGCGATAAGCCAGTGGGCCGGGCGGCTCGCTGAAATTCAGCGCTGCGAAGCATGGTTGCTCGCGCGGTATCTGCAGGCCGCTCTGCTCGCCACGAAGCGTCGCACGTCCGCGTGCCCGGAAGGTGTCATTCAAATCCATCCGAGCGTCAAGCTGATGACTGGCGATCCGAGCGTTAGCGCCTCGAAAGCGGCGGATCTCGTCAAACGCTTGCTCGGCCCGATTCAGAGCGAAATCGATGGCGATCTCATGGCCGCGTATCAGATCGCTGTGCGATTGCGGCCGAAATCCGGCCGGCGCGATGATGCCTGAGCGGTGATCTAGGGGAGACTTCTCATGAAACGGTATCTGGTTCTCGCACAATCCGCATTGACTGCCCGCGCTCTGCGAAGTTGGCTCGAATTACTGTGCGAGGAGACCCGCGCGCCGGGGTTTGTACACACGATCGTATCGGATCGGCCGATTCGTACGGCCCAGGCAGGAATCGAAGCGTACGAGCGCCTTATGCAAGGCATCGAGAAGGCCGCTCGGGGCGATGATGGAGCGGTCGGGCGCGGCGAAGTTGTTGTGCTCATCGACCAAGTGCAGCCGCATGAGCTTGATGCCACGTCGAATCTCGGGTGGGATCAACTCATCGCGATGCTGATCCTGAGCTTTCCCGACCTGTATTGGGTCTTTGGCTGTTGCGCTGGCGCAGATGCAGACACACTGTCGGTACCCGTTCATGGTGCGGGCACCCTCGCATGGAAGGACATCGGCCCTCACCATCAACTTTCGTCGTTGCTGCAGTCGGCGATCCGCGATCCGCTATTCGACTCGACCGGCCTGCGCAACTGGGTTCGCGCGGTGACCAACGAAGGACTGCGTCGTGCCGGAGACGATCTGAAGCTCGCGATCCGTCAACCCCTCGCGGCCGCAATCGACGAGGAGAGACGCTACGCTTATTTGCATGCCTATGCGGCGTATCGATTCGGCTGCCGAGCGGATGTGATCACCCGATGGAGCGCAATGAAGGACCGCTTCAGCGGCGAAGGTCCGCACGACTACTGGCTACTCTTCGAGGATATGAGCCTCAACTTCGTCGATCGGAGTGAATCGGTTCATTTGCTGCGTCTCGGCGCTCACACCGAACCAGATGGAATTCGCTCCGGCCGGGAGCACTACTGTCCAAAGCTGCGCTCGATCGATGCTACGGTGGAGCCGTCGCAACATCGTCTCCTCATTACGACTGGCCAATCGCGCGAAGGTCCGGAAGTCATGGAGGCAAACCGCGAATATCTGCGCAACAAAGGTGTCGGTCACGGCGATGTGATCATAAAGCCCGTGAGCGGGCTGTTTGATTTGTGGTCGAAAGCTGGATTGCTGAAACAGTGGCCCTGTACGTGCCGGATCGGCAACGTCCCATATTTCGTATGGCCGCCGCAAGTCCCTCAGCCGCGGCCGGATGGAGGCGGTCACGGCGCACCGGGGAAATTATTGCTGCTTACTGACACATTGATCCGGCGCGCCCGCGAGGTTCTACCACAGGCGGACACCGCGGACCGCGCGTTACAGGGCGCGGTGCTCGCCACGGATGCGCTGGAGCTCATCGGCAACCGCACACCCACGAGCGCTTTCGAAGCGCTAGGGTTGAAGCATGAGTTGGAGCTTCACGTGGAATGCCAATTCGCAGGGGTCGGCTATCACCTTCTGATCGAGCCACGTATCCGCGAAATCGAACTAGAGTGTGACGCCATCTCCCAGTGGTTTGTCGGCACACGTGAGCGAAAGACCGCCAGCCTGAATGCGCAGTTGAAGACGCTGGGAAGGCTCATCAGCATCCTTCGCAGCTTCGGCCAGTTCGACGAAGAACAGCGTTGCATGGATCGCGCGCGCAGGCTCCACAATGAGCTGTGGACAAGACAACGCCGCCTGGGATGGTTGCTGACGCCGCTACTGGGCTACATGCGACTGCTCCTAAAGTCTTTTCCAATTTTTCTATGTGCGTTGGGAGCTTGGATCGCGGTCTTGACAACGCTGTTCATGTGGGCAAACGGGAACGACCTATTCCTCAGCAGTCTCTCCGACGCAGTGTCGGCGTTTTTTTCTCAGGGGCCGCCGTATCAGGATTCGAGTATTGTACCGCCTGCCATTTCTGGCACGGCGGGGGCCGGTCCGTACGCGGCGCGGCGGACGTTCGTCGTTTGCATCGCCATCGTATCGGGCTCACTTCATTTGGGGGTGTTCTTATCGCATCTGTACTCGATTGTGAGACGCCATGGTTGAAGCGCCATCGGCGTCGACGTCTCTCGATGATTCGACTTCGCACTGTCAGAGGCCGGGGCTTGGGACGCGCATTAGGCGACCGCCAAATCCTTCCAGTTGCCTGGAGCGTTAATGTCAGAGAAGTCGATTGTCCGACCTTTCGCCTTGAAATTGCTCTGGCGCCGTACAAACTTATACTGTCGTGATTCGGCCGTGTTCAATGTCGGGCGGGCGCAGCTACTCGCCCAATCGAGGCGATCTTGAGCGCGAAGAATAGCGCTCGCTATATGACGGTAGAAGTGACGGTAGACGGTGATACGAGCGAACAAAGAACTAGGTTTTACGCGGGGTTACGGCGGTTGGAAATGATCGAGTGGGAGTGACGGCCGTCGCCGGACAAGCGGCCGG
>ERZ795056.7033-NODE-7033-length-10880-cov-7.534596_pt1 | contig 10880 bp, 7 predicted proteins | sample MGYA00375140_ERZ795056 | MGnify/ENA primary metagenome ERZ795056 (study PRJEB30185, sample SAMN05720227) | activated sludge metagenome | isolation source: Anaerobic digester | place: USA | collected 2015-03-09 ...
TCACGTTATCCTTGGTGATCACGTTCTGGCGCGGGAAATCGAACACCGCTTCGCGCAGGTCGATGCGTTCCTTCTTGATGAATTGAACATACTTGTTGCCATCGGGCAGATCCCGTGTGATCCGGGAAATGATCTCGCGTGGCTTATCGAACACGGGGATGATGATGTTGAAACCGGCCACGAGCGTGGTCCGGTACTTCCCGAAGCGTTCGATCACCATCGCTTCGCTTTGTTGAACGATGCGCACACCCTTGGCGATCAAGAAGACCACGAAGATGGCGACGAGTAGTAGGATGATGGCTCCTGCTGACATGGTTGTTGAGGGGGTTGGTTTTCGAGTGGTTCAGATGATCAGGAAGCGTCAGGCTTCAAGGGGTTTCACGATGAGGGTGTTGCTCTCGACGCGAACGACCACGATCAGGTCGCCCACGTGCAGCGGTTTGTCGCTCACCGATTCCGCGCGCCAGTCGTCACCAGCGGCGCTCACACGGCCGAGCCGCAGCCCCGGGTCGAAGTCCTGGGTCACCCGGCCGCGTTGGCCTACGAGCGCATCCACGTTGGTCTTCACATCGGGTGCGTTCCACATGCGTTTCATCAGCAGCGGACGGATCGTCAGAATAGCGATCACCGAGAAAACGCTGAACGCGGCTAGCTGCATGGCGATACCGCCGCCCAAGGCCGCCGTTACGCTGGCTCCAAGGCCACCAATGCCCAGGCACAGGAGGAAGAATCCCGGCACGAAGATCTCGAGGATGAAGAGGGCTATGGCCAAGGCGGCCCACCAGTGCCATTGAAAGAAGTCCATGGTTCTAGGTTTCTACTCGGCCGAAGGTAGGCGGATGCGGAATAGGGGATATAGCCCCCTCGTACGAACGGCGACTGCTGCGGGGGAGCGGCGCTCGGTGGCCGTGTACCGGCGGAATGCCATCTTTGCAGGAACGCCCTTCCTGCGCCACACCCATGCTAAAAGGCAAGACCATCGCCGTCGTCGTACCGTGCTACAACGAAGAAACGCAGATCGCCACCGTGGTGGAGACCATGCCCGATTTCGTGGACCGGATCGTGATCGTGAACGACTGCAGCCCTGATCGTACCGCCGAAGTGGTGAAGGACCTGATCGCGAAGGACCGTGCCAAGGGCTTCGGTACGCGCATCGAACGCTACACGGTGGAGCGCACCCGTTGGAATGAAGCTGAACTGGTGCTGCTGGAAGAGGGCGAACGCGAAATGGCGCATTACGTGCCCAGCAAGGTGGTGAACGAACATCCCGAGACGGACCGTGTCATCCTCATCAACAACCTTGAGAATGGCGGGGTAGGTGCTGGTATTGCAAGGGGGTACAAGTGGTGCAAGGACCACGCCATTGATTGTACCGCGGTGATGGCCGGTGACGGACAAATGGATCCCCACGAGCTGGAAAGCATCTGCCTACCCGTGATCGATGAGGGCATCGACTACGTCAAGGGCAATCGTCTGATCCACCGCAGCGCCTGGTTGGTGATCCCGAAGGTGCGTTTCTTCGGGAACAGCATCCTCAGCATCCTGACCAAATTGGCCAGCGGCTATTGGCGTGTGAGCGATACGCAGACCGGATACACAGCCATCGGCAACAAGGCGCTCAACGCCATCAAACTGCACCGGATCTACCGCAGCTACGGCATGCCCAACGACATGCTCGTGAAGCTCAACATCGCCCAGTGCACCTTGCGCGAGGTGGAGATCAAACCCGTGTACCGCGTGGGCGAGCAGAGCAAGATGAAAGTGATGAAGGTGATCCCCCGGGTGAGCCGCTTGCTGATCAAGAGCTTCTTCATCCGGCTATGGCGCAAGTACCTGTTCAAGGACTTCCACCCGCTCTTCATCTTCTACAACTACGCGATCATCGCGGGGATCGTCACCATCCCTTACGCCTACAAGATCATCAAGGCTTTCCTGACCGGGTCCGTGGTCAACACCGAGCCGCTGATCGCCTTCCTGTTCCTGGCCACCAGCAGTTTCCAAGCGCTCATCTTCGCCATGTGGATGGACATGCAGGATAACGAACGGTTGTTCAAGTGAAACGGGCAGGGTCATATGTGTTCCCTGTCCTCGTAGCACTACCTGTCATCTTGTTCGGGGGCTGTGGCCACCGTGATGCTGTGCCGCCTCCACCAACGGTCCTCGATGAGTTACGGTCCAGTTTCGACCTTGCTCAACCGGGTTTTGGTGTGATCGACTACCCTGGCCATCCGAAGGGCAATGTGGCAAAGGCCTATGCCATGGTGCTCCAAGCCGAAGTGAGGCGAGCCACCGCCACTGGACGGCCACTTTCAGAACTGGGGAAGAACGCTTCACAATGGCTCCGGGATAGTGTTTCCACGGACGATCAAGGATATAAGGGTTGGGGATTGCCTGCTCCGTGGGATGCTTTCGGCGATGGGAGCGAGAATCCGACCAACACGTTGTACACGATCAGTGTTGCCTTATGCATCGAAGCGCTGCTGGATCAGGCCGAGTATGATGACCAGGCACCGCGCGAGGCCATTCTTGCGATCGTTGACACCGTATTGGCCCCGTTCGTTCAAGGCGTGTTCAATAGTCCTAGCGGTATGGTGGCCTACAGTGCCGAGCCTGCGGACCGTGGATATGACTGTTTCAACCCGACGGCGGCCTTGGCGGGCCAATTGCAGCGCTACGCAGCCTTGTTCCCGCAAAGGACTCTGGCCGGAGCGTGCCGCAACACGGCCGATCGAACGATGCTGGTCCTGCTGGAACAAGTGCAAGTGACCACTGATCAGCATTGGTATTGGTTCTATTCCGTCACCGAGCGTGTACCCAACGACCTTCCACATGCCACCTACATCATCCGTGGAGTGCGTGACTACTTACGGTACAGAGGCACTCATTCGGAGCGCTTCGACTTGGAAGCCGTCCACGGACATCTGAACGACTTCAAGGACCCGGACCGAGCGTTGGGCTGGCTTCAATGGCCCGTGTTGCGCAAGGACCTTGAGACGTTACCCCCTCCACGACTTTACGATCTCGGTATCGCTCTGCGCTATTGCGTGGAAATGGGTGAGGAGCGATGGGCCACCGAACTTGCCCAGCTATCACAGGATTACCTTGGCGCGGATGGCCTCTACCGGAAATGTATCGGATGCGACGAACATATCAATGAGTATGATGCCACCCTGCTGAACGGCCTAACCTACTTCTTCCATCGCGTGCCGCACGTGATCAAGGGTACGGCACCGGATCATCGCGCTTTCTTCAACGACCGCGGTATGCCACTGACCAGCTTAGCGGCTGGCCACAGTCCGTTGTTCTGGGATCTTGATCCCGCTGACGCGAAGGTCTGGTTGAGGTCATCGGGTGGATCGGTCGCTCTTGACGACGATATCCCCCTTGGGGCAGTGAATTGGAATGGTGCTCCTGCGTTGGTCGTGCGCCGTATGTACCACGACACCCTCAAACTGCTGAGGCTGGACAATGGCTCCTTGACGTCCATCGCCTTGCCTGATGGTCACCGAACGCACATGTTCCGCTACTTGTGCGCGGCCTGGGATCGGCTTTGGCTCGTGACCTACGACCCTATCGCGCGCCAGAACCGCCTGGCCACTTACGATGGCCGACATTGGAAGGTGCTGCAAGAGCCTTTATCGATCCAAGATCACCTCGGGTATGAGCAACAACCCCGTATGCTCCATGCCATCCTTGGAGATACACTCTATCTCGGCGCCGGGCGTGCGGTCTTCAAGCTAGGCCGGGAAGGAGGATCGCGCACTTACCGACTCCCACAAGCGAGCCGGATCCTGGAGATGGCAGCGGATGACCAACATGTGCATCTTCTGGTGGAACACATCGAGCTGCCACCATTGCGAGCGGCAGACACCTTGAACGCTCCTCCGCAGGAACATGGTTTCGGTCTTTATCGGGCGGATCAAGAGGAACCTGTGGATGCACTGGAAGGATACATCCTGCCATTCGGTCTGCGTGCGCGCGGCGACCATGTATTACTGGCTGACGCCCGTTCGCCGGATGACCTTACCTCCATGCTCGCATTGGACCTGGGGCGTATGAATGGTGCGGGTGCCATGTCTTTCGGCTTGGACAATTCGCAGGGTGAAGTGGCTTGGTCCCAGAGCTACTACCTCACCGGCCTGCTGGACCTGTTGGAGTTCGATACGGAACAGGGTGGAGTGCTGCAGAGTCCTGTTCGTGAAGCGTTGCGCAATAGACTCGCCACCGAAAGCGGCTTATTGGCCGACCATGTACCGGCAGCGCTTCCCTGCAGGACCTTCACCGTGGACAGAAGCCCTGTGCTGCACGCCGTGCAGACTGGGAAATTGCTGCTACTGGCGAAGCGCCTGCAGAAGGCGGGCATGTGGGACGATAGTGCGTTGGAGCGCAGTCTGTCTTCCGTTCAGCAGTTGAAGGACCACTTGGAGCAGTTCAGCTTGCTTGGCGAGGAAGCCCTGCCCGGCGAGGATCCTTCTTCGACGTGTCTTCGTTTCCCCAAGGGATGTGCTTTTCCTTACGACGGCGCAGGCCTGCCGTATAATCATCAGAACTGTTGGGCGGCAGGCGTGCTCTATGGGGAGGATGGTCAATTGTACGAAGTGGAACCCCGGCACCTCGCGGCGGCATCCGACGTCGTCAAGTTGGTGGTGGAACGGGAACTACGACCGCGCACGGGCCTTCCCGATCACCTGCGTGCAAAATGGGCATGGAACTATTGGTGGGGGAGGGCGAAGGAAGGATGGACCGAAGCGGATGATGTTTCGGTGAATACCCCGGTTTGGCCCGGGGATGGAGAAACATTCGCATTGGCGCGATACCGAACCTTCGATGCCATCGCTGTCCTACTTGCCGATCGCGCAATACCGGGAAGCATACCACCGGAGGTGGTCGCGTACATAGGCGATGCCTTGATCGAAGGCGGTGTCGAACCGTTCATTCTACCCTACCTCCCCAGTACCTCGGTGGCCAACGACATCCCTCTAACGACCTTGCGGAAGTATATCCGGATCGATCAGCAACCGGACATGCGCAACGCACTTCTTGTGCACGGAATGATGCTGCAACGGTTGCAGGCAGCGGGCCGTCCGCTCTGATGCTTCGCCAGGCCCCAACGGGGAAGGGCATCCGGCCAAAGCCCGATATCTTTACCGCCCATGTGTGGAATTTTCGGCATCATCGCAAAGGCGGACGCGGGTCTTTCCCGGCCATTGGCAGAGAACATCATCCGTGAGTTGTTCGTCCTTAGCGAAACGCGGGGCAAGGAGAGCAGTGGTATCGCCATCCGCTCAGCCGCCGATCGAACGATCCATGTGACCAAGGATGACGTTCCAGCCAGCGAGTTGATCGCTTCACCCGCCTATCGCACCTTTCTGGACACTGCGCTCCAGCCAGCCTTCGCCGCAGGTCAGCGCGAACTGGCTGTGATAGCGCACAGCCGACTGGTGACCAACGGCACACAGGAACACAACTTCAACAACCAGCCGTGCATCAAGGATGGCCTGGTGATGGTGCACAATGGCATCGTGACCAATGTGGATGCACTTTGGGCGAAGTATGCCGGACGCATCGAACGGAAGTACGAGGTGGATACCGAGGTGATCGCTGCGCTCTTCAGGCTCTTCCTGCAGGAGGGACTTGGACCGGTGGGTGCCATTCGTCGGGTCTTCAACGAAATGGAAGGAGCGGCCAGCGTGGCAGTTTTGATCAATGACGCGCGACAGGTGCTGCTCGCCACGAACACGGGTTCGCTTTACACCGTCCAAGATGGTTCGGGAAGCCTCGTCTTCGCCAGCGAAGCCTACATCGCGCGCACCTTCACCAAGCAGGCATCCGTGCGCGACCGGTTCGCCGACAAGGCGGTCCAATGGCTGCAGCCCTTCACCGGGAAGGTGATCGACTTGGAAAGCTGGTCGGTGGCCGATTTCGGTCTGAAGGAAGCAGCCCCGGACTTCGCACTGAAGGCGACCGAACCCTTCACGATCACCGACCATTCCACGGGTGCGGGTCAGAAGGTGGTCCCTGCGATGGCTACGAGCGACGAAGGCCGCTTGCGCAAGCTGATCGTCTTCCCTGAGGATTTGATGCGGAACATTCGGCGTTGCACCCGCTGTCTGCTGCCCGAGACCTTCCCGTACATCTCCTACGATGGTAAGGGAGTTTGCAACTACTGCCACAGCTACAAGCCGAAGAGCCTGATGGTGGACAAGCGTCCGGCCTTCGAGGAGGTGTTGAAGAAATACCGGCGCAATGATGGCAAGCAGGATTGCATCGTGGCGTTCAGCGGTGGCCGCGACAGCAGTTACGGCCTGCACTTGCTGGTGAAGGAATTCGGAATGACACCGCTCACCTTCACATACGACTGGGGGCTGGTGACCGATCTGGCCAGGCGCAACATCGCCCGAATGACCGGCAAGCTGGGTGTGGAGAACATCCTGATCAGTGCCGACATCAAAATGAAGCGCCGCAACGTGCGGCTGAACATGGAGGCCTGGCTGAAGAGTCCACGGTTGGGCATGATCCCACTCTTCATGGCCGGCGACAAGCACTTCTTCGTGCATGTGAACAACATCCGCCGCCAGACCGGCATCCACTGCGACATCTGGATGGAGAACAAGTTGGAGAACACCGACTTCAAAGCCGGTTTCGCGGGCATCAAACCCAACTTCGAGAAGGAGCGGATCGATAAGCAGAGCACCTTGGCCAAGTTCCAGATGCCGCTCTATTACATGCGCAATTTCCTGGCCAATCCAGGCTACCTCAACGCCAGTCTGCCCGATACCTACAGCGCGTTCAAGGCCTACTACACCGAGCCCCGCGAAGTGTACCTGCTGCTCTTCGATTACATCCCGTGGAACGAGGAGACCCTGGACCGCACCTTGAAGGACGAATACAACTGGGAGATCTCGCCCGATACCACCAGCACCTGGCGGATCGGTGACGGCACGGCGGCCTTCTACAACTACGTCTACGGCTTGGTGGCCGGCTTCACGGAGTTCGACACCTTCCGCAGCAACCAGATCCGCGAAGGCATGATCACGCGGGAAGAGGGTCTGGCCCACGTGTTGCGCGAGAACCGCCCGCGTTTCGAGAGCATGATGTGGTACTTCGAGACCATCGGTGTGGACATGGAGCGAGCGTTGAAGGCGATCAATGCGATGCCCAGGCTTCACCGCCATTGACCATGGACGACCTGGTCAGCCACTTAGCCCTGTTCCTGTTGAGCAACGTGCTCTTCGGCGGGGTGATGGCTGCGTTCTTGCTACGCTATGTGGAGCGCACCATCCTGGGTGGTGGTGCCACGGTACTGTTGGGACTGGGCTTGGCACCCTTCATGATCACTTGGGTGCTCAATGCCATCCTTTTACTCTCACCCGGCGGTACACCAGTGGTCGCGGTGGGGGGCGTTCTCGTGTTCTTTTCTTCCTTGGCGCTGTTCGCCGGGCGAGGATGGCGATCGCTGGCGGAGGTCATGACCGGTTCGGTGAGCCTATGGCGATCCGCAGCGACATGGCCGTACCTGTTCTTCAGCATGGCGATGATCTTCGGTTCCTATGTCATGCTGGTCTACAAACCGTTGGTGGACCATGATATTCTGGAGTATGGCACGCAAGGCCGCATCTTTTTGCGGGAGATGGCCGTTCGGTACGAGCTGCATCACTACGACCAAGCTTCCGGATTCTATTACGTCGGTCTACACGGCTTCTCGTTCCCCTTGCTCTTCACCTGGGAAGGTGCGGTGCGTGGGCTTCTGAACAGTGATGGTGATGCGTGGGTGCGCCTTCAAACCCCGTTCTTCGCCTGGTTGCTGGTCACTTTCGTATGGGGCTGGGCGCGCCGCTATGGTACTTGGCTCGCGGTATGGGTGATCGGCGCGTTCACGCTGACCATCGGTTTCTTGTACCTCAATACGATCTACCACGTGGATCCGGTGCGTGTCTTCCTCTTCACCGCATCGATGGCTTTGTTCGCCTCGGTATTGCGCGCACCGTCATCCGCCGGTCTTTTGCTCTGGGGTCTGGTGCTGGGCGCTCACGCCCTGACGCATTCACTTGGCATGATCCTGGCGCCTTTCATGCTCCTCATCCTCGTGGCTCTTTCGCCCGGTACGATCACCGCCCGTCTCCGACAAGGTGGACTGGCGACGATGGCTTTCGTGGTCGCCGGTGGTTTTCACTACATCCTGGATGTGACCATCGGGACAGGCTGGTTGTTCAAGGACATCACCTGGTTCTAGTATGGCGAACCACGCGCGACATGGGATATGGTTCTTGGTGCCCTTGGGGTCCATCGCCTTCTCCTTCCTCTATTTCCTCGTGCTGATGCCCGTGAAGGCCAGTCCGGGGGAATTGGCCCTTTTCGAGCGTGGTATCGGTAGTCCGTTGCTGAAAGTCCTCAACGGCTATCTCGGCGCCTTCTTCAACCTGCGCTTCTTGGGGAATACAGCCTGCTGGGCCATGCCGATGCTGTTGATCCTCGCTCTTCGCCGCAGCGCATTGGAGAACTGGCAGCGGGGTGCCCTCCTTTTCCTGTCACTCGCCGTATTGATCATCGGTGGCGCAGGTGGATTCAACTACCGGTATGCGCTCACTCTTCTTCCCACACTGTTGGTGCTGGTCTTCGTGGTGCTGGAACAGGCCATGGTCCGTGGGCAGGTCCCACGCGGTTCCCGCACAGCGGTACACGTGCTGTTGGTTCTGGCCACGGTATTGAATAGTTGGCTATCCATGGACCTTTCCACCCGTATGGCGCTGGCCGATCCGGTGGATCGCCCGAAAAGGGTGGATGATGCACCGTTCTACACGAAGTTCGATACCGGGCCGGACGACCTGGATGGTTGGTTGGAACGCGCTGGTGTGGCCGACACCGACCGTGTGCTGGTGAACAACCTGCCCATTTACTTCTACGAGACCCATAGACCTGGCCTGTATTACTGGTGCGGCGCCGACCAGTACTTCGGACCGGAAGGGGAGGAGCCGATCTTCCGCACACGCTCCGATGATGAGGTCGTGCGCTTCCTGACCGATGGACTGCGAACACGCTACATCTTCAGCGATCGCAACCTATCCCGGTACGACCTTCGCTTCGAACGTTTCCTGGAGACTCATTGCACCTTGCTCGCCGAAGACGATAAAGGCCATACGCTCCACGTCCTGAAGGATACATTTGGGCGTTGACCATGCGCCTGCCAGCCGGGAAATTCAGCACCGATATCATCTGGAGTGCCGGGGCCTTCGCCTTGGGTGCGGTTTTCGGTGTACTTGTCAACGTCGTGATCGTGCGGGGCCATGATGCCGCTGCGCTGGGTGTCTTCAACCTCGTTTACGCGGTGTACATCCTGTTGAGCCAGCTGGCCGTGGGCGGTGTTCACCTCGCCGTTCAAGCTTTTGTACCGCGGGAGATCGCAGCCGGTCGTTCGGCGAACGAACAGGTCTCCGCATCCATGCTGCTCAGCACCGGCACTGCAGCGGTGGTCATCGGTATCGCCTGGGTCTTCCGCGATCTGCCCGGAAAATGGTTCTCGAGTACCGATGTGGCCATCGCATTCCCTTTGGTGCTCCCAGGTTTGCTCTTCTTCTCTTGGAACAAGGTGCTGCTCAGCTTCCACAATGGTGCACGGCGGATGCGACTCTTTGCGCTGATGCAACTTCTCCGATTCGTCTTCCTCTTCGGCGTAGTGGCCTGGCTCGTTCACACGAATGCTCCGGTGGCCCGGTTACCGGTGGCCCTGTTCTGGTCGGAGGCCGCGCTCTTCGCGATCGTGCTGCCGATCACCCTGCGCTATTGGAACCCGTTCCACGGTGCAGGCTTTCGTTCGGCCTTGCGCGAGAATTGGCGATTCGGAAACCGCGCACTGGCGGGGAACTTCCTGCTGGACGTGAATACCCGCGTGGATGTTTTCCTGCTCGGTCTTTTCACCGACGAAACAGCGATCGGTCTGTACAGTTTCGCGGCCACGATCGCAGAAGGTGTGCTGCAATTGCCGATGCTCTTCCGCAACAACATCAACCCGATCCTGTCCCGCGCTTGGCACCGTGGTGGTCCGCCGCTGTTAAGCAAAGTCCTGGATCGGAACCGACGCGCCTTCTACAAGCTCTTGGCCCCCTTGGTGTTGGCGACCATACCGCTATTCCCCCTTGGCCTCTGGATCCTGGGCATGGACCAGGAGCCCATGACCATCTGGATGCTCTATTCGATACTCGCCATCGGGATCGCTGCCACCAGTGGCTACCAAGCTTTCCAGATGTTGTTCAGTCAGGTGGGGCATCCGGGGACACAAACCCTCTTCATCGGCGGTTTCTTCCTGGGGAATGTGATCCTGAACCTGGTGTTCATTCCCCTGCTGGGGGTCTATGGTTCAGCGCTGGGCACCGCGCTTGCTTTCGTGGTGATGGCAGCCGTGTTGCGCACCTTGGCATCCAACGTTCTCAAGGTCCGGTTCTGATCAGCCATGAGCCAGGCACCCACCGCGACATTCCGGCGCAACGTGCTCACCCTGCTCGGTGGAACGGCCATCGCCCAGGCCATACCCTTGCTTGCAGCCCCACTTCTGGCGAGGATCTACACCCCCGAGCAATTCGGTGCCTTGGCGTTGCTCCTGGCCATCGCCAACCCGATCAGTCTGGTGGTTTGTGGTCGTTATGAGCTTACCGTCGTGCTCCCACGCGAGGATCCGAAAGCCAACCTGCTCGCTCGCTTAGGCTTGGTCTTGGCCGTGGTCGTCACGCTCTTGCTGGCGGCCCTGATGGCGTTCTTCCATGACCCGCTTACACGCCTTCTCGGGGGATCCAATGCCGCGTTGCCCTTGCTGCTTGCGCCCATCTTGTTCGGGCTCATGGGCTTCTTCCAACCCCTGAATAATTGGCTGATCCGGAAGCAGGCCT
>ERZ795056.7037-NODE-7037-length-10875-cov-17.193715_pt1 | contig 10875 bp, 7 predicted proteins | sample MGYA00375140_ERZ795056 | MGnify/ENA primary metagenome ERZ795056 (study PRJEB30185, sample SAMN05720227) | activated sludge metagenome | isolation source: Anaerobic digester | place: USA | collected 2015-03-09 ...
ACAAGGTTTTTACCACGGCATCGCGCAAGACTGCGGAGTCCGATGCGGCCTTCACGACCCGGAACGTAGACGTGATAGCTGGGTTTTTCTCGTGGGTCGAAAACTGACGACCGATAAAGACATCGGTCACGGTTGCACCACTTGCAATCAGGGCCGCCTTCAGAGCTGCTTCAATGGCAATTCGGTCGTCGGTGACAGTGCCGGCTGGGAACGCACTTGGCTGCGACACGAGCAGAGCCGCAATACCACTTGTGGCATCGTTTAGGACTGCAGCGTATTTGCCAGCCGCGGTGCTTTGTACCGTAGTGGCCATGCCGTACACCGGGTCATGCCCGACTTGAATTGGGCCCGCCGCTTTTCTGACCACCATCGCCAGACCATCAGGACGACAGATCGCAGCGCCGGAGTCCGCGTCGCTGGCGCCATTGCCATCTGTATCCCACAGTCGCGGGTCCGTCTCTCCCGTGGAAAAGTTGATGGCGCCATCGAAGTTGGGGTCCTCTACGTTGTCGAGAACTCCGTCTCCATCGCTATCACTGCGCGTTGGGTCTAGTCCGTTGCAGGTCTCGCCAGCAGCGCAGTCTGCGGCGGTCGTGCAAGCCGGTGGTGGACGACGCTGCGCCACGCGGTCCGTGGCTACGCAGATTTTTGGATAGTTGAACTCAATTCCGTCAGAGAGTCCGTCTCCATCGGTATCGGCTTTGTTGGTGTCGGTGCCGAGCTTGCACTCAACATCGTCGCTAAGTCCGTCGCCATCGCTATCAACGCCACTGACCTGCGACCCGCAATCCGAGCCCGAGATGCTGTCATTGGTGCAGGTTGCAGTCATCAACATCAAAAACGGCGCAGCAAGGCACGCGCTAAGTCCAAAGAGACGCTTCCGTTTGGCCATGATCAATCCCCCGATTGATGGTCTGTGAGCCTTCAGTCTTTGGTGGAATGACAGCACGGTCAAGAGCACCACGTGACCACGTGTTTCTGCTGGAGGAAGCGCAGATGACGCAGCGTGATTCCAAGTCACGCGGCTGAATCCCACCGCAGCTCATCACTTCACGTAACAAGCTGCGGCAGAATTTATATTGGCGATGGGATCGTAGTCAGAGAAAAGCGGCAGAGCACAAGGTAACTACGGCAGTAAAGTCGCAAGCAGCTTAGCCAAGAAAGAGCTCACCAATCTGCTTGCGGAATGCTTCGATGCCTACTGCCAACCGCTGGCTGTACATTCCCTTGGCATCGGCGCCGGCCACATAAGTAACTTGGTCCTTGTCGTCCGTGGCGGCTTCGTACACGACCTCGGCAATCTGCTCTGCAGTCGAGCTGGTATGCCCGCGCGCTGGGTCCATAAAGACGCTCATGACCTTCTGCATTAGCGTGGCGTACGCCGAGTGCTGCGTCAGGACCAAGGAGCGCCCGGCAAAGTCGGTCTTGATGCCTCCTGGAGCCACGGTCTTGACGCGAATTCCAAACTTGCCTAGCTCAAACGCCAAGCTCTCGCTAAATCCCTCAAGGCCCCACTTGGTTGCGTGGTAAACGGAGTTAAAGGGAAACGTAGCCAGGCCGCCGATGGAGGTAGTGGCGATGAAGGTGCCTGCGCCGCGCTCGCGAAACGACGGAATGAATGCCTTGGTGGTGCGAAGCACGCCGAGCAGGTTGGTGTTCACTTCGCTTACGATCTGCTCATCAGTTGCGCCTTCGAACGGACCGGCGAGGCCGTAGCCAGCATTGTTAAAGACCACATCGACCGGACCCAGTGCCAGCGCCTGCTGCACCGCGGCCTCGATCTGCTCTGGCTTGGTGACATCCATCGCAAGCAGAGTGATTCCCGGAACCTTCCCAAGTTCCTCCTCTTTGTCTGGATTACGCAGGGTCGCGATGACCTTCCACCCCTTCTGCGCAAATAGAAGAGCCGTGGCACGGCCAAGTCCGGTAGAGCTGCCTGTGATGAAAATGGTCTTGGACATTTTTTCTCCGATGTTTGCTGGATAAGTACTGACGCCGCAAAAGTCACGGCAGCAGCGCCAGTGTGTGGTGGTCTGTTGCGCGCTCGGTTTGGCAAACTTGCTGTTCCCGAAGACAGCCTATCGCACGCTCGGGAACTTCCGAAGTTCCGGCAAACCCCTAAACGCAAAAAAGGAGTCGAGATCTGGAATCTCGACTCCCTTGTGATGCAAGGAGCGGCTCACCTCAAGTGGCGGCTTCCGCCAGAGAGGCTAGGCCCCTTTTTTCTTCTTCTGGTAAAGGAAGTAGCCACCACCGATCAAAGCCGCCAGGAATAAGACTAGCAGGATCGGACTGTGCGCGATGATCGAGATCAGGATTGTCACCGACGACAAGATCAGCGCGATTGGGAACATCGCGATGCCAATGAGGAATCGCCCTGCGCTGCCAAGGAAGGGAATGATGTCCAGCAGCGCGTTGATGGGACCAAAGAACATCATCAGCCCAAACCACATCATGCCAAAGCCCAGCAGGCGCAGCAGCCAGCCGATGGTCTTGTGCTCGGAGGCCAAGGACGAAATGGCTTCATCTCGCGCACCCGGTAGAGCACGGAACAGAGACACGTCATCTTTCTTGGAGAAGTAGGCTTTGACTTCGCTGCCCTCGAGGAGGCCAAACAAGGTGACCTGCATGCCCGGTTTTAGCGCCGTAAAGCTGACGCGCACATCGCCGATAGCGGGACTGGCAATGGTGCCTTCGCCCTTGAACAGATAGGTGTCACTTACCCGCACAAAGTTTGCAGGCTTGCGACGAGCAATCGCATCTGCCTTGCGCTCAGCAGCTGCGGTGTTGGCGCGAGTTGCGGTCGTTACCAGCTTCTTTTTGGCGCGACCATGACGCTTCTTCTTCGCTTTCTTCGCAGCCTTGCTGTCGTCATCCGCAGCGGTGGCGGCGGCGTCGTCGGCTTTCGCACCATCGTCAGCCTTGGCCGCATCAGCAGGCGCGGCGGCATCTGCACCAGCGGCATCTGCTGGCTTTTCCTCGACAGCCGCAGGCTCTGGCGTCGCCCCCTTCACGATATCGTCGGTCAGCTTCAGCGTCTCGCCTGAAGGCAGCGACGCTTCGGTCGGATTTAGCGAGTAGGCACCGATGTTCGCCTTCTGCGCAGCAAAGTGTTCCCCTTTAAGCGTCAGCTCCAGGTTCTCATGTCCCTTGGGCTCCTCGAACTCACGCGGGGGTTTCGGATTGGAGGTCCAGTCCTTTAGATAGGTAATGGTCGTTGTCGTGACCTTCTTACCGCCTGCCTTCTTCTCGGTACGCGACTCTTTCTTCTCCACCCACGCAAACATCTGCACCTGGCGGTCCAGCCGCAGGTAGTTGCCTGGGTTTAGAAACTCTGGGTCACCGATCTTCTCATCGGTCTTTAGCTCCCCCGTCACCGACACAAACTTGCCCGATGCAGAGGCATCTACGGAGGCGGGGCTAACGGCAACCGACTTCTTTGCCACTTCCGACAGATCAACCCGTCCCTCGTTGCACCACAGCACTCCGAAAGAGAAAAAGAATAGCAGCGCACCGACGGCAACTCCCTTGATGGACTCCATAAGGTTGCTACCCAGGCCCTGCTCGCTGACGGATGTGAACTGATCAGACATTTTTCAGGCTCTCCCTACGATGCCAATTTCTTGGACGCGTCTTGATGTATTCCAAGACACAATACAAAGACGATATCACGAGCTCTTTTCCCTGTGCCGAGAAAGTTCGCAGCATCGGTAAAGCCATGCTTCTGGACAAACGCAGGCTTCTTCCTTGACGAGCCCAGACTGAAGCAGGTGATGAGAGCTATTCACATGGTTACTTAGAAATGTTAACGTAAGACAGAACATTAATTTTCATCACGTAGATGGCGAGGTCCCCATGTCGCGCAAGAATGCCAGCGGTCCAAACAGCTCATCTGCCGATGTCAAAGCCAAGACCAGGAGCAGTGCCTGGCGGCCTCAATCTGTCGGGATGGAGTCCTCCGTAGCGTTAGAGCTGGCCGCCCCATCACCGATGGCGGCAATGAACCAGCCCAGAAGCGCTTCTGCCCAGGCCAGCATCCCCACCTGGCGCGACATTGACTCGGGCGCACGCTCCGATGCCAACGAGGCGTCATCCAGAGTCGCTGGCAGTCACGTCCTCATCTTGGACATCGCGTAGCTCTCCCTCGCGCCGCTGCTGCATCTTTCCATCATCTAGTCATTTGGGTGCTTGAAAAGCCGCCCGTTATTTGCGACACCGGGTCCTTAGAAATGAAGGACCTGTCTCGATGACCGCACTGGTTGCGGCTTACATGGGAACCGTGACGGCAGCAGTCGTCGCGGGCGCGTCGTTGAGCCAGCTCCTGACTCGTCGCCAAGAAACCGCGCGTCTGGTCGAAGCATTCTCCGCTGGAGTAATGCTTGCGGTTTGTCTGCTGTATCTGATTCCAGATGCACTGGCCTTTCAGCATGGAATCGTCGCGCCCCGAGCCACCGGCGGAAATCACGTCAGCGTGGGCTATGCGCTGTCGCTTGGTTTCTTGTCGCTGCTAAGCATCGAGCGGTACCTGCTGGGCGGAAAGCATCACATGCACGGCAGCTCTGGACACCACGCACACGTAAGTGGCGCTGCGCCTGGGCTCTCGGACAGGCCGCATGATGGGCACGATCACGAACATGGCCACATGGCCAAGTCCAGCGCGACACCACAGCGAGGGATTGCCTGGTCTGCGATGCTGGCGCTGTGGTTACACGGGATTTTCGATGGAGTCGCGCTGTATGCAGCGGGCGTCATGCCTGCGATGGGCACGGCCTTGGCGATCGCAATCATCCTGCACAAAGTGCCTGAGTCAGCCACCCTGCTCGCAATGCTGCGACGAGGAGGCGTCACCAAACAAGCCCGAGGCACCGCGCTGCTGATGTACCTGCTGGCAACACCGGTGGGGATGATCATCGCAGCGCAGCTGCTGAAGCTGCTATCGGAGCAGGGGGTGTCGCTGCTAATGGCGTTTGTTGCAGGCTCCCTACTCCACCTGGTGACCGGGCACTTGCTTCCAGAAGTCACCGGCCATGCACACTCTACGACCGGTGAAGACCCCCATGCACAGGACGGTCACGAGCCACCCGGCAACAGCATCTTCCTGGTCATGCTGGCAGGCTTCTCCACCTTGGTGGTAGCGCGACTTCTGGGAGCCGATTAGTCGTATTTCCTGGAAGCGCGGCGTGACCGTGGGCGACTAGTAGGCTCGCAGTACACGCGCTGGATTACCAACCACGATGGTACGTGGCGGAACATCCTTGGTAACAACTGCGCCGGCTCCCACTTGCGCCCCTGCTCCGATGGTGATGCCAGGAAGTAGGATGGCCCCAACGCCAATGTCGCAGCCTCGGTCAAGGCGCACTGGCGCAAACTTCAGGGGCCGATGTAACAGCGGCATATCGGCCAACGGATCTGCGGCATGTTCTGGCGGGAGCTCATGAGCGCTGGTCAAGATCATGACCCCGGGACCAATCCCAACGTCTTCGCCAATCTCAATCCCGCCAGCGGCGTGCATGAAGACGCGCTGTCCTATCCAACTACCAGCCCCCACTCGTAGCTGGTTGCAGAAGTAGCCCTTCAGTATGGCTGCGTGGCCGACATAAACATCGGCCCCTAGGTATACATTTTCGGGATGAAAGATGAGGACTCCGGGCTCCAGCACCACCGACTCGGGACAGCTCCCCAAAGCCGAGCGCTGGAACTCACCACTGCCATGCGTTCTTGGAGTCCGACGAGACATTAGTACTGGAAGCGAAGGCCAAACTGCGCGCGGAAGGGAGTCTGGCGATTCAGTGCGGCGCCAAACGTGCCAGCGGTGGTGTTGCGATTCTCAAAGCCAGATTGATTGGAAAGCGCCGTGTCAGTAGCCGAGGACAAGTCAAAGGCGTTGAACAAGTCGACAATCACCGAGAGGTGCTGCTTGATGAGCTCGTGGAAGTCGTATTGCGCGCGCAGCGAGATGTCTAGCAGGTCTGGGCTCCGCAGCTCTGTCCACTTGCGGATGTCGTTCGGATCGGCGTTGGGATCGACACCGCGCCAGCCGTAACGACCGATGTAGCCCAAGTTCTGCAAGTACAGCCGCGTCGCTGGTGCGCCGGTAACATAGGCCATATTTACGCCCGCCGTGAAGCCATGCCACGAGTAACTTCCGTTGGCCTTGACCTGATGACGATGGTCATCCAGCAAGTAGCCATTCAGCCGCAGATCGCGCTGGGGGTCGTCGCGCAGCGCCGATAGCTGGTCGTCTACGGTGCCATCCAGGAAAGAGAGCGTGTACGCGAAAAAGAAGCTCCAGTTGGGGCTTGGGTTTCCAGAGATGGTGAAGTCCACGCCGTTATAGCGACGGGAAGCCTCCTTGGTTGGACGGAAAGCATAGATGGAGCCATAGCGCGAGTCACCAAAGCTCGAGTAGTCGCCACCATCGAGGGTACGGCGACCATTGAGCTCGATGTCTTCCCACAGGAAGGTTGTGATGCGATGGGTATAAGTCACACTGCCGACGACGTTGGTGCCAAGCTCGCGCTCTAGCGCGACAGTCACAAAGTCAGAGTGTGGTGGCGTGAGGCTCAGCTGGGCATTGCCACAGTCGAGGCTGATCGACCCGTCTGCACAACGCCCACGCAGATCGTAGCCATTGGCACCACCGGACGAAGTGACGAAGCGACTAAAGCGCGCATCCGTCCGATTCCAGCCCCAGGTCTGGGTTTGTGGCGTCGCATCAGCGGAAAATGCCGCAAACAAGCTGACGACCTCGTTCGCACGGCCATACGCCAGCTTCAGCAGAGTCTTGTTATCACGGGTCAAGTCGAGGTTCAGACCGAGCCGAGGACCAAATCCAAGCAGGTTTGACACGACCTCCTGTCGCGAGTTGCTAGACGTTCCATAGTCCACGCGAAAGCCTGGTGCCAGCGTCAGCCAGCTGTTGATTTTCCAGGTATCTTGAATAAACCCACCCAGGCCCCAGGCAGTACGCACCTGAGCCACCGCGGGGTCATACAGGAACTGCTGAAAGCATGGAGTCGCAGACGAGCCGCTAACAGGATTCGGTTGCGAAGGAACACAAGGCAGAGGCCGCGTGGTCGAGGTTGGATCGCGCAGCAGTACCGACGCATCCCCCGTCTGATTGTTGTCGTCGTTATAAATCGAGTTGCCTGGCGTCGACGCAAACCGAAACTGCCGCAGATACTGCGCTTGCACACCAGCCTTGAAGGTGTGGCTACCAATCCAGCCCTTCTTTTGCCAGGTCAGCGTTGGATCAAACTGAAACCGCCAGCGCTGATCGTCCTGGTTACGAGCATTGCCAGCCGCGTTCCAGTTGATGGCAGACGCTCGGTCCTGATGCTGCGAGCTGATGTAGTCGTTGTTGTTGGCAGTGATGCGCAGGTTGTTAAACGATAGGCCTGTCTGCAGACCCACAATCAGGTTGTCGGTGGCAAACCAGTCGTAGTTTAGAACCCCGAACACGCCGCCCTGACGCTGGTTGTACTCAGACTCGTTGGCGGTCGCGTTACTTTGGACCAGGTTATAGATGAAGGCAGGGTCACTGTTGAACGAAAGCTCGACACGGTGACGCGAGGCCGGAGCCCAAGTTAGCTTCAGGCGCGGGTAAATTCCGTAAAACTCACGCGAGGCATGCTGACTGTTAAGCGGTGCCCCCGGCACCAGCGCACGCAGCGTGTACGAAAACTGCGTCGACAGATAGAACCAGAGCCGCTGCTTCACCAGCGGTCCGCTCAAGTTCACATTGAGCTGGTAGCTCGCATTCTCAGGACGCGCATCCGTCTGATCCAGCAAGCGACCTTCATACAGCTGAGTTCCTGCGCGAGCTCCCGCGGACAGCGCCTGATGATTGACGTAGAAGCTGGCATCCGCCGCAAACTTGTCCGAGCCCCGCTTGGTCACCAGGTTAATGACGCCGCCCATCGAGTTGTACTGCGCGTCGATGGCCAGCAGCAGCGTGTCAACCTGCGCAATCGCGTCAAAGTTGAAGTTGGCACTAAACGTGTTGCTCACTGGGTCGGTAACGTCAAGACCATCCACTAGATAGCGGTTGTGCCGCAGCGAGCCACCCGCCATAACTGGATTGCCACCGCCGGTCACACCTGGCAGCTGCTGCACAATGCCTTGATAGCTGCGGGTCGTCGCAATCTTGGACTGCTGCTCCGCGGTAAGCACGCGACCGGTGCCCACCTTATCGGTATCGAGTCGCTTGCGCTCTTCCACAATGGTCTTGGTATCGCTCTGCTCTAGCTCGGCAGAGAACGCAATCTTGATGGTCTCCGTCTCACCCAGAGACAACCGAACCTTGCGTTTCACTGGCCGCAGACCCTCATAGGTGACGGTGATGACATAGGTGCCATGCGGAATGCTTAGGAAGTCAAACGCGCCGTCCTCGTCAGTAGTTGCCTTACGAGGTCCACCAATCAGAGCATCACTGCCGATAACTACCTTGGCACCCGGCATGGGAATGTTGGTGCCTGCTTCGACGACAGAGCCACGCAGTCGTGCATTTTGATCGCCGACAGCGAGAGCGCGCGATGGCATTCCGCACGTAAGCAGGACCCCTGTCAGGATGCTGAGCAGTACGCTAAACGAGGCAGCAAGCCGAAACTGCCGAGTAGCCACTTGAACTCCGGCGCCGAGAGCGGCCCGCTTAGCCAGAGCGGTGGGTTGGCATCTGTCGCTCATGGCATTCCCAGCTGACTACGAGCAAATGGGCAATCGAGGTTGCCGTCCACATCAACGGTCTTGCAGACCAAGCAGCTAGACAATGCGGTGCTGGCCTTAAATGTTGCGTAGATAGGCAGCGTGACGTCCGGTGGAGGAACGGCATCCACACCGGAGAGCGTGTACTCCATGCAGATCGGCGAGTAGACCAGAGGCTTACCACCGACCATGGGTGCCGCTTCTTGCGCGGTACCAAACACTGTGACCTGCGTTGCCTTCAGCTTGTCCGTCGCCTTGTACAGCGGCATCGTCGCAAACTTGGAGCCATCTGCAGTCAGAGGCACAGGGCCCATGTCCACATAAGGCACCACCAGCTGATTAAAGAAGCCCAGCTGCACCGGCAGCGGTGGCGAAGCATTTGCCGGGTCTATGATCTGCAGCAACCGGTACTCGCGGCGAACCTCGGTGAGGTCTTGGCCGAGGCGACCAGTGGCAGTGTCAAAGCGCTTGATGGACTGGCATGGCAAGTCACCGGAAGCGCTGACGTGGATTACCTCAACCACCGCGCTATAGCCACTTGCGCGCCCGGCCTTGCCAGCATTGGCAGTCAAGACCTCGGGGATGTCCGAGAAAATCGGATACTGGCGATCCTGCCGAATCAGATCAAGGCGCTCGTCGAAGCGATAGTTTCGCGGCGCTGCGCACGAGCCATCAAAGAAAATCACCGGCTGTGCAGCGGCCTTGACCAGCGGGTCGCGCTTGCCATCCGTCCAGAACGGAGACGACGCTTTGGTCGTACTAGAGACCGCTGTCGCCGTCGCTGCGCCATTCTTAGTTGCGATCAAGGTATAGGGAGCGAAGTTTCCGACCCCAAGCCCGCGCCCCACTGCTGGCGTGCGATCTAGCTGGCTAACACCAGTCACAAAATTACCGGCGAAGACGATGCCAGCCAGAAACTCTCCATCGTCGGGATACGGGCTGCAGCCAGTACTGGCCAGCACCGCAGTCCCAAGGGCTAACACCCCCGATAAAAAAGCACGACGACGGTACGACGTTGCCACACCGACCTGAGCCGAGGCTTGGCGTTGTGGTTGCTTAGATGCGGACTGGACTGTTTGAACTTGCGTGGGCATACGGGGCGCTCCTAAAAGCGGCCCGAATATTCCGCAGTCGCCTACCCGATCGCAAGAACGAAAAGCGTCCGGAGCTTCCTTCATTTGAAACGCGGCTGCACATCCAAGTGTTGCTTGCCCAAAAGGCAGCGGTGGACTGACCATTGCCCGAGATGACCACCTGCCCCAATCTGCTTGCACTCGCTGCGTTCGCTTGCGCAGGCAAGCTCCCTATCGGTGATGACCCCAGCTTTGGCGGCGTCAGTCCACACGGCCTGGCAGAATTGCAGCGTGCAGACCCAGCCGCGCGGGTATATAACGAAGACGATGAGCCACATTCCTGGCAGCCAAGCGTCAGTTCAGCCCACCCTTTTGACCGCCGTTGCGAACACGCCGCTTACTCCGAGAGTGCGCGCAAGCTGGCAACTACAACTCTCAGCAGTAGCAGTGCTGGCTATCTTGCTGACCTGCAGTCAGGCCTGGGCATCCGTCGAGCTAGAGACAGAGCTTGGGGACCGCTTAGGTCACCTGCTCAGGGATGGTTCAGGCCGTGGCATGGTGCTGGCTTACCTCATCTCGTTTCTCGCAGGACTTGCGACCAGCCTGACACCGTGTGTCTACCCGCTAATTCCGATCACAGTCAGCCTTTTTGGTGCTGGAGAGGCACAGCACAATCGCGCCCGCTCGCTATTTCTAGCTAGCTGCTACGTCGGTGGAATTGCCGCGATGTATTCCGGTTTGGGAGTCTTGTTCGGCCTGATGGGCTGGCGCTTTGGCAGCTTCATGGCCAATCCCTTCGTCGTAGTTCCCATCGCCGTGTTCTTTCTGGCGATGGCCGCATCCATGTTCGGCGCGTTTGAGCTCGCTCTTCCCTCTGCGCTCCAAAACCGCTTGTCCCGAGTCGGTGGCAAAGGACCACTCGGCGCGTTTTTAATGGGTCTGGTCGCGGGAATCATCGCCGCTCCCTGCACCGGTCCGCCCCTGGCCGCTCTGCTCGTCTTTGTTGGCACCAGCCGCTCGGTAACGCTAGGCGGCTCCTTGCTGTTTGTCTACGCGCTGGGCCTCGGTGTTCTGTTCTTCGTGCTGGCAGGTTTTGCGC
>ERZ795056.7041-NODE-7041-length-10874-cov-4.439412_pt1 | contig 10874 bp, 5 predicted proteins | sample MGYA00375140_ERZ795056 | MGnify/ENA primary metagenome ERZ795056 (study PRJEB30185, sample SAMN05720227) | activated sludge metagenome | isolation source: Anaerobic digester | place: USA | collected 2015-03-09 ...
TCGGAACAATGGTTACGTTAACATTTCCTTTGACGATCTTTGACGAAGAGAGAACGATGTTCTGGTTGTCAGGAGCAATGTTGTCGACTGTTACGGTGGCTATTGAAGGATCAGAATAATTACCTACAAGATTTATGACGTAGAGCTTGTATTCTCCGTCACTTGCTGGAGATTTTATCAATGAAGCTGATTCGATTGCCCTGGTCATAGTAGGCCCTTCTGCGAAGCTGGTTGTACCAAAAGGCGCCAGCCAGACGGTAAAGCTGGGATCGCTGGGCACGATTGAAATATCGACGCCGCCTTTTACTGTTTTCGAATTCGGTAGAACAATATCCTGATGGGTCGGTCTGGAATTGTCTACGGTAACGGTTGCGTCAGATGCATCAGACAAATTACCAGCTGCATCGATTATATAAATTCTGTAATCGCCTTCGTTGAGTGGCGCGGTTATTGAATTGGCCGTGCCGCTGGCTACTGTGATGGTCGATGTGTTGGAGGCAAAGCTGCTTGTTCCAAGCGGAGCCAGCCAGATGGTATCGCTCGCGGCGCTGGGTGTTATGGTTACCTGGGTGCCGCCCATGGCTGTCACGGAGGCTTTCAACACGGTATTCTCGTTATTGGGGGCTGTGTTATCAACCCTTACGATGTTGGTTGAGGCTGAAGAGACATTGCCAACTCCGTCAATGACGTAAAGTTTGTAATCACCCTCATTTGCAGGAGCAAGTATCGGAGACGTCACACCATCTACGGCTTTTGTCATGGTAGCGCAGGCTGTAAACTGTTCAGAGAGATTCTTGCCAGACGCAGCCAGCCAGACTGAGTTGGTTGCAACACCGCTCGAGCTGATAACTATTTCTGTACCGCCCTTCACGGTCGCTGAAGAGGTCAGAACAGCATTCTGGTTGGTTGGTGCCGTATTGTCGACAGTTACCGTTTCAGTTGAAGCTGCAGACACATTACCGGCAGCATCTATAACATAGATGTAATATGTGCCTTCATTTGCCGGGGCATTTATCGAAGTGGCGTCGCCAGCAGCTTTAGTCATGGTAGCGCATTCGCTGAATGCTGTTACGGCGGTCGGTGCCAGCCAGACGGTATTGCTTGCGTTTCCACTCGAGACGATGACTACAGTTGCGCCGCCCTTGGCCGTCTTTGAAGAAGTCAGAACATCGTTCTGGTTGGTTGGTGCCGTGTTGTCGACAGTTACCGTAGCGTTTGAAGCTGCAGAAACATTGCCGGCCAGATCGATGATGTAGAGCTTGTAATCACCTGCATCTGCCGGGGCATTTATCGAAGTGGCAGTGCCACTGGCGTTGGTCATGGTCGAACCGGCAGCAAATTCTTCTGGAAGAGTTTTTCCAGATGGTGCCAGCCAGACGGTATTGTTTGCATCACCGCTCGAGGCAATGCTCACAGCAGCGCCGCCCTTGACCGTCTTTGAAGAAGTCAGAACATCGTTCTGGTTGGTTGGTGCCGTGTTGTCGACAGTTACCGTAGCGTTTGAAGCTGCAGAAACATTGCCGGCCAGATCGATGACGTAGAGCTTGTAATCACCTGCATCTGCCGGGGCAATTATCGAATTGACGTTGCCAGCCGCTCTGGTCATGGTGGCGCACTCGGTAAACTGTTCAGAGAGAGTCTTGCCAGCGGCTGCCAGCCAGACAGAGTTGGTTGCGACACCGCTCGAAACTATGGTTACAGTGGCGGGACCTGGTTTGACTGACACTGACGCGGCCAACACAGCATTCTGGTTGGTTGGTGCGGTGTTGTCGACAGTTACGCCTGCAGTCGAAGCCGCAGAAACATTGCCAACGGAATCGATAACAAATATGTGATAGGTGCCTTCGGCTGCCGGGGCTTTTATAGAAGTGGCGTCGCCAGCCGCTTTGGGCATGTTTGTTCCGGCAGTGAATACTGTTGTGCCGGCTGGTGCCAGCCAGACTGTGTTACTTGCATCGCCGCTCGAAACTATGGTTACAGTTGTGCCACCTTTGACGCTGATCGAGTCGGCAAGAACAGTGTTCTGATTTGTCGGTGCGGTGGTGTCGACGGTTACGTCTGCTGTCGAAGCTGCCGACACATTGCCGGCCGCGTCTATTACATAGATGTAATATGTTCCAGCGTTGGCCGGGGCATTTATCGAAGTGGCAGTGCCACTGGCGTTGGTCATGGTAGCGCCGGCAGTAAATTCGCCTGGAAGAGTTTTTCCAGATGGTGCCAGCCAGACGGTGTTGCTTGCATCGCCGCTCGAGACGATGCTTACTGCAGCGCCACCCTTGACTGTCACTGAGCTCGCCAGAACGATGTTCTGGTTGTCGGGCGCAGCGTTATCGACATAGAAACTTCCACCGCTGGTTGGAGTCGGAATTACAACATTGCCGATCAGATCCTCGCCAATCAGCAGAGATACTGTCGCCAGGCCATTGGTTCCATTAACAGTGTATGGATAGGTATACACTGTTGTACTGGTTTTGGTCATTGCAGCCGGCGCCAGAGTCGCATTCCCCGTAATCTGAATCTGGGGAACCGGTGAGTCTTTCATCACCTCGTTGAAGGTAGCTGTTATGGTAACTACCGTGCCATTCTTGTAAGGACCTGGCAGAGAGTAAGTTACTGAAGCAGACGGAGCCGTTTTGTCATAGCTGACGCTGAGCTGGGTCGAGGTTGCATTGTTGTTGCCGGCGCTGTCTTTAACCAGGTTGGCAGGCAGGTCGACAGTGACCAGGCCGTCTTCTTGCGGGGTTATGTTGACAGTCCAGATTGTTCCGGTGGATGTCGCGGGCGAGAGCGCGCCCTTGGTGCCGTTTGCGACCACAAGGTCGTTGACGGAAAAACTGGTTACGGTCTCATTGAAAGTAATAGTTACCGGAATGGTAGTTTCATTGGTCGGATTCGACACAGTAGTAGTGAAGGTTGCCGCCGGGACGATGCCGTCGTAGGTGCGGCTGAACTGTGTTGCTGCGATATTGGTATTGGTCGCGGTGTCATTGATCTTTCCAGCTGCCAGATCGATGGTGAGCAGGCCGCTGGCTACATCTGGTGTGAGATCGAAGGTCCAGACCTTTCCTGTGCTGGCGGCCGGTGAGAGATTACTGGTGGTGCAGTTTCCGGAGATCGTCAGCTTATCGAGCGAAAAATTGCTGACGGTTTCGCTGAAAGTGATGGTTACCGGTATCGGGTTCGCATTGGTCGGATCGGCAACGTTCGCGGTGAAGGTCGCGGCGGGGGCAATAGTATCGACCACCCAGCTGTAAGTGGTTGCATTGCTCTCGAGTTGCCAGGCCCCTCTGGTATCACGGGCAATAACCCGCAGGGTGTGTGAGCCGTCTGAGAGGCCGGTTAAATTGATTGGTACGGTATAAGAGGTAACTTCGCTCCAGACACTGCTGTCGAGGCTGTATTTGTAGGCCTCGACTCTGTCGCCGCCGACAGTGATCGTGGCGTCAGCTATCTTTGTCGGGTTGGTCGGCTTGTTGGAAAGCACCGCGACATTGGCGTTCGGGTCGATAAGCCAGGTGTAGGCAGTGGGAGAATCAGGCGACTGCCAGTTGTCGATGTCGTCGCCGGCGATTACATATATGGTGTGTTCGCCCGCAAGCAGAGCGATCAGTTTGATCGGCGTCGCTACTGGTATTGCAGCCGACCAGATGTTGCTGTCGAGCTTGTATCTGTATCTGGTTACTCCTGTGCCGACGACCTGAATGTCGGTGGTGGTCTGATTCGTCGGGTTGAGGGGCAGGCTTTCTGTCGCCAGTTGAGCGATTTTTACCGAGTTGTCTATTTCCCAGAGATGGGTGGTGGGCGCGTCAGTTGATTGCCAGTTGCCGGCGAGGTCTTTGCCGACGACTTTCAGTTCGTGGCTTCCGCTTGCCAGCCCGGTCAGTTCGATTTTTTTAGTGACTGGCTCTTCTGCAGTCCACGGCGCACTGTCAAGTTTGTATTTATAAGCGGCGATACCGGAACCGCCAACCGTGATTGTCGCTGCAGTCTGGCTGGTCAGCGCTGGCGGCAGTCCTGAGAGCTCGGCGTTGTCAGCTACGGTGTCGATGGTGAGCTCATTGCTGGTGGTATCGGTACTGGCAATGCCGAGTTTGCTGGTCGCAACCGCGGTTACCTCGTAGGTTCCGTCAGGCAGGGTGTCTGTTATCTGCGCTGACCAGGCTGTGCCATTCAGAACTCCCGTATAAGTTTTCGAGTTCACGGTTACCGCGACGGTATTTTCAGGGTCTTCTACCTGACCGGTCAGCAGAGGCGTCGTATCGTTGGTATGGAGTGTGTTGACGGTAATTTTCGGTACCAGCGCCGTGGTGAAAGTCCAGGCGCTCTGGGCGCCGAGCTGGTTGCCGTAAAGATCCTTTATCGATGCAGAAATCGACGCGGTCATCGTCTGATTTCCCGGCATGCGCGTAGTTGGGGTCCAGATCAGGGTTTTGCCGTCTTCCTGTAAAACCGTACTGCCGGAAACCTGCGATTCCTGCCCGGTTACCGTAATCGAGCTGGCGGTAATCGAAGACTGCAGCAATTTTTCGCTGAACTCGACAGTCAGGCTGCTCTCGGGCATCACGCCCGCCGTTCCCTGAGCTGGCGTGCGACTTACGACCACAGGCGGTGTCGTGTCAGTATCTTCCATCGACTCGACACTGACCAGTATGCGCAGGTGGACTTTGCATGAGGCGCCGGCCGGGTCGGTGATCAGAACGCTGATGGTGGCGACGCCGCGGCTGTCCATGGCGGTCCAGTTGGCTGAAGTTCGGTTGGTGTGAACCTGCAGGGTGCCGAGACTGGCGCTCCAGGTATATGAGAGCCGGCTGACGTCAGCCGAGTCGGGGTCGAAAGAGACGAGCGACATGTACAGCTGCTCTTCGGAATTGCAGTTGATAGTAGCAACCTGCAGAGAATTTCGGGCGGTCAATGACCCTGATGGGGCATTGTTGGTTGAAGTCGGGGGTTCTACCGTCTGCTCGATGAAGGCAGGTGTGCTGCCAGAAATGAAAGGCCCCTGGAACCTCGAAAAGACCGAAGCGCCGGGTGATTTAACATAAATGTCAGCCAGTCTTTCGCTCTCAGGCAGCGGCGGGGTGATGAAGCTGCCATCGGTGCCAACTGTAAACACTTCGCCCCAGAGCTTCATCTCGGTGCCAGACGGGATATAATTGCCATTGCGGTCTCTGAGAACACCGGTCAACACGTTCTTTGCTTCGGCGAGGCCTATTGCGGGAACGGTTGTGTCGACCGACTCGTTGCTGACATAGGCGCGCACGCGTTGCTTGTGAACGCTGTTGCCGCTTTCGAAACTCGCTACGACAAAATGTTCGGCGGCCGGAATTCCGATAAATTTATAGCTGCCGGAGGCATCAGTGTATTGAGGGGCGATATCACTGTAGCCTTCGAGCCATACTTTTGCGTTCATGACAGGCATCATGTTCGAAGCTTCGCGCAGGTTGACGTTCGTCGATGTTGGCGTGAGGACCGTTCCGGAAAGGGTGCGGACCTTGACGGGAGGAGGCGCTTCATCGCTGCCGCCGCCACCGCCGCATCCAGCTATCAGTAGCGCTATCGCAGTGATTGTCGCAATTCCGGCATACAGCCATTTTGAGATGTAAGTCTTCATAGTATCCTCCGCCTGATCGTTAACCTGTTGCTGAGTCTTGCCGAGTGCCCCAATTGCAAGACATCAGCCGCTTTATCGGTAAGCTGTTAAAAAAAATTAATGGTTTCGGTTGGTCAAAAAGATCTCTGTGTGTACGTCTATTTCGGTGTGTTGTTTAATTTTATGCGGATTCAGGGAGATAGTCAATATTTGGGAATATTATCTGGCGTTGCCAGATTCGCAGTATCATGGGCATACGGGCACGGCGCGCCGTGCCCGTACGAATATGATGCGCCCGTGGGCGCATGCGGATTATGCGGCAGGGCGGTAGAGGGGGTTGAAGGTCGAGGTGGTCTGGAAGAAGATATCGTCGGCTGAGCGCAGGCGCGGGATTGCCTGCTGTTTGTTGAGCGGGTCGAGTTCGTGATTTTTCTGTTCGGCGATCATTTTGTCGAAGTCGTTGAGGAATTTTTCGAGTTCGCCGGTGCTTTTGCCGGTGGCGGCCGGGTGAGTGAGAACCTGCTGTTTGAGTGCGCCGATCTCTTCGGGTGAGAAGCGATTGCTGACGTTTTTCATGAAGGCCTTGTTCTCGTCGGTCATGCCCTGATTCATGATGCGGCCGGCAATTACCGTCGCGGCAAAGGCAATCTGGCTGTCTCTCGGCATCGAGTCGGTCATGTTCCAGAAGCGGCTGACCAGGTCGTCTTTTTTGAAGGCCTTGTCGCGCAGGCGTTTTTCGTCGGCCTCGAAGCTGATGCGGGTTTCCTGGCGGGCATTGGTTTTCTTGCCGGTCAGTGGTCGGTAGAGTTCCTGGTTGATAGTTCCGATATTCATATTGTTGCCTCCATGCAATTATTTTCTTCGGTATCTATCGGCAGAATGCCCGGCATGGCTTAGGTGAATTTTCGTAGGAATCGTATGGGTGGTGTAGGGGCAAGTCGCGACTTGCCCCTACGCCCCCTACGGAAAATATCGCGATGTGATGTGCCTGCCGATGATTCACCACATTTTACGCACAAAAACGTATGGGCACGGCGCGCCGTGCCCATACGGTGGTTAACCTTTGCTATGTTTGCTATTTCTGCAGGATGCGGGCTGCAGTATCGTCGTAGTTGAGTTTGTGCTGTTCGCCGGAAACGAGATGTTTGAGCGAGAGAACCTTTTCGGCGGCCTCGCTGGCGCCCATGATGGCGACCCAGACGGCGCCGATGCTCTCGGCGTAAGCAATCTGTTTGCCGAGTTTCGGCGTTTCAGGGAAGATTTCGACTTTAACGCCGTGCTCGCGCAGGCTGCTGGCAGCTTCGATGACGGCGCTGTCGGCGACGTCGTCGAAATGGCAGATCACGACATCAGGGCCGCATGAAATCTGACCGAAGAGCCCTTTTTCTTCAAGCACCAGCAGCAGACGTTCGAAGCCGATCGAGAAGCCGACGGCCGGAATCTCGCTGCCCTTGAACATGCCGATCAGCCCGTCGTAGCGGCCGCCGCCGCCAAGACTGCCGGAAAAATCGGATGACCGGATCTCAAAAATCGGGCCGGTGTAATAACCGAGGCCGCGGGCGAGAGACGCGTCGATACTGTAGTGCCCGGCTGCTTTTGAACGGTCGAGCAGGCTGGTGAGCGTTTCGAGCTGGGCAATGGCTGTAATGGCCTCTTCGTTGCCTGAGAGGGCCTGTTTTAGACGCTGCAGTTCGCCGGCTTCGTCAAGCCCGCATGGGCGCTGAATCAGGTCGAGCAGGGCGCGCGACTGAGCAGCGCTGATGCCACGCTGTTCGAGTTCTTTTTCGACGCCTTCGATGCCGATCTTGTCGAGTTTGTCGACGGCCACCAGAGTCTGTGCCTCGTTCTCGAGGGCGATACCGGCCGCTTTGATCAGGCATTTCAGAAGCTGGCGATGATTGAGATGAATTTCAAAGTTGCTGAAACCAAGTTTGAGCAGCACTTCAGCTACGGCCGAGCAGACTTCTGCTTCGGCAATCAGCGATTTGCTGCCGGTAATGTCGACGTCACACTGCCAGAATTCGCGGAATCGGCCGCGACCGGGGCGGTCAGCGCGCCAGACCGGCTGAATCTGGTAGCGCTTGAAAAATTTCGGCAGTTCGGGATTGTTGGCGATGAGACGTGCCAGCGGCACGGTCAGATCGTAGCGCAGACCGAGGTCGGCGAGATCTTTTTCGCCGACTTCAGGGGTTTCGAGGGCGCGGGCAAGTTTGTCGCGGCGGTGCAGGATTCTGAACAGGAGCTGGTCGCCTTCATCGCCGTATTTGCCAAGCAGGGTCGACAGGTTCTCGATCGAGGGGGTCTCGACCGGCACAAACCCGTATTTTTCATAGGTCTGCTGGATGGTTTCGATAACATAACGCCGCCGTGCCAGTTCGGCCGGCAGAAAATCGCGCATTCCGCTGGGCGGTTTGGTTGAGATCGCCATGCTGTTTCTCAGCGCCCGCGCAGCAGGCAGGCTCCCTCACGGCGCTGCCGGTCGGCAGTTCCGATAATAGCGCCTCTTGGCATTTCGATTGTCTGGTAAGTTCCGTCGATTCCGATATTGAACTGATTCTGAGAAGTATTCATGGTTTTGCTCCTGAAAGTAATTTTCTCTATATCTATCGGAACAAACCACCATATAGCTTAATCCCGTCGTATTATCGTGCTCGTGCTCGTGCTCGTGCTCGCCTGCCCTGCGTAGCTTTAGCGAAGCAGGGTAATCGTAATCGTTGTCGACCCTGGCCCCGATCAACAGACAGCGTTCTGCAATCACTCTTCTTTAAAAAGGTCTCTGAGCCCGAGGTCCTGTGGCGAGAATCCGTTGTTGTTGGTCATGGCAGGATCGGCCCTGCCAAGCCGCATCAGCCAGTAAACCATTTTCGCATGGCCGGCGGCAACGGCATCATGCAGCGGAGTATTGCCAAGAAGGTTTTTGATATTGACATCCTGCTTCTGCATGAGCAGAAAAACCAGAATGTCTTCCTGATTGCAGGCTACAGCATAGTGAAGCAGGCTGTTGCCCTTCTTATCTCGGGTCGACAGGTCGAAGCCGGTGGCAGCGAGATATTGCAGAAACCTGGTCTGCCCGTTGCGAATGGCGGTCTGATAGATATTTTCGCCCTGCCGGTTCAGCGCGGCCGCAATTCTGCTTTCGACGCTGTCAGAAGCCTGGTTTTGCGGGGTTTTGCTCATTGCGCCTCTGAGGCTGTCAAAAATTTCCTGGTGGCCAAGCCTTGCACAGAGATGAAAAAAACTGCTGCCATCTTCGTCGCTGCCATCGGCAGGCACACCGGCGGCAAGCAGCAGTTCGACCTGCTGCTGGTCATCTTTAAGAATGGCAGCTGACATGCTTTTTACATCTGCGCTTATGGCAAGTTCTGCCAGCCTGGCTCTGGCAACGCGTTCCGGCGACGGAAAAAACAGATACAAAAGCAGCCAGGCAGCGGCGATGGTTGCCAGAACGGCTTTGGCCAGCCTGATCGATTTATACCATGGGTGTCGTATCGCTTCTTCGCGCTTTATTTCACCGAGGCTTTCCGCCAGTTTTCGGTCGAAGTAACGAAAGTCATCGTGGCGCCGCATAATGGCGGCTTTGCTTTCTTCATTGTCGACAGCCCGGATGGCGCGCAGACTGTCGTCGAACAGCAGGCGGTAACCAAGATTTTCCGCCAGAACCGGCAGGAAAACCGTGTTTTTTAGCTCACAGACGGCATGGCAGGCGGCAATGACAAAATGGGGCTTTTCCCGCATTTTCAGCATTTCGGACAGCGCATAAATCGTTTTTTCACTGTCATAACGGGCAAGCGCCTTCAATGCATTCGCTCTGACCCGGTGATTGTCGTGACGCAGCATCTGGGTGAAGATGGGTATTCCCTTGTCGCTTCTGATCTTTTCGATGCCTTCGATTGTGTTGGCGACGACGCGGCTGTCAGTGTGCTTGAGAAATGGAACTACCCGCTGCAGAACCTCTTCGGTCGGGAAATAAGCGCAGAGGTTTTTAGTGAGAAAAGACAGCTGAAACGGGTCGTCACAACGATCGAGATATTCCGATAAAAACAGCAGTGACTGCGGCTCCCGCCGTTTCAGAATCTGTTCGATGACGCTCATGGCCAGAAAAGGCGATCTGTTAACCGCCGTCAGTTTCCTGTGCAGAAGTTCTATCTTCTCAGGCATTTCATCATCGGCCGGCGTAACGTCGTCTGAAAAGGATTTAATGCACTGAAACCGGTTATAGACCCTTCTGGCCCAGAAGCGCACTGCGAGGTCGCCGTGAGTGACCAGTACACCGATCTTTTCGGCGGTCTGAGTGTCTATTTCTTCAGATTGAATGAGAAGATTCTGCAGAAATGGAACAAGCAGCTGCGGATTCGAAGAATCACTCAGACTGGCGGTGGCAGTAGTTTCGTCCGGCATGTGGTGTTGAGGTCAGTGCCTGGAAGGCCTGTTTTTACGCCTTGGCGAAGGTTCCAGGTTCGTAGTGTCTGATGCAGCCGATGAGACCGGCTCAGCTTGTTCTGATGCGCCGGTCGCCCTCCTGGTCGGTGGTCTGAGAGCAAATTTACCATGACCTTTCGCAAGCGTTCGGCCTGAAGAGACGAGGGAACATGTGATGATAACGGATTCGGGGCAGGCGTCGCGGCTGCAGGAATGAGCCCAGGCTGCAGTCCTGCCGTCAGAATCGATGGTGCCGGCAGAGGCTTCCCAGATATAGATTGCATGCTTGTCGTGCCGTGAGGTCTCGGCTACGAACAACTGCGAGAACAGCACGGTTGGCCGGGGTGAAAAAGTTCCGGTTATCGGTGATGGCGCCAGAATCTCGATGTTTGACAGCGCTGGCGGTTCTGCTTTTCTCACCACTTCGATGGCCCTGGTAAACGTAGCTGCGAGAGTGCCGTCGCCGTATACGTCTACGCCGCACTCGACATCATACCAGCCCGGCTTGTGTGGTGCTTCCCAGATTTTTGACCAGGCAGGAAGCGGCTTCTCAAAGGCTCTGCGCTCATCGAAGCTTCCTGACTCTGCCTGCCAGTTCCAGATTCGCACTGAATCTGGTTCGACCGGGGTTCGTCTTTCTTCGTTCACCACACCCGGTATGATTATCTTTTGCAGCTCGGCTAGATCGACGACCGACAGGAGCAGGTTTTCGCCGGTCTGAGGTGTTCCGGTGTGTTCTCTGCCGATGCGCCGGTATGTTATTGCGCCGGCAAGAATCCGTTCAGAGTTGAATTTGCGACTCAGGATCTGATTGTGCGAATAGGCACCGCCGTGCAGGATGCGATAGGAACAATAGACCTGGTAT
>ERZ795056.7042-NODE-7042-length-10873-cov-4.721298_pt1 | contig 10873 bp, 9 predicted proteins | sample MGYA00375140_ERZ795056 | MGnify/ENA primary metagenome ERZ795056 (study PRJEB30185, sample SAMN05720227) | activated sludge metagenome | isolation source: Anaerobic digester | place: USA | collected 2015-03-09 ...
TCTTCTTCTTCTTCTTCTTCTTCTTCTTCTTCTTCTTCTTCTTCTTCTTCTTCGTCTTCGTGTCTCTGCGCCTTTGTGCGAAAATCTTCTTCTCTTCTTCGCCTTAGTCTTCAAAAATGTGCTATATATACCCCAGAAAAAAAACGCGCAGTTTATCCAGATGTGCGTGCAGCGAAAGGAATCATCTTATGTGTGGTGTTATCGGGCTCATTCTCGCTAAAGACTCTGAAAAAATGGGGCAGACCGCCTGCAACCTGCTGCGGGCGCTTGAATATCGCGGCTACGACTCGACCGGCGCGGTGATTCAGACTGAAGCCGGCGATATCACACTCAAAAAAGATGTCGGCGCTCCCAGCAAGGTCGTCTACGACCTCGGCATCGATAAGCTCGCCGGCCAGATCTTCTGCGGTCAGGTGCGCTGGGCCACTTTCGGCGCGGTCACCCGCGACAACGCGCAGCCGCACGAAGTCAAATGCCACACCCACATATATGGTGCCCACAACGGCAACATCACCAACTGCAGTCAGCTCAAGGAATGGCTCACCTCGCAGGGACACAGGGTTGTCAGCGACAACGACGGCGAAATGGTCGTGCACACGGTTGAGCATTTTTTCGCCGAAGAACTCCGATTTAAAGACGAAACCAACCTTCAAGACCGCTATGATGCTCTCAAAAATGCGGTTGTCAAAGCCTTTCAAAAAACCACCGGCTCTTTCGCAGCAATTATCGTCGATCCGGTCGCGCGCCGCACTGTCGCGATCAAGGCTGGCAGCAGCCTGTATATCGGCAAGGGCCATACGCCCGAACTCGAAGATTTTTATCTCGCTTCGTCGGATCTTGCATCGGTTCTGCAGCTGACCAAGGTTCTGATTTCAATCAAGGAAAAGCAATTCGCCATCTTCGACAGCAACGATTTCACAATGTATGACATACGTGACGGCAGCCGGCTCGAACACAGCTGCCAGCGCAGTCTGCTCAAAGTCGAAGAAACGAAACTGCAGCATCCATATCGCTACTTCATGGAACAGGAAATTTTCAGCCAGAGCAGAAACACCGCCAAGCTGATCAGCCTGCTCTCAGGCGGCAACGGCGTCATCAGGCTGCTGCGCGACCATGTCGAAACCCACGCAGAATGTTACGCTGAAATCAGCGAAGGTCTGCAGCAACTGGCGCTGGTAACCGAACACGATGACTTCGTCAGACGTGTCGGCGAGCTGTTCGAGTCGGCGCCAGTCGCGCAGATGGCCGGGTTGTGCAGCAAATTCGCCGGCTGCGGCACTTCGCTTGAACTCGAGTCGGGCTTTGCCTCGCTGCTCGAAGACGTGCGCCGCGCGCTCGACGAAATCGGCGGCGACCGCTGCAATCCGGTTCTGCTCAGGCTTATCGATGGCATCTTCGAGTTCGAGAACATCAGACTGCTCGAAGAGCGCATGCGCGAATTCGTCGATATCATCGTCAAGGCCCGCAAGAACGGCGATTCGATATATATTCTCGCCTGCGGCACCTCTTTTCATGCCGCCAAGACCGCGCCGCTGTTCTTCAACGAAATCGCCGGGATCTCGGTAACGCCACTGCTGCCGGGTGAGTTCCGCGCGCAGTGTACCCGCTCGCTTGGTACAAATGACGTCGTCATCGGCATCAGCCAGAGCGGCGAGACAAAAGACCTGATCGACGTTTTCAGCTTTTTAGAAGAGATCTACCCCGGCGTCAGGCGCATCTGTATTCTGAACAACACCAATTCGACGCTGGCTCTGGAGAAGTCACACCTCTACGTGCCGTTGTTCTGCGGCCCCGAAATCGCAGTGCCCGCGACCAAGAGCTTTTTGAACCAGCTGCTGGTGCTTTATGGCCTTGCACTCGAAGTCAAATCGCGCCTTGAAGAAGCGGGCGACGCCAAAATCGGCGACGGGCTTCCCGCCAGTTTCCATCGCGAAGAAATGCGCAAAATTCCCGGCCTCATCGATCTAACCCTCAAAACCACGCAACAGGAAACCGAAATGGTCGCGCAGCAGCTCTATCTCAAGCCAAGCATGCACATTCTCGCGACCCGCATTCTCGGCATCGCCAGAGAGGGTGCACTCAAAATTCGCGAGATCGTGCTCAACCATACCGAGGGCTTTGAAGGTTCCGAGTTCAAGCACGGGCCAAACACCATTCTCGGCCTCAATTCGATTTTCGGGCTCGATTCGGTGGCTGAGCTGATGAAGCGCCTCGAAGAAGTCATCAACTTCGTCATCGAGAACAAGAAAGGCGACCCGCTCAAGCCGCGCGGCGTGCTGCGCATGTTCAAGGCGATCAGCGAGTATGCCTTCCAGGATCTGCAGCCAACCTACCTGAGCGTCGAGGAACGCGAGGTGTTCGACGAGGTGTTCAGGCATTTCGACGTGTTCAACAGCCTGTACGACAATTACCCGCTGATTTTCATCACGACGCCGCGCAAACGCGACATCAACCTGACCATTTCGCAGATCAACACGCACAAGATCCGCGGCGCCAACGTCTATCTGATTGCCGAAGACAACAACGACCTGCGCGAAGCCGTGTCGGTGGCGCCTTCGATGACCTGCCCCTACAAACACGGCTACATCACGATTCCGCGCACCGACTCGAAGATCCTGCCGATTTTTTCGATCACCGTCGTGCTGCAGATGCTCGCCCTCAAGATGAGCCTCAAAAAAATGGAATTCATGGACCGCCTCGAAATCGCCGGCCACGGCGTGCACCCCGACGTTCCCAAGAACGTCAGCAAATCGATCACCGTCGACTGACGCAAAATTCTGGCCACCCGCGCGATTTTGGTATATGATCTGCAATAATCAAACAGAAATACGGTAACAATGAACCAGTTAGATCTGCTGCTGCAGAACAGTCTCGCTCAACTCGCCATGGAAACCACCACTGGCGAAGCAGAAGTGTCCGACTCACTCGATTTTGCCACTGCGGCCTTCTTCAGAGAAAGCTGCTGGAAGTCGTTCGACTGGCATCGTGCAGCCTCGGGGCAAAAACGAACCTCGCATCCCGGCCTGAGCATTTCCAGCAGAAACAATCAGGTCGCCTTCGGCAGCAGCAAAACCGATGGCAGGGAACCGGCCACAACCCTGATCGTCACGCCGGCCGACTGCTCGATTCTTGAACGCAGAACCGCTTTTCTTCTTCAATATTCGGCGCCGCTGACCATTTTCGATGTAGACTATAGGCGCAGCGCGACTGCGAAAATTTCACCAGAACTTGAACAGGAGCTGAAGAGGAAACTGAAGCGTGTTTGATTCAACGCAGGATATCAGCACAAAACCAGCCTCTGCCGACAGGCATGATCTGAGCCTTGCCGACAGTATAATTGCCCTTGTCGGAAACGAATCTTCATTACAGGAAAGTTTCGTCAGACTGTTTCAGACAGTCGAGCATGAGATCGGACGCCTCATTCAAAGCTGGCATCTGACAAAAGTCGTTGAAGAAGAACAGATCAGAAACACCGTAACCGACTTCATGGAAGACCTCAGTGCCTCGCCCGACGAAAGTCGTTTCATTGCAAGGCTTCTCGCCATGATACTGCAGCGTTCGCCAGAGATGCGACAGCACGTACAGTATTACTCTTCACGCCGACTCTTTACACTGCTCAAACAAAATGCCTCTGCCCGCTCACAGGCCTATCTGGCCTTCAACGAGATGGTCAAAAAGCAACTGAACAGTCTGGCTGACGAGGGTCTTATCAGACATCTGACAACCGGGCACTGGACTGCCGGAACCGAAACACACACAGTCAATGCTGACTTTTTTTCGCCTTCGGTTCTCGACCGGATTCAGCTAAAAAGCTCTGCCAACAAAGGAGGAATCAATAGCACGAGCTTAAAGCAGGCAATTCTCGATCTGCTTTCAGACCCTGAGCATATTATCTACAGCTTCAAGCAGGCGGCGCTCAGCGCGACACTTTTCAACCTTACCACAGCTCCTTCGTTTCTGGTCAGCTTTGGTTATCAGAACGAACCCGTAGATAGCGATCCGCAGCCGCACAAACGCTACGAAATCAGCGCGGCCGCCGGCAGCATACTCGAACAGGTTACGCTGCAACTCGATCAGTCACAACGCCTGCCGGTTCTCATGGCCGGGCTTGCCTACTGTTTCATCGCCTGCCCGAAATATTTCACATCTGATGACTTCATTGTCGAGCACTACAGAATTTTGACTTCCAGTACCGGAATGATTGACCGGATTCACGAATTTTTGAATACAGAACATTTCCGCGACTTATTTAATAAAGAACCGGGCAGAAGCACCGTATTCAACCGCATCCGTTCTTTCAAAACCATCCTGGAAGCAGCGCTGACAGATTTTCCGGTCGAAGTACAGCAGGCCGGAATCAAATGCCTGGTCAACTTCATGATCTGCCAGTACAGCCGCCTGGTCGGGAGAAAACCATGAACGAATGCAAGTTTTCGACAACTGCTCTTGTCGACTATCTCGAAAAACGACAGAAAGATGCATCAATGCCGCTTCCTCCCGAACTGGCCGAACACATGCGGGTCTGCCCGGCCTGTGCACGCATTGTTGCAGAAGAACACATGGCTGTTGCATTCATCAAACTGTTCCGCGGGCGAAAGCAAAAAGAAGTCCCCGCAACGGGTCTGGTCACCAAACCCTCAGTGGTTATTCCCGGGCAGATCTGGCGCTTCTTCTTCGGCCCAGACAAACAGTCTGACTTCTGCCTGATTACCTCACATCCATTCAAAGCCAGTGCCGACCTAGACTCCGCCGTCAGAATCGCACCGCTCTTTCTGTCGCCACGCCATGAGGAAACAGACGCCGGCGACCTCATCGTCAGTTCGCAGAGCAACCCTCTCGGCGTGCCGCTGCTCGTCGAATACTGGAATGAAAGGCCGCTGCTCTGCCGGCAGCTTATGGAATATGCCGGCGAACTTGAGCCGGTTGTCATGGAGAGTTTCAGCCGACTGTTGGCGGCCGATGGCCCTGAACCTGCAAACAGCCGCATCAGAGTGTTCCGTCAACATGAAATTGCTCGCGCCGCGACTTTTTCCGAGGAAGCCTTCAATGGCCTGCTGGCCTCGGAAGCCAATCCCGCGCCAGAAGAAGAGTGGCTTTTCAACGGTATAAGAGTAATTTATCACCGACTTCGTAAAACACTCAAAGAAATATCTCCGATCGCACACGAAGAGGTAAGATATTCGCTGCGGCACAGAGAGCCGACCGCCATATACGCTGCTACAAAAACTTTACCCAAAGAGAATCTGGACAAACTGTACCAATTACTTTGTGCCTTTCTCAGAGACAGGCCTGATTTTCCTGTCAGAATCCGACAGACTGCCAACCACTCGTTGAAGCTGGTAAATTTCGAGAAAAAGGATTTCTGGCTGACGCTGCAAACCTCCGATGGCAACATCGTCGAAACCGCGTCAAGTGGTGGTGAATGCCTGATCAGGCTTGACGACCCACCGGCTGCGCTGGATTACTCAATTATCACCGCTATCATCTTCAAGGAAAAGTAGCCCTTGCCAGAGAACCTGCTCGAAAAAGTTTTTGCCGGCTGGTTCGAATTCGCCGGCTGTGACAACGAGGCAGAAATAGAACAGACTGCCAGGGACAACAGCGAAACGACTATCCCCGGCGGACTCGGAAGTTTCATTCTCGATTTCTGGCGAAAACGCCCGACCCGCCTGTTTTCTCTGCTGGAAAACTACCGTGACGACCAGTCTCAGCAGTATTTCAACCTGCTTGATCAGGAAATCAGGCGCCTGCCGGCTCTGCTCACCACAAGTCACTACTCTCCTGAAAAACTTAATAAACTCCAGAAACTCGCGCTCACTCATAACGAAAAAGAGCTTGCCGCGACACTTTCCGTCCAGAAACCGGCTTCGATAAGGACATCGGGTCTTCCGCGCTTTACCAGACAACCGGCGGTACCACTCATAATAACTGGCGACAGATACGACCTGCCAGACGTTATCTTCGATCATTTCAGCAGTGACTTCGCCCTGCTGATAAGCATGCCTGCCGACAACCGGGTAATCTGGCGGCATCGTCTGATCTGTCAGATGTTCTCAGAAAGGCATAAAAGCGAAATAACAACCGTACCGGTTCTGCCGATGCTGTGTTTTCCCTTTCCCGGCTTCAACGCCGAAGGTTGCTCCTTTGAAATGGGACTGTGGGCGAACCTCTGGCTTACCGCTCATAACCAGCCCGAAATCGGCCGCATCTGCTGCACCGGCGCGATAGATACCGACAACGGATGCTTTCTTGAAGTTTCCTTTCTCGAACAGAAGCTGGCGGCAGCTTTCGCCATGGGCTTCGCCAGCTGTCTGGTTCCTGCTGCCGGCAGCATACCCGAAAGATTTGCCGGCGACAGCAGGGTGATCAGACTGCATGACGTAGCCGATCTCGACAACTGGCTGCTGATCAATTCAGGCAACGGCAGAAATGTGCGGCGTGTTGTCAGCTGGCTGCAGTCAGAGCGCCGAAAGCCTTCTCAGATCGATTTCTCGGCGTTTTTTGCAGAATCGCCTGCCTGCCCCGCTGAGCCAGTCGTCACCTGGAAAAGCATGATAGGACAACTGAGCCCGGCTGCCAGGCTGACCCGCCTTAAAGCACTTACCATGGCTTACTGCAATGACATCGACACTGATATTCGAAGGAATATGGCACTCCTGCCGACGGCGTTCCTCTACGCGGCCCTGCCCTGGATGCTGGCTGACGCTGGCGTGAACACCGCCATGGCTGAAGGCCTCTATTCTGAGTTCGCCATCCGATGCGCAGAGTCTTCGCCGGAAATTTATCTGGCCTCACGCCTGCTTCTCGGCCGATCTTATCAAAAGCTGCCTGCCCGACCCGAATTCACTGCACTGCGCCAACGTTTCCCATTGTTGATCTGGCTTTTCTTCAGAGAACCCACAGAAATGCTTGCGACATTTTCGCTTATCAAAAAGCATAACAGCAGTGAAAAACGAGCTCTTAAAATGCTTCTCTACTTGCTTGCGCGCCATGCCGGCTCATACGTGGTCACCTCCGGCAACCAGCGCCCTGACGCAGCGATCATGCAGAAGATATTGCGCCATGTCGATCCTGACGCTCGCTTCCGGCCCGGCCCGGTTCTGACCATCAGAAAACGTCTGCTGCACCTGTTCAATGCTATGCAGAATTTCAGCCGGAATGGGCATCGGCAGGCTGCAGACTGCTGCCGTCACTTGCTGTGTCTGCATCTGGCACATGTCACAGAGAAAACCGGCGTAGACCTTTCCGGACTGGCGCAATTTTTGACGAATTTTCACACCGGCATTGCTGAACAAGCAGAGCTTCTTGAAACGCCCATGCCGGTACTGCAAGATCTTCTGCAGGCGATGACAAACGCACAAAACCGCCAGGGATCGAAAGACAGGTCTTGTATCGTGCATAATTTGCATAAGAGTTTCCGCCGTGTGCTCAGTGGAAAGTCACATGAAATGCCATGGTTTCCGCAACCCGGCATAGCTTTTGTGCGTGCAATAATGCAGAATGAATGGCGCTCACTGCCTTTTTTTCGTATAAGCAGCCAGTTCGCAGCCGATAATTACCAGAGTCCATCAGGAGAACTGCGGCAGGCCTGTCTGGCTTACTGGGCCGGACTGATCTGCGCCCGGCATTTCCCTGACAGTTCTGAAGTTGCTGCCTCAAGGTTTTTTCGTGAAGTCGGTGGTCTGCGCCTGCCATTTGTTGCCGGCTGGTTGAATCAGAAATCTGTAACCGACGACATTCAGAAAACTTTTCCCGCATGCCTGAACCTGATCGAAAATGGCGGTTTCCCTGCTGAAACACTGTTCTGGTTCTGGCTGTTCCCGGCTGAATGCCGTGATGCATGCCACACCCGGCTCCAGCAGCATCTCTATCTGAACGAAGAAAAGCAGCCAACAGATCATCTGCGCCAGAAAACACGCTTATTCAGCGCCATGTTGCACAGCCTCATCGGGGATTGAAACGAGTTCATTGCCGATCTGCGCGGCAGTCTTTGGTCGAATGCAGCTCTATTCCCCATCACATCGGGGATTGAAACTTATCATTCATGCTCTAATCACCGATGTTTGAACAGCTTCAAAGTCTGCTTCACATAAGTTCGGGGATTCATTATTAACAAGGCTTTTGTAAAAGGATTCGTTCGTGTATAATTACTGTGAAAGCAAAGAAAAGCGCGACCCGTAGATGTTTCAACAAAAATTGGAGAATGACCGTGAAAACGTTGATTAGAGAAGATTTGCTGAGTTTGAGCATTTCCGAAAGAATCCAGCTTGTTCAAGACCTCTGGGACTCAATAATAGAAGTACCGGAACAGCTTCCTCTGACCGATGAGCAGAAAACAGAACTCGACCGGCGAATGCATAATTATCAAAAAAATCCAGAACCCGGCGATTCCTGGCATATTGTAAAAAACAGGATCAAAAGCAAAAAGTGACAAAGAGCCTTATAATTAGAGAAGAGGCCGAGAAAGAATTAACAGAGGCATTCAACTGGTATGAGGAACGTGTCTCAGGACTTGGTTCAGAGTTTCTGAGTTGCATAGACGATGCCTGCAGATCTCTGTTAAGAAATCCAAAGCATTACCCTTTCATTCATGGAATTATAAGACGAGCCATGGTGCGGCGATTTCCATACGAAGTTTTTTTCTTTGAAGAAAATGAAAAAATCATTGTAATCGCTGTCTTCCACGCAAAGCGAAACCCGGAACGATGGCAGAATAGACGATAAAACCTGCCTCGAGATCAATCATTTCCTGATATGGTTAATAATTTGATCTTTTTTTGAACAGACCCATTCTCCGCGACTTAATAAAGAATGAAACGACAGTTCGATGTCGCAGCAATTCTTTCAACGGAGATAACAATGGGGATACGTCTTTTAAAACCTGCACTTCTTTTTGCGCTTTGCACGATTGCCGGCATAGTTTCGGCAAATGAATTCAACCTCAACCCGGAAATATCGGTCAAGCTGATCCTGCTCGAGAAGCAGAGATCAGGCGATTCCAAAAGATATTCGCGCGTCAATTACAAAGTTGACGAAGATGTTACCGACAAAGAGGGCAACATTCTCATCAGAAAGGGCACGCCCGCTTACGGAACCGTGCTCAGCTCGCGGCGATCAGGCATGCTTGGGCGCCGTGGCATACTCGACATTTCAGTTGACTATACAACCGCCGTTGATGGCCAGAAAGTTAACCTGAGAGCCAACAAAGCGCGCAGCGGCAGCGGCAACAAAGGTCTGATAACCGCCGGTGCCCTGCTCGTTGCCTGGCCGCTGGCCTTCTGCAAAGGCTCGAATGTTTCGATAGACGCCGGCACGACCTTTGTCGCCTATGTCAATGACAGTCTCAACGTCAGAACCACATCAGCAGACAACAGTGCCGACGAAACAACGGCCGACAAAGCTTCAGAACCGGTCTCGCAGATAATCACCCTTAAAAACGGCGATCGCATATCCGGCAACGTAACCGGCCTGAACAGCGGAATATACAGCATAAAAACACCACTCGGAAGCCTAAAAATCGCAGAAAAAGACATCTCAGGCATACAGAACATCGACGAACCGGAAAAGTCTCAAAAACCCGTTGAAAGCCAGGTCACCAGCGAACTGCAGATACGTCTCGATGCCCTGAAAACAAAAAAGAATCAGGAGAAGAAACCTTGAAAAATCACCATCTGCGCAATGTTTTACTCACCTTGTTGTTCAACGCGGCTCTGCTTGCCACCGGCTGTGGCGGCGGCACACCCGCACCGGCACAGTCGACGACGACTATTTCAAGCTCGACTACCGCCAAAAACTTCATTGCCAGGCAGATCGCCAGCACCTATTCGAGTCTCGACAGCTACGCCGGCGCGGGGAAAAGAAAAAGCCTGCGGGCTGTCAGCGAACTCAAAGCTGCCACGGTAACCGAGCCTGGCACAGGCCAGGTCAGAGTTACCTACGATACGACAGAGACAGTGAACCTGTGGGGGGTTAATTATACATACTATGCCGGCTATCAGGATCTGACCGCCAGAGACAACGCCGGCAATCCGACCGACAATGAGAATCTCATCGACAGCATTGAAATCAGCTGCGTCAACATGAGCTGCCGCGTCAATGACGGCATCAGCGCCATGGATCTCGTCTACAACGGCAAGCTCTTCTTCTCTGGTTTGTACAATGCCACAACGCTCACAGTTAAGGCCCAGAACCTCAACATGGCCGGCAGCATCAACAGCACAGACCAGATCAGCTGGACAATCAACGGCAGCGTCAGCGTCAACCAGAGCAGCTACCCCTACCCGGGAAATGGTTCGAGCGAAAGCGGTACGCTTGTTTTCAACGGCCACGCCTACAGTTATTCAACCAGCTACAACGGTTCGAACCTGGCCTCAGTCAACTTCAGCGGCGCCGAAACCTTCAGCCTGACCATCAATCTCGCCACCGGTGCCGTGGTTGACTCGTCCAGCTCCGGGCAGACGAGCATTGTCGGTAGCTGGAAACTGGTCGAAGAAGAGCTGCTCGGTGTCATGGCGCCAGTCAAACCTAATGATTCAGGTAATGTTTCAGTTACGCATTTCTATAGCGACAACACTTTTAAAATTGAAACTATAGAGCGCTTTACCACTGCTTCAATAGATTACTGGCAAAGCTTCAACATACCGGCAAAGGAAACACAGGGAACCTGGCAGCTCGATGGGAACCAGCTCACCCTGAGATCAGGCGAACAGGTCACGCTGCACAATGTAACCTTCAACGGCAACAGTTTCTTCACTCAGGTTAACCAATACAACGAAAAACTTTCCTGGCAAAAGATCTGAGCCAACAACAAACCGCCCGCCGACAATTTCAGATGTCGGCGGGCGGTGTCACACTCTCCTGATGCGGCAGCTCA
>ERZ795056.7044-NODE-7044-length-10872-cov-10.720810_pt1 | contig 10872 bp, 9 predicted proteins | sample MGYA00375140_ERZ795056 | MGnify/ENA primary metagenome ERZ795056 (study PRJEB30185, sample SAMN05720227) | activated sludge metagenome | isolation source: Anaerobic digester | place: USA | collected 2015-03-09 ...
ACACCACATCGTTTTCATTGGCAATCGGAATGATGCCCGAATCCCACAGAGTCTGATAGGTATTTTTCAACTGAAGGAACTGGTTGCGGTTGGCAAAATGACCTCGCTCACACAAACTCTGGGCAACGGCCACTTCATGTTTTGCAAATTCACGGCTGTAGAGCGCCATCAGAATGGGATTCCCCACGGCGGCGGCGGCCTTTTTCTGGCCCAGTTCTCCTTTGTATCCCGAAATGAATTGCTTTCCGGCCCCAACCGCCCCGGAAGAAACCAGCACAATCCGGTACAGATTCCGTAAATCCGACACCTGCCGGGCAATTCGCGAAAGGGTTTCGGGCTCCGGATTTCCGCTTTGATCCGTGATACTGGCGGTTCCGAACTTAATAACCAGAATGGGTTGCATCTCTTTTCCGTTTCATTTTTGGCCGGAATTCACTTCGGCCAGAAGCTGCAATTTTACGGAAAGAACGTCGGCTTGCCGTATTTAGTTTGCCGGACCAATGTTCTGTTCGCTCGTCCTGCGGTTTATTCAGAGATATCGTTCCTGTATGTATTCGGTTGCCAGAGCCGCACTCTGCAAGGCAAGCGGAATTCCACCTCCGGGATGCACGGACCCTCCGCAAAAAAACAGATTCCGGAAAGCCGAGCTGTAATTGGCGTGCCGTAAAAAAGCCGCAAACGGACTGTTGCTGTTGCTTCCATATAATGCGCCTCCAACAGATCCCGTCCTTGATTCCAGTGTTCTGGGTTCCAGGACGGTTTCTTCTTCGATTGCCGACTCCACATCAAAGCCGAGTTCTTCGGAAAGTCGCTTCAAAACGATTGCTCTTGTTTCCGGAATGATCCGGTCCCAGTCCAGTCCTTCGTTGGCCGGCGCATTCACCATCACAAACCAATTCTCTGAATTATCGGGCGCATCGCATTTTCGTTCTTTCGAGCTGATGTTGAGGTAAATCGTGGGATCAGACGGCATCGCTTTTCCTTGAAACAAATCTTCAAACTCCTTCCGGTAATCACTGGAAAAGAAAATATTGTGGAGTCCTGTTACGGGAGTTGAGACGGGAATTCCCCAGTACCAGATAATGGCGGAGGTGGATTTGGGCAGATTCAGGTATATATCGCCCTGACCTTTCATTCCAAGTAACCGGGAATAGGTCTGGCTCACATCGATGGCTGAGACGACGATATCCGTTTCGTACAATGTTGATTCTGTCCGGACGCCTGTGATTTGTTTGCCATTGGTTTCCAGCTTTCGGACGGACGAATTCAGAATCAGCTCAACACCGCATGCCTTTGCCAGACTAACCAGAGAATCTGTAATCTGGATCATGCCTTCTTCCGGAAAAAAGGCACCGATGCCAAACTCCAGGTGCGGAATCATGCTCATCACCGCGGAAGTCTGGTAAGGATCCGATCCGTTGTATGTGGCATACCGGTTGAAAATCTGGACTGTTTTGGGGTTCCGGAAAACCGATTTGTTGTAGGAATGAAGGGAGCCGAACAATCCCAGCCTGCCGAGATTCAGGTAGGCACGAAAAGCACGAGGGTTGAAGAAGGTTGACAGTTTCCGGAGACAGCGTTCCAGAAACAAGGACCCGATGGTTTCGTATTTGAAACGGCTTCTGGTCAGATAACGGTTTACTGTTTCCGGCGTTTCTCCCAGTTCTGTGGCGATGGTTCGGGCCAGTTGCTCCGGATTGGCCGGTGCGGTAAAGCGGGTACGGTCCGGAAAAAAGTAGCGGCAGACCTCCTCCAGTTTTTTATACCGAAAGGATTCCGGGTTTTTTCCGGCGATCCGGTAGAGGTCTTCCACCAGTTGGGGCATAGTGAACAACGAAGGGCCTGCATCAAACCGGTAATTTCCAAGCCGGAACTCCGACAGCTTTCCTCCGGGATATTCATTGGCCTCCAGAATGGTGACATCAAAACCCTGACTGGCAAGCCGTATGCCCGTGGCCAGTCCGGAAACACCCGCCCCGATGACAATCACTTTTCTTCGTTTCGGCGTATAAATGCTCATAAAATCTGAATTCTTTTCTGTCTTCAAAACCGGTTTTGCAAAGGGTAACGGACTGTAAAGAATGCAGGCTTGAAAAATGTTTGGTAAAAAACTGATTTCAAACACAAAAAATGAGAACCAAGGGGGCCTTCAAAGTATTATACTTGCGGTCCTTTTACAGATCCATCGATTCGCATGCTCAATATCGTCCTATTTGGCCCTCCGGGTGCGGGTAAAGGCACACAGTCTGCCAAACTTATCGAAAAATACCAGTTGGTTCATTTATCAACCGGCGATCTTCTTCGTTCCGAAATTGCGGCCGGGACCGAACTGGGCTTAAAAGCAAAGGGTCTGATGGACGCCGGAATGCTGGTGCCGGATGAAGTGGTGATCGGTATGATCGATAACAAACTGGCTCAGAATCCATCATCCAAAGGGTTTATTTTTGATGGATTTCCCCGCACCATTCCACAGGCAGAAGCCCTGGATGTGTTGTTAAAAAGCAGAGGAACAGGCATTTCTGCCATGATTGCACTGGAAGTGGAAGAGCAGGAACTCATCAGCCGTCTGTTAATACGTGGTCAGTCTTCCGGCCGGCCCGATGACCAGAACGAAACGCTCATTGCACAAAGAGTAACCGAATACAACACCAAAACCAGACCGGTGGCCGATTTTTATAAGGCCCAGGAAAAATTTCATTCAGTGTACGGCATCGGGGAGATCGAAGAAATCTTCGGCAATCTTTGCCAAGTGATGGATTCTCTGTAATCCCATTCTCTATCCTGTTATTTCAATACGCTTCCTCTTTCCATTGGGGAAGGGGTAAATGTTGGCGATAATCTTACAAGATCGCAGACAAATCGCTTTTCAACGGGTTTTACAGTTAAGTTCGGTTCATTTTTGCTGCTTACCAATTTCTGGCCGGAAGTTCATTTCACTTGCTCCGGTCTGGTTGTATGAATTCAGGCAAATCCTCCAAAGCCTTACTTAATCTCACCCTGCTTTATACGGTAGGTAACCTGGCCACCCGATTGATTAATTTCGGGTTGGTTTTCGTTACCACCTTTTACCTGACCAAAGAAGAGGTCGGGGATTACGACCTATTCATCATCACCCTTAGTTTACTCACACCGATTGCTACAATGCAGCTGGCTGAGGCGGCACTTCGCTGGCTGCTGGAAGATTCCAGTCCGGAAAGAGTGCAGAAAACATTCTCCAATATCCTTATTCTGCTCACATTCAGTTTATCACTTGTGGGTGTTATTCTGGGCGTTCTCCGATATTTAACCGTATTCCCCAACGAAATCAAACTTTACATCCTCATCTTTTTCCAAAGCTATTTCATTGTTTTCCAGCAAATCGTACGTGGAATCGGGAACAACCAGCTCTTTGTGAAAAGCAGTATTCTTTACACGCTTGTGTATGCCTTGCTCGCGGTGTTCAGTCTGGTATATACCGACAACCGAATAGAAGGACTCATCTGGGCAAACATTGCGGGATCGATCCTCACCTGCATTTATCTGTTCTTTTCGGGAGGACTTTCCCGGTACTTCACACTGAAAGGATTCAGCACTTCATTTGCCAGAACCTTACTGGTATACTCTGTCCCTCTCATCCCGAACACTCTTAGCTGGTGGGCCATTTCGTCGGCTAACCGGTATTTTATTCTCCTGTATTGCGGCAAAGCAGCCAACGGAATTTTTTCCATTTCCCAAAAGATCCCGACCATGCTGCTGCTGTTTACCGGCATTTTTTACCAGGCCTGGCAGGAAAAATCGATTTCTCTTACAGGTGATACAAACTCAGGAGCCTACCATTCCCGGATTTTCGACATCTACATCCGGATCATGTTTACCATCACCATTGGCATTGTCACCACAAGTCGTTTTCTGTTGAAGTATATGGTGAGTCCCCAGTTCTTTGAATCCTGGAAATACACAGCAATCCTGTTGCTCGGTGTGATTTTCAATTCGCTTTCCAGTTTTCTGGGCACCAGTTACCTAAGCCGGAAAGATACAAGGGGCGCCATGGTAAGCAGTCTGGCCGGTGGAGGACTGACGGTACTGTCTTCCTGGTTTCTGATACCCGCTTTTGGTTTGTACGGTGCCGGTCTGGGCATTCTGGTGGGATACTTTCTGGTGTTTGCCATTCGTAATTATGACGCCTACCGGTTTTACGGAATCAGGTTTCCGTACGGCCTCTTCTCGGTTTTTATGGGATTGTTCGCCTTTTCAAGTGCACTTAATTACATCGAAAACGGATGGGTGGATGCCCTCAATATTTTCCTTTCCGGTTGTGCCCTACTTTACATCAACCAGGATTTTATCAAAGGCCTTCTGGCAATGAGAAAGAAATCAACCTTAAAACCAGCCTAATTTCCATCAGCCTGTGAAACTGTACATCGTTACTGCCATTAAATTTATCATCGGATTTTTCAGGTTTGGAAAGCCAGTCAGCTTCCGGACCGACAAACCCAAAGCAGTCATTCTGCTGGTTCCGATCCATGGAAATATCGGCGACCAGGCATTGGGACTGGCAGGAAGGCGGTTTGTGGATGATTTCTTTCCCAATCATGAAGTGGTGGAAGTGACGATGCCCAACCTCTTTCTCGAAATTTTTGCATTGAAACGCCATCTGAAAAAAGGTGATCTGGTATTTGTGCAAGGTGGAGGAAGTATGGGAAGCCGCTATTTCATTGAAGAACTCTCCCGATGGGTGATTTTTTCACAGCTCAAAGACTTCACCCGGATTCTCTTTCCGCAATCATCCAGTTTTGACCAGAAAACATGGAAAGGACGATGGGTGACCTCAGTTTCGAAACGGGTGTACCGTCAGTATTCCGAACGCCTCATCATTTGCATCCGTGATGCCTATTCCCTGGCCTTCATGGAAAAGCACTTTCCGGGAGTTTCGTTTCATTTTTTTCCGGACATCGTCTTATATCTGGATGAATTCAAATCCAACCGCAAACGCTCCGGCGTAATGTATTGCCTGAGGGAAGATGTGGAGAGCCGATTTAGTGAAACGGAACGAAAAAAACTTATGGCGGAAATTGAAAAGCGTTTCGACCAATGTATTCCGTTTGCCACCACGATTGAGAACACATCTTTCACCATCGAACAGGGACGAAAAGAAGTCGAAAACCTTGTTGGCAGACTGGGTTCTGCGGAATTGGTGATCACCGACCGGCTTCATGGCGTAATCCTGAGCTACATAAGCAACACACCGGTGCTGGCCATCCCAACCATCGACCACAAGCTCACCGAATTTTTTAACTGGATTTCAGAATCGAAACGGTCCTATTTGTTAGGAGAAAATCCTCATCTGGACATCGAACGAAGCCTTGCTATGATTGATTATTCGGAAGACAACCGAAGCTTCAAATCTGAATTCACCAAACTGGCACAGCTCATTTCAAAACAATAACCAAATGCTGATTAGTCTGGTCGTTCCTGTTTACAATGTTGAAAAGTACCTGGTCCGGTGTGTGACCAGCCTGCTTGATCAGGATCTGGCCAGGTCTGAATATGAAATCATACTGGTCAACGACGGATCAAAAGACAACAGCCTGTCGATTGCCGAAACGTTGGTCCGGGACAATGAAAACATCCGACTGGTTTCTCAGCAAAACAAAGGATTAAGCGGGGCCCGCAATACAGGTCTGAAAGAAGCAACCGGAACCTATGTCTGGTTTATCGATTCAGACGACTCCATTGCTCCGTCATGTCTGAAAGGACTGACCGATTTTATGGCGACGAACGATCTGGACATCGCCCACATCGGATTCACGCACGTCTTTCTCAACGGAAACAACACCTCGTATCCTCCACCGGTTCATCCATCGGGAGAGGCAGTAAGCGGAGAATCCTTTTTCTGCGATCTGCACACAGTTCCCACCGCCTGGTCTTTTGTGCACCGCCGGCTTTTTCTGATGGAGAATGGTCTGAATTTCTTTGAGGGCATCATTCATGAGGATGAGGAATTTCTGCCGAGAGCTATGTTTTTCGCTCAGAAGGTGAAAACCTACTGCCAACCTCTGTATTTTTATTATGAGAACAGTGCCTCAATTATGGGCACCAAAAACTTCCGGTCCGACCAGAACAAATGCATTGTGCTGGGGCAGTTCCAGGCGTTTTTGAAAGCACACAATTGTTCTGAACGATTCGAAAACAAGGTCCGATTCCGGGCTTTTATTCTGTTTCAAACCATCCTGAACCCGTCCGTTTTTTTTAAGCATTCCATGGAAGAGCAATCCCAGCTTTTGGGTCTGCTGAAAAACTCCGGGTTTTATCCGGTCCGGTACAAAGGGCCGTTCAATGCCAAATTTGCGCTGTACTGCTGGCTGATGAACATCGACTTAGCATTGTATTCCAGAATCCGAAAAACTTTTGGCTGACCGAGATATGAAGATTCTGTACATCACCAACAAAATCAGCCCGTCCGGAGGCCTCGAACGGGTTCTTGCCATCAAGACAAGTGGTTTGGCAGAGCAGTTTCAGCATGAGGTACACATTGTAACGCTCAATCAGAAAGACGAACCGGTTTTTCATGATTTCAGTCCAAAAATCCGGATGCACGACCTGGCGGTTCCCGTTGGAACCCTTTCGTATCTGACAGGCTATATTTCCGCCATCCGAAAGATCATTGAGGAAATTAATCCCGATCTGATCGATGTCTGCGACGATGGAGTGAAAGCGTTTCTGGTGCCCTGGATCGCCGGAAAGAAATACCCGGTGGTGTACGAACGACATGTATCAAAAACCATTGAGTTCAATTCTGATTCCACAGGATTCGTTAAAAAGCTCATCATCCGTCTGAAATTTTCATTGATGGATTCTCTGGGTAAAAACTTTGCCCGCTTTGTGGTGCTTACCAACGGAAACAAACTGGAATGGAGCCTTCCCAATGTGGAGGTGATTCCCAATCCACTGACGTTTTATCCGGACAGCACCTCATCACTCGAAAACAAAAAGGTTCTCGCCATTGGCCGCCATTCTTTCCAGAAAGGATTTGACCATTTGCTTCAGGCCTGGAAAATTGTGTCCAACCGGCACCCGGACTGGATTCTCGACCTTTACGGAAAAGAAGACCCGGCGATTGGTCTGAGGAAACTCTGTAAGGATTTGCAGCTGGATGGCACGGTTCAGTTCCATGACCCGGTGAAGAACATTGAAGAGCAATATCTGGCCAGCTCCATTTATGCATTGTCTTCCCGCTTCGAAGGTTTTGGAATGGTGCTCACCGAAGCCATGGCCTGTGGGGTTCCTTGTGTTTCGTATGATTGTCCATGTGGCCCGTCTGATATCATTACCAGTGGGGAAGACGGCATTCTGGTTGAAAACGGAGACATCACACAACTCGCCGAAAAGATCTGCTTTCTCATTGAAAACGAAGCCGAACGGAAACGGATGGGATCAAACGCCCGAAAAAGCGTGACCCGCTATTCCGGAAATGAAATTCTGGCCAAATGGCATAACCTGTTCACCGGTCTCAAAAAGTCAACCACATGAGCGAGATCGTCCCGGCACTTATTTACAGCAAAGTATATTTCAATGTACTTCTGGTGATTCTGGTTCTGATCCTGATTCACTCACTTACGCTGGAACAGACGGCCCGACGAAACATTGCGGCTATCACCTTTCTGGGATATGTTTTACTGGCCACCGTCCTTCTTTTTATTGGTACAAGACCCAACGATCCGGTTTTCACTGACATGCCTCTGTATTCCGCAGTGTTCAAAAGTTATCAGGACGGCAACCCGCTGGAAATCACGGAGGATTTCGGGTTCCTGATGCTGAATGAATTCTGTTCCAAATTCATGAACATAGAGGGCTACTATTTTACTGTGGCCTGCATTTATGTGCTTCCGTTGTTCTTTGCCACTAAAAGATGGTTCGGCGAGCAATGGCCTTACGGGTTCGCCATGATCACCTTTTCCATTTCCTTTTTTGCCTATGGCACCAACACCATAAGGAACGGAATGGCTACCTCCATTTTCATGCTGGCCATTTCCTTTTTCGATAAAAAATGGGCTATGGTCCTGTTGCTCATTCTGTCTACGTATTTCCACAAAAGCATGCTCCTGCCCATTGCTTCGTTTATAGCAGCGATGGTGTTTCCCAAGCCGAGAGTCTACATTGCCTTCTGGGTGGCCTGCATCTTCCTGTCGCTGATGTTTTCGGGTTACTGGGAAAGTCTCTTTGCCAGTCTTGGCTTTGGTGATGAACGAACCAGCTATCTTACCACCAAAGCTGATCCCAAAGAATTCCGGTCGGTGGGTTTCCGGTGGGATTTCCTGGCCTACAGTGCCTTTGGTGTGATCGGCGGATGGTATTTTGTTTTCAAAAAGAACTTTGAAGATAAATTTTACAACATTTTCTACAGTACCTTTCTGTTGGCAAACGGGTTCTGGATTCTGGTGATCCGGGCCAATTTCTCAGACCGGTTTTCGTATCTCTCCTGGTTTATGCTGGGCTCTGTCATTATTTACCCGGTGTGCAAAGCCACACTTGTGAAACAGCAAAACCGGGTGGTCGGCCTGATCCTGCTGGCCTACTTTGCTTTTACCTACCTGGTCAATTTTGTTTATGTGAAATAATTCATGCGGCTGTCCATCATCATACCGGTTTACAATGTTGAAAAGTACATTCTCATGTGCCTCAGATCCGTGCTGGAAAACAACCTGCGAGAGGAGGATTTTGAGATCATTGTGGTGGATGATGAAAGTCCGGATGGCAGCATCGCCATTGTGAGGCAGGTGACAGCTGGTTTCCCCAACATCCGGATCATTTCCCAGCAAAACACAGGAATCAGCGGAGCCCGCAATAGCGGAATCCGCAATGCGCAAGGACGGTTCATCATGTTCATCGATTCCGACGACTGGATCAAACCCGATTCACTCCTGAACATGCTTCGTCTCTGTGAAGATTCGGATCTGGATATTCTGGAGTTTGGAATTGAAAAACGCAACAACGATGGCTCTGTTGGCGGAACGTTTTCAGCCTCCACCAATGGCAACGTCCTGAATGGCACCGATTACTACAAACAGATCCGGTATGTGAACTCGGTCTTCAACAAAATCTACCGGAGGGAATTTGTGGAGACCCTTCAGCTGTTTTTTGCCGAGAAGATTTATGTAGAAGACTTTGAACTGAACACCCGGGCCTTCCTCGTTGCAAAGCGGGTTATGGCCATTCCGGACCTTGTGTATCAGTACCGGCAGTCAGACAATTCGATAACCCGAACCACCGACACAGGCAAGAAAAAGAAAATGATCGACGACCATGTGGTGGTTCTCCAGAAAACCGATGCCTTGTACCGGGAAGAAACCGATTCTGAAAAGAAGGCGTTTCTGGGTGAACGGATGTCGTTTCTGGTGGTGTCCATTTTCTACCTCATGCTCAAAAACCAGTACTCGTTTGACGATATGAAGGAGATGAGGAAAGAACTCACCCGGCAGGGAATCTACCACATCGATTTTCCTGTGCACCAGAAGAACAAGAATGTCTTCCGCAAAATCCTCCTGAAAAATTTTACTCTGTTGTCACTGCTCAGAAACCTGTCACGAAAAAGACCAACCTGAAACTATGGGAACGAAAAAGAAAATCTGTTTTGTTGTGGCAGTTCCAATGACGGCCAGTGCGTTTCTGCTGAAGCACATCGAAACCCTGGCGCAGGAATTCGATGTCTATCTGGTGGCGAATTTTGAAGGAGTCAATTCCAATCTGCATTCCAATCCTCACCTGAAAGGTATCTTCAGTGCGGGCATTCAACGGGACATTGAATACCTGAAAGATTACCAGGCCCTGGTTTCCTTAACCCGTTATTTCAGGAAAATGGAGTTTGATGCCGTTCTTACCGTCACTCCAAAGGCTGGCTTACTTGGCATTCTGGCTGCCTACTATTCCAACATTCCTCACCGCATTCATATTTTCACCGGACAGGTCTGGCATACAAAAACCGGGATTTTTAAAAAGATCCTGATGTTCATCGATCAGATGATATTCAAAATGTCGACACAGGTTCTGGTGGATGGTAATGCGCAGCTGGACTTTCTGGCTCAGTCGGGGATCATCAACAAAGAGCGGGCACGAGTACTGGGCAAAGGTTCCATTTCTGGAGTGGATGCGCAGAAATTCAATCCCGACGATGCCGTCCGTACGCATTGGCGGAAAGAGCTGAATTACACCGACGACCAGATTGTGTTTATGTTTCTGGGAAGACTCAACCTCGATAAAGGCATTATGGATCTGGCCCGGGCATTTCAATTGTTGCACAAAGAACATCCTCAGGCCCGGCTTCTGCTGGTCGGGTATGACGAAGAAAACCTGATGCCTCAGATCAACCAGCTGGGAATGGATCCGGCGTCATATCATTTTTTTGGACCCACTTCCAAACCCAATGAGCTGTTGCAGGCTTCGGATGTGTTTTGCCTGCCCAGTTACCGGGAAGGATTTGGTACCAGCATAATTGAGGCCTCGCTTCTTGAAAAGCCCATTTTGTGTAGCGATACATACGGTTTGAAAGAAACCATCATCGATGATGTGACCGGTCTCCGGCACAAAACGGGAGATGTAAACTCAATTTTGAATCAGATGAAAACAATGGTGAATGAACCCACGCACCGGACGACTATGGGCAAAGAAGGCAGGAGATACATTCTGGAAAACTTCACCGCCGAAAAAATTTCCGGAGCCTGGCTGGAGTTTTTCGGGAAGCTGCTGAAATAAGTAGCTGGTAGTTAGTAGTTAAAAAATAGTAATCAGTAGTCAGGATTCAGTAATCAGGTGGTTGAAGCTGCAAAGTGCTGAACGTTTTTAGGCAAGGGGACACCTAATATTAGCGTTATTCAATAGTACTTCCAGCCTGATCAC
>ERZ795056.7045-NODE-7045-length-10872-cov-4.056208_pt1 | contig 10872 bp, 7 predicted proteins | sample MGYA00375140_ERZ795056 | MGnify/ENA primary metagenome ERZ795056 (study PRJEB30185, sample SAMN05720227) | activated sludge metagenome | isolation source: Anaerobic digester | place: USA | collected 2015-03-09 ...
AACGGTTTCGACCCGCATTGATGTCCGGGTTGTTGCTGCGACGCTGCGCGACTTGACGGCTGATGTTGCTTCAGGACGGTTTCGCGAAGATCTCTTTTATCGCCTCAACGTTGTGCCGATTGAAGTGCCCGCGCTGCGTGAGCGTTCGAGTGATATCCCGTTGCTCGCGAAACACTTTGCGATTCGCCAAAGCGCGAAGCATCAACGTGCGATAGCGTGGGAACCGCAGGCCTTAGAATTGCTGCAGGCGCTGAGTTGGCCCGGTAATGTCCGCGAGTTGGAAAATTTAGTTGAGCGGGCAACCGTGCTGGTTGAAGGCGGCCACATCTCGGCAGACTTCGTGCGCACATTGATCGGCACCAAAAACCTTCCGGTTGTTGGGCGCACTATTGATGAAGACCAGTTTTCAATCAAGAAGGCCACTCGTGTGCTGGAAGAAGGCCTCATTCGAAAAGCGCTTTCAGCGACGGCCGGAAACCGCACTAACGCCGCAAAATTGCTTGAGATCAGCCATCGTGCGCTGCTCTACAAGATCAAAGAATATGGCATTGCACGCAGTGATAATTTGGACAAGTAGTTGAATTAGAAGCATTATTAGCTCGATTTGGAGGAGAATTTGCGGTTTGCCGCAAACGCATCCTACAATGTAGGTCCAAGTAGTTCTTTCGTTTACCCGCCCAGAGGTCTCATGGCAAAGCAGTGCATCGGGCTAGATATTGGCTCCAACAGCGTTAAGGCAGTGCAACTCCGCAAAAAAGGCAGCGGGTGGGCACTTCAGGCCTTTGGTATGCAGCCGCTGCTACCCCAGACCATCGTCGACGGAACGATCATGGATCAAGGCGCCGTTGTTGACGCCATCAAACAGCTGTGGAGCCGGTTGAAGCTCAAGCAAAAAGAAGTGGCGATCGCAATCGCGGGCCACTCCGTCATTATCAAAAAAATCGCAGTGCCGGCGATGAAGCCTGACGAGTTGGCGCAGAACATCAAAAGTGAAGCGGAACATCACATTCCGTTCGGTAAAGAAGATGTCGAAATTGACTACCACGTCACCAACGCACAGAACTCGGCTGGCCAAACCGAGCTGTTGTTGGTAGCGGCCAAAAAAGAAACCGTCGCTGACTACGTGCAAGTTGTCAAAGACGCGGGCCTCACGCCAACGGTTGTCGACGTAGCTGCGTTTGCCGGCCAAAACGGCTTTGAATTGAACTACGGCAACGATGGCCGCGAAACCGTCGTCATCATCAATGTTGGTGCCGCGATTTCCAACATCAACGTTGTGCGCGACGGGGTAAGTTTGTTTACCCGCGATGTCACGATCGGCGGCAACGCGTTTACGGAAGAGATTCAAAAACAAATGGGCATTTCGGCCGAAGAAGCCGAGGCCTACAAAGTTGGTGGCTCGCCAGGTGAAAACGGCGTGGTGCCGCAAGAAGCGTTGCGCGTGATGGAAGGCGTGTCGGAAGTTATGGCCGGCGAATTCCAACGCTCGCTCGACTTCTTTTTGGCAACAACCGCAGATGCCAACGTGACTCGGATTTGTTTGGCTGGTGGCTCCGCCAAAGTTTCGTCGCTGCATCGCGCGATCGAGCGACGATCGCGGCTGCCGCTCGAAGTAGTTGATTCATGGCGCAAAGTCGAAATCGATAGTTCGCTCGACCGTGCCTACCTAACCGCTCATTCGTCGGAGGCGCTGGTTGGCGTTGGTCTGGCAATGCGCGCGCCGTCGGATAAGTGAGGACCAGCGATGATTAAAGTAAACCTCCTACCTCAGCGTAAACCGAAGCGCGTCACGCCACCCGGCGAGAAGCACATTGCCATTGGGATGGGCGCGTTGGCGCTTGCGGCCGGTGGTGTGTACATGGCGGTGCATCGGCCCAAAGCCAGCCAATACAACGACGTGATGGCGGCCAACGAGTTGCTGCAAGAAGAAATTGCGGGCAAACAAAACAAACTCAAGGGCTACGAAGAACTCAAGACCGTGGTTGAAGCAGCTCAGAAACGCAGCGATGCGATTACGTTGCTCAACAAAGCCCAGATCGTACCCGCGCACGTGTTGCACGAGCTCGGCGAGATTTTGACGCCAAATCGCACGCCGACGATGAGCGAAGAAATGTCGAAGCGCGTCGGCAGCGGGCCGCAAAGTGATCCGAATCGGCGGTTCCAAACCGATTGGGATCCGCATCATATTTGGATCAACGAGTTTGTGGAAAAGGGTGGCGAGTTCACCTTGCAAGGTGGCGCCCAGTCCGACGGTGACATCACGCAATTGTCGAAACGACTGCAGGCGTCGGTCTATTTTCAAAACGTAACGCCGTCGGGCGCGGAACGCATCACCGAAGCGAACTCGACGGTCACCTATTACAAGTTCTCGATCACTGGAAAGCTGGTGTACTAATGGCGTCCGCAGGATTTGTTGCCGACTTTGCCAAAAAGCCGCCGCAGTACAAGGCCATCGTGTTCGGTGGCATCGCACTGGTGTTGGGCTTTATGTACTTCAAGTTTGGCTATTCGCCATTGAAGCAAAAGCTAGTTCAAGCGCGCCAAGACAACGAGGAGATGTTGAATCGGACGCAGCGCATGGACGACGACATGAAGAAGTTCAAAGAGCTGCGCACTCGGATGGAGCAGCTCCAAAAGATCATCGACGAAAATCAAAAAGCACTGCCGTCCGAATCAGAACTGCCAGCATTCTTCGAAACATTGAACCGTAAGGTGACGGAAGCGGGCGTCGAAGTTCGTAAGTGGAATCGCAAAAAAGAAGAAACCCTTGGCCAGTTTATTAAGGTGCCGGTTGACGTCGAAATTACGGGAACGTTTTTTCAAATCAAGCGCTTTATGGCATCGCTGGTCCAACGCGACGTGCAACTCGGCGGTGGCAGCACCGGTGGGCCCGAGTCGCGAGAACGGGTAGTTTCGATCGAAGATCTTTCGTTGATTAACCCAACTGTAAAAAATCGCGAGATCGTGATGGTGGCGAAATTCGTCGCATCGACCTATCGTCAAGAAGACAAAACGGCGGCAGGCGCGAAGCCTGGCGCTGCCGCTGCGTCAGGAGGTGCCGGTGCGGCCCCAAGAGCAAAACCTGCCGCAGGTGCTGCTACGGGCACAGGCTCTGGTTCGGCCCCGGCAAACTCAGGCACGGTCACGTCGCAGCCAGCCCAGGTCAAAGCAAACGTCAACGATTCGATTGATAAAGGCGATGCACGCAATCGTGCAGGCACTGGACCGGAAACCGCAACGCCGGCTGCACCAACCGCTCCGACTCCAACTCCAGCTCCAACTCCAGCTCCAACTCCGGCCCCAGCGCCAGCGAGCGCTGCTGGCAAGGGAGGTAACTAATGTTGAAAATTTCGTTGGTATCAATCTTGGCACTGGTTGCTGCAGGCTGTGGTGGCGGCGATGATGAAGAAGGTCCTCCGCCAAAAGCTCGCAACGATGGTGCAGGCTCAGCGCCCAATAAACCGGTGGCTGGTGCGACGGGCGTTTTGAAAACGTATACCCATGTTGAAGATGTGGTAACGCCAGAAGAGCGCGAGACCATTCGCCATGCATTCAAAGAGCGCGACTTTGTCGTCGATCCAACCGGCGACAATCGTGACCCGTTTCAATCGTTTGTCGTGATGCAAGAAGGCATGCAGGCCGACACCTCACCGGTTGACCCAGCGACCGAGCTGTGTGCGAAAAAACAGTTGGTTGCTACCAACTATGCGATTCGCGATTTGAAGCTTGCCGGGATTGTTGCGCGTGGCACCAAACGTTATGCGTTGATGCAAGACACGGCGAACTACGGCCACATTGTGGCGCGTGGTGATTGTGTCGGGCGTGAAAAAGCGCGCGTCAAAGATATCGGCGCGGGTTACATCACATTCGAAATTACGCCGGAAATTGCGGTCAGCCAGGGCGGGATACCGCGACCAGCCGAAGAACGCTCGGTGCAACTCTATCCAGGTGAACTGACCGTGGCAACGCCAGATACTGATGGCGCAAAAAGACCGGCGTCAGATGCGATCATGCCGGAACAGCCGGTGCCTGGCCAAGCAGTGACTCGGCCGATTAATCAGTAGCTCACTTCTATAACTGCACTGCACTTTGTGCAGATTTCTCAGCAAAAATTTGTGAACTGCCGCGAATTCGGGCGACAATTTTTTTGATGAGACCCTCGCTTGGTGCGTGCAAGCGAACTGTCCTATCCCGGGATTTCCCGAGGAGACAATATGGTTGATGCAATCCGAAAAAACTGGTTACTAGGTGCCCTGTCGATGGGCTCGATTGCCATTGTTGCTCCTTCGGCGCAAGCCGATAGTCGCAATGAGGTGCAAGCGGTTATGTACTCCGAAGCCAACGGCGTGACGACGATCCGCATCCGCGGATCGGAAGCTGCGTTGTTTACGGCGTATAAACTGGAACGACCATCGCGTGTGGTGATTGATCTTGCCCAGTCACGGCTGGCCGAAGCCGTGCGTGGTTCCCACGAAACCGGTGCTTCGTTCGCAGCGTCGACGTGGGCGGTGAGTTCGATCAATGCCCAGCAAATCGATGATGGTGGTGCGTTGGTGCGCTTGACCATCAACTTGGCGCGCCCCGGCCGCTATGATGTCAAAATGGAAGGCAACGATTTGTTGTTGACCGTTACGGCACGCGATGCTGCGCCAAAGGTTGTTGGTGCGGCCGACGTTGCGGCTGCCCGCGCCGAGACTGACGCTGCGAAGCGGCAAGGTGCCCAAGCTCAAGCGGACGCAGCTCAAGCCCAAGCGCAAGCCGATGCCGCCAAGCGGGCAGGTGCCCAAGCCCAAGCGCAAGCCGATGCTGCCAAACGGGCGGGTGCCCAAGCACAAGCGGAGGCCGATGCCGCCAAGCGCGTAGGCGCGCAAGCGTTGGCTGATGCTGAACGTGCACGAGGCGAAGCCGAACGGTTGCGCACGCAAGCGGCCGCGTTGGCCAAGCGCGCCGAACAAGCCGAACGCGCCGTTGCCGATGCCAAGCGTAACAGCGCTGGCAATGGGATCGCTGCCAAAGAAGCCTTAGCGATGGCGCAAGCCGACGCTGAAAAAGCACGCCAAGCCGCAAGCCAAGCCGCGCGCGATTCCGAAAATGCACGCACTGCAGCGAGCCAAGCTGCACGTGACGCGGCCGCTGCCAAACAACGTGAAGCTGCAGCGGTTGCCGCTGCGCAACGTGAAGTCCAAAACGCTCAAGCCGACGCATCGGCAGCGCGTGCGGTTGCGCAACAAGCGCAAGCGGAACTTTCGCGCGTCAAGAGCGACGCTGCGAAGCAACAAGCGCAAGCCGAACGGTTGCTTGCTGAAGCCAACGCCAAAGCAACGCAGGTCGAAGCCCAAACTGCAGAAGCGAAGCGTATCGCAAGCGAAGCGAAAGCCGCACTTGATGCTGCCAGCGCGCGTGAAAAAGCCGCCGCAGCAGCAGCTGAGCAGGCCCAACAAGCGCAACGCGCAGCTGCACAAGCTGAGCGCGCTGCGAAATCGACGACAGATCGCAATGCCGCAACCGAACGAGAGCGCCTGGCACAAGAAGCCAGCACGGCGCAACAACGGTTGGCGCAAGCCCGCACTGAAATGCTCGCGGCAAAACGCGAACGCGAAGACGCCGAACGCGAGGCGGCTAAAGCCAAAGCCGAAGTGCAAAAAGCCAAAGAGCAGTTGGCTGCCGCGAATGCTGCAACCAGCGCTGCCGAGCGGCGCCGCGTAGCCGCACTCAATGAAACCAACGTGGCGACGTCGCAGACTGAACAAGCGGAACGTCGCCGCCAAGCCGCTTTGGCCGAAGCTGCCAAAGCAAGTGAACAAACGGCGCAAGCCGAAGCTGCTGCGCAACGCGCCACGGCAACGCGGTCCAGCGCTGAGCGCGCAGCTCGTGATGCACGCGAACAACGCGCCGAAGCTGAAGCCGCAGCACAACGTGCCACGGTTGCGCGGGCCACTGCCGAACGTGCCGCGCGCGAAGCGAATGCGCAACAAACGCAAGCCGAAGCCGCTGCCCATCGCGCCGAATCACAACGCAAAATCGCCGAAGAAGCGACTGCGAAGGCCGAACGCGCACGGCTCGAAAATGAACGCGGCGTCGCCGAATTGGTCGCGCGCAAAGCAGCAATGACTCGTGCGGATGACGAAGCGCGCCGACAACAAGCGGATGCCCGCAAAGCGGAAGCGGACGTTGCAGCTGCGGTTGCACGCAAAGCTTCGCAAAGCGAATTAGCAACAATCAAAGCTGAAGCCGAAGCAGTGCGCAAAGAAGCTGCGGCGGCTCAAGCCGAGCTGGCATCACGCAAAGTAGCTCTAGCTGCGCAACAAGATGAAGTGGCGCGGCTTACGAAGGTTGCGGCGACTGCCCATGATGCCGCTGAGCGAGAAGAACAACGCCGTTCTTCGTTGGCCAGCGACCGGATCGCGATGGAACGCGAAACTGCGCGGCTGCAACGCGAAGCAGCAGCAGCCAAACAAGCGTTGGCCGCAGCCCCAACCGCGGCCGTTGCGACTGCGGTTGTCAGCAAGCCAGCCGTGGCACCCGTGGCCAAAGCTGCGCCTGCGGTGGCGTCGGTAACGGACGTGCGTTTCGATGGTGACGAGTCGAACGGTCGCATTGCCATCACCGTTCGCGGTGACGTGAAAATCAAGCTTGGCGAAGCGAGCGCTCGGCGCGCTGAGCTGTTGATCGACGACTCCCAATTAGCGGCCACATTGGAGCGCAAGCTTGATGTGTCACGCTTCGACGGCCCAGTTCGCTCGGTTGCGTCGTATCGCGATCGCTCGGTACCTAACCGAGTGCGCGTCGTGGTTGAGCTTGCCGCTGCTGCAACACCAAACCTTGAGCGCCACGGCGACGTGGTGCGCTGGAACTTCGTTAGCACCGACGTTGCGCAACGCAATACAGCGCCCGCCAACACAACGCGCAACATTCCACCGCCAGTCATGGGCGGCTTTGGGGTTGCGATGCCGGCCGCCCAATCGTCGGCTGGCACGGTGGCCACACGGCGGCGCGTTTTCCGCGGCCCGCCGGTTACGTTGGACTTCAAAGAAGCACCGATCCACGACTTGTTGCGCTTGTTGTCAGAACTCAACCGCGTGAACATCGTGGTGCCTGACGACATCAATGACAAAGTCACGGTACGCATGAATCGCGTGCCTTGGGATCAAGCGCTTGAAGTAATCTTGTCGTCAAAGGGCTTGTGGTATCGCCGCGAAGCCAATTTGTATCGCATTGCAAAACGCGCGGACCTCGACGCTGAAGACGAAAAAGAAATGGCGCGTCGCAAGGCTGCCATCGAAGCTGAGTCGCCTGAACCCGAAGTTTTGACGCTCAACTATGCATCAGCTTCCGATCTCAAGACCAAGCTGGAACCGCTGTTGTCGCCGAAGGGCAAAATCGAAGTTGATGAACGCACCAATGCGTTGATCGTCAACGACTTGCGCAGCAATCGCCAACGCTTGAGCTCTTTGGCATTGCAACTCGACACCCAAACCCCGCAAATCTCAATCGAAGCGCGCGTGGTCGAAGCCCGCTCGGACTTCAAACGTGAATTCGGTGTGCAGTGGGGTGGTGGTGCACGCGCAGGGGTCAGTGGTGGCAATGCAACCGGCTTGTTGTTCCCGTCGTCGATTGGTGTGGCCGGTGGTGCGACCGACGCTGCTACCACTAGTACTGGTGTCGCTTCGCCATCGGATTTTGCGGTCAACTTGCCAGCGAAGGTTGGGACCGGGGCCGGTGGTGCGTTAGGCCTATCGCTTGGTTCGATTGGTGGCAACTTCAATCTCAACTTGCGCCTCTCGGCGTTGGAAGACAGCGGTACGGTGCGCATCATCTCGGCGCCAAAAATCACCGTGCTCAACAATGAACAAGCCAACATCGCACAAGGCGTGAAGATTCCAATTCAAGTGACGGGCGCGGCAGGTACCCAGACCACCTTCGTCGACGCGAAGCTCGAACTCAAAGTGAAACCGTACGTATCGCAACGCGACTGTGCGATTGCGATGGATATCGAAGTATCGAAGAACGAAGCTGACTTCGTGAATACTGGTGCACGTGGTGACCCAACCATTCTCACCAAAGAAGTGAAGACCAAGATCCTCATCAACGACGGTGAAACCACGGTCCTCGGTGGTATCTACACGCGCAACACTGGTTTGGCGTACAACAAAGTGCCGTTCTTTGGCGACTTGCCGGTCATCGGCTGGTTCTTCAAGCACCGCACCGAAAACGACAACCGCAGCGAAGTGCTCATCTTCATCACGCCTAAGATCACCAACAAGGCGTTCTTGCGCTGCCAATAAGTGCGGGTCTTTTTAACCGGGTATCCTGCAGCGGGTAAAACCACGGCAGGGCGATTATTGGCCACCCAGCTTGGGTGGCCGTTTGTCGATCTAGACGAACAAATCGCGTTGCGGGCCGGGCAACCGGTGGCTGCACTAGTGCGTGCTGATCTGTCCGGGTTCCGGACGCTAGAAGCCGCATTGTTGCGCGAATGGGCGGCAGCGCCAGGGCCGATGGTGGTTGCGACCGGCGGCGGTGCCGTAACGTGGGGAGATAATCTAGCCACGATGCGTGGCGCTGGATGTTTGATTGCGTTGACGGTGGAACAACCAGAAGCACTGCGCCGCGCTGCAAACGATGCGCCACGGCCGTTGTTGGCCGACGCTGCAGCGGCCGACGCTTTGTGGCGCGAGCGGGCTGCGGTTTACCGGCAAGCGCACGGCATGGTCGCCACCACCGACCGCCGCCTCGATGACGTGGTGACGGACTTGCAACATGTTGTGCGCGTGTGGGCTGGGTTGCCGGTTGATTTGCGTAGTGCGACCACGGTGCTTGGGCTAGCCGAACGCAGCTATCCGATCGTGGTGACGCCGACCGTGCCTTGGGCAGCGCTGCCGACGGTGCTGCCCGGCTGTTCGAAATTGGCGCTGGTGTACGATGCGAATTTGGCTGAGCGAGTGCCCCAGCTTGCAGCGGACTTGGCTGCTGCTTGGCCCACCGCACCAGCGCATATCGTTGTCGCGGTCCCTGCTGGTGAAGCGGGCAAGTCGATTGCTCAGTACGACCGGCTCTGCAACGAGCTGTTGCAGGCAGGCTGCGATCGGCATAGTGCCATCGTTGCCATCGGCGGCGGTGTCGTCGGTGATTTGGCCGGTTTCGTGGCCGCAACGCTGTTGCGTGGCATCGCAATTGTGCACGTGCCGACGACGTTGGTCGCGATGACAGACTCGGCGATCGGCGGCAAAACGGCGATCGATACCGAGGCTGGTAAAAATTTGGTCGGCGCATTTTGGCAACCGCGCGCCGTGTTGGCCGGGCTCGATTTGCTTACAACGCTGCCGGCTCGCGAACGCAGCGCTGGCTTTGGCGAACTTTGGAAATATGGCCTGCTCGACGGCGCTGCGCTGTGGGCCCAGATCGCGTTGGTGGCATCGTGGGCTCAAACCGGCGGGCCGGTGCCGCCGGCACTGGTCGACGTCATCGCGCGTTGTGCTGCCTATAAAGCCGAGGTCGTCGCCGCCGACGAGCGCGAAACCACCGGCCGGCGTGCTTTGTTGAACCTTGGCCACACGGTTGGCCACGCCATCGAAGCCGCTGCTGCGTTCACGATGAGCCACGGCGAAGCCGTCGGTTTGGGCCTGCTGGCCGCATGCCGTGTGTCGGTTGCGCTGGCCAGCGCGCCGCCAGGCCTTGAAGCCGACGTTGCGGCAGCACTGGCGGCATCGGGCTTGCGGACCGATCTCGACGCCTGGCTACGGCCCGAGGTGTTGGCACGCCTACGTACCGATAAAAAACGCGTGGGTGCCGACATCACCTACATCACGGTTTCCGACCTTGGTGCCTGTGCGGCAACCCGCATTGGCGTAAACGAATTGTTAGGAATTTTGCGTTCTGACTCTGTCTCTTGATACGATTTTATTTCGGAGGACCTATGACTCGCCATTTCTACCTATTCACTTCTCTTAGTGCAGCAATGCTCGTCGGCAACGTGGCCGGATGTGCTGATGACAGTGGCGATGTTTCCGTCGCAATTCTGAATAACATGAAGCCCGCGGCTGATGACGGCTTGGTTACTGCATCGGAAACTGGGCCATTTAGCAGCCCTGGGCACTTGAATCTGGCTACCGCAGGGCAGTTCACCATGATTCCGCTGATGAAAAATTTCGCGTCGTCGAATCAGTCTGCGCAAACGATCAGTCGAACATTTTTTGGCGAATCGTTTTTGGTGTCGCTGTCGTCTCCAGATCCAGCGATTGACGCATTGATTAAGGTGCGCGATTTTAGCGAGCTCGACGGGTTTAGCATCGCGCCCGATGGATCATTGACGGTGGCATTTGTGACGGTGATCTCTCGCGACCTTCGAAATGCGATTGCCGCGAACTGGACCGCAAACAGCCCCACCGCTGTTATCGTTGCCAAGGTGCAAGCGGTTGGAAAGATGGGCGGGTCGACGATGTCCTCGAACGAGTTTTCGTTTCCAATTGAAATCGACTGTGTCGACCCAATTACCGATCCGCCAACGCCAGGTGTCTGCCCTAAGTGACGGATCGTCCACTTCCGCGGCCGGTCCCGTGGCGCACGCTGCGCGCTTGAGATACCCTCTATTGAAGGTGCACCTTGTTTACTGAAACGCTAAAAAAAATGGTCGACAACGTCGACGGAGGCATCGCCGCGGTCATCATGGGCCTCGACGGTATTCCGGTTGAGCAGTACGTCCGCGTCAACGATCGCATCGACGTCACCACGGTTGGAATGGAGTTCTCCTTCATACTAACCCAAATCCGCAAAGCGGCTGACAGCCTGCAGATTGGTGCTTTCGACGAGCTTTCGGTCAAAGCTGAGCGGCTCTTGATTGTGGTACGCATGTTGTCGCCGCAATACTTCGTT
>ERZ795056.7046-NODE-7046-length-10870-cov-5.727416_pt1 | contig 10870 bp, 6 predicted proteins | sample MGYA00375140_ERZ795056 | MGnify/ENA primary metagenome ERZ795056 (study PRJEB30185, sample SAMN05720227) | activated sludge metagenome | isolation source: Anaerobic digester | place: USA | collected 2015-03-09 ...
GAGCGGCGGCAATTACTATTTCAACACTGCCGGTGCTCTGGCCGGTATATATAAAAATCAGCTCGAAGTCGGCGATGCTTTTGCTGCTTATTTTCCGACTACAAAGCACTATGCCCTGTTCAAAATCAACTCTATCGCCGCCGATCGCATCGTCGTCGATTACATAGTCAACGCCAGCGAAGACGAACGCCGCTTCAAATGAGGCAGGTTGACCTTTTTGAGCTGGTACTGATATGTTAGCCTTATGAACAAAGCCAGATTTTACGAGCAGACCGCTGAAGGTCTGCTCTGTCTGTTGTGTCCTAACCATTGCCGGCTGCAGCCCGGTCAGAGTGGTCGCTGTCTTTCGCGGCACGCTTCTGACGACGGCCACATGTTGCTCGACAGTTACGCACGCATTGTCGCCGCCAATGTCGACCCGATCGAAAAAAAACCGCTTTATCACTTTTTTCCGGGCCGGCCGATCTATTCGATCGGCTCTTATGGCTGTAACCTGCATTGCCGTTTTTGCCAGAATGCCGATATCTCACAGAAAAAGCATGTTGGCAGCGAACTGACACCGCAGCAGCTGGTGATAGAGGCAGGCAGTATACAAGACAATATTGGCGTGGCATTTACCTACAACGAACCGGGAATCTGGTTCGAGTATATCTGCGATTGTGCGCCGCTGCTACGCCAGGCCGGTCTGCAGACTGTGCTGGTAACCAATGGTTATCTTAACTCCGAGCCCTGGGCTGAGCTGTGCCAGCATGCCGATGCCATGAACATCGATCTCAAGTCGTTCAACGCAGATTTTTATAAGAATATCTGTGGCGGCCGGCTCGAGACGGTGAAGAACAATATAATCGCTGCAGTTCAGGCTGGTGTTCATGTCGAAGTTACTCACCTGGTTGTGACTGGCCTTAACGATGTCATCGACGAATTCAAACAGCTGGTCGACTGGCTGGCCGATCTCTCCGATCGTGTACCGCTGCATATTTCACGCTACTTTCCGCGTTATCATGAATCAGCTCCGCCTACCAACCCGGCTTTGATCGGTCATTTCGTCGAGATCGCCGCGAAGAAGCTCAAATTCGTCTACCCCGGCAATGTCGCTGCCGATCAGGATACGCTCTGTCCGGCCTGCAAAAGCGTTCTGGTCAGGCGCCATGCTTATGAAGTGCTGTGTAATTATCGTGGAACCACCTGCCAGTGCGGCGAAAAGTTACCATTCGTTGATGCGGGCAATCCTGCTGTAAGAGAAAGGGGCGCCTGACGTGTCAGAAACGTCTAAATGTGATACCGGAAATTCCGCTAAACGCCAGTTCGACTGGGGCCCGCCTGCCAATCCGGCTGGAGATACCTTTAAAGACTGGCTGGTTTATCTGTTTCTCATCGTTCTGCTTTCGTGCGGAGTCTGGGCTTTGCTCGACATCAACGGTCGTCAGGATAATATGCCGGCACCTGTCTTAAAGCACACTGAAAGCAGACCAGCCGAACCGCCTCCTGCCTCAGCTGCTGCCGCAGTTGAGCCGGTTCAACCGGTTGTTGCCGCCCGTCCGCTTGCGCGCTTTTTCGTGCAGCTCGGCGCTTTTCCTGATGAAGCATCGGCCCGCGAAATATTCAATCAGCTCGAAACCGAAGGCTTTGCGCCAACCCTCGCCGAGCCCGACGCCCAGTTTGAGATTTACCGCATCTTTGTCGGCCCCTACCCCGATGAAGCCGCCGCCGAAGACGTCGCCGAAAAACTCAACGCCATCGACTTCCACTGCTTCGTCATTGAACAGCCGTAACAACCTTCAGTCCTGCTCCAGCGCTTTTTTGCCGGTGAGGGGAGCAGTGACTGATTTCAGATAAATCGGGATCTTGCCGGCGTTGAAATGGTGGCTTCTGATCTCGGTTTCTACACCATCGACGGTCTTCTTTTCGACGCGGGTCTCGATCGCGCCACTTTTAACGACGACAAATGCTAATACGAACAACATAAAACTCAGTGCCAATGCAGCTTTAAACAGGCCGCCACGGTTTGCTGACATACCTTTCCCCTTAATCCTGCAGATAATCTTTTCTCTGAAAGTATAACATCAATCCAGCACTTGCATGAGCTGTATTTAGTGCCTGAATGAAAACTTTTCTGCAGGAATTACATTTGGCTGCAAACAGGTGTAAAATATTCCCGGGTCTATGTCATGTGAACTGGCAGAGTCTGGCTAATACTGCTCTGCTATAAAAAGGGGAATAAAAATGTCGAAAAAATTGATTCTGGTTGCTTTGTTCATTTCTATGGTCAATGGCTTTTGTCTGGCCGAAGAAATTGCTGCACCGGTGCCGGCAGCGATAGAGACCGCGGTAGAAGCTGCGGTTGAAGAAAATATCGACCCGGTGCTCGATGAAGGCTGGGATCGTGGTGTTGGCAAGGTGACGCCGCAGATGCTCGAACGCTTCGATACCGACAAGAATGGTGAACTCAGCAATACTGAACGCGAAACCATGAAAAGCACCATGCGCACCGAAAGACTGACCAGATTCGATACTGACGGCGACGGAAAAATCAGCGAAGAAGAAAAGCGGGTTGCAAAAGACGCCCGTAAAACCGCCAAAGAAAAGGCTCTCAAAAAATTCGACAGCGACGGCGATGGCAAACTCAATGACGCTGAGCGTGAAGCCATGAAAGTTGAACGTCAGCAGGACAAGGCGAAGCGCCTTGAAAAATTCGATACCGACAAAGACGGTAAGCTCAGCAAGGAAGAAAAAGCCGCCGGCAAAAAGATTGCCCAGGAAAAAAGGGGTAAGGTTCTTGACAAGTTCGATGCTGACAAAGATGGCAGCCTCAGTGACGCTGAGCGAGAAACGATGAAAGCCACCCGCGAAAAAAACAAGGCGAAAAAGCTCGAACGCTTTGATACCGACAAGGACGGCAGCCTCAGTGATGCCGAAAAAGCCAGCGCAAAACAACAGAAACAGGAAAAGAAACAGCTCAAAGAACAGAAACAGAATCGCGAACAAAAGCAGGAAAAAAAGCAGAATCGCGAGCAGAAGCAGCAGCGTCAGCAGAAACAAAAGGGCAAAAAGAAGTAATTCTTTTGGCTCAGCCTTGATTTAAAAGAGAGCCTGTCTTTGTAAAACAAAGACAGGCTTTTCATACTATACAAAAGCTCATTGAATATTTCAGGCGCGAAGTCGGTTTGCTTTTTCGTAAGCTTGTGAGCGAAGCGAATCGCTGAAGAAAAAGCATTCCGACTGAGCAGCCGACCCAGAATGAGAATTATTCATTGAGCTCTTATATAAGATCCCTGGTCAGAAAAACTTTTCTGGCGGCGGGTGGTATATTATTGGATAATCGCAAATAGTCGGAGTGTGAATTATGAAAAAGAGCTTGAAAAAAATATCAGCAGTATGCAGCGTTATGTTTTTGACTGTTCTGGCTGTTGCTCTGCAGAAGCCCTTGCCGGCTCAAACCGCGAATCCGTTTGATGTCGGGCATGTCAGAATAGGAGTCGCAGGTGACACCACTTCTGGTTATCATCAGATTAACGCCAGCGCGGCCCAGGCTCTTACCGATGAAGAGAAAGAGTTGCTCGACCTGCAGCTGCTGCCGGTTTATTACCCGATTTTAAAGCACTGTCTCGATGGCAAAGAGCCATTTGCCGGCAAAAGTGGCGGTCTGAGCGCAGCCAAAAATCTCTGCAAAAGTTTTTACCCGGCGGGTGCGCCCAATAATTACTCGCGTGACTTCGGCAATCCGGTGCGAATGCTTGACTGGGCCCGCAGATATAGAAAAGACGAAAAGATGTGTAAACTCGTGACTTCTACCCGCCGCGGCGATGTCATTCTCGTCGGACCGAAAGATAAGAAGGCCGTCGATACCAATTTCATCTGTTTGATGACCAAGGGGCCATACTATCACGCCAGTATGGTAGTAGACAGCGTGCCTCCGATCGTCATCGAGGCAGTCGGCATTACCGCCAATCCTTCTGACAAGGCATACAGCGACAAGGTGCGTCTGAGCACCTGGTATGAAGAACTTGGCGGCTGGGGAAATTACCGCCTGGTCAGGCCGACCCACGGTTTACCGGCGGCCAGTGCATCGTTGACCATCAACAAGGCTGTCGCTTACGCGGAAGATCAGCTGGGTAAGCCCTACGACTACGCATTTTCAAATTCAGACGGTAACAATGCCTTTTACTGCAGCGAACTGGTTCACAAGGCTTACTCGATCGGCGCCGGCTTTAAAGGTAATCTTGCCGACAAGAATCCTGAGCGCGACAAGATTCTGGTAGCTCTGCATGCGGTAATAGACGGTCTCGAGCCGAAGAACAAATATGAACTTTCTGACAAGGTCATGCAGTTTGCCATCGAGTACAGTCATAGCCCCGACATCAACAAGCTGCAAAAATTCATCATCGACGAGCTCGTGCCATCCTGTCGAACGCTCGAAAAGGCTTTTCCCGACAAGACTGCCCGGGCAAAACTCAACAATGTGTTCAACAAGGTCAAGAGCAATGAAGGCTTTGCCGGCTTTGTTGCGGCCAACAAGGCCTATGAAGAAGCCGAAAAATCAGGCAAATTCAAGGCTGGCTGGGGTCTTGGCAAATTGCGCGAGCTGAAGAGCAAGGCGTCCATAGGAATTGCGCTGCTCAAAGATATAGACAAGCTGGGCCGGGAAAGTGGCGCCAGCCGCAAAAATCTGACCATGGTGCTCGCCAGGATAATCATTCCGGTTTATAAGAACCTTGGAACTTTCGGCGAAGTACTTGGTGGCATGAACAAAAGCGACATGGTCGCGCTGCCGGAAGGCGTCAAAACTGTGCTCAAGCTCGTCGACTGGGGCGTCACCAAACGCGAAGAAGTCAAAAAGTGGCCGGTAGTCGGCAATTGGCTGGCCGAGCTGATGCCCGGCAACGGCGACGGCAAAATCAGAACCGACCTCACCAGTCCCAGTGATCTCGCCAACGCCAGTCCCGGCTTCACCATCAACTACCCATAAAATTCTGGCTGAGGCACAAGGCTGGCTGACATAATTTGTTTAATAATCGCAGCATTTTAACTATACTATCGCCATGACTTTGCTCGGAAAATCAGACAGCAGTCGGGCTATGGCTTTATTGACGCGGGGAATGTTGTATTTTTGTCTCGCGGTTTTCCCGCTGGTCATGGTTTATGTCGAGCTGGTGCGCTTTTTTGAGCTCGAGCAGGGGGAAAGGCGCAGCGAACTCTATCAGCAGGCCGGGCGTGAGCTGCTCAAATTCAGCGAATATGCCGATGACGCGCGATTTTTTCATCTGCTTCTGAAAAACCAGTTTTCGGCTGACCTTCGTACCGCAGGGCAAGACGTATCAGAGCTGAAAATCAGGGTTGATCGCCTCAAGAAAGAATACCCGGGAATTTTTTCATTTGTCTTCTGGAACCGGAACGGCGATGTGATCACTTCGTTGTCAGACGACACGCGCTTCAACTTTCTACTTAAAAAACTCAATCAGATGCTTGCTGCTGTCAAACAGGATACTCGTGCCGGCCGCCATCTCGACACTGATTTCTCAGACCGTTGCAACAAGGAACTGCGCATGTTGCGTCAGTTTCTTGGTCCATTTATCACACCGGAAGGCCTGACCAGACCCTTCGTTGATGCCGGCACCGCTGCATGTTTTCGCCTGCATGCCCGGGGTGAGCGCACTCTGGGGTGGTATGAGAAGACTGCCGATTATTCTGTGCTGGTTTTTATCTCAGATAAGGTGCGAAATGCTCTGACCGGGCCAAAACGACTCTGTCAAAGCCTGCGTGGCAAACATCCGGAAATGTCATTTTACCTGTTCGACGAGCACCAGTTGAAGCTGCTGCCGGCGTCGGGTGGCACGACCGGCAATGACATTCTGGTAAATTTCGGCAAATATCGCAAAATGGCTCCAAAGGAGCATCTTGCCGCAGACAATCACTATTTTGACTTTCAGAAGCTGAACGAGCGCTGGTGGGGAGTTGCTGCCATCGACAAGAATGCTGTCGGCAACGTTGCAACTCTGGCTGGCAAATTTCTGGCAAAAGCATTGGCTGCCATTCTGCTGGTTATTTTTGTGTTGAGCTGTTACTTTCTGGTGCACGAGAACCCGCTGCATTCAGTGCGTTCGAAGCTGGTAGTCGTTTTTGCTTACACAGTATTCATTCCGGCGCTGGTTTTCGGTGTGGTTGCTTTCGATTATCTCAAACAGCAGGAAAAGCAGGCAATCAGTGAACTTTCAGCCAGCCATTTTCAGCTGCTGACCTCAATCGACAGCCAGTTCAACGGCTATCTGCACAATCGCGCGCGTGAACTGAACTCAGTTATCGATAAAGTATTTGTCGGGAAATCTCCGGACGAAATCGATCAGCTGGCAGCCTCGGTCAGTGCCTCGATTCTCGCTGATTTTGCACCCGACACTATTACTATATCAGACAGCAGTGGTAAAGACCTGCTCAATGCCGCTTATTCGAAAACTCTTAGAGACGACCATCTGCGCAAAAACGCAGCGGGAGAACTTATTGCTTATTTAAACAGCAGCTTTAACGATCTGCATCGTCCTTCACAGGGGGTTGCAGAAGGCTATCTTCTCAGTTTTCCTCAGAACCACCGCCGCTTTCTGCCCTTTACGCTGAGCAGCACGACTTTTTTTGTCATATTATAACGCAGTGCGCAGCGGCATTGATAACAGATTTTCGCATCTTATTCAGCTGTTCTGGCACGAAAAGGACATGCATTTCGAGTTCTTCAGAAGGATAGCCGAAACCGCTGCCGCTGATGCTTCTCAGCGCCTGTTCATATCGTTTTCGGAAACCGGCAATACCTGGCCGCGTAATCACGACATACCTGGCTTATCGACCTTTTTTGAAAAAATCAGGCAGCACGGGCCTTCTTACGAAAAACTGGTAAGTCGTGATGGCAAGGCCTGGCTGGCCGTCGGCCAGGCGGGTATCAGTCTGAGTTCCGCTATTCTGGCTGTTTTGGTAGATAATGATCTTTTGCAAAGAAAAGTCAGCCACTTGAAGAATCGTATCTGGTCGCTCGTTGGCTGGAGTATTATCATCACCCTCAGTCTGCTGTATATTCTCAGCCATTATCTGATCATGCCGATCAAAGCCATGGCAGCCGGCGTCGAAATGGTCAGGAATAAAAACTACTCATATCGCATAAATCTGCCGATGGCTAATGAATTTGGCCGCCTCAGCCGTTCTATCGATGAATCACTGGAAAATCTGCAGGAACTCGAAATTGCGAAAACCGTTCAGGAAAGCCTGCTGCCGCAGGAATCACTCAATCTCGCCGGCTTTTTTGTAGTTGCCAGAACCCGCAGTATGACCAGTCTTGGCGGGGATTATTATGATTTTGTCGTCGATAACGACAAAAATGCGGCGATTCTGATGGCCGACGTGGCCGGCCACGGCATTCAGGCGGCCTTGCTGATGGCCATGGCGAAAAGCGCTCTGCTGCTCAATGATTCGGCCTGTGCCGAACCCGAAATTATTATGTCGGCTTTGAACCGCACTTTTTGCAATCTGCGCAAATCGAGTATTACAACGATGATGACCGGGCAGATCATCAGCATCTCCTGTTCTGGTCAGGTCTGTTTGCTCAATGCCGGACACTGTCCTCCCCTTGTTGTTGGCGGAACCAGTCGCACGGTTACGCCGATAAGCAGCGAAGCACTTCCCTTCGGGTTTTCACTCAGACGAAAATTCAGCCGGCTGCCGGTAAGCATGGCAGCAGGTGACACCATAATTCTCTACTCTGATGGTATTCTTGAGTGCGCAAACCGGCATGGTCAGATGCTCGGCGAAGAAGGTTTTGCCGAGCTGGCAAAAAATTGCTATGACGCAGACTGTAATCGTTATCTCGATAATCTTTTCAGCGCCTACGACAACTGGGCCGCTTCGCAGCAGGATGACATTACTTTCGTTATGATAAGGCGGCATGAAAACTGATATGACAGCCATTCAGCAAAAGTCGCCTCTGCCGTTCAAAGTCGCCATGTTTGCCGTCGCTTTTCTGATGCCGGTCATCGCATTTTCTCTGCTCGCCTCTTTCAGCTTTGAGCGCCACATGGAAAACGAACACCGGATTCTGGCAAATCTTGCCGATTCTTCGGCTCAGCAGTTGCAGTATGCGGCCAATAACCGGCGTTTCTGGTGTCACCAGCTCGACCGTGTGTTCACGGATTCTACAGGCATCGATGATCTGAATCGCTCGCTGCAAGGCCTTGCGCGCGAGCATGGCCAGAAGATGAGCTGGCTGATCTGGGACGACAAAAACAGGGTACGCATCAACAACCTGCCGAGTCGGCATGGAATCGATACCTGGGAGCGAGTTGCCAGAATTCTTCGAGTGTCGGCCGAAACCTGGTGGTTTGCTCTGTCCGCTGCCGATGACATTTTTATCCGCTCCGTGCTTGGTCGGCATTTTGAGAGCAAAACTTTGCAGCGGGGCGTTTTTCGAAGTGGTGCCGATCTCAGCGAACTCTCGTATTTTTCTCCAGCTGGCAGCTTATGGGCTGATTTTAACGATAAATGCATGCTTATGGTGCTTTTTCCGGCCGGTATCGAGAGCAAGGCACATGGTCTGCGTCAGTTCATCGCAGCCGCTGACACTTCTGAGGCAGGTTTCGCGATACTCGGTGACAACTTTTTTTATGGCAGTGATGATCGCATGACGCGCGAAGAAATCGCAAAACAGCAGACCTTTTTCAGGCTTCATGCCCCTGCAATTTTTCAGAACGAACGTCAGATGTATACCGCCAGATATATCGACGAAAACCTGTTTTTATTCGTATTCAGGGAACGGCCCAATCCGGCGACGCCGGCGCGTAACAGCGCATTGTTCGCTCTTATGCTGGGGTTTTTCTGGTTGCTGGCTGTTCGCGAAACCCGGCTCAGTCGTTTTGGCAGCAGTCTAAGTATAAAGTATTTTGTTGTCGGCCTGATTGCCTGTGCCAACGTTTTTCCGCTGCTGATAATGAGCGTTCTTGGGCAACAGTATCTCGAACAGAAACGGCAGATACTGATCGAAGAACGACGTATCGAGTCGGTAAATTTTTTGAATCGCCTTGAGGGCGAATACATCTCTGAAACGCACAGAATCAAGAACTTTGCGATAAATCACATTCAGAGTCTCGGAAAAATTCTGAAAAAAGAAGAGCTCGGCGAAGAGAACACCCGCGCCTTTCGCCAGGTCATGGCTGGTGTCGCCGGAAAGTTCATGGTCATCGCCAGTACCACGGTGCCGACGATAAGCGACGTGGCGTTTCTCGGCCGTAATGAGTCTTATCTTCTCAACGCCTCCAACACCGGGCGTATCGAAAATATTCCATATCAGGAAGACAACCGCATTCAGCTCAATGAAACACTATGCAAGATTGGGGCAGCCTTCATTTCTTACTACAACGGCACCAGCATGTCAGAAAAAGTGCTTGCCGAGGTTGAGCTGATCATCGAGGCAGTCTTTCAGAGCCGTATCAATGCTACTTTTTACAAGTTTCTCAGAGTTTTTGAAACCGTCGAAAACATTGGCATGGGCATGGAAAAGCACCCGACCTTTATGCATTGTCTCTCGCTGAATGACAATAACCTGGCTGATTATCTGTTCATGTTCCATTTCGACCAGTCAGTTCAGGCGAAAAATTTCATGGCGGCGACAGACTCGATTCTGCAGGGCAACGCGTATGGGATCAAGGTTGTCTATGCATCTGGCAATAGTCTTAAAAACCTCATTATCAGGCCGTTTGACCAGCAGAGCGCTTTGCGTGATGTCTTTGCCAGGCTGACTCATTATCCGCAACCTTCGCCCGAGTTTGTCGAACTTTATGGCGAAACCTGGATCGCAGCAGGTTTTGTCAGCCGTATTATTGCCGACTTCTGTCTGGTTGCGCTGGCGCCGGTCAGCGAGATCGACCGCCGGCTGACCGGCGAAAAGCAGCAACTGCTGGGAATAATGCTGATAAATATTCTTCTGGTGGCCGGCATTGCACTGATTTTCGCGAATACCCTGCTGCGCCCGGTATCTCGACTGCAGGCCGCCACCCAGGCGATCAGGCAGCGTGATTTTTCGTTTCGTATCGGCGAACAGGGCAAAGATGAATTCGGCCAGATGTCACGAATATTCGACACTGCTCTGCGTGATCTCGAAGAGATGAGTATTGCGCGTGATGTTCAGCAGCAGCTGTTTCCGAAACAGCAGGTCGATACCGGCGACTATGACATGTTCTGCAAAACTGTTACCATGGCCGATCTTGGCGGCGATTACCTCGATGTTTTTCCGCTCGATGAACACAGGTTCGTCATGATCCTCGGCGATGTTGCCGGGCACGGTGTTGGCGCCGCCATGATCATGGCCATGGCCAAATCAGCGATGCTGAACTCGGTTGAACTGCTTGATCAGCCGAGCGAGTTGCTGACACGCCTGCATAATCTGATCTATCGCACCAAAACAAAGAAGCAGCGAAAGATCATGACTTTTCAATACATCATGGTCGACACGCTGGCGCATCGTGTGGTGTATTCCAACGCCGGCGGCTGCAACCCCTTCTTAATCAGGGCGGCGACCAGATCGGCTGAAGAAATCAAGGTTGTCGGTGCGGCTCTGGGTGCCTTTAAAAACAGCCGTTTCAGCCAGAGTGAGATAAATCTTGAACCGGGAGACACTCTGGTTCTTTATACCGACGGCCTGGTTGAATCACGTAACAACGCTGGTGAGGAGCTCGGTTTCGAGCGCTTCGGCGAGTCTCTGGCCGCCAGCCTGTGCGCCGGCAGTCAGGCATACTATGATGCCGTAATGGCGGCCAACCGCGCCTGGCGCCAGAATCAGCCGCGCCAGGACGACTTCAGCCTGATGATCCTGCACAAGTCTTGGCAGGCTCTGGTCAGCATGAAT
>ERZ795056.7052-NODE-7052-length-10863-cov-6.204663_pt1 | contig 10863 bp, 10 predicted proteins | sample MGYA00375140_ERZ795056 | MGnify/ENA primary metagenome ERZ795056 (study PRJEB30185, sample SAMN05720227) | activated sludge metagenome | isolation source: Anaerobic digester | place: USA | collected 2015-03-09 ...
CGACAGAAGCGCGGAGTTGACCTCGAACGACGGGTTCTCGGTGGTGGCGCCAATGAAGGTGAACAGGCCCGACTCGACGTGCGGCAGGAAGGCGTCCTGCTGCGCCTTGTTGAACCGGTGTACCTCGTCGACGAACACCACGGTGCGCCGGCCGCTCGGCTGAACCGCCTGCGCGCGCTCGACTGCTTCGCGGATGTCCTTGACGCCGCCGAGCACCGCCGAAATCGCGATGAACTGGGCGTCGAACGCGTCGGTCATCAGCCGCGCCAGCGTGGTCTTGCCGACCCCTGGAGGGCCCCACAGGAGCATCGAATGCAGGCGGCCCGAATCGAACGCCGAGCGCAGCGGCTTGCCGGGGCCCAGCAGGTGCTTCTGGCCGATCACTTCGGCCAGCGTGTGGGGACGCAGCCGCTCTGCAAGGGGTTGCGTGGTGTCCGCCGTGGAGGCTGCGGGCGCCGGGGCAGGTACCGTGTCTTCCAGCGGCAAGGGCAGCGACGTCATGCGACGGATTGTGGCAGTCGCGGTGCGCTTGCCAAGTCACTGCTCCAGGACGTCGGCACCCTTCGGGACGGTGAACTTGAAGGCTTGTGGCGCAATCTCGGCGTTGGCAGTGAACTGCGAGAAAGTCAGCCTCGAACGCTGCGCAAAGTTGTCGACGATCTCGACCGCAGCGAGCTGCTTGCCGCGGAATCCGATGCTCATCGATTCGAAGGCGCCGTCCCTGGCCTTCGGCGTGGCTTTCGCCCATTCCAGGCCGTCCTTTGCCGGCAGCGGCAGCAGGTCGAAGTCGCGCGCCAGATCACCACCGGCCAGCAAAGCCGCCGGCGTCGCACCCAGCGCCTGCGAGAACTTTCGGCTGCTGACCTGATTCAGGTCGACGTCGTGGATCCAGACCTTCTGGCCGTCGGCGACGATCAGTTGCTCGAACGGCTTGGTGTACGCGAAGCGGAAGCGATCGGGCCGGGCGAACTCGAAACTGCCACTCGAGGTCTTCGTCTTGCCCCCATCGGGCGAGGTGACGGTCTGCGTGAAGGTGGCGCGGCCGGTCTTGACGTCCTGCACGAATGACTTCAGCGCTTCGACCGCGTCGGCACGGGCCGCCAACGGTGCGGCGGTGAACAGCGCGCAAGCCAGCCATGCGGCCGCACGAACCACGCAGTCCCGCTTCATTCGGTGCGTGCCGGGACGATGATGTCGCGATTGCCGTTGGTACCCATGGACGATACGAGCCCGGATTTCTCCATTTGTTCCAGCAGCCGCGCCGCGCGGTTGTAACCAATGCGCAGGTGCCGCTGCACCAGCGAGATCGACGCGCGCTTGTGCTGCAGCACGATGGCCACCGCCTGGTCGTACATCGCGTCGCTCTCGTTACCGGGACCGCCGCCGTCGTTGACCGCGATCTCGCCGGAATCGCCATCGAGTACGCCGCCTTCGAGGATGCCTTCGATGTAGTTCGGCTCGCCCTGGCTCTTCAGGTACGCGACGACGCGATGAACCTCGTCGTCGCTGACGAAGGCTCCGTGCACGCGGATCGGCAGGCCGGTGCCCGACGGCATGTAGAGCATGTCGCCCATGCCCAGCAAGGCTTCGGCGCCCTGCTGGTCGAGGATGGTGCGGCTGTCGATCTTGCTGCTGACCTGGAAACTCAGCCGGGTCGGGATGTTGGCCTTGATCAGGCCGGTGATCACGTCGACGCTGGGGCGCTGCGTGGCCAGGATCAGATGGATACCGGCCGCCCGCGCCTTCTGCGCGAGACGTGCGATCAGTTCCTCGATCTTCTTGCCGACCACCATCATCAGATCGGCCAACTCATCGATCACGATGACGACATGCGGCAGGCGCTCGAGCGGCTCCGGCGCTTCCGGAGTCAGGCTGAACGGGTTGCCCATCGTCTCGCCGCGTTCGGCAGCGTCGTCGATCTTCTTGTTGTAGCCGGCCAGGTTGCGCACACCCAGCTTGCTCATCAGCTTGTAGCGGCGCTCCATCTCGCCGACGCCCCAGTTGAGCGCGTTGGCCGCCTGCTTCATGTCCGTGACGACAGGGCATAGCAGGTGAGGAATGCCCTCGTAGACGCTCATCTCGAGCATCTTCGGGTCGATCAGGATCAGGCGGACATCGCGCGCCTCGGCCTTGTAGAGCAGGCTGAGGATCATCGCGTTGATGCCGACCGACTTGCCCGAGCCTGTGGTACCGGCGACCAGACAGTGCGGCATCTTGGCCAGATCGGCGACGACCGGTGCGCCGACGATGTCCTTGCCCAGGCCCATCGTCAGCATGGAGGCCGCGCTGTTGTAGACCTGCGAACCGAGGATCTCCGACAGATGGATCGTCTGCCGGCGGGCGTTCGGCAGTTCGAGCGCCATCGTCGTCTTGCCCGGAATGGTCTCGACGACGCGGATGCTGACCAGGCTCAGGCTGCGCGCCAGATCCTTCGCCAGATTGAGCACCTGCGCACCCTTGACGCCCGTGGCCGGCTCGATCTCGTAGCGGGTGATCACCGGGCCCGGCGACGCGGCGACGACGCGCACCTCGACGCCGAAGTCCTTCAGCTTCTTCTCGATCAGCCGCGAGGTCATCTCCAGTGTCTCGGGCGACACCGTCTCGGTGCGGCCCGGAGCAGCGTCGAGCAGATCGACCTGCGGCAATTTCGTGTCGGCAAGCTCGATGAACAGCGGCTTCTGCCGCTCCTTGACCACGCGCTCGCTCTTCGGCACGTCGACCACCGGGGTCTCGATGACGATGGGGGCATGGTCCTCGTGCAGGGCGTGCTCGACCTCGACCACGTCCTCGCGCTCGCGCAAAGCCTGCTCGCCGAGGCGGAAGTCCTCGGCCATCTCGATGCGCTCGACACGACGATCCCGCCAGGCGTCGAGGCGGCCACCAATCGCATCGGCCACCTGCAACCAGGAAAAGCGGAAGGACAGCGACAGACCGACCACCATCGCGGCGATCCACAGCACGCCCGAACCCGCGAAGCCCAGCCACTTCATGCTCAGCGGCCCGAGCAGGTAACCCAGCACGCCGCCTGCATGGCTGCCAGGAAGGCGGGGCTCCCATTGGTACATGCGCGTCCATTCGAGTGCGGTGCTCGCCGACATCAGCAGCGCGAGTCCGAGCCAGAAAGCCCACAGCGGCCAGGCCCGACGCATCGGTGACAGGTGGGCTGCCTCGCCATCTGCGCCTCGCAGCAGGCCGGCCAGCGCCCCGAGCCACCGGTGCAAAGCCACCGCCATGAGCCACCACACCGAGAAACCGAACACGAAGAAAGCTGCATCCGACAGCCAGGCACCGATGGCACCGGCCTTGTTGAGCGCCAGCTCGCCCGCACCCGAAGTCGAGAAGGCTGCGTCCTGGGGGCTGTGCGTGACGAGTGCGATCAGCATCAGCAGCCAGACCACGCCGCCGAGGAGCAGGCGGGCCTGACGAGGCCAGGTCGACGCCATCGATCCGGTACCGGATGCAGCAGCGCCGACCTCGCGATCACGAGAATCACCGGCCACCGAGGCACGGTGAGCAGCAGTGGAATCTGCCGCGGCAGAGCGGAGCGAACCGATCGGAAATGTCATCCGCTCATTGTGGCGGAATGTCGCTGACGACCGAGGCGACCCCGGTCGGGAGGAAGGCTCAGGTCAGTCGTTCCTTCAGCACCACCGAACCGTTTTCCTGCGTCTCGATCATGCCCCGCTCCTCGAGGTCCTTCATGACGCGGCTGACCATCTCGCGAGACGCTCCCACCACCTTGGCCAGGTCCTGACGCGACACCTTGTTGCGGATGATCTTCGCGTCACCGATGACTTCGGCCATGTCCAGCAGCGACCGTGCAACTCGCCCGTAGACATCCAGCAGCGCCAGCGACTCGATCTGCCGGTCCGCACTGCGCAGGCGCGCCACGAGGCCACGCATGATCGCGTAGGACAGGCTGGAGTTCTCCGGCAGGCAGCGGGCAAACTCGGGCCGACCGAGAATCAGCATGTCGGTCTGTATCTCGGCGCGTACGGTGGCGGAATGCGGTTCGTTGTCGATCAGGCTCATCTCGCCGACGTAATCGCCGGACTGCAGCACGGCAAGGATCACCTCACGGCCCCGCGAGTCGGCGGTGAGCACGCGCGCCCGACCCGTCAGCAGGATGAACAGGGCATTCGACTTGCGACCGTGCTCGACGATGATCTCGCCGCGCCGGTAGCGACGCTTGACCACACTGTCGGCAATGCCCTGTGCCTGGTCGTTGGTGAGCAGCGAAAAGATCGGCACGCGCCGGATCAGGTCGAGATTCGAAAGCATCGCCATCGTGGAGCTCCTTTGTGGACGTTATCGGCGTTATCGGCAGGACGTGTGAGGAATTCACTGGACAAAAGATCTTTCTCTATTGTCGCCATTGGATTCGCTGCTGCCAGTGCTGTTGCTGGCATGTCAAACTGATCGGGTTTTCTCCATTTACTGCCCCGCCATGAGCACCACATCCACCCACGCACGTGTCCTGATCCTGGGTTCCGGCCCCGCCGGCTATTCGGCCGCCATCTACGCGGCCCGCGCCAACCTGAACCCGGTGCTGATCACCGGCATTGCCCAGGGAGGCCAGTTGATGACAACCACCGATGTCGACAACTGGCCGGCCGATGTCGATGGCGTGATGGGACCGGACCTGATGCAGCGCTTCCAGAAGCACGCCGAACGGTTCAACACGCAGATCGTTTTCGACCACATCAACCAGGTCGATTTTTCCGACCGGCCTTTCAAGCTGACCGGTGACTCGGGAAGCTACACCTGTGACGCACTGATCATTGCCACCGGGGCATCGGCCAAGTATCTCGGCCTGCCATCAGAGCAGGCATTCATGGGGCGCGGGGTCAGCGGCTGCGCGACCTGCGATGGTTTCTTCTATCGCGGCCAGGATGTCTGCGTTGTGGGAGGCGGCAACACCGCCGTAGAGGAGGCGCTCTACCTGTCGAACATCGCAAACACGGTGAACCTGATTCATCGGCGTGACAAGTTCAAGGCCGAAGCGATCCTGATCGACAAGCTGATGGACAAGGTCGCGGCTGGCAAGGTGAAGCTCCATCTGTGGAGCACGCTGGATGAAGTTCTGGGAGATGCCTCCGGCGTCACCGGCGTGCGCACTCGCAACACAAAGGACAACTCCACGACCGAACTGGCGCTGCAAGGCTGCTTCATCGCGATCGGCCACCAGCCGAACACCGAAATCTTTGCCGGACACCTGGAAATGAAGGACGGCTACATCGTCACCCGGGGCGGACTCAACGGCATGGCGACGATGACCAGCGTGCCGGGCGTGTTTGCCGCGGGCGACGTGCAGGATCACGTCTACCGTCAGGCCATCACCAGTGCAGGAACAGGCTGCATGGCTGCCCTGGACTCCCAGCGCTTCCTAGAACAGTGATCGGAGACCGCTTCTGGCCTGTTGGGCTGGAAGCCGGTTATACTCGCGGGCTTCGCTGTGCTGGGGACCTTGATCTTTCGAGGGTCGTTGTGCAGCGGTTACGCAGGCGCAAGCCCCGATGCATCACACGCCCTTGGCGCGCTGCATCAGCGATCCTCAAACACGAACCTATTGGAGCAGCGTCATGGCACGCGTCTGTCAAGTCACGGGCAAGCGCCCGATGTCGGGAAACAATGTTTCCCATGCGAACAACAAGACCAAGCGTCGATTCCTGCCAAACCTGCAATACCGCCGGTTCTGGCTCGAAACCGAGAACCGCTGGGTGCGCCTGCGCATTTCTAACGCAGCGCTGCGCTTGATCGACAAGGTGGGCATCGAGAAGGTCGTTGCCGACCTGCGCGCCCGCGGCGAAATCTAAATCAGGAGCGGATCATGGCAAAAGGTGGACGCGAGAAAATTAAGCTGGAGTCTTCGGCTGGTACCGGTCATTTCTACACGACCGACAAGAACAAGAAGACGAAGCCCGAGAAGATCGAAATCATGAAATTCGATCCGAAAGCCCGCAAGCACGTGATGTACAAGGAAACGAAGCTGAGATAACAGCTTCCGACCCAACAAAAAACCCGCTGGAATCCAGCGGGTTTTTTGTTGCCGGTCATCCCTGCGGAGGACCGGTCTGCACCTCGTTGAAGGTCAGGCGTGAGCGGCGCGCAGCTTCAGGGCGAACTCCTGCAGCGCGATGATTCCGCTGTCCTCGGCCTTCTTGCACCAGGCCTGGAGATCGACCACCAGCTGGTCAGCCGACACATTGGTACGCGTCCACAGCTGGCGCAGTTCCTCGCGCATGGACACCAGCTTGGAAAGCACGTCGTTCTGCGCGCACACCGTCGCGACGCGCTCCTGCACGACGAGGGGGATCCGGTCGCTGTCACGGTGCAGCCAACGCTTCGCAAGGTGCATGTCCTTCCAGCGAGCCGAATTTTCGCCACCTTCCGCCTTCAGTCGCGCCAACTCGCTGCGGCATTCTTCTCGCAGGTGAGCGGCGTACTTGGCCATCACTTCGTAGCGGTTGGCGATGATCGCCTCGAGCGTCTTCGAGTCGGCCACAGGCTTGATCTCGCCCAGCTTCAGCTGGGGCGCCGTCTTGCGCACCTTGGCGAGGCCCAGCATTTCCAATGTGCGGATGTAAGCCCATCCGATGTCGAACTCGTAAGGCTTGACCGACAGCTTGGCCGACGTCGGGTACGTGTGGTGGTTGTTGTGCAGCTCTTCGCCGCCAATGATGATGCCCCACGGGGAGATGTTGGTGGAGGCGTCCGGTGCCTCGAAATTTCGGTATCCCCACCAGTGGCCGAGGCCATTGATGATGCCGGCGGCGGTCACGGGAATCCAGATCATCTGGACAGCCCAGACGGTCAGTCCAGCCGCGCCGAACAAAGCCAGGTTGATCAGGAGCATCAGCCCCACACCCTGCCAGCTGTAGCGGGTGTAGAGATTGCGCTCCAGCCAGTCGTCCGGCGTTCCGTGTCCGTACTTGACCAGGGTTTCCTGGTTCTTCGTCTCGGTGCGATAGAGCTCCGCACCGGTCAGCAGCACGGTCTTGATGCCGCGCGTCTGCGGGCTGTGCGGATCGTCGGGGGTTTCACACTTGGCGTGGTGCTTGCGGTGGACGGCCACCCATTCCTTCGTGACCTGACCCGTCGTGAGCCACAGCCAGAGCCGGAAGAAATGCGACGGAATGGCATGCAGATCCAGCGCACGATGCGCCTGCGATCGATGCAGGAAGATCGTGACCGCGGCAATCGTGATGTGCGTGGCCACCAATGCATACAGAACAATCTGCCACCAGGTGGTCTGGACCAAGCCGTTGGCGAGCCAATTCAAGAGACCGTCCGAAACCGTCATCAACAAGTTCATGAAATCAATTCCACACTGTGGCAAACGAAACCCACCTATTGTAGGGGCCGATCACTCGACTGAATCAGGTGATTAACGGGCCGAGCGCCCCCTGATTCCCCAGCAGTTGAGGCCAGTCACACCCAGATCAAGCGCGCTGCCAGACCGCGGCAAAAAAGCCGTCGGTGCCATGGCGGTGCGGCCACAAGCGCAGGTACGGACCGCGAACCAGCGTGTCGGCCTGAGCGACATGCGCGGAACTCAGGACATCGTGAGCCGCCAGCGGCTTGAAATCGCGCACCCGCTCGGAAGAGAACGCTTCCGCGATCTCCTCGTTCTCGCCCTGGAGCAGACTGCAGGTGGCATAGACCAGACGGCCACCCGGCTTGACCAGTCGCGACGCGCTGGCCAGGATCGCCGCCTGCTTCACCTTCAATTCCTCGACGGACTGCGGCGACTGCCGCCACTTCAGGTCCGGATTGCGACGCAATGTACCGAGACCCGAACAGGGTGAATCGACCAGCACCCGGTCGATCTTGCCGGCCAGCCGCTTGATGCGATCGTCACGCTCGTGCGCGATCTGAACCGGGTGCACGTTCGAAAGGCCGCTGCGCGCGAGTCTGGGTTTGAGCGACGCCAGCCGGTGCCCGGAGGTGTCGAACGCATAGAGGCGACCGGTGTTCCGCATGGCCGCACCGAGCGCGAGTGTCTTGCCTCCGGCGCCGGCGCAGAAGTCGACCACCATTTCGCCGCGCTTGGCGTCGGTCATCAGAGCGAGCAACTGGCTGCCCTCGTCCTGAACTTCGACGTCGCCGCGCAGGAAGACCTCGAGCTTGTGTAGCGCAGGCTTGCCTTCGATGCGCAAGCCCCACGGCGAATAGGGCGTGGGCAAGGCCTCGATGTTGGCGGCGGCAAACTCGGCCTGCACCGTTTCTCGCTTCGCCTTGAATGTGTTGACGCGCAGGTCCAGCGGCGCGCTGCCGTTCAGGGCTTCGACCAGCGGCCAGAACTCGTCGCCGACCTCGGCCTGCAGACGATCGGCCAACCACTCGGGCAGGTTGTGACGCAGCTTTTCCGGCAGCGTCGTGCGGTCGACGGCGCCGACCTGTTCCAGCCACAGCACTTCATGCTCCTGAAGCGCAGCGCGCAGGAAAGCGGCGTTGCCCTGCCAGCCCAGCAGCACGAGGCGCCGCTCCATCTCACCCTTGCCAGACTGGGCCAGATGCTGGAACAGCAGGCGTTGCCTCAGCACGGTGTAGGTGGTCTCGGCCAGCGTGTGGCGCTCGCGCATGCCAAGCCCACGGTTCTGACGGAAGAAATCGGAGACGACGTTGTCGGCCGGAGAGTCGAACTGCATCACCCGGTGCAGCAGTTCGGTGGCAAGTTCTAGTAGGGCGTTAGGGTGCATCCGCCGGATTATCCGGGTCGGTATCCATCAGCAGCTGCGACTCGCCTGTACGCACCAAGATGCGGCCATCGTCGGTGCGATCGAGCAGCCCGTCGACCCACCAGCGCACGGCCCTGGGGTAGAGCCGATGCTCCATCGCCAGCACGCGCGTCGCCAACGCGTCCTCGGTGTCATCAGGCCGCACCGCAACCACCGCCTGCCCGACTATCGGGCCGTGGTCCAGCTCTGCGGTCACCACATGCACCGTCGTGCCGGCCAGCTTGCATCCCGCCTCGATGGCACGGCGATGCGTGTGCAGCCCGGGAAACGCCGGCAGCAGCGAGGGATGAATGTTGAGCATGCGCCCGTCGTAGTGCTGGACGAAGCCTGGCGTCAGGATCCGCATGAAGCCCGCAAGCACGATCAGATCGGGCTCGAAGCCGTCAATGACACGCGCCAGGGCTGCATCGAACGCTTCGCGCCCGTCGAAGTCACGGTGATTCACCACGGCAGTCGGGATGCCCTGCGCCCGGGCGTACTCGAGACCCGCCGCATCGTGGCGGTTGCTGACGACGGCGGCGATGCGCGCATCCCAGCGCTCGCAAGCACACGCCTGCGCAATGGCCACCATGTTTGACCCGCGACCAGAAATGAGGATGACCAGGTTCTTCATGATGCGGAGGCAATGACCGGGCAAGGACGGCGAAGCAGTGTATCGGCCGGGCAAGCAGGCCAAACCTACAATCGCCACCCTCACCACCGAGCGATTCCATGAAACAGAGAGTCCTGTCCGGCATGCGCCCCACCGGCGCCTTGCACCTCGGCCATTACCACGGCGCCCTGAAGAACTGGGTGCGCCTGCAGGCCGATTTCGACTGCTTCTATTTCGTCGCCGACTGGCATGCGCTGACCACCCACTACGAAGACCGTGAAGTCATCGAGCGCAACGTCTACGACATGGTGATCGACTGGATTGCCGCCGGGCTCGACCCCGAACAGTGCACGATCTTCATCCAGAGCCGCCTGCCCGAGCACGCCGAGCTGTTCACCCTGCTGGCCATGGGCACACCGCTCGCCTGGCTGGAGCGCATGCCGACCTACAAGGACCAGATGGAGAAGCTCAAGGACCGCGATCTGGCGACCTACGGCTTCCTCGGCTATCCGCTGCTGCAGGCGGCCGACATCCTGATCTACAAGGCAGCATTCGTGCCGGTCGGCGAGGATCAGGCCCCGCACGTAGAGATCACCCGCGAGGTCGCGCGCCGGTTCAACCACCTGTATGGCCGAGAAGCCAATTCCGAAGCCCTGGCTCTGGCCGTCGTCAAGAAGATGAGCAAGGCCGATGGCAAGGCCTTCAGCGCGGCCCGCAAGGAGTTCCAGGAAACCGGCAGCGAGGCAGCGCTCGAGCACGCGCGCACGCTGATCGCCGCCGGCGGCGCCCTCAGTGCGGCCGATCGCGAACGCCTCGATGCCTTTCTTCGAGGCACCGGCAAGACCATCCTGCACGAGCCGGCGGTGCTGCTGACCGAGGTCAGCAAGTTGCCTGGACTCGATGGAGCCAAGATGAGCAAAAGCTATGGCAATGCCATCGCGATGCGCGAGGTGCCGGCCGAGGTCGAACGCAAGGTCAAGCGGATGCCGACCGACCCGCAACGCGTGCGGCGCACCGATGCCGGCGACCCCGACCGCTGCCCGGTGTGGCAGTTCCACCGTGTCTATTCAGACGCGGACACCCGGGACTGGGTCGTCAAGGGCTGCAAGAGCGCAGGGATCGGCTGCCTGGATTGCAAGCAGCCGGTGATCGATGCAATCCTGCGCGAGCAACAACCCTGGCGCGAGCGCGCCGAGGCCTACCTGAGCAATCCGAAGCAGGTTCAGTGGATCGTCGATGCCGGTACCGAACGAGCCCGCACCGTGGCCCGGCAAACGATGTGTGACGTCCGCGAGGCGATGGGTATCAACTATTGAGTTGCCGTCAACTCGCGCCGCTCCGAAACTCGGCGCCGAGGGGTTCAGCCTGCGCAATCCACCTCTACGCGCAGCGGCGGCGCCCTTCAGACCGAAAGGAAATGCTCGCGATAGTGCGCGAGTTCCTCGATCGACTCCCTGATATCCGCCAACGCGGTGTGCGCCTGAGCCTTCTTGAATCCGTCCAGGATGCCGGGCTTCCAGCGCTTGGCCA
>ERZ795056.7055-NODE-7055-length-10859-cov-9.396057_pt1 | contig 10859 bp, 5 predicted proteins | sample MGYA00375140_ERZ795056 | MGnify/ENA primary metagenome ERZ795056 (study PRJEB30185, sample SAMN05720227) | activated sludge metagenome | isolation source: Anaerobic digester | place: USA | collected 2015-03-09 ...
GGGGCGCAAACCGAGCCAGATTGGGCAACCGACTGGGATGGGGCAGCTCAACCGGCACCGGACTTTGAGGTCGACCAGCGCGTCAGTTGGTGAGAGGTCAAGACGGCGACTTTGATGCGCTGCTGGGTAGGCCTGCGCGGTCCACCGCAAATGATTCTGTCCCCATGCGAATTTTGGTGACGGCTCGCCCAGGAATCACGCTGTAGTGAGAATCACGAAGATTTTTGCGCAGGGGTGGTGGCCAATCAAAGGTGCGATACTGGCCTTGAGGCGGTTGAAAGGCTTATCCGTAGGCCGCATTGCGCGCCGGCTGCCCCATCACCGTGTCGGGCATGACGGTGAACCGCTTCTGTTCGTCCGGCCTGCAGACCATTGCCCTGGCGGCGCAGCGCATCATCGCCAACGAAGGCGATGTGTACGTGGCCGGTGGCCTGGAAACCATCTCCTGCACCGCGCAGGAAATGAATACGCACATGCTGCAAGAAACCTGGCTGATGAAGAACAAGCCCGAGGTGTACTGGTCGATGCTGCAAACGGCCGAGCAGGTTGCCAAGCGCTACAACATCAGCCGCGAAGCCATGGACGAATACGGCGCCGCCAGCCAGCAAAAGGCCAGCGCAGCGCTCGAAGCCGGTCTGTTCAAGGACGAAATCGCTCCCATCACCGTGACCATGGGCGTGGCCGACAAGGTCATGGGCCTGATGACCAAGCAGGTCACCGTGAGTGACGACGAAGGCATCCGCGCCGGTACCACCTATGACGGCATCAAGGGGCTGCGCTCGGCACTGCCCGGCGGCCTGGTGTCGGCGGGTAACGCGAGCCAGTTGTCGGACGGCGCCGGTGCTGTGGTCGTCATGCACGAAGACCTGGCCGCCAAGAAGGGCCTCAAGCCCCTGGGCCGCTTCCTGGGCTTTGCCGTGGCCGGCTGCGAGCCCGACGAAATGGGCATCGGCCCCGTGTTCGCCATCCCCAAGGTGCTCAAGCGCCTGGGCCTCACGATGAACGACATCGATCTGTGGGAGCTGAACGAAGCCTTCGCCGTGCAGGTGCTCTACTGCCGCGACAAGCTGGGCATTCCTGCCGACAAGCTCAACGTCAACGGCGGGGCCATCGCCGTGGGCCACCCCTTCGGCATGAGCGGCCAGCGCCTCACCGGCCACGCCCTCATCGAAGGCAAGCGCCGCGGTGCCAAAAAAGTCTGCGTGACCATGTGCATCGGCGGCGGCATGGGTGCTGCCGGCGTGTTTGAAGTGCTGTAAGCGCTGACGACGGCAACGCTGAAAACCAGAACGCCCCGCGCAGGCCGCAAGGTCTGCGCGGGGCTTTTGCTATTGTGTTGATAGCTTGTCGCGCTTGTTGGACGGGCGTTAGAGGCCTAAAACTAACCATTTTTCTCGCTGCATTGCAGACGCACCCATGCCAGGCCAAACCGCCAGTTTTCTCTGCGCCTGAAAATATCAGGCAAAACACCCTTTCGCGCTTATGGGGTCTGCGCTGGCAGCTATGAAGACGGGAGCACAATGGTGGCCCGCGTGCCATGTGGCCCATGTGCGCCGGGGCGTCGCAACCCATCCCCCCTTTGCACCATGACCCACCTGCGCACCCGCGCTGTCCACGCCGGCCAGCACCCCGACCCCACCACTGGCGCCATCGCCACGCCCATCAGCCAGACCACGGCCTTTGGCTACGGCACGCTGGAGCGGGGCGCCGCCATCTTTGCGGGCGAAGCCCCCGGCTACCGCTACAGCCGCTTTGCCAACCCCACCGTGGCCGCGCTGGAGGCCAAGATGGCCGACCTGGAAGGGGCCGCAGCCGCCGTGGCGTTTGCCAGCGGCACGGCGGCATCGTCGTCGGTGCTGCTGGGGCTTTTGAGCCCGGGGGATGAACTGGTGTTTCTGGGCCCGCTGTATGGCGGCACCGAAGGCCTGCTGCGCAATCTGGGCGAGCGCTGGGGCATCACGGTGGTGGACGCCACCACGCGCGGCCTGCAAGCCTGCCTGACCCCGGCCACCCGCATGGTCTGGGTGGAAACCCTCACCAACCCCACGCTGCGCCTGCACGACCTGGCCCAGGTGGCCGCCGTGGCGCGCGCGCATGGCGCCATCACTGTGGCCGACAACACGTTCTGCACCCCTTGCCTGGTGCGCCCGCTGGAGCTGGGCATCGACCTGGTGCTGCACTCCATGACCAAATACCTCGGCGGCCACGGCGACGCCACGGGCGGCCTGGTGGCCGGTTCCGAGGCCCTGGTGGGCGCCGTGCGCAAGACCGGCCTGGGCCATGTGGGCGGCAACCTCTCGCCGCAAGAAGCGTTTTTGTTTCTGCGCGGCATCAAGACGCTGCCATTGCGCATGGCCGCCCACTGCGAAGGGGCGGCTGCCGTGGCGCACTATCTATCCACGCACCCCGCCGTGCGCGCCGTGCACTACCCCGGCCTGCCAGGCCACCCCCAGCATGCGCTGGCACAGCGCCAGTTGCAGGGCGGGTTTGGCGGCATGGTGTCGTTCGAGCTGGCACGCAGCGAGCGCGCCGCCGCCGCGCAGGTGCTCAACCGCCTGGCGCTGTTCACCCAGGCCGTGTCCCTGGGCGATGTGGACAGCCTGGCCTGCCACCCGGCCAGCACCACGCACAGCTTTGTCTCGCCCGAGGCCCGGGCCGCCAACGGCGTGACCGAGGGGCTGATCCGCCTGAGTGTGGGGATTGAGCACCCGGATGATTTGATTGGCGACCTGAACCGGGCGCTGGCTCTGTGAGCCTGATCATCGGCCAAAGCCTCTCGAAAGTCACCAAGTAGGACAGCATCGGGCGCGTTTAAATGCAGCGTTCGCGCCCTTGCACCACGTTCTGCCAGCTCTCTTTTTCCAAGTGACTGGCTGTAGACTCTCATAGAAAAAATAGGCTTCAAATTGGGGGCTGCGGTCAAATCCGTCTTACCCATTTGACGTGGAGCGCCATCGCCAGGGCAAAAAAAGGGACTCACTTGAAATCAGGCATCAGAGACAACAGGACCAGGGGCAAAGTCGCAGAATTCCTGAAAGAGAAGGCCACCAGTGGCAGCCGCCTTTCAGTCGTGTCTGCCTACTTCACCATTTATGCCTACGAAGCCCTGAGCGATCAGCTCGACGGCATCGAATCGCTCCAGTTCTTGTTTGGCGAACCCAAATTCATTCAGACACTAGACCCTGAGAAGACCGACAAAAAGGCCTTCAAGATTGAAGACGAGGGGCTGGAGCTTGCCAACCGGCTTCAGCAAAAGGAAGTTGCCCGCCGCTGCGCCGAGTGGATCACTAACAAGGTCGAAATCCGCTCTATCCGGGAAGCCAACCTGCTGCACGGCAAGCTGTATCACGTTGACGACGGCCGACGCGAACACGCCCTGATGGGTAGCTCCAATTTCACGCAGCGCGGCCTGGGGCTGTCTTCCGCGCCGAATATCGAATTGAACATGGTGGTTGATAGTGACCGTGACCGCACTGACCTGAAAGCATGGTTTGATGAATTGTGGTCAGACACCGCCCTCGTTGAAGATGTCAAAGCCAAGGTGCTGGAGTACCTGGCTCAGCTCTATGTGGACCATTCCCCGGAGTTCATTTACTTCAAGACCCTGTTCCACGTTTTTGAAAAATTTCTCTCTGGCCAGGAGGAGCAAGCCCAGTTCTTTGACAACACCGCCATCACGGATACAGAAATCTGGAAAGCCCTGTTTGAATTCCAGAAGGATGGTGTTAAAGGGGCCGTTCAAAAAATCAACACCCACAACGGCTGCATCTTGGCCGACAGCGTGGGTCTGGGTAAAACCTATTCGGCGCTAGCCGTCATCAAATACTTTGAACTGCGTAACCACCGCGTTCTGGTGCTGTGTCCCAAAAAGCTGCGAGAGAACTGGACGGTTTATCTCGGCAGCAACATGACCGAGCTCAACCCCTTCGTTCGTGATCGGTTCAGCTACATGGTTTTGTCCCACACCGATCTATCCCGAGAGTCCGGCAGGGCTGGCGACGTTGACCTGGGAACTATCAACTGGGGCAACTTCGATTTGGTGGTGATTGACGAATCGCACAACTTCCGCAACAACGTCAAAGGTAAACGCGACGAAGATGGCAACGTCATCAAGCAAAGCCGTTACGAGCGCTTGATGCAAGACATCATTCAGGCCGGGGTCAAAACCAAGGTGATGTTGCTGTCCGCCACGCCAGTCAATAACGATTTGAAGGACCTGCGCAACCAGCTTTATTTGGTGTCTGAGGGGCGTGATCACGCGCTGATGCCAACCACCGGCATTGCCAGCATCAAGCAAACGCTGGACGCAGCCCAAAAGACCTTTACCGCATGGGCAAAGAAGCCTGTTACAGGCACTGGCGACCGCGACCCTAAAGACCTGATGGACGGGCTGCCCGCAGGCTTCTTCACCTTGCTGGACGAGTTGACCATCGCCCGCTCCCGCAAACACATTCAAAAGTACTACCGCGCCTCCATGGCGCAAATCGGCAAATTCCCCAAAAGGGGCAAACCGATTTCGATGTATTCAGAAATTGACAGCAAGGGGCGTTTCCCTACCTACGACAAACTGAACGAAGAAATCGAAAAGTACCAGCTCGCTCTGTTCAAGCCCTCCATCTATGTTCTACCCCAATACAAGGATCAGTACCAGGGCGAAACCAATGTGCGCAATTTCAGCCAGGAGAACCGTGAGAAGTTTTTGATCGGCATGATGAAAGTGAACTTCTTGAAGCGGCTGGAAAGCTCGGTCAAATCATTCGCCATCACCATGGAGCGCACCGTCAGCAAGATTGAAGACTTGGAAGAGCGCCTTAGCGCCTACCAAAAGCTGCGAGACGGCAAAGCGCAGGACTTGCAAGCCACCCTGTTTTTGATGGAGGCAGAGGAAGACGAAGAACTGCGTGAAGCGTTCGAGGTCGGCACCCTTAAATACCGCATGGAGCACATGGACGTAGACCGCTGGCTTACCGACTTGGCAACCGACAAACGCCAGCTTTCCATGCTGGCCGAAAGTGCTGGCGGCGTTACGCCAGAGCGCGATGCCAAGCTGACTGAGCTCAAAGCCATTATCAAAGACAAGGTCAGCACCAAACACACTACCAACAACCGGGGCGAGGCAAACCGCAAGATCATTGTGTTCTGCGCCTTTGCTGACACCGCCGCCTATTTGTACGAACAACTGGAGCCCTGGGCCAGCACCACCCTGCGCAGCCACATTGCGCTGGTGTCCGGCGGTGCCCGTCCCAACCGCTCCACGTTTGGTGCGCCTGAGTTCAACCAAATACTGACCAACTTTGCACCGCGCGCCAAGCAGCGCGCCAAGATGTCCAAGATGCCGCAAGACGGTGAGATTGACATATTGATCGCCACCGATTGCATCTCTGAGGGCCAAAACCTGCAAGACTGTGATCTGCTGGTCAATTACGACATCCACTGGAACCCGGTGCGCATCATCCAGCGCTTTGGGCGTATCGACCGTATTGGCAGCCCGAACGACACCATCCAGCTCGTCAACTTCTGGCCCACACCAGACCTGAACAAATACATCAACCTCAAAAATCGGGTGGAGGCGCGCATGGCACTGGTGGATATTTCTGCCACCAATGAAGACAACGTGCTGACCAATGCAGAACTTGAAGAATTGATTCACCAAGACCTGAAGTACCGCGACAAACAACTCATGCGCCTGAAAGACGAGGTGCTGGACCTGGAAGACTTCAACGAATCCGTGGCGCTGAACGAATTCAGCCTGGACGATTTCCGCATGGACCTGAGCAACTACGTGGAAGCCAACCGCACCAAACTGCAAGACGCGCCCTTTGGTCTGTATGGCGTGGTGCCCGCCAGCACCGAGCACGCCACTGTTAAGCCCGGCGTCATTTACTGCCTGCGCCAGCAACAGTACAAGACAGCGCAGGGCGTTGAGGCAGTCAACCCACTGAGCCCGTATTTTCTGGTCTACATACAGGCCGACGGTGTCGTGCGCTACAACTTTGCTGCCCCCAAACAAGTACTGGATATCTTCCGCGCCCTATGCCAGGGCAAGACCGAGCCCTACGGCGACCTGTGCAAGCTGTTTGACGAACAAACCAGCCACGGGCAAGACATGAGCGCGTATTCCGCATTGCTGGACAAAACCGTAGCGGCCATCGTGGCCCAGTTCACCCGCAAAAACGCCGCCAACCTGTTCACAGGCCGGGGCGGCAAACTCATGGATGCAACCAAGGCGGTGAAAGGCAACAACGACTTTGAGCTCATCACCTGGCTGGTGATCAAAACGCAATGACAGACTTACAAACCAAGCTCTCTATCCGGGAGGCTATTACTCGTTTCTCTACGCAGCCACTTCGCGCGGCATCGCTCGGTCTGTTCGCCACCCTCGGTTACCAGTCAGACCGGACTATTGCAATAAATTCCGTGGTGGATTTTTGTTCCCAGTTTGACCCCAGTGGGCTTCTCGCGCATCCCCGTGCCCAAATGTCGAGATGGAAAGCTATCGAACTACTGTTCCAGCTCACCGACGAAGAGCTGTCGCGCAACGCCATGCTATTCAAAGACACCACCGTCAGAGCATCCCTGCTTCAGTCCTATGTGTTCTTTGCGGTGGAGCTCCAGCCGGGTGATTACGCACGGGGCAAACTGGCCGCTATCACCCGCCAGATCAACCGCGTTTTCCCCATGCCGGTCATGGTGCTGTTCAAGGTGGCGGGTAATTTGTCCATTGCCGTCATCAACCGTAGGCAAAACAAGCGGGATGAAAGCAAAGACGTTTTGGGCAAGGTCACGCTGATCCAAAACATCTCAACAGTCAAACCGCATCCGGGTCACCTGGACATTCTGGCTTCGTTCTCAACCACGGAACTGCTTGCCCGCAAGAAGCCCATCGGCAACTTCGACCAACTCCACGCCGCGTGGGAAGACGTATTCAACGTTGAACTACTCAACAAGCGTTTTTACGAAGAACTGTCCAACTGGTATTTTTGGGCGCGCAAGCAAGTCAGCTTCCCCGCCGATATGGAGCCCGACGTTGACACCCGCAACGCCACCAGCGTCATTCGTCTGTTGACGCGGCTAATCTTCTGCTGGTTCCTGAAAGAAAAAGACCTCATTCCTGATCATTTGTTTGACCAGGATGCCGTCGCTAGCGCCTTGAATTCTGTCGGTGAAGAAGAGAGCACCTATTACCACGCCATTCTGCAAAACCTGTTTTTCGCCACGCTCAACCAGCCCATGAATGCCGATGGCGAGCCCATCAGACAGTTTGCTGCGGATGGTGATTTTCAGGAAAACCGCAATCAGCATGGCGTCAAGACCCTTTACCGGTACAAGAAATCTTTCCGCGACCCCGCTAATGCGCTTGCATTGTTCGAGGACATCCCGTTCTTGAACGGCGGCTTGTTCGCCTGCCTTGACACGGAAGACGACACCGGCAAGGTGCAATATGCCGACGGTTTTTCACGCAATCCCAAGAAACAGCCGGTGGTCCCCAACCTCCTATTTTTTGCCGCGCCTCAGATCGTTGACCTGAGCGAAGACTTTGGCGATGCCAAAAAGAAGAAGGCCAGCGTGCGCGGCCTGCTGCACATCCTGCACGGCTACAAATTCACCATTGCGGAGAGCACGCCCGTAGAGCAAGAAATCGCCCTCGATCCCGAACTGCTGGGCAATGTGTTTGAAAACCTGCTGGCAAGCTACAACCCCGAAACCGGCACCAATGCCCGCCGCCAGACCGGTTCGTTTTACACCCCGCGCCCCATCGTGGACTACATGGTGGACGAATCCCTCAAAGCCTACCTTGCGGACGCGCTCGTCAAGGCATTGCCAGCCACCACCATGGCAGATGCCAAAGCCGGGCTGGAAATGCTGTTTGCCTATACCGAGAAAGAGCACGCTTTCTCGGAAGCAGAAATTGACGCACTCATTACCGCCATCAACGCCTGCAACATCCTCGACCCAGCGTGCGGGTCGGGTGCCTACCCCATGGGCATCTTGCACAAGCTGGTGTTCATTTTGGGCAAGCTGGACCCGCACAATGAAAAATGGCGGCAGCGCCAAGTGGCCAAGGCCGAAGACATTGAAGACGTAGAAGCCCGCGCATCATCGGTACAAGCCATCAACAATGACTTTGCCAACAACGCGCTGGACTATGGCCGCAAGCTGTACCTGATTGAGAACTGTATCTACGGCGCTGACATACAGCCCATCGCCATCCAGATTTCAAAGTTGCGTTTTTTCATTTCGTTGATTTGCGATCAGCAAACACACAACGACAAAGCACGTAATCTGGGTGTACGCCCTCTGCCCAATCTGGAAACGAAGTTTGTCGCCGCCAACACGCTGCTGGGCCTGAACCTTCCCAAAAACCGAAGCCTGTTTGAGAATGACACTGCCATACGGTTGGAAAAAGAGCTAGAAAAAGTGCGGCACAGTTACTTTTCTGCCCAGACCCGCAAAGCCAAGTTGGCGTTGCAAAAGAAGGACCGGGAACTCACCAAGAAGATCATCGACGAGCTCAAACACGACTCCTTTGGCAATGAGGATGTGTACCGCCGCATTGCCTGGAACCCCTATGACCACCACAGCGTGGCGGACTTCTTTGACCCCGGCAAGATGTTTGGCCCCGCATTGGACGATGGTTTTGATGTCGTCATTGGCAACCCGCCCTATGTGCAAATTCAAAAGTTCACGGCTGCGCATAAGTCCGCCTGGGCTGATCAAAAATTCAAAACCTATACGGCCACGGCTGACATTTATTGCCTGTTCTATGAGCGTGGCGTCCGACTTTTGAGAGATGGCGGCCAATTGAGCTACATCACATCCAACAAATGGATGCGCGCTGGATATGGCGAGAAGTTGCGCGACTTTTTCTGCAGAGACGTGGCAGTGGAAGAAGTCATTGATTTTGGTGGTGTGCCAGTCTTTAACGCGGCCATGGTGGACACTGCCATCGTTCGACTGGTTAAATCCGCTCCCAAATTCAGTTTCCCGTCCAGCGTACTGACACGCACATTTTCCATTCAGGACTCACTGTCGGACTACGTGCAGGACAACGCGGTACCGTTTGAGCGACCCGCAGATGGCGCGCCGTCCTGGGTCATCATGTCGCCTGATCGCTTTCGTATCAAGTGTGCGGTGGAACAGCAGGGTGTGCCGCTTGAGAAGTGGCAGATTCAAATTAACTACGGCATCAAGACGGGCTACAACGAGGCGTTTTACATCAGTACGGCTCAGCGGGAAGCATTCATTATTGAAGACCCACGTTGTGCTGAATTGATCGTACCGTTACTACGAGGACGCAATGTCGACCGGTACGTAACGCAATGGGAAGCGGCTGAAGACGAGCAATGGATGATCAACTCGCATAACGGCATCAAGGAATTGGGAATTCCGCCAGTGAAATTGGAAACTGAATACCCTGTGCTGTGGAATCACATCGTTGCGCATGAAAAAAAGCTAGTTGTCAGGCTTGACAAGGGAGATCACTGGTCAAATTTGCGAAATTGTGCATACATCCGCGATTTTCAAAAGCCGAAGATTGTTTATCCGAACATGACGAAGTATTTGCCGTTTTACCTTGATACGACAGAACACTTTTTCATCAACGACAAAGCATTCATCCTGACCGCCGAGACCGAATCGTTGGCCTATTTGACGGCGGCCTTGAACTCAACGGTGTTCCGTTGCTGCTTCATGGACAACTTCCCGAACTTAGGTGAGGACCGTCGGGAATTGCGCAAAATCTTCATGGACAAAATCCCTATCAAGAAGCCCACCGCGCAGCAAGCTGCTTTGTTCGAGGCGCTGGTTCCCATGGTGCAAGCCACCAAGGCCGAATCGCAAAAGTCAGACAACTCCGAACTGAGAAGCGTGGCGGTGTTTCTGGAGGAAGTGATTGATGCCTGCGTGATGGAAGTCTATTTTTCGGACCACATGGCCGAACACCGTCTGGGGATCATGGCCCACGTCACGCCGCTGCTGCAAGACTTCGATGCCGCTGCGCCGCCAGCAAAACAGGTGGCGATAGCACAGCAGTTCTACGCCCAGGCCAACGACAGCAAACACCCTATTCGCAACATCCTCATCCGCATCCCCGTGGACAGCCCGGATTTGCTGGCCGTGATTCAGCGTGAAGGCGCGGTATGAGCACACTTCGGATTCAACGCATTGAGGCCAAGGCGTTCAAAGCCTTCAAACACCTTGATTTCAAGCTGGATGGGCGCAACCTGTTGGCCTACGGTGCCAATGGCTCTGGCAAATCGTCGCTGTACTGGACGCTGTACACGTTCCTGCAAAGTGCCCAGAAAGAGCCGACGGATGTTGCCAAGTATTTTGATAAGGACCGGCCAGAGCATTTGTTGAATCTGAATGTCACCGATGCCGAGAGAGCCCTGGCGGCGATCACAGTGACTCTTCAAAATGAAGATGCGTCCAACTGCCCGGCGTTTACTGTGTCGCAAACCCAGCATGGAACACAAGCCAACCCCGATATCCGCAAAGGGTGCCTAGCAAGTGACTTTGTCACCTATCGAATACTTTTCAATTTCTATCACTTCAGAAATTCCCAGCCCATTGATGTCGATCAAAGCCAGGTTCAACACCTCACCGTGGCGCAATGCCCGTTGGGCTTCCTCAGGGTAATCCTGATTCAAGGCCCGGCGATTCGGAATGCCGGTCAACTCGTCAGTGAGGCTGTCACGCACGGCACGCTTGGTGTCGGTGATATCGACCGACAGCGCACAACTTCCAGTGATGGCACCGCCGCCACCCCGCAGGGGGAACTTCACCGTCAGGTAGGTGTGCAAGCAAGCTGGATATAAACCCAGTATCATCAGGCACCCAGCCCACGCTGGCACTGCCCC
>ERZ795056.7057-NODE-7057-length-10855-cov-29.482963_pt1 | contig 10855 bp, 8 predicted proteins | sample MGYA00375140_ERZ795056 | MGnify/ENA primary metagenome ERZ795056 (study PRJEB30185, sample SAMN05720227) | activated sludge metagenome | isolation source: Anaerobic digester | place: USA | collected 2015-03-09 ...
GGAGATAGTAGGCGCCTCCGCCGGCGATGATGACCTTCTCCGCGCGCTGTATCCTCGCCGTCCACTTCGAGCGCACCTCCTGAATCAGCCAGTCCATATATTTCTCCGCCGACTCCCTGACCAGTTCGGCGAGATCCCGTTCCGCCCCGTACACCCGGATCCTGCCTTGTCGAAGCACGTCCTTCGATTCCTGCTCGGAAAGATCAAGCTGCATCCGGACCTTGATTTCCCTAGCAAGGTCCAGGGATATCTTCGATACCCCATGCCTCTCCAAGGTGTCGGATTCGCCCTTGACGATCCTCCCCCGCTCGACCACGATTATGTCCACGGTGTTGAACCCGATGTCGAGAATGATCATGTCACGATCCGTCCGTGCGTTGACGTCTCCCGCCTGGGACAGCCGGTAGTCCGCGAGAACCCCGAGACCCTGGGGATAGAACCGCGCGTTCAATTCCAGGACCTCGCGGCCCACCTCGATCCGCTGCAGGAGGGGAACGAGTTCCTTCAGGTTCGCGTCCGTGTAATGGGAAAGGGGGAGTCCCATGGCGACGTCCGTGACGAGTTCACCGGTCTTCCGGTGGATTTTCTTCACCGCCTTGAAGACGAAAAGGGGCGAGTACCTCTTCATGAACTCGAAGCTCCGCGTCGAAAAGGCGCCGACCAAGGCCTCCCTGCCGACGAGGTATTTCCTGCCCCGGTATTCGTATTCCTCGCCCCCGGCAAAGGCCGACAGATCTCCGACTTCCCGCTCCGCGTAAGCGATCGCCGTCGGGAACTTGAGCATCTCCAAAATTCCCTCGCGCTGGTAAACGGCCTTCACGTCCCCGTACCCGACATCCAGTCCCAGATTCATTTGCACACCTCCTTGATGTTCTTCTTAAGTTTTTGCCGACAGTTCCGTCGTTTCATCACTCAACCGAAATCGCGTTCATCCAGGTGATATCCCCGCCTGGCCAGGGCCTTTCGGAGCTTGACGAGATTCACCCGGTATTGGAGCGCGTGTTCCCACGGATACACCGGGTCTTCCCGCTCGTAGAGAAATCCCTTCCGGACAAGCGACTTGAGATGTTTCCTGATTGCATGCCTGCTCAAGGACGGAATCGACTCGCTGAGGATATCGTCCGCCGTTTTTTCCACCCAGCCGCTTTCGGGCGGATCGTCCTGGAACTCCTGTTCCCCGCGCGCACGTTCCTCGTGCATGAACTGGTCGAAATCCCAGAGGCGGCCGGTCCAGTGGATAAACTTCCGCAGGATTGCGGCCTCGGCATGGTGACCGATCGTGACCTCCAGACCTTCCCTGAGAATCCGATTCGCGCGCCTGCCGGGCAAAACGAACGATTGAAGATGTGAACGGGGCATTATCGGCGTTTGGTTCATGAATGGACCTCCTTCCTTAATTAAAGGCTGACGTGCATGGTCGAGTATTCGACCATTTTTCCCTTCCGGCGGGGTTTTTCGGTCGAATATTCTCCACGCCGGAAAACCCCGAAAATGATCCGGTACGGGCCTTCGCCTGAGTCAGCATAATAATGTTTATTATGTTCGTGCGATTGAGACACTTGCCGGGGCGAACCCGGTGTGCCATCGAATGGCAAATACTCGACCACCCGGAGAGCTTCCGGACCGTGCTCCAGACCATGGACACGTTGTTTATTTTCATGCGCCTTCCCCCAGGCGGGTCAGCGCCCTCAGGATCTCCCGTGCGCCGGTGAATTTCTTCCTGCCGCCCGGCCCCTCGATGACGCAGGATGGTGTGGAATCGATACGGTCATCCCTGAGATGTTTGCGGAAGGTTTCAAGGGCCTGGGAAGAATCGACGTACCGGCACTTCAGGCCCCTTTTGCCCAGGAAGGCTTCCAGGTCCGGCAGGCTCCGGATATTTTTCTCCGCCGCCTTGAAGAGAGCGGCTCTCGCCCAGAGGATCTGGGAGACATCTCTTCTCCCAGTCACCATTCCCAGGAAACATTTCGCGTAGAGGATCGTTTCCCTGTGGACGGGCGTATCTACGAAGGTGACTGCGGCGATCCGTCGCCTGACCAGGTCGATGACGATCGGCTCCAGTTCCTGCTCCATCGAGCGGCAGGGAGGACAGAAATAATCGGTGTAGATTCTCACCCTGACGGGGCCATTCCCGAAGGAGGGTATCCGAGTCTCTTCGGCGTAGGCCGGCGTCGCTGACCCGGAAAAGAGGCAGAGGAACACGGATAACCCGATTATGGCGAAGAGAATCGCCGTCGACGGCCTGATCCTCTCAAGATGCATTGCGAAGAGAACGATGACCACGGCGGCGAAGGTGAGGCAATAGGGGCAGTAAACGCCGTTCATGACCTGGAAGCCGAGCAGGAAGACCTCCCCGCCCAAGCCCAGGGACAGCAGGATCGCGCAGGCGGCGTTCTTCCCGAGACCGCCGGCAGCTAGTACAGCCCCCATGTAAAGCATGCCCAGGTACTTGAGATCCAGGCCGAGCATGGATCCCCGCAGGTACGTGCAGGATTCCGAGCAGAGGCTGTAAGCCGCCATCACGGCGATCCCGGTGATCCCAAGGACGATGGTCGCGCTTCTCTTGTATCGACGCAGTTCTTTGATCATTTGGTTCTCCTTCGCAGTTCGTTGTATGCCCTTTTCCTCAGGCGGTAGATCCTCGTAATCACCTCGGAGGTCTTCTCGACCCCGTAGTAGCGCTTGATCTCGTCGGCGACCTGCTTCACGTAAAGCTTCCCGCAATCCCGGGTGACATGGTTCCTGTAACGGTTGACGACGTACCGTTCCCACTTGGCCAGCTCAGCCGTGCGGACAAAGTCCTCCCTCGTGGCCCGGTTGAATTTCGCGAGCTGCGCCCTCAAGAGGATCCGGTCCCCGTAAACCGCGCGCACGATCTCGACGGCATGGATATCCCCGTCCGCCAGGGGATCGCCCTTGACCATGCCCAGTTCCCGGAGACGGTGAAACACCTTGAGTGGAAGCTCGTATTTTCTGGAGGCCTCTTCGAAGGTCATGCGCCCGCCTCGAAATATTTCCTGACCCGTTTGAGGCCGGTATCCCGGATTTCCTCAACCACCTGCCGTTTCACCGAGAGGATCTCGGCGATGTCCGTCGTCGTGTAGTACGTATCGCTCAGGAGATAGCGCCAGACCTTTCTCTGCTTCGTGGTCATTACCTGGAGAGCCATGTCGATGAGAGCTTCGACCATCTCCAGATCCTCCTTCCCCATGCCCGTTTCCTCCGCGAAGTCCTGAAAAAGATCCTGCGTGGGGGTGGGCGCGTATCCCCGCTCCGTGTAGTTTTCCCTGAATTCCTCGTAGCGGTTCCGGGTGACGGGATTGGAGGCCATTGTCCTGCTGTCGGCCGTGAAGAGGACCCAGAAGCAGGCCTCGAAAGGAATGCCCTGGTTCATGGAGACGTCCACGGCTGCGAGCGCCGCCGCGTAGGCCTGCTGTGTGAAATCCTCCAGGTCGTAGGGCGAGTAGCGCTGGAATTTTGCAGCTCTCCCCCTTATCTTTCTCATGTTCCGCTCGACCCACCGGACGGCCTCGGTTCGATGTGTCTCGTAATTCCCTTCCCGGGACGCGGTTGCCGCAGGTAATGCCATTGTCTCCTCCAGTTCAAAGTGTCTTCTCTCAGGTCCCCTGACTCACGCACCAGTACGGTCAGGGCGGCTTCGCAAGCCGGCTGAAAACGGCGCCGATCCTGACGAGTTCCCCCTGCGACAAATCCCTTTTGTATTCCCGGTTTCTTTCGATATGGTCGCGTTCGTTGAATTTGCCGTACTCCACCTCGTAGATCTTGTTCGCGTACGGCCAGAGATCCTTCTTGGTGTCCTGCTCCTTCGCGATCCTCTGGAGGGTGTGGAGGATGGCCGCGGGGTTGAACTTCTTCTCGCTGAATTTGGCCTGGCACCACCGGTAGGCGTTGAACTTCCTGGGATTGATCGCGCCCCCGAACTCGCTGATCTCGTTCCTGAGTTTTTCGTCCGCGATGTGGGCCAGAAAGTGGTTTCCCCTTGGCGAAGGGCTCTTTTTAGGCGGGTTCGTCTCCGGCGGACTGCATGAAGGGGGAGCCGGAGGCTGCTTATCTTCAGATAAGCTGTTTAAGGAATCCGGAATCAGAGAATCAGGAATCAGGATATCAGCAGGGCTTGCACCGTGCCCGTATGGTGCTTGCACTGTGTCGGCATGGTTCTCTTCCGGTGCTTGCACCGTGCCAGCCTGGTGCTTTTCCGGTTCCGGCATGGTGTCGGCATCGTGCCGGCCCGGTGCCGGTATGGTGCTCTTGGGTTCTTTCAGGTGGGGGTTCTGATGCCTGCCGAAGTGGACGATCTGGATGAAGCGGCGTCCTTCCGATTCGTATCGGAGGATGAATGGATCCTCTCCCGACGCCAGTGATGCAAGAAGGGATTCCGCGTCACAGGCATCGTAGGGAAGGATCTCTGCCTTGATCCTCGCGGGCCTGTCTTCGAGGCGCCCCTCCCGGTCCGCCATGCACCAAAGCCCCTGGAAGAGGATCCGCGCCAGCGGATCTTTGGCCGCGAGTTCCTCATTCTTGAAAAAACCAGGCTTGATGTTCCGTGCCCTCACGTCGGCTCCTTTCCCCGGAGATGCTTCGAGATCCCGGCAGTGCATGCGGATCACGGATCGATGGTGATCCGGCGCATGGGAAATCTCTAACTGAGGAAAGCGCGCGTGAAAACAACGGGGGGGCAACGGGGGTGAAGGATGATGGTCAGCTATAGATGATTATTGAGGTTTTCTGAAATGAGAGAGCAATGAGTAATTTGAAAAACGTCTTTTGAAGGGATTGTGAAGCGGGGGTCCCCGCTCCACAGATGTTTCTTGGGACTATTCTGACAAAGCCTGTTTCGATTACCAGGAGGATTGGAATTTGCGATGGTTCGTCGTATCTTATTGCTTTAATTGACTACCAGCCGTACCTCAAAGCAGATGCGGGCAGGTTTCGCTATTTTGGAATGCATAGCGGGGGGATAGCGGGCATCTGGTGTGAGAATATACAATACGATATCATTTGAGATCTCTCATTCCTCTAAGACGGCAGGTCATCTCTCTTATTTTCTCACTTTCAAGGTAAGGCAAGGTAACTTCTTCCATCACTGACGTACAATAATTTTCTGCAAATAGCTGCAGGTGTGCCGCGTCACGAGCCACATCGGCATCTGCAGGTAGATGCTGCAGGACGGCATCGCTCACAAACATGATGAACTTGCTACGAGCCCTGGTAAGTGTGACGTTGAATCGTCGAGGGTTTAAGATGAACGCCTCCTCGGCAGCTACGAAATCGCGGTCTGCGACCACGTAACTGGCTATCATCAGGTCGCGTTCCTGTCCTTGGAACCTGTCAACTGTATCGACAAACGGCGGTGGGTCCATCGGCATGCCGGCTGCATCCACTAAGAGGTTCCGGATTGTAGACATCTGCGCTCGATGTGGGGTCACTATGCCGAGGTGTTCGGTCCAGAATTCGTGATCGCCTGGACCTTGTCCGCTGGGTCCCAGGATGCGCCGGTATAACAAAGCCAGAGCCGTAACCATTTGGGCTTCGAACGGGTTCGACAATGTCGAAGTATGTACCCCATAGCTCACCACCACAACAGGAAGCTCCGGGTCGAGAAGCCGAAGAAACACATCAGTCCAAGGTAGGTTCGCAGGCCAGTAAGCAGGGGGCCGTCCTGTCGCTGGCGGAACCACAATGGTGAGTCGGCGCTCAGGGAAGAACGCCTCGTATCCTTCGCTGTAGAAGCGTTCTCTTGGCCATCCCGAGATCTCGGTATTTGTCCTGTAGTTTCGGTCAAGTGCAACAGGATCTATGCCATGGGTTTCCTGCATGTACGAAAAGATGCAGTCGAAAAGCCCCTGCGCGCTGTCTCTCATCTCGAATCCGTATATCGGTCCCAACTGTTTGTGATCTCCGGCTAAGACGAGATGACCATCCTCCCGCATCAGCAGAAAATAGGCCGCAGCGTGAGCAACTGGAATCTGTGATGCTTCATCCAATACCAACAGGTCAAACCACCCGGCGACAGGGGTGTTGTTGCCTGATACAGCCTGCGCCACACGTCCCAACTGTTGCCAGGTTCCGCCGACCACAATGCAACTCGCTCGTTCATGAATGGCACTTGCCAAGGAGGTGGCGGCAGGTGTCGTTCTGGCGACATCTTCAATGCGTCCGTCCAACGGGGGCTTGGCTGACTGGCTACGAAGACGGACAACGCGAACATGGCCAGGAGGATTCCCCTGATGCTTCTGCAGCCGTTGAAAAAGATCCGCTACCTCCCTGAGAACATTATCGATAGCGTTATAGTTACTCGCACCAACGCCAACAATGATGGGATTGCCGGATCGCCACGACTGTTCAATCCAACCGAGGATAATACCTGCCAGGACCGTCGTCTTGCCGGTGCCAGGCGGTCCCCAAAGAAGGGATAGGCGTTGAGTAAATGAAGTCCGGAAAGCTTCTCCTTGCCTCGGATTGAAGGGGTTCTTTAGATAATTAGACACCTCTTCCAGCAGGTTGTCGACTTGATCCACCGGCCGGGACATTTGCAGACTGTTGGGCTCATACAGCAATCCGTGAGCTGGCTCAATCCGTGGATACTGTTTGCGGGCTGCCATGGTCAATCCCTCCTCCTTCGCCGCCGCATGGGAGGAGGGTTGCCCCCCACTGCTTGCAACGCTTGTGCAACCCGCTCGCTCGAAAAATCTTGAAAGAGCGGGTCCAAGACAAGCGGTCGTTGCAGATTAAGAAGCCCTTGGTCGATAGCGAATCTGAATAAGCCACTATGCCCAGGTCTCAATACCAAATAGGGAGGCTCCCGCATCGCCTCCAGACGAACAACTTCAACTTGAAGCATTCTTCCGAGGGATATATTGACCATCCAGTTGTCATTAAGCCCTGCAGTGGAGAGCAGTGTTTGGGCGTCCGGAAAAGATAGCCCAAGATAGTTCCGCCACGGCACATCAAGTTCGATGTCGTCATCCTCGTTCGATAACGCCAGCAGGAAGTCACCATCATTGATCCTTGCATCTCGCGATGCAGGGGCAAAGGCAAACGTCCGCAACTCAGCAATAGCGAACCTTGCATCAGTTGCTCTTATCTTGTCGATGCAGGCGTCAACCTCCGCGCCTATCGCTGGACTAAGCCCGCGTATTGAGAAGAAATGGGCTTCACGCTCTTCAACCGGAAGCGCTCGCCGTTGTCGATTCTCGATCTCTTGACATGCCACATTCAGCTTTTCAAAAGCGATTAGGCTCCGGGCACGTTCTGGAATTCTTGTTTGCGCTGGGGGAGCTGCATGGAATGGAGCCTTGCGCAAGATAAGTCGGTCACGATAATGTTCTCTTAATCTTCGGACCACATGCTGAAGCGCGCGAAGGTGAGTACTGGTTGCATGCTTGATACCTTCGTAAAGCTCGTCGCGCGTGTACCTCCTCCATAGCCATGGATTGCTCGGGAAGCGGGAATCAAAGTGCCGGAGAAAGATCGTGTCCTGCCATAGCTCATATGCGCGTTCGAACGGAATCTGATCACTCATGGGTGTTGTGAATCCGAACGGCAGTCGGAACTCATATGTATCACCGTTTTCATTCCTGACCGGGAAAAGTGTATTTGCAGTTTCGAAGATGGAGTAGTCGTGTGGGATCGGAAGTCCAAGTAGCAAGCGCACGACAGCCTTGACGATCGTCCCCGGCTGAGACTTGAAGAGGTCAGGGTCAGGAAGCACTTGGTCAGGGGGAAAGAGTCGAATCAGTAATTCGATGAGGTCAACGACATCGGGATGGTTCATGTGCCTCTCGAATACTCGACGCAGTTGACGAACTTCGAGCAGATCCCAAAAGAAGATGTGGGACGAGACTCGTTGATCTGCAGGTAAGCCGTCATTGGCAGTGGAAACATCCTCAAGCCATCCCGAGACGAGTGTGATGAATTCCACCAAGCGAGCCCGTTCCGTCTCGGGATTCATTGAATCCACGCGATCCACCACAAACACATGTTCCTCTGTCTGCGGTGGATCGCCCTGAGTTCTTCCGGGCTGGAAGTAGACGCGGGCAGCACCTATGGCGAAGGTGATGCCAGAACCCGGATCGAAATGGATCGTGATGAAAATGTTCTGATCGCTCCACGCAGGCATGAGCGCACACTTGCGCCCGTCAATGGGCACGGGCTTGCCTGTCGCGAGGGCTTCTGCCCTGACCGCGAGGATAGATGCATCTGCACGGAGTTGATGGCTGGCTGATTCCGCTGCCTGCCACTGGGGCGTATTGTCTACAATGGCATTTCTGAGTGCGTTGGTCGTGGCAATTCCGTTCTGGCGGATCAACTCGGCCTGCCCCTGGTTGAGCCATGGCAAGCGGGAGAGATGATCAGAATTCTCAGCATCCTGTCGGCAGTAACGAACGTAATCGCAAAGCTGACATTTGGGTCCCACATGCCACGGACATTCCCCTGGGGCTTGGCCTAGAACCCGAAGAAGTCGTTCCTCAAAAAACTGTTTCACATGAACCTGGTAGACCTCGTAGGGAACTGGAACCAGTGTCTCCAGCAGAGCCAAAGTGACCGGATCGGATTCCCCTTTTGCCTGGATATCCCTAACCAAGTTCCTGAATGCGTTGGCGTCATGGCTACCTGGCCAAATGAATCCTTCTGCACTGACACCATACCGATCGGACAACCCATGTTCAACCAAAGCCGCTGCCAAGGACAGCGCGTAATAAGTAACTTCGGTGAAGTGGCGAAGTGACGGTTCTGCAGCCATCTTCACGTCAATGACATGAATCTCGTATTCGGGTGCCGGGTCGGGGTCGCCGATCAGCGGAGCGCCGGTACCGTAAGGCCTAATCCAGATGATGTCTGGCCGTGCTTTTACCGGTTCCAGTCCGTAGGTATCGTAAGCCTGCTGGAGGCCGGGAGTAATGCTTGATGGCACTTCGTATTCGCCTTCAACGATTGCAACCGGCAGGTTCTCCCGCTGCAAAATGCTGAACAGATTTTCGACTTTGCCAAATGGCCTGCGACCGAGTAGATCATCAACGTCGGTGTGCTCAACGTACTCGATGGTGTTAGGTGGCGATATGTCGATCAGGTCCTGATATTTATCGGCTTCCCATCGTCGGCCTGCCGCCTTGATAAGTTCAATACCGGGCCGTTTGTATGTGTCAGACTCAATCCCGAGGGTAGCCCTCTCTGCATCTGAGGCAAATCTGAACCTAAGAAATCGGTCACAATCAAACTTGAATGTTAGGGCAAGCGTCCCTTTATCGAGTTTCGGCATGTTTTACCTGCCTCCCATGTTCCTTCGTAAGATCAAGCGCGCCCTGGAGTGACAGCAGATCGCTATTCTCCTGGCCTGAGACAGCCGATGCCACGATCATGGCGCGTTCGAGGTTTAAACGGTCCGGGTCGCGGAAACCGATCCGTCTGGTCTTAGCCAGATCTTTTGCGTATGCGGATGCCTGCTGTTTGGCCTGTTTGATTGTGGTACGCGAAACCACCGTTTTTCCCGACGTTACGCAAGAGACCTGATTGCCCTTACGGCAGACGAACACGGCGTCCCATTTGATGGTACCTTCATGGGAATGAAGCCCGCCTTGCCCTTCACCGCGCAAGGGCAAAACGGTCGTACATTTCAATCCGGAACGGGCAAGCGCATCCCCGAGTGCGCTCCAAGCTACAGGTGATTTGTGGTGGTAGGTGAAAACCAGGATTCCATCCTTTTTTAGCACCCGACGACATTCACCGAAAATACAGCTCAGTCTGCTCCGGTAGATCTCGACAGATTCCTCACCCCGATCCGTCAAAGCGAGGTTTTCCTTTATTGGTGCGGGAAGCGTCGGATCATCGTATGGAGGTTCGGCCACACCAAGGGATTGGTGCCAAGCCAAGTAAAAATCGGAAAGTTCTGAGTAGCTCAAATTGTCGAAATACGGCGGATCGGTGAGGATAAGGTCGATACTGCCATCGGGAATCCCTTCGAGGCTTTCGGATGTCTTGGTGGATATCGAAGCCCAGGAAGATCCGCCCAGGACTCTCCATGGGTGTGTTGATACTTCCAGTGCCGCCGCAGAGGAACGACTCTTGGCTAACTTGCGTCCTCCTTTGGGATCGAGATCGGTAGGTGAGACTGTGAACGCGACCGCTTTGGCAATCTTGCCAAGGACGTTTGGGAAGGTCCCCCGCCCGATGCGGTCAAGCCACGGATTGATTTCCACCGGGCGGGTAATGTGTCGGTACCCGTGGATAGAAAACATCGGGCTGGTTCGTCGATATCCAAACGCATAGGCTGTGTACATGCAGTTCGTCGTGAGGTGTTCGCTGTAAGCGATGGCCAGCAGCCGACGCAACCTGGAGTTTTCAATGTTTCTTATGGCTTGGCCCAGCAGAGTCAAATGCAGCAGTTGGCGATCGTTGAAGAGATCGCGATATCGGCTGAATCCGTGAATCAAAGGCCGCCGATCGGATCGTCCATCCGTCGGGAGGGCTCGCTCGGGTGCAAAGCAACCACCGGCTTGTTCGATATTCCTCAGTTTCTTACTCGCCTTGCTGTAACGAATTTGGTCGTCTTTGCTTGCCGCTTTGAAATGCCGTGTGACGCCATTCCTGGTTTCTTCAAGGTACTCCTGGGCAAAAAGCCTCCAATGAGGCTTTGTTGGCTTTTCTCCCCGCTCGGCAAGTCCGGAAGAAGTGCCGCATTCCGGACAACGTACCTTACCTTGATCAAGCGTCCCCTGGGCAATCCTTGTGCGAGCCCCGCATCCGCATCGAATTTCCTTGCGAGTTATGGGAAGCTCTGCCACCTCATGGCAGCTTTTACAGAACACCCATTGAAGACCTTTTTCCTTGCTGTACG
>ERZ795056.7060-NODE-7060-length-10853-cov-4.371180_pt1 | contig 10853 bp, 8 predicted proteins | sample MGYA00375140_ERZ795056 | MGnify/ENA primary metagenome ERZ795056 (study PRJEB30185, sample SAMN05720227) | activated sludge metagenome | isolation source: Anaerobic digester | place: USA | collected 2015-03-09 ...
TATAACTTTTTTGAGACCAAGTCTTTCAGTGCATAGTTCTCCATGCTTATCTCAGCATACATCTTCTTGAGCTTGGAGTTTTCCTGTTCCAGTTCCCTGAGCCTTTTCACTTCCCTTACTTCTAATCCACCATACTTTGCCTTCCAGTTGTAGAATGTGGCTTCGCTTATGCCATATTCCCTGCAGAGATCAACGGTCTTCATCCCGGCTTCCTGCTTCTTCAGAATAGCAACAATCTTTGTTTCGGTAAATCTTGTCTTTTTCATAGCTTAAATCTTCGGTTTAAAATTAGACTTTTTATTTTTTACTCTAATTTTAAATGGCCGAAGTTCGGGGAAGCCTACATTGCCTTTCAAGATTGACTTATTGCCAATAAAATTTCCAAATCCGGGCGAATTAATTTTAAATATTGAAGAGCAGAAATAGAATGAGTATCCCGATTAACAAAAAAACCTATGCACCCCCCAAAACCCTTCTTCACCGACCTCAAAAAAGTGAAAGCCATCCTCTTTGGCGCCGGCCGAAGGATTTACAGTTTACAGTTTACAATCTGGGATCTAAGAACCAATGACCAATGACCAGTGACCAAGGACCAATGACCAATGACCAGTGACCAACGAGTGCTGGACTTTAAAATTCCTTTTTTAAATTCACTAAAATTTCCGTTATTTTGTAATTCATGAGCCAGGTAATGATCAATATTAACCCACAGGTTCTTCGATGGGCGCGGGAAGAAGCCGGGTATGAAACGGCGGAGATCGCCGGGAAAATGAATATTGTACCTGAACGATACCTGCTTTGGGAAAATGAGGGAAAAAATATTCCACTGGGCAAACTAAAGCTCCTGGCAAGTACCTTCAAAAGACAACTGGCTGTGTTTCTCCTGCCGGAAGTTCCCGCAAAAATTACCATACCCCATGATTTCCGAAACCTTAGCCCTGAGCAAAGCAAGCTCTCGAAAAAAGCACTGGCAGTGATGCGGGATGTCTCCTACTTCCGTGAAACCGCACTGGAAATGCAGGGTACAGCTTATTGGGAAGATAAATACAAATGGTTGGAAGAAGTAAGCAAAGAACCTGATAACAAGACGGAGGAAAAACTCCGTGAGATACTGGATATCAGCATTGAAGAACAACTAAGCTGGAATACTGAAAATGAAGCATACAGGAATTGGAGAAAAGCGGTTGAAGAACGTTTGGGAATCTTTGTATTCCAGTTTTCACTGCCGCTTGATGAAACCCAGGGCTTTTGCTTTGCGGATAATATTCCTTATGCTATTGTAACCAACTCCAATCATAGTTACACAGCCAGGATATTCACTATTTTCCACGAATTAGCACATATCCTGAACCATCAATCAGGATTATGCCTGTTTGAATATGCCACAAAAAAACAGGAAAAAGAATGGGCATGCAACGAATTTGCCGGGCGTTTCCTGATTCCGGATCAGTATGTTTATGCCACCGACAATCTGGTTGAGATAAAAAGCTATGCCAATATGCTCAAGATAAGCAGGGAAGCATACCTCAGAAGGTTAAAAGATGAAAATAAAATCAGTTCTCCGGCTTTCTTTTCTCTATTAGAAGAGATAAAGGTAACGTACCCCAAACAGAAAAAGAAAGGGGGATTTGTACTACCGGAAGCCAACAGCAGAGCTGTAAGGGGCGAAACCTTTTATAATATGGTTCTGGATGCCATGTATAATGGCAGGATTTCCTACACTAAAGCATCAGACGCTTTGAATATCAACATTTCAAGACTCTTGCATGAAGCTTAGGGAGAATGTATATTGTATTGATAGCAGCGCCTTGATCACGATTAACCGCTATTATCCAAAAACTGTCTTTCCGGACCTTTGGGCTCATCTTGAAGATCTTTTCCATAACATGAAAATATATAGTCATGAAATGGTTTACGATGAATTGATTCCAACTTCAGAACCATCTGATGAAATCGGAAGACTAATTTCGAGGCATAAATCTTCTTTTAAAGCAATTACCAACCGGCAAGGCCAATTGGCTTTACAAATTCTTTCCAATTTTCCTAAACTGATTGACCCCAGGGCAAAGAGAGATCAGGCCGATCCATGGATTATTGCGTTGGTGATTGAGAAAATGGAACAGGAAAATCTATTTGGACAAAATTCAGATTACATCATCGTTAGCGCCGAAAGTGAAAAAAGCGAATCTAAAATCCCGGCAGTTTGCAAGCATTATCAAATCAGGCATTTCAATTTATTTCAGTTTTTTGAAGATAATGGCTGGGAATTTTCGGTGAGGAAGAAGAATCAAACTTAAAAATATCACTCTATGAACTCCCCAAAACCCTTTTTCACCGATCTTAAGAATGTAAAAGCCATCCTCCTTGGCGCTGATCCGAGCAACAATTCAAACAAAGGCAGGGCGGTGCAATTGCAGCATGTCTTTGGCATCAACGGAAAAGACAAGCGCTACTTCATGGGCATTGAGAAAAACCTTGCAGCCATCGGCCTTAGTCGTTACAATATTTATGCACAGAATCTCATCCAGTCGTACCAGCCCGAAGAGACCGGCAAAAACATCCACTGGCAGGAAGTTGCGGCAAAATGGGTGGAAATCCTGAAAAAGGAACTGGATAGCATCGATCCCGGAAGAAAAATCCCGGTACTGGTTACCGCACAGATCGTCATTGAATTCCTTTCCATGGAGCCGCTGCCCTCGCCCAAAGAGATCTATCTATCGCAGGCCGACGGAATTGTAAAACCGGAAGAAAACAAACTCGGAAGAACGCTGATTCCTTTCTACAGGCATTACAGCTATGCGATTGGCAAGGAGGAATATGCAGAATATAAAAATAGAGTAAGGATGCTTTTCGGTTGATAGCTGAAATATCTATGATTTAAGGTTCACTATTTGAATCTGGTATCTTCTTCCAACAATCATACATTTCATTAAAAATTCAGAATTAAGCATTCAAAATTAATAAGTCACCCGTCATGGCAGGAGCGACATTAAATTTTCCGGTGGCTGCTGAAGGCAGGCATTTTGTCGGGCACATCCTCCTCCTCCGCCAGTTGGCGGAGAGGCCGGGAGGGGGCGGAGGTAGCGAGGCCATGACGAAAAAAATAAATCCTATCAATACGCCAAAACCCTTTTTCACCAACAGCCGACCGAAGGATTTCCAGTTTATAGTTTACAATCTGGAAATTATTATCTGATATTCGATTGTCGACTTTCCATACCCGGGATTGGCATCCAGGGCTACCATACTGGCGTCCCGACTTTGTCGGGACTAAGGGGAGTGCTATTGGCTTTATGAGTCACTTTTCTTTGATTTTGGATGACAACAACTATTCTTTGCTCCGGAGTATCACGGATCAAATTACCAATCGTCCAACTGCCCAACTGCCCAACTGCCCAACTGCCCGGCTGCCCGGCTGCCTTAATTATCCCGATAAATCAGACCTGGGGAATAACTGGAAAAGCTTATCTTTATTCATCAATTAAATAATTATTATGTTTACAACGACCCGTGAAAACAGTAGAGATCATCAATCTGCCATGAGCCGGACGATATGCACTTTCCTTCTCAGAATCTCTATTTCTGTCCTTTTATTGTCAGATTATTCTCTGACAATTGGTCAACCTGGTATTATTAAAATAACCGATAATGCTGTGATCGTCGATAATGGAAGAGTAGGATTGATCCTGCCTCCGCGATCCCGCGAATCAGATAAAGCATTCACAGAGGCATTAAAAGAGCTTAAGCCTTCATTATTATTGATATATGACGCTGATACACTGCTGAAAGACACCCCACAGATTTTTCTAAGCAAATCTGTCGCGGACACAATTATCCCGATGGAGATTGTCTTTATCGAGAATTGTGTCAAAGTACTTCCTGAGCTTGACGGAAAGCGCTCAACTCTTCTCGATTTTGGGGTCTTCGACATTGATGGGCGCAGATACAGGTATAAGACAATCCAGCCGCCAGATCCTTCAGATGGGCATATTAAGATGATGTTTTACTTTATGAAAGATGATTATTCTAACAGTCTTTACGAATTGGGAATTATTTTCAAGAAGGAATATTTTGATTTTGTTGAACCTATGATTATCAGTATAGCTGCAAGTTTTGAATTTCTCGAACCCTGATGGGAGAACTTTCTTTGGTGTTATAACGATTCTTATTGTGAGACATGCACGAAGGCGAAGGTAGTTCCTTTCGAAATCGTGCATAGCGCATCGGAAATAAGAAATCAATCCCTGCCCTGGCATAATAAAAAAATACCTTATTGGCAGAATTTAATGCTTAATGCTTAATGTTTAATTAGTAATGAGTAATGTAATAATGAGTAATGTTTTAATTAGTAATGGGGTAATTAGTGATGACTAATGGCTAATGGCTAATGACTAACGACTAACGACCAACCCTCCTTCGTTTCCGCAAGCCGGCGGGTCCTCGGATTGGACCGTCAATGAACCTTTCGGGGTTTATTTTGTTCCATAGCTTATGATCCATTTCCGGTTGAGAGATGATCAGATCACTATTCAAAGAAGAAATCATTTTTATGGCAAAACAGGACTGGAATGAGCGGTATGTTGGCGGCGATCTGCCGTGGGACATTACCGAACCGGATGATAATCTAGTGAAACTGGTCGGATCGGGGATCGTTCCGCCGGGCAAAGCCCTGGAGATCGGATGCGGAACGGGCACGAATGCGTTATGGCTGGCCAGCCAGGGATTTAGCGTGCTGGGCGTCGATATTGCCCCTGAAGCCATCGAAATGGCCCACCGCAAAAAGAACGGCCAGGAGCTGTCATGCGACTTTGCTGTGATGGACTTTCTTGAGGAGGGGAATTTAATAAAGAAGTATGATTTCGTGTTTGACCGGGGGTGCTTTCACAGTTTTGACAAGGAAAGCGACCGCAAGCTTTTTGCCGCCAATGTGAGCCGTTCACTGTCGGAGGGTGGGATCTGGGCCAGCCTGATCGGCAGCACGGAAGGCGCTGCAAGGGAAACCGGACCACCACGCCGGACAGCCAGTGAGGTTATCGCTTCTGTTGAGCCGTACCTTGAGATTGTAGAATTAAAATCAGTGCTCTTCCGGACAAACTTTCCGAATGCCCCTAAAGCCTGGCTTTGCGTATCAAGACAGCGAAAAGAGCCGGCACAGCCGTCGGGCAGGTAAGGGAATGTTCAATTAATGTTTAATGCTTAATGTTTAATGAGTAATGAGTAATGTATTAATGCGTAATGGGTTAATTAGCAATGGGGTAATTAGTGATGACTAACGACTTATGACTCATAGCCAATAAACCTACAACTTAATAATCTTACCGGTAACTGATTTTTCTTTCGTGGCTATCCTGTAAACATATAATCCTTTTGATAATGCATTCAAATCAAGTGAAATAATGTTTTCACCCTCCGTGGAGTCATAAATCAGGCGATAAACCTGTTTTCCCATCATATCAAGAATTTGAATCCCTGTTTTTTCAGGACGGCCGACATTAAAACAGATTTCGATCTTTTCGGGGAAAGGGTTTGGGTAGCAGAAATGCTTTATTGATGTGATCCTTTCTCTTTCAGGCAGGTCGGCAAAGCCACCGGTGGTTGTATGGAAAACGGCATCAGCCCATGCGCCCCAACCGTTCAGCTCATCCAGAAAATAAAAAGACCAGAGATCCGACGGACCTTCAAGGCATGTGTAAGATTTCCAGGTCAGGCCGCCATCCAGCGTATATCGCAACGGCGGGCCGATCCAACCCGTATTCGGGTCGATAAACATGACCTCGTAGTATTGGTATACGCTTAACGGAAGTTGCACCTCCCAGGTCAGTCCACCGTTGCCGGTATGCACCACTTTATTTCCTGCGGCCCAGCCATTAAGGCTATCTGTAAAGAAGATGGAATTGAAACGGGCAGAATTATCCGTAAACTGAGAAATCCAGGTCTGTCCGCCATCGTTTGTATGCAATAATTCACCCGGAATACTGTACAACGCTATCCATCCATTGTTTTCATCGGTAAAGCATACCGATTTAATGTCACTGTAATCTTCAACGCCACAATCCTGCTCAGTCCATGTCAGCCCTCCGTCAAAGGTATGCAGGAGAATTCCATTGTCGCACCCGATCCATCCCCGGAGGTTATTCACAAAGCACACATCATAAAGAGTTCCTGTTGTCGGGCTGGCCTGGTAATCCCAGTCGGAACCACCGTTAACGGTATGCAGGATCGTTCCGGCAGATCCGACGATCCAGCCATGATCAGCATCGGTAAATGTTACGTCGAATAAAGTTCCGTCCCCAAAGCCAAGAGTCTGCCAGGTAGCCCCCTCATCCGCAGTACCCACGACAGTGCCGTTGTTTCCGACCATCCAGCCGTTCTCCACATCCGTAAAATATATCGCATTGATGAACGAATTGGTGATTTTGCGACTCTGCAACTCCCACGAATCACCTGCGTCGTTTGAATGATAGATGCCGCCAAGGCTACCGACGACCCAGCAGTTCAGGCTGTCGGGCACGCAAAGGTAATCCAGCCTGTCATACGGGTATTCGGGGCTTGTAATGAAGGTGGCCTGCCAGTTCTGGCCTCCGTTGTCTGTTTTCAGTAAAAGTCCGTCATAGCCTGTGATCATGCCTTTTTGCGGGGAGGAGAAATGTATTTCGCTTAAACCCTCGGCCTGGCCTGCGTTTTGCTGAACCCAGGTTGCTCCGCCGTCTGAGGAATGATAGATCTCAGAATCATTAATGATCCATCCATGCAAAGTATCAGCGAAAAACACCTGGTCCATATAGCTAAAGAAGCTCTGGCTGGTCCATGTCGTGCCTCCGTCAGTTGTTCGTTTGAGGTAACCGTTATTATTTATTGTAGCCAGTAACCAGCCATGACTGCTATCAGTGAAAAAAATGTCATGGTAGGCTCCCTGCATATCCGTTCGATCTATATAAACGTCATTCCAGTTAACGCCCCCGTCGGTGGTTTCCAGAAGTTCAGACCATGTCCATCCTGTACTTCCATCAAAATTGTATCCTACAGCCCATCCGTGCATTTCATCAATAAAATGAAGCGATTCAAACACCACATCCTGGCCTGAGAACTGAACAGTCCAGCTACCACCACCATCAGAAGTATGCATAATGGTTCCAAGTCCCGCACCCCAACCCTCGTCTGCATTCACAAAATAAAGGCATTCGAGAGGTTCCTGCGTGCAATCCGAAAGTTGTTTCTCCCAGCTGGCCCCCCCGTCGGAAGTATGAAAAAGTCCGGATTTGTATACCCAGCCTTCATATTCATCAACGAAGAAGGCACTTCCAAAAAGATTGCCAATAGTAGGATAAGGGCTTACCTGGTTCCATTGAGCTGCCGCCAGGGTGGCCATAAAAAAGACGGGGATCAGGATCGAAAGGCTTTTCATCATCGGGCAATTTGCAGGAATCGTATCACAAACATAAGACAAGAAAGAACTTGATGAGGTTGCACGACAACTGTTGAAATTTCATAGCCTCCTGAGCCGGCATTTCTTATTTCACAGGAACAATGACAATGGCCAGGGATGAAATAAAAAGGCCGAAGCTTTGCCTTGTTCGCAATGCTTCGGCGGGCGAAGGTGGAGCTGGAGGGAGTCGAACCCTCGTCCAAACAGATAGCAGAGGCGCTTTCTACATGCTTATCCGCTTGTTGATTGTCGGGGCGGGTTCGGAAAACGGCACCCAAGGCCCACCCTTATCTCCTTTATCTCGCCACGACGCCGGAGCTTCGCCATGACCAGCCCGAAATTGCGAGCGCCCTGTGGTCCGGTTGGAATCAGGCAGATCCGCCGGCAGAACGTCCTGTCCCGACTCCTTGAGTCGGGATTAAGCCACCTCCGCGATACGCAGATTAGGCAGCAAGAGCGAAGTTATTTTCGCCAGTTATTGGTTCGCAGATGATATTTACGAGCGTATCTGCAAGGCTCGGCATGCTTACTCAACCACAAACCTGCTGTCGAAACCTGGCAGCCCCAAATTGAATGTTGAGTTTTGTGTTATGTGTTAATTTTACAAAGAACGGATGTGGGATTGAACAAATACCGTGCAAAAATAGGGATTTTCGGTGGTTTTTTTGATGTCGGGGTAAATAAAATCCCCGCCGGCCAGGATTCTGGCCGACGGGGATGTGAATCAGACGGGTCTATACCGGTCTATTCTTCAATGTTCTTCCAGGCTCTGTAGAGCTTCCGGGAGCCGTAGGCGGCACCCATGCCGATCAGAAGCACCAGTCCGCTTCCCACCGGGGCCGTTCCGCCGGGAACATCTCCCGGGTCTCCGTGATCAGGTGGCGGGGGCGGCTGAGGAATGCTGATGTTGCTCAGTCCGATAATAAATCCAAGGGTCAAACCCAGTGCCAGTATCTTGAATCTGTTTTTCATAGTCATTCTTTTTTCTTGTGTTGATCTCTCGTTTATCTTTCCTTCCATATCTTACTACTTATTGATGATAACCTTATGGCTGACAATACCTTTGGAAGATGCCAGGTTCACCAGGTATACACCGTTGGTCAGCGAAGCGGCATTCACCGTTGTCATTCCTTCACCGGCACGTCCGGCCAGAACGACCTGCCCCACGAGATTGGTGACATACAGCTCGCTCTCCCCTTCGGCATGCGACAGGATGCGGATCTGGTCGCCCGTGGAATAGACCTCGAACGGGTTTACATTGCCCGGATCTTCGATACTCAGCGGGCTGAAATGGAGCAGGAAACGGTTGGGTTCATCACCCTCCAGTGAAATGAAGGAGTACTCGACGCCGTCTTTAAGCTCGGTGGTAATACCGGTCTTTTTATCGGTCAAATAAACGGTAAGGCCCGGGATAGCATTTTCCAGTCCGATGCTGAACTCGGTTTGTCCGTTCTTCTCAAATCCCAGGTCGATGGCGCTGGCGGTGTTGAGTGCCGGCACAATGTGGGTAGAGAGCATTTCGCCGCCGGCCAGGGCATAGAACTTCGGCGCGTATCCGGCCAGGAAGCGGGAGTCGAAGTCGCGGTCGTATCCGCCGGTGGCCTGGTCATTGGCGCCGATGACGCATTCCTGGGCGGTGTTGCCCGTCCGGTCGTAGGCGACCAGCTTAAGGTTTCCCGGAACGTCTTTATAAATAGACAGGAAATCATGTACCCTTGCGGCGACTGGAATGGTCAGGGACACAGGCGAGCCAGAGAGCACCTGTACCATAAAACCATTGAATGCCGGGATGTTTTCACCGGGATCAATATCGACATAGGCTGCAGTGGGTTCATTCCAGACTTTTGCCGTAGCGGCAATGGTGGCCGGCACTGTCCAGATCGTACCATCGTTCCACTTCAGGGAACTGTTATAGGGGTTCCCCAGCAGGTTCCAACCTGAGTAAGTCCCGCCACTCATAGTAAGGTTGTTTACAGTGACATCAGTAGTTGTAACCTGACCCGTAAAATTTCTGCCCGGAGTGTTCTGATAGGCAGCAAGGTAGCCACGGCCGGGAACGAAACTGGTAATATTATTTCCGGCGACTTTCTGGTTAAGCCACATGTCGTTAACTTCGTCCCATGCAAAGAAATCATAATTAGCCGGCACTGCGTCGGTGAATGCCGGAGAGACCGACTGCGAAGTCATCGGTGAAGAGAGCAGGTGCCAGCCATGCGCATCATCAGTCCATGAAGGAATAGTAACATATGATGTCATTGTGCCTGAACCGCTCACACTCTTCAGGATAGCGGATGACGGATAGTTCAGATAAAAGTTGCACCCGTTGAGGTCCACATTGGCATTGTTTATGGTTACCGGTGCGTGATCAACAACGAGGATATTAAACGTGGTAGTGGCAGGGTTTTGATTCCATAGTGCCGGATTGGTGGCATGTGAATAGGTTAATGTCAGGGGACGGACAAGAACCAGGTTGGTTGTTGCTGAATGAGTTGTGTATTTGGCGATTCTGGATACCACAAGGCTGTTGCTGCCGTAGACGTTACAATTCGACCCCTCTATATCAAGCCCGAGCACATCGGTTGGCCCGCCGATTACCCCATCGACCATGATATCGCCATATACATAGAGATAACAGCTTCCTGAAGATGAATTTGCTTTCAGCGTACCGGTACCATATACGCGCAGCGTCTTGACTTTCCCCGCATTATAGGACGGTGGATAGATCACTGTGAAATTATCGCTGATATAAACGTCTGAAGTCTTATAAATCGGAATTTCTGTCGTAGCCGGGGTCCAGCCACCACCGTTGGGTAAACTGACCGACCAGGTAGCAGGTGAATTCCAATTACCGTTTGCTGTAGCCAGGAAATCCATAAAATCGGTCCATCCATTTGTCAGCGGAACCGTCCCATCGGTTTTATAATCGATGTATAATCCTGAATTCGTATAGGGCCAAATCTGGAAAACATAATTGGTATTGGGATCCAGGCCCGTGAAAATAGCCGTTTGAACTCCCTGCGCCACGTTTTTCACCAGTAGTGCATCTGCTTCGGCGACATGGTCCACCGGAGCGACAAAATTCACCGCATCGACCAGTCCTTTGATGATATACCCGGTCGGAGGTGTGGTTCCGGCTGCATCCGTCCAGGTCAAAGTCAATGAAAGCTGTCCGTGAACACTGACCGTGAAGTTAGTCGGGTAATTGGTCGGTTCAGCCAGCACGACGGCGCCGTTGCAGGTCACATCGACCGTTGTGGCGCCGCCACCTATATTGCTTACCAGTTCACCGTTATAGCTTCCTAAAGTCAGGCCTGATTTGAGCCGCACATAAACCGGCGTTTCGGCTAGTGTACCGGATGAGTAAGGAACCGATACGCCGGTGCCAAAAGTATTGTCGTCGAGAGAGACTTCATAATCTGCCGGGGTT